>Ga0172370_10000412_pt1 | contig 67219 bp, 73 predicted proteins | sample LakKiv5m_FD_114538 | JGI IMG/M metagenome (GOLD analysis project Ga0172370, IMG submission 114538) | Freshwater microbial communities from Kabuno Bay, South-Kivu, Congo - kab_022012_11.5m | ecosystem: Environmental > Aquatic > Freshwater > Lake | place: Democratic Republic of the Congo... | reverse complement strand
GCCGTTTAACTTGAAGAGAATTGTTCAAAAATTCCGTGATGACGGTAGCTGGAGCGCATGGGCAAATAGCGCTGATGCGGACACATTCAAAGCAGGAGCTGACGGGGTAAGCATACAACTCTTCAGACCCCAACCGCAAAAAGTTATTGCTCAAAACGTTGGAATACAGGATTTAAAACTTCACGTAGCAAAAATGGGGCAGGGAACTTACTCAGTACAATTGCCTAACGGAACATACTTCCCATTAAACACTGATACTGTTCAGTACATTGAATCAATGCCTGGTGTTGGTGCGAACGTTTCAATATTTGAATCAACTTATGCTCCAAGCGGAGTACTAACTCCTCTTGACTTTGCAAACAGAATTACTGATAAGAGAATTATTGGAAGACCAACTACCGCATTAAGAAACATTGATGATTTACATAATGCCCTAACACAGAATGATTATGCCGGAAGAAGATTTATGAGTGTGCTTGACCAGCAGTTCGCGTCAGAAGGAGATATGCTAAAGAATTATTATATGAACCCTGCGATGGGTGTCTATAAAGGCACATTACTCCCAATTGCTTACTGGTACGCAAAGCGCGGTCTTGGAAACGAGCAATTCTCAGCATTCATGCTTCCTGACACATGGTCTACTCTAACAGTATATCAGGGCGTTGAGAAAATATACGGCGACTCATTCATTGATTTCTTTGCTAATGAGGGCTCTGACCAGGGAGATATGTTCAAGCGTGCATTTAATTCAGTTCCATTTGTTTGGAACAAAGTAATTGAACTCGCTGCCAGCTCAAATAATTTTACAAATGATTTATTGACAAAATACTCAGGAGGATTCTTAGGAGAAGGCGGGCCAAGGGACACAGTAAAAGACCTTGCAATTTATTCTCACAATGAGAATTGTGCAGGATGCAATGGAACTTTCAAATATGCAAGTAATTATCTCTCACTAAACGGATTTAGGGCGGATAATGCTCTGCAAGCATATTTACTTGAAGCCGCAAAGGATGAAGAGAAACAAAAAACTGGGAGCGTTATAATTTCATATACTCACCACAGTAACTTAAAAGGAAAAACTGGCGACATTGATGGCGAGGCAATTGACCTTCCTAGCGCAGCGCTAGACCAGAAGACCTGCAAGCAGAAACTTGAGAAGTACGGGCTTGGCTGGGCGGGGAGCGCAGCCGGAGGAGTAACCGCATTTGCTGAAAACATGCTTTACTTTGTAGGATTTGGTCCGGGATTAATTGCAAGTTTTACATTACAAATGACAATTGGAAGAGACTTACAGGACTGTGTTGATGATGTTGAAGGATATTACGTGCACTTCTATGCTCCTCCTGCAAAAGAAGCGGATAAGACAAAATCAACAGCTACAATCTCAAACGAGAAAGTAACTTCAGTTCTTTCTGACTTGGGAGATAAGTTAAATAATTTCGCAAAAGAAAAACAGGGAGTATTAAGCACAAGCAGTATTAGTACAAAGGGCGCGGATATAATAAAAGCAAAGGACATTAACACGCCAATAGAAAAATCTCTTGACAAAATGAAAGAGCAATTTGATACATTCACTAATCAGGCAAAGGAATCAAATATCTTACAAGCAAGTATTGAGATGCTTCCTCCAAATTCAGGAAAACTCTCTGCAACAGATGTATTTTATGTTTGGTTCAAAGACACCATGACTCCATCAGCATACCGCACAGAAGGCAAAAGCATTACAACAGATAAGAATGGTAATAGCATTGAGGAAGATTACAAGAACGGAACATTGAAAATTAATGGTAAAACAATCCTTGGGCCTGATAAAGCAGACCACACAAGACTGATAACACAGGATAATAGGACCCCTGCAAAGATTGTTCCAAAAACCCTTACAAGAATAGGTTCTCCTCAATCAGAAGCAACTGTATTTGAGATGAATGTTTATGGAGAAATAAAAGTTCTTGACGCACAGGTACTTGACTGTATAAGACGCGCAGTATATGACCAGACAGGAATCGCATATAATGGGGACGAACTCACACAAGTATTTGGCAACCTTAATGCAATTAACACTCAATCATACGGCTCAGTATTTGCCCGCGGAGGAAGAATATTCCTTGAGGGAAGCGGACCAAGATACCAGGGAGATAGCGGCTCAAAATTCATAATCAATGGATACTGGAGATCAAAACTAATGATTGACTCAAACCAGAATATTGATGCGGGTCAGTTTATTGGAATGACATTTGATAATGGAACAATTGTTCTAAAACCTGAAACAAATGAATTAATTGTCTGGGTAAGACAGCATAAGGACTCCGTACTCTCAAATAAAGATGTACAGGGATTAAACGCAAAACTCACAAGCGTAATTGACCCTGAAACAGAATGTACTGTGCCAGCACTTAACCTTGAAGCGGTACCTTACCTAAATGATGCACTTGGAAGCGCAAAAGTAAATAACTTTAATACTTCAATGAATAAGTTAGGTCCATTCACACAATTAACTACTGATAAAAGAATATATGAGTTCTATGCAAAGCGCGATAATAATGTCGGAGACTGCAAGACCTACTTTAGGGTGAGGGATAAGAATACTGGTGAAATCTTGTATGACCGCGAGGTTATTGGCGGAGTATCACAAAACGCTGACGGTACACTAAGTTTCAAAACGGATGACGGGCAGAGCCACTCACTCAAAGTTAGCGCAGAGAATGGTGTCCCAAAACTAACTTATGATAATGGTCCAGCTGAAACACTTGTAACCGCACAGGGACCAAACGGCTCATTTTGGTATGACACAAACACCGGGCAATGGTATCCTGAGAACGGACTACAGATTCCCCTAAGCCAGGCATTCAAGGATAATGGCGCATGGTTTGGAACTGATAAGAATGGTAATGTTGTAGGGACACCAGAAAATAAAATGACTTTTAATTTGGGCACACAGAATGGAAGCGGATTTAATGTTCCCTCAATGCCTGAGACCGTTGCAGGAATATTAATGTTTGTTGCGCTATTCTTAATGGCAAGTTTTATTCTAACACGGGCAAGAAAACCAAAGCTAAGACACTAAAGAAGTAATGGATTAGTGTTAGTGAATTAAGGGTGTTAGTAAATTAAGGAGCTAATTAGAAAAAGTAGTTGCGGTATTAAGTTTTTTTTATTAAACTTTCTCAAAAACCCTGCGCTTGTAATTAAGTGTACATTGGAGCATTATCTTGTTTTGTTTCCTGCGCTTCTTCAAGTGTCTTTAAGTGCTCAGTAAGAACTTTCTCCATTTTCTTTGCATCCTCAAGCAGCGGTCCAACATCAATACTCATCTTAGTGAGTTTGCAAATCGCTTTCACTACTTCCGCCGCAGCATTATAATCAGCATTATTTTTTGCGTTCCCAAGCAGGCAGAATGCTTCTATGTTATTGTCCTTTAGCCCAAGCATTAATAGTGCGGTTACTCCTGAAGTGATTCCGTTCTCAATGAGCTCAATTTTATTTTCTTTTAATACTTTTTTTGATTTCTCGTTGCTCGCAAAAGCATAAAGGCTTTTTCCTTCAGGGATTCGAACACCAGAAGTAGAGATTACACGTGAAACTCCTTTTTTCTTTACCCATGCAACAAGTGTTTGTGCCATCTCCGCGGCAAGAGTATTATTTATCATTTGCTCCGCAATTACCGCCGCAACCCTGCTTTTTTTGTTCACATACAATCTCACTGGGTGAAGAGGAGAACCATTTTGTATTCTTAGCATCGGCAAAAAAAGTTTTGAATCAATATAACCGAACTGCTCAAACTTTAATTTATCCACAAGGTATTTTGTTCCAATCGTCCCCGCCAAGCCAAGATCAGGAAAACCCTCAATAAAAGTAAATCCTTTTAGTGAAATATTCTTTGTCTCAACAATTTCCAATACTCTTTCCTTTGCCATTAAAATCACAATATAAACGATGTTGGTGTTAATAAACATTTGTGGTTTTTCGGGCGGGGTTTTTACTAAATTTCCATTAAACGTCTTCTTTGTTTCCACCAAGGCCTTCTTTGTTTTCACTAATCGTCTTGTTTGTTTCCACTAAGCACCTTCTTTGACTAGTAAAATGCTTTTGCGAGTGAGAATGAAGCAAGTGCGGCGGGCAACAGGAAGAGCAAGTAAACCCAGAACTGTTTTTTGTTTCCCTCATGCAGGGCGAGGAAGAAACTACTTATTATGGAGTACTCAAAAACATAAATTGTTGTCCCAAAAATTGCGTTTGTTAGCATTTCTTTTCTCTGTTCAACCCCCATTCCAATTGACAAATCCCCCAATGAATCAAAGTTAAGCCCGCTTACAAGTCCGATTATTAATCCAAGTACCGCCGGAACAATAATTCCAGCGGCAAGCAAAAGAGTATATTTAGTTACAAGCATTACCGCCTGCCTCTCGCTGATTATTGCTCTTGTTTGGAGTAAATCCTCCGCAGTCTCCTTCATTATATCAGATAGTTTTGCTCCGCTCAAATACCCTTGGATAAAAAGATCAATTACTCTTGAATACGCCTTGCTTTGGTTTAATTCCTTAATTCTATTGAGCGCCTCCTCAATACTTGCCCCGTTTTTTATTTCATTATATGCCCTTGCGAAATCCTCTTTTAGCAGAGGAAAATCATGCTCCGCCATTTTTGCGATTGTACGCTCCATTGAAGCATTATCACAAAACACGCTTGCCTCAAGAAGCAAATCACTTAACATCTCTTCTTTTTTCCTTTTTCTTTTCTCAAAAATAATATCCTGAATAAGATAATTAAGCCCGAGGGGGGCAAAAAACCCCGCTGCACCCAGAAGTAAAAATGCATCAGCACGGGCGCCAAATTTCCATCCAAGAACCATACAGCAGGACATGAGAACAATTCCTTCAATTATACATAGCCCAATCCACGCCTTTATTGTTCTTGTTCTTGAACCATTGATTAAGAGGGTATCCTCAAATCTCTTTAGTTTCTCTTGCCCAATAAAGGTTTTCAAAAATTTTTCAAAAAAGATAATTGAATCCATATTTCTCTCCCATTCCTCATTTACCTTATTTCGCAAATTTTCTCTCCCATTCCAACTTACCCTATTTCGCAAATATTACTGCCTCAAAAAGAGCGGTGTTTTTGAGTTTATCAGCGCAAGAATCGCAAGGTCAATTGCAGGAAAAACAACTGTGCTTATTATTAGCGCCTGTTGCGCACTAAAACTCAAACTCATAAAATATGAGCCGATGAGCGTGAAACTTTGAAACATTGCGGGCACAATTGCTGACACCGCAATAAATACTAGCGAGTAAACAACCATTTTTCCGGAGAATTCTTTGCTCTCAATTCTCTGCCTTGCAAGTAAATCCTCTGCAATTTTTTTTATCCCCAAAGTATCCTTTGTCCCATGCGCGCTTAAATTACTTAAGTTGCTTGCAACACGCCTTATTGCAAGCGAGCCAATTCGTTGGTTGAGTCCCTCTAACGCATCAGAAAAACTTGCGCCCTTATTCATATCGGAGAGTATAATCTCAAATTCCTTTGACGCAAAACCCTCTTCTTTGCATGAATCCTTAATTGCTTTTGAAATGCTTTTTCCTATTCGTAACTCCGTTGCAAGCCTCATAAGAAAAAAAGGCAAATCCATTTCAACTCTCTTTGCATATGCCCTCTTTTTTGCAAGCGGTGCCTGAAGTAAAAGAACAAAAATAACACAGCATGCCGCCGAACCTATCCCAAAAGAGAGAAGTATATTCTTTGTGAAAAATCCAATGGCGAGTGAGATTATAATTCCAATAAGCGCTCCTTTTTTTAGGGATTCATTTTTTAGTTTTGCGAGTTCTTTTTTGTGCAGGGCTCCTTTCTTTTGAAGTATTTTCTCAAACAATGAGGTTTCTTTTATTTTCTTAATACTCTTAGTAAAATCCTCTGCCGCTTTTTCTTTGTTCATTATCTCACGTTTTGTTTTGAATAAATTTATTTAAGTTGAATTGCCACCTAATTTCCGCTTAATTTCTAACTAATTCCCAATTGCTATTTAATTCCAAATCTCTGCTTAATTTTCAATTGCTTTTTGCGCGCTCTGGAAAAATTCCACAAAATTACTCTTGTTTTTTAATTCATCAAGCGCATTCACTCTTTTTTGTTCCATTTTTCTAATTGCATTTTTTTTACAGCAAAAAGTTCTTGATATTTTTTCATTAATTCTCTCCCCTTCCGTGATTCGTAAGAGAGTATTCTTTTCATAATCAAAACTAAATAGCGCTTTTGCAACCGCCCCTCCGCTGGTTTTTGCAACCTCACATATTTCTGTTACTCTTCTCTCCTCTTTTCTTGCACCGTCCCTTTTAACTTTGCTTATTCTCTTTTGCACCACAATTAAATCAAGTGAGGATAGCGAGCGCTCGCTGATACCAAATGAGCATAATCTCTCAAGCGCTTCCTGCGCGCTCTCCGCGTGAAAAGTTGCATAAGAGCCCTTTGCCTGCCCCGCAAGCATCGTGTTAATGAACGCGTTTGCTTCTTCTTTGTTTCTTATCTCCCCAACAATTACCCTATCCGGCCTCATCCTAAAAGTATTATCAACAAGAGAACTAAGAGTAATATTCATTTGCTCCGCGGTATTAAGTTTTATTACGTGGCTTTGAGGAAGCATTAGTTCGGGGGTCTCTTCAGCGCAAACAATTCGTTCTTCCTTTGGAAGAAAACAAAAAAGCGCATTAAGGGTAGTGGTTTTTCCTGAACCCGTGTTTCCGCAAATTAGAATTGAACAACTGGTTTGTATTGCGAGCCAAAGAAACGCCATTGCTTCATTGCATATTGTTCCATACTCCGTAAGTTCTGCAGGAGTAAATGGGTTCTCCTTAAATTTTCTTATTGTCGCATTTATTCCGCTAAAAGCCACGGGGTGCATTGAGGCATTAAGCCTTGAGCCGTCCTTTAGCACCGCATTAAGCATGGGGCTTTGGTAACTTAACTGCCTCCCAAGCACAGAAGCCATTTTGTTTATTATTGTCCTTATTTTGTCCTCCGAGTTGAATTGTACATTAGTTGTGAGCCACCCAAATGTGCGGTGATAAACCATTATTGGTTTCTTCTGCCCGTTAATTACAATTTCTTCAAACATTGGGTCGCAAAGCAGAGGAGTGAGTATGCTCTCCCCAAGCGCCTCCCACTCAAGCAGAGTAAGAATTTTTTCTCTTTGCTGTTTATTTAGCAGAATCATGTTCTCAAGGCAGTAATCTTTTAGGAAAAAATAAACATCCGCCTTCACTCTTACTTGCTTCTCGCTTCGCTTTAATTCTCCAAGAATTGTTATAAATAAATTACTCTCTTTCTCGCTTAGTTCCGGAACTTTTACAATTAAAAATCTCTTTTCTTTTTGTGCTACAATCTCCCCGCTATCACACTCACTGAGTTTCTTTGAGTACTCTACTTGGCTAAGCGAAAATTCTGTTTCTTTCTTCATGAAAGTAAGTCACTTTCATTGGCTTAAAAACATTTACAAAACTTCGTCAGTTGCCAAGATTTATTTTTTATGTTTTTTTTGCCCAATATAATCCACTTTAGTTTTTTAGGATTATGGCGAAAAACAGTGTTTTGAGGCATTTTAATGGGGGTTTGGTTATTTTTGCGGGTTTTTTGGTATGCTCGGCCTTTGTTTATTGAACCAGCAGGTATTTTATATATCTTTGAGACATATGTTAGACGGGTTATCACCCCGATTTCTTAAATAGGTAAAGGCAAGAAAAAGGCAAAGGAGGGAAAGAAAGCACCTAATTATTTGCTTTCTTTTCTTCTTCAATTCACTTCCTTGTTATAAGTGGCGCAAGTGTTTTAGCCGTAGTTTGACTAATTTGAAGTAGCTGCCTTGAATTTTGAGACTCTTGTGGTTGGCTATACTAATTATTTTACCACTCAACTCTTTGCCCTAACTTAACACCCTTTGCTTTCCCCATTGGCATTTCAATTACATATTTCGCCGCTTTCTTTGGAGTATAATTTGGGATGAATGGGTTAAGCGTTGCCTTATCCACCACCTTTTGTTCTTTATTTAGGAACAATACATCAATTGGAAAGAAAACAAAGAGCATGTGCAAGGATGTTCCGATTTGGCTTTCCCTTGGAAACTCAAACACGAGTGCATAATTGAATTTCTTCTTATCCTCAAACATTAGTCCTTTGGTTCGCTCAAGAGTATTACGCGCAAACCGCACATTCTTCATTAAAATTTTTTTTCCCGCCTTAAGCATGTTCATCAGCCCTAAGTATTTTCTAAATTCCTTTAATTATTTAAGAATTTTAAAAAATTGAGCACTTAATTTATTTTAGCATTTCAAGTGAAGGAACTTTTATTTCCTGCAGCATCCTCTCGGTTTTCTTTGGGGTTTCTTTCTCCATTGCTCTTCTCTTTGCATTTAATTCATCAGTTATCTTGTCAATATCAGCCATTTTTTTCTTTAACTCCACAAGCACCCTCGCGATTTCTTCCTTAGTATATTCTTCTTCGCCCACAGAATTTTGCGAACTAATGCCCTCTCTTATCTCTCCAAGTAAAGGGTGTTCTTCATTCTCTTCGCTCATGCCATATTAATGGTTCATGGAGATATTTAAGCCTTCGGGCATTATTTTATCTTTAATTTTTTACTTCAAAACTTCCCCCGTCTCGTTGCTCCAGAAAATTAAATCAAGTTCTGCAAAACTCATTTTGTGTTTTTCGCAAAACCCCTTCATCTTTTCCTCAATCTCCAAGTATTTTTTGCGTGTAAGGGTTTTTGGGAGTTCGTTAATCACGCCGCAATTATGAAGGTTTTTGAGTATGTGTCTGTCAAGTATTGCAATGCTCTCACCAAACCCAATGTTTCGCAAAAAGTGCGAGGCTTCCTTATACCCATATCCATTTATCTCCCGCACCAAGAATTCTCTGCACTTAATAGCGTCATTGGGTAATCCGTTTGAAATTAGCACTTGTTTTATCTTGTGGTGAGGAAACCTCTTTTGTGCCTCAACAAGTCTTAATGCTTTTGTTCGAAAGAAACGGACATTCCTCAAATACTTTTCTTTTGCATACGCCGAGCCGGTGTCCAACAAATTATGTTCTTTTAGAAGGTTGATTGTCTTAAGCGCCTGCCGCGCAGAGCTTTGCGGGGTGAGTAAACAAAAGCACAGCTCCTCATAAACAAGCTGATTAGATTTCCAAGTCTCCCTAAATCCCCTGAGCGCAGAGGTAATTTTCCCCTCAAGCGCTGGTGATGGAATGCAACTTTTCGGTTTCATTTTCCTCAACCACCGAAGAATTATCCCATTATTAGTTCATCAACATTTTGCATGCTCTCAACATACTCCTCAAGCATTCCTGCGTGCCCTTTCTCAAACTTTACAAGTTCATCAAAAAATGCCTTAACATTTCCCTTAGTTTTAGCCGAAGCCGCTGAATAAAATTCAATTGCTTTCTTTTCTCTCCAAAGCGCAAACAAAACCGCCGTCATCTCTCCGCTCCCGTGGTTCTTGAAGTGAACAATTGGGTGCTTTTTGTGCTCAAAAGTTATTTTTTTTGCAGTACCATCCTTAATGCTCTTCTTCAGCTCCTGAATTTTAGCATAATGCATTGCTTCTTCTCGGTACATAAAATCAAAGAAAGCTTCAAGTTCATTTCCAAGGTTCTTCTGCTTTTCTTTATCATAAAAATCCATTGCGCCTTTTTCCTCATTCTCAGCAACAACAAGTGCTTTTAGTATAGATTCGCTTGAGTTAGCGTCAAGTGTATCAAGTGTCTTTAATATCTCCTCAGTTTTAGTTATCTCCATCACAACCACCTTGTAGAACAAGTCCTTATCCCTACCTGTTTAAAACTTATGGGTTTTTCCTCGCAAGTAATGTTTAATTCGAGTGTATGGTTGGTACAATCATCGAACGAGTAATTTGGGAATGATTTTTAAACAAGTTACGCTCCCTTATAATTAATTTTTATGTTAAGTGGTGGTTAGGTTGCTTGAATCAATAGCATTTATCCCTGACGGGAATAGGCGTTACGCTAAACTCGCGGGAATTTCTCTTGCAGAGAGTTATGCAGTTGGAACACAAAAAGCATGGGATGTTCTTGATTGGCTTGTGAAGTACCCTCAAGTTAAAGTTGGAACATTTTATACTTTTTCTTTAAAGAATTTTGAGCGCTCAAAACTTGAATTAAGCGTTCTGATGAGAATATTTGAAAAAGAGCTTGATAATACAAAGAAGCGCAAAATTATTCAGGAAGAGGGAATCAAAATGAAGTTCCTTGGCAGACGCGAGCTCTTTCCAAAAAAATTGCAGGAAAAAATGTCAGCTGTTGAGGAGTACACATCACAGTTCGGGAACAGAACAATTAATTTAGCACTTGGCTATGATGGGCAAGCAGAAATAATTGATGCTTCGAAGAGATTCGCGCAGGATGTAGCAAATGGAGTAACTACTCCAGAAGAACTTACTCCGCAGACATTTAGTAAATACCTTTATTCTGATTTTAAGGCGCCGGATTTGATTGTACGCACAAGTAACGAGCAGCGCTTAAGCGGATTTTTAACTTTCCAAAGCTCGTACTCCGAACTCGCATTCCTAAACAAGTACTGGCCCCAGCTCACAGAAAGCGATGTGGATAAAATAGTTTTAGATTACAATTCCAGAGAGAGAAGATTTGGGAAATAGTTATCTCTTTTTTCTTAGAAGTAATCTAGTTTTGACAAGAGACTTAGCGCATTGCCAATACATTCGGGTATTCTGTATTTTTGCTTTGACCCGTCCAATCTTAATTCTCTTCGCAGTGTGTTTTAGTCCGGGCAAATCAATAATTCTTTCTGTTCCGCCAGCGTTTGCAAAAAGCCTGTATAAAGCAATGTCAATTCCCCAGTTGTGTTTTTGCCTTAGAAACGCATTCTCTTTTGGAGAACCAAGAATCTTTCTTACAATCTCAGCTCGATATACTCTTTCCCCGCCAGTATAATCAATTATCCATCTTCTAAATCTGAATCTGGATGGTTTGTAATCTCTTCGCCCTATGACTAGGTCAGTTTCTCTTGCGCAATTAACCATTTCTCTTATATGCGAAAGTGTTAGCCCGCGAAGATCAGCATCTAATGTCATTATTGATTGCGGAGAATATTTTAATGCTCTTTCAAATCCACTAAGCAAAGCAGCATCTTTTCCAGAATTCTTTCTAATGCTTACTACCTCAACATCTTTGAATGACTTAGTTTCCTGAACAGTATTATCTGTGCTTCCGTCATCCACAACTATTGCTCTGCTAAGAAGTCCTTCATTTATTGCCTCAGAAACAACCATGAGCACTGGTTTAATTCTTGGGCCCTCATTGTACGCAGGGATAATTGTGATTACATTACTATTCATAAAAGAGATAATGAGTTGGATATTTATAATTTTAAGCTTTGTAAGGATAAAAATAGCCCCTCCCAGATTCGGACTGGGGTCTCGAGCTAGCTTCTTTCACTCGCTGCAACACTCGCCTATTGCGATGAAAGCCAGAGGCTCGCATCCTTATGGCAGAAACCAGTAAATGTAATCATTCCTGAATTTCTTTGGCCACTAGACGAAGGGGCTATTAGACAAATTGGCAAAGCAAAGCTTTTTTAAGCGGGTGCCTGAAGCCAATTTTTTCAGAGAATAATTTGTTGCTTTTCTTTGAAATTGAGATAATGTGCAAGGGTAAATATTTGGATTCTTTAATCCACAAGCTTGTCTTTGCTAAAATCCCAAATGAGTTTATTGTTTGTGCAACTTGGTTTCCCACTACTGGGCTAGTTGTAGCATACTTAACAAATCCATCTTTTGTTATTGTGCCATCGGAATCAAAAAGCCCTTGGATAGCTGCGGCTGTAGTTTGTTTATTACAAAGGATATTATCTGGAAGGTATATTTTATTACATTTTTTCCCATTGTGTACACTAAAATATTTTGAGAAGAACCAGTGAATAACTTTTGAGTTAATACACGAGTCAAAGCAATTTGGTTTCCTTTGGTAATGTGCAGGCCTAATACTGAATTCTTTTTCTATTAGTGAATCATATATTGCTTGGTGTTCTTTGTTGTCAAAAAATACTGTCGTGTTCCAAGTAGGTTTTCTTTTGTTAGCCGGATTTGGCAGGTGTCCATCTCCAAGAATTAAACCAATACAATAAGCCAAATCCTCAGAAATTATTCTTGGGAGTGGGATTCTTTGTTTGGAATACCTGCAACTCAGTCTCACTTGGCAGTTTTCAACCTCGTGTATTAGTTTACCGCTTTGGGTTCCAGTGGCTTGGAATAATGTCCATGCATCAACAAGCGAAATAGGTTTTCGGTTTAAAGTCCATTCTTTTACTTTTGAATACTTCTCATTTAGTAGTATTGAAGTTATTTTTGTCCCACCTAAAAGCATAACTGCTTGTTTTGTTTGTTCGCTAATTCCATTCAAGTAAATTTCTTTGTCTCTGCCAGTATCAATATTCTCAAAAATAAAAATCTTCTGCATAAGAGAACTGCTTTTGTGGTGATTAAAAAGTTTCCCTAAGTTCCGTGCCGGCGTCTTTCTAGCTCCTCAAGAACTTTAGTGCGGTACCCATCATGAAGAAGTATTTTGGGTTTGACATGAGTTTGCCAACAAATTTACCGGGTTCATCCATATTCCCTTCTTTCTCAAGGAATTCCTCAATTCCTTTTTCTTTGAGTTTCTTAAATAATGAATCTATTTCTTCATTGCGTAGCGAGTTAGCATATTTGCGTAGTTTCCAGTGGAGTTTAAGTTCCTTATTCAGAGGATCCATCCTTTTTTCATAATCAGTAATTGATGCCTTTTTCTTCAAAACATCAGCAAGTGTTTCTCCCAAGACATTCCCCGCTTTCATACCAAATACTACTCCGCCACCAGTAGTCGCTTTTGTTTGGAATGCCGCGTCCCCAACAAGTGCCAAATTTCCTTTTGCGATTCCCTCAAGCGGGGCGCCGCATGGGATTAGTGCTGAATCATATTGAAATGGTCTTGTCCCTGGAAATTTTGTTGAAATAAATTTTTTGAGGTTATCAGAAACATTTTCTCCAAGTGTACTCCCAAGCCCGATTTTTGCGCGTTCTTTACTTATGGGCACTACCCATGCAAAGAATCCCTTGGCAAAGTCCCCTAAATGAACCTGCACCATTTTTTCATCAAAGTGCCCGGAGCAGGTCGCCTGCATTGTGTGAACATAATTTTCTTTGGATGGATTTAATCCAAGTAAATGCCGGATTGTGGAGTTTGCCCCATCCGCTCCAACAATATACTCCGCTTTTCTTAGTTCTCCTCTTCCGGAGGTTTGAACAAATAAAGTATTATTGCGTACATCAATTACTTTTGTATCAGTCGCAACATGAATATTATATAATCTCGCTTTTCTCACTAGCGCCGAATCAAATTTCTTTCTATCCACAACATATGCGACAGTTTCTTTTTTCTTTATTGTGAGCGTGGTGCCGTTTGGAGAAAATATTTTTGCTCCCCTAATTTCATTTACAAGTGATTCTCCAAGGTGCACCCCTAGTTCATCAATTCCTTTCTTTGAGATGAGTCCCGAGCAGTGCACTGGCTCCCCAATATGCTCGTGTTCCTCAAAAATAGTTGATTCAAACCCGTTTTCCTTGAGTTTTAGTGCGGTAGCAAGCCCCGCGGGTCCCGCTCCAATAATTGCAACATTATTCATCTTATCCACCTAGTAAAAGCTCGTAGGTATTAAAATGATTTGCATTCTTTTCTTAATTATGATAAAAGTTTTTGTTTCCGGGTGCTATGATATTGTGCACGGCGGTCATGTGGAGTTCTTTAAGCAGGCAAGGGAACTAGGAGATTATTTGATTGTTTCATTTGCAAGCGATGAGGTTTTGCGCAAATATAAAGGAAGACTATCCGCGCTTCCAGAGAAGCATAAAAAATATTTACTTGAGTCAATAAGGTATGTTGATGAGGTTTATCCGAGCAGTAACACTGATGATTATGTGCTTGACTTTAAGGACACTTTTCTAAGAATTAAACCAAATATCCTTGCGGTAACTGATGATGATAAATACGCGGAGAAGAAGAAGGCGCTTTGCGCTCAAGTAGGTGCGAAGTATGTTGTTCTCCCAAAGTCCCTGGCATTTGAAAAGATTTCCACTACTCAGCTTAGGGACAGAATATGTCAAAAAGATGAGAACAATTTGAAGAAGTAAGTTTGTTATCTTTTGAGTTATAATTTTGTGTTTATAAAAATTTATACAAATACACTTTTGATTTTTTTACACTTAATTTTTGCATATTTGTTTTTATGGCGCAGACCACTTTGGTTTCTCAGCTTCCTTTTCCGGGGTTAAATGCTCAACAATAGTCTTCTCTCCGCCCATTCCGTGTCCAGGGTGAGCGAATCTTACAAACAAAGCAACAATTATTATGAGTATTACTGCAAGCACTATTATTCCAATTAAAAGCGGGTCCCCGAAATTAAATCCGCTCGCAATATCAATTTTATCAGTGCTTAAGAACACTACCGGAGGCGCAGTGAATTTATTTATAACATTCTGGTCAATTAAAAAATTTGCGGTATTTGCGTCCAGTTCTCCAAGCCCGTATGATATTACTGCTTTAGCTGATTTTGCAAGATTAATATCAAATTGAATTATTGGGTCATCCTTTAGAATAATAAAATTTGTATCGGAGATTATATTCTTTGCTGAAGTAGTAAATTCTTTTGGAATTATCTCAATAATTTTTAGTTCAGTTGAGTTAGTGTCATTTGAGATGCTTATCTCAACTTTCACCTGTAACTTTCCATCAACTCCTGCAACTTTTATTAGCTTTAATTTTCTCTCAATCCCCGCTTTTTGAGTAAGTGCTTCTGCTTTAGCTATTACCTCATCTCCAAATCCAAGTGTTTTTAGTGTCTGATTCATGCTTGTTTGATCTACGGTGTAAATTTTTGTTGCAGTTGTCTCAACTTTTAATGCTTTAATGAAATCATCATAAGAGGTTATTGAATTGTTTGCTTTTAGAAGTGCCCCATCAGGGTTTGATGCTAGGAGTCCGTTTGCCGCGGCAAGGTCAGCATCCGCACTAGTTTTCTTTGTTAGTAGCGCTGTTTGTATCAAAATTGATTCTTTCTTAAAATACGTAATTAAATCATCCGCAGTTAATTGTTTTTCTTCTGCAGTTTGAATCGCTTTTTGTGCTTTTTGTTTTGTTGTTGAAGCGTTCTCCAAAGTAACAGTCTTAGTAATCTCATTTTTGTTTCCTGCGGTGTCATATGCCGCCGCTTTTAGTGTGTAGCTGCCATTATCAAATTTTAGTGTATTTAAATCAAAGTAAAACGAGTTGCCAAGTTTAGTTGATGCATAAATGGTGCCGCTAAAATCAAATTCCACTTTGTCAAGGGACTTATCATCAGAAGCGGTTGTTATAATTCTTTTAATGCCCGAAAAAGTATTGTTTGAATCAGACCATGCCACATCCGGAGACTCATCATCAAGGTAAACATATGCTATTGATGTTGATGGTGCATTATCAGCAGTACACCAAAAACCATATTTATCAGGAGAAACATTTGTGGGAACCGTATAATTTTCTGAAAGGGATGTTAAAAGACCAGTTGATGTTTTTAGGTTCGTGTCAGAGGATGTGGGTGAATAGGATTTGTAGATAATTCGCGCATTATTTGCATCATCAGTGAATTCACATTCTACATCTAACAAATCCCCTTTTTTTATGTAAATGATACTTGTTCCGCTCTTCTTTATTGTAATGGATGCACTTATTGCAGCAGGAGTGAGGGTAAATTCGCTTGTGAATGCACTGTAATTTCCCGCCTTATCAGAAGCTCTTAGCTTAAATATATATGCTGTCCCATTAGTAAGACCAGTAATATCATAACCCGAGTTTCCATAATTTGTGTCAACTTTTCTTGACCCATTCATGTATATTTCAACTTTATTATTGCCTGAATTATTATCAGCGCTTAGCGCGTCCCAGAAAACCGTAACTTTTCCGTTATTAGGCGAGAAACTTATTCCGTCTGGAGTGCTTGGCGCAACATTATCATACAAAACTGTTCCCGAGTAAGTGTTGCTATCCGCATTCCCTGCAGCATCCTTAAATTTAACATAAATTGTTTTATTCCAGTCATTTCTTGAGCACCCATAAGTGCTGTTGTTAATGTTAAAGTCAGAGTAACTTGCTGCATAACTAATCCAGCTGGTCCATAAAGAATTATTGCACGAGAATGCCATTGTCACTCCGCTTGTTCCGCCGCTATGAGTTGCTGAGATTGTGAGGGTGGGTTTATCAAGACTAGTCCACCCGGAGAAGCTTATGCTTCCGCTTGAGGGCGCAGCATTATCATAAATAAAACTGCGGGTTGCTTGTGTCGTTGTATTCCCAAGAGTATCATTCGCATCAAGTGTTATTGAATAAGTTTTGTCCGTGCTTACAATCGTGCTTAGTGCTGTTGCGCTTGCCACTGTAGTTCCATCAATCTTTCCAACTACTGTTCCAAGTGCGGTGGCATCAGTGCATGTATAAGTAAAAGTTACTCCAATAATTGTTGTGGAATTATAATAATTCCCGTCCGCTGGAGAACTTATCGTGCAGTATGGTGCGGCAGTATCAACCTTAATCTCTTTGTTTACTGCAAGCGAGCCCGCGGCTCCTATGACAGGCAGAGTAAGTACTGCCGAATTTCCATCAGCATTTGAAACAATTGTCGCCCCGCCTAAAGTGAGTGCGCCTGTTGAGGAATAATCAAGGTCAGTTGTGTTTTGGGCCGCGGCCACCACATAATTGAAATCAATTGAGGTTACATTTGTCTGGTCCCCGCCAATATAAGTTGCGCTTGCATCTGTGTTAAGCGAAATCGCTGGAGTCCCTCCAGAGATATTTACTGCTTCGCTGAATTGAACAGTAATTGTGATTACATCGCCTGTTTTGTATGTGCCGTCAGCAGTAGCGGAAGTAACATTAGTTATTGTTGGCGCCGCAAATACACATAGCGAAATAAAAATGAGTGCAAAAATTATCAGTGCTTCTCTAAACGCAGTCATTTTATTCACTTTTTTATGTTATTACTCAGGTTAAACGCCTTTATTAATCTTTTTTGCGGCTCTTTTTCGCATTGTTAAGCCATATAGAGAGATAATTTAGAAATATTGTGGCGTATGCTCCGCGCATTAGAACAAAACTCAATTTATGTTTTTTGTTTTCAACCTTTTTTACTCCAAATTTCTCTACCGTAAAGAAAGTTCTTCGCTTTAGCAATCCTTTTCTAAATTTTTTTTCAAATTCAGTTGGCTCTATTTCTATGCTCCTAACAAATGCCTTTGAAGCGCTAAGCGCAAATTCCACATTATGCCCTGCAAGGGCAGAGTAAATATTATTTGGTTTTTTGTTTCTTGCGATTTCATTTAGTTTTTCATTAAATCTCTTTGACTGCGCCGCCTTGATAATCACACCGAGGCTCTTTGGCTCTGCAAATGCGAATGCTTCTTCAAAACTTGCCCCATTCTCTGCTAAGAACTCAAATAACTCTCTTTTTTTTGTCTGTGAGATTTCCTCATTTTTTGCAATCTCTTCCCATTTGCCCCAATTCGCAAGAATTATCGCTTTCATTCTTGTGCTTCTCTCTGAATCAAACTTGCTTTTTTTTGTAAGAAACAATTGAAGTGTACTCTCATAATTCTTCTCATCCAGCGCCCTAATTATTTCCATATTCCCTTCGCTAAATCTCTGTTTCCCAAAATAATTGCAGATTAACTCGTTTTTTGGTTTGAATTGTTTTAATGCCTCTTCTTCGCTTTCGTTTAGCTCCACAATCACTTCAAACGCATTACCTTTGTGTTTTCCAACAAATATTCTCTCGTTACTATGTCCTCTAAATTTTATTTTAAAATTTTCTTCCTCTACATCAGGGATTTTTTCTACCGTGCAAAACCACTGCTTTGTGCTTGCGTTTTTATCCTTTATCCCGCAGAACCACGCAGTTGTCCCAATCCGCTTTACAGCCTCTTTGTGGCTCACCCCGCTTTTTTGAAGAATATAGTAGCAGTACTTCCCGCTTGGGGTTAATTGCGGATTGAATAATTCATTTACTTCAAAGGTTTTTGGGGATAAATTATATTTCATTTAATCACAGTTATACCTATCTCCCAATGCTTAAGTAATTAAACCCCATTTTTTTCATTTTATTGGGGTCATAAATATTTCGTCCATCAAGGATGTTTGGTTCACTCATCAATTTCTTTACTCTATTAAGGTCAAAACTTGCAAACTCTTCCCATTCAGTTGCTATCACAACAAGTTCGCTTCCCTTTACTGCATCATATGCATTTGTTGTAAATGTTGCGCTTGAAAAAACGCTTTTTGCATTATCCATTGCTTTTGGGTCATACAATTGTAATAATGCCCCTTCTTTTTCTAATAGCTTTGTAATTTTTATTGCAGGGGATTCCCTAATATCATCAGTATTTGCCTTAAATGCCAGTCCAAGAATAGCAACTCTTTTTCCTTTCATTTGTGGCAAGAGCTTTTTAGCCTTGTCAAATGCCGAGCGCATTTGTTTATCATTCACACTCTCAATTTGGTCAATTAATCCATTCTCGCATCCGTTTTGTTTCATTGTCCTAATAAATGCCTTTATGTCCTTTGGAAAACAACTGCCCCCATACCCTAGACTTGCTTTAAGGAATTTGTTTCCGATTCGCTCATCCATTCCAATTCCTTTTGAAACATCCTCAATATTTGCGCCAACTTTCTCGCATAATTGGGATACTTCATTAATGAATGACAATCTTAGTGCAAGCATGGAATTGCTCGCGTATTTAATTATCTCTGCACTCTTTGGGTCTGTTCGTAAAATCTTTTTCCCCTCTCCCCCGCTTTTTTTGTAAAGTTCTTCTATTGTATTAAGTGCTTTTTCGGATTTTGAGCCAATAACAACTCTTTCTTCATAAAAATCTTTTATTGCACTTCCTTCAGCGAGGAACTCCGGATTTGATACAACATCAAACTCTATTTTTGTATTCCTTTTTTTCAATTCTTCTTGGATTATTTCCTCAACTCTTTGTGCGGTTCCAACAGGCACCGTACTTTTGTCAATAACAATAGTATATCCTTCAATATTTCTTCCGATTGTTCTTGCCGCCTCATAAAAATAATTCATGTTCGCGTTTCCATCATTATCCTGCGGTGTGCCAACAGTTATGAATACTGCCTCTGCTCCCATAATTGCTTCTCTTGGATTTAGGGTAAAAGAAAGAGAATGATTTCTAATTCCGCTTGATAGGAGTTCTTCAAGCCCCGGTTCATAAATCGGGTTAACCCCATTTTTGAGCTGCGCTATTTTACTTTCATTTGTATCCAGACAAATTACTTTATTATTTGCTTTTGCAAAGCATGCCCCCGCAATAAGCCCCACATAACCCGCGCCAATTATTGTAATATTCATTAAGTATGAGTGTGCTATTTTACTTTATAATTCTTTTAGTTCATTCCTATATTGCTTTTGCTTTTTTGGCAAAAGATTTTTTATTTCTTCTCAAATTCTTTACTCACTTGCGGGATTACTTCGCTTATAAGTTTTTTTACCCTCTCTGAATTTTCCTTCATTATTTTCATTACCTGTTCTATTGTCACATGTTCTGTATTCTCTCTCCAGCAGTCATAATCAGTTACAAGATTTATTACTTGATAAGGGATTTTGAGTTCTTTTGCGAGGCACGCCTCAGGAACAGTTGTCATATTTATTAAATCACAATTCCATGCTTTGAACAACTCGCTCTCCGCTTTTGTTGAGAATCTGGGGCCCTCAATTGTAACCACAGTTGTTTCCGCGGTAAAATCATATCCAATTTCCTTGCATTTATTTTCAAGTATCCTTCTCAATTTTGAATTAAATGGCTCCCCCATCGGCTCATGAATTACTCTCCCGTGTTCGGTAAAACTCTGGTCTCTTTTTGTTGTTCTATCAACAAAGTGCGCTGGAAATGAGAAGCTCCCAGGAACTATTTCTTCTTTAAGCGAACCACATGCGCTTGCGGCAATTATTGCACTGCACCCAAGTTTGTGAAGCGCATAAATATTTGCTTTGTATGGCACAGTACTTGGAGAATATTCATGATGTGCTCCATGCCTGGAGAGTACTGCAGTTTCGATTCCATTAATTCTTCCGGTTACAATTATGCAGTGCTTCCCATAAGGGGTTTCTACTGACACTTCCTTTGCGCCCGCCATTATTTTTGGGTCCTCAAGTCCCGAACCGCCAATTATTCCAATCATTTTAATCACCAAAACATTATTTCTTAATTAATTGTTTGCCGTTTCTTTTTCTAATTATTCCTATACTAATTCATTCTCCCTCAAATTCCACCATTGCAAAAACCTTTCTTGGAGCAAGTTTCTTTTTCCCCCCCAGTTCGGGTAAATCTACAACAAAAACACATTCCTCAATTACCCCTCCCGCTTTCTCAATTAGTTTGCACGCGGCAAGTGCGGTTCCTCCAGTAGCAATTAAATCATCTACCAGCAATACCTTGTCGCCTTTTTGCAGTGCATCCTTATGCATTTCAACAACATCCTTTCCATACTCAAGTTCATATTCTTCCCTGATTACTTCAGCAGGCAATTTTCCTTTTTTTCTAATTGGAATAAAACCCAAACCCAATTTGTGTGCGAGTGCTCCACCAATAATAAATCCCCTGCTCTCAATTCCGGCAACGTAATTAATTTTTGTTCCATTGTATCTCTCTGCGAGTTCATTAATTACCTGTCCTAATCCTTGGGCATCTTTTAGAAGAGTAGTAATATCCCTAAACATTATCCCTTGTTTTGGAAAATGAGGTATTGTCCTGATTTTAGTGCGAATATCCATTTTAATTGCCCGATTTGATACATTATTTTTACGAAAATTGATTTAAATAACTCACTAATTAATGAAAAATTCATTAATTGCGGGAAAAATTAATTTTGCCAAATGCCTTTGAAATACCCATAAGTTTCTTTTATTCCTGCGCTTAGAGAAGTTTTTGGTTTCCAACCAAGTTCTGTCTGCGCAAGCGTAGTATCAAGCACGATGTCCCTTACTTCTCCTTTCACCGCCGCTATGTGCTCTGCTATGCCCAAAAATTTGCTGGCATTCTTTAGTTCTTCAAATATCCTATTCACGCTTACTTCTTCCCCATTCGCAAGATTAAACAGCCGATGAATCGGGTTCTTCTCCATTGATTCAACAATAAAATCCGCAAGGTCTTTTACATAAACAAAGTCCCTTGTTTGCTCTCCATCCCCAAATATCTTTGGCGCCCTGCCATCAAGTATTGCTTTTGAGAATACCGCTATAACTCTTCCAAACCTTGGGTCATCCCTTGGCCCATAAACATTTCCGAATCCAAAAATCAAATAATTAAGCCCGTATAATTTATTGTATGCAAAAATATAGTGCTCCGCGGTGTGCTTGGATATTCCATATGGCGCAAGAGGTTCTAGCGGGTGCTTCTCATCCACCGGAAGATACTTTGGTTCTCCATAACGCGCACCCCCTGTAGAAGTATAAATTATTTTTTCTACCCCGCTTTTACGGCACGCCTCAAGCACATTAATTGTCCCAATAATATTTGTCATCGCATCAAAAACAGGTTCTTCAATTGAGCGCCGCAGCATCACCTGCGCCGCGGTGTGAATTACAATTTCGGGCTTTTCTTTTGTAAATATATCCTCAATGCTTTGCGTAATGTCCCGCTCGTAAAGAACTGCTTTCTTGTTTAAGTGCTCTTTTTTTCCTGAAGAAAAATTATCAATTACAACAACCTGGTGCCCCTTCTCAATAAGTTCATCAACAACATGGCTGCCAACAAAGCCCGCTCCGCCGGTAACAAGAACCTTCATAAAGAGGAGATGCGCTTTTGGTTTAAATATGGTTTTTGGTTCAAATTTGCATCCAGTAGATTGGGTGAGAGAATGAAGGGCGATTAGCTTAGCGGGTTTAGGATGATATTAGAATCCCACTAGTTGCGCGAGTTTTACATCAATCGGCATAAATGTGCTTAAGTGCTTTATTCTATAATCCGCGATTGGCTTGTACATTATTGCTGCAAGTTTCACAAACTTTTTGTTGCTAAAAATATCAAGCTTGCTGTCCATAAACCAAGTGGTGAATGCAAGCATCCTTAGGAGTTCCTTTTGTTTTTTGCTTATTGAAGGAATATTACTAACCTCAAATCTGTAATTCCCCCAGTCCTCAAGTTTTGTCGGCTCCACAAATCCATTCTCAAGTGAATAAGCATAAAGATCGGTTCCAGGGTAAGGAGTGTAGATTTGGTACTGGCTTATTAGCGCATGCGGGTTATCCTCCATTATTTTATAACAAAGATCAATTGTTTGTTTGATATCGTCCTCTGTTTCATTTGGAAGTCCAATCATAATATTCACTCTCTGTTTTGCGTTTATCCTTGAGAGTATTCGTTTATTCACATCAAGTATCTTTTCCCGTGTAATATCTTTCCCAATTGTTTTGAGTAATTTATCAGAGCCCGATTCAACCCCGATGAATAGGAAAAGGCAGTTGCTTTCATTAATTGCCTTAATCATTTCTTCATCAAAAGTTCCAAGAAGGTCAAGTCTTGCCCCGCTTGTTCCCCAATATAATCCAAGTTCCTTCATTCCTTTCATTATCTCAAATGCTCTCTTCTTATCAACAAAGAAGTTATCGTCCCTAAACCAAACACCCTCAATCCCAAAATCCGCTTTTAGTTTTGTTATCCTCTCAATTACAGTTTTTGCCTCAATTGAGCGCCACCTTCTGTGGTTGTAAATAATGTTATAGCAGAACTTGCATCCGTACGGGCACCCCCTGCTTGAAAAGAAATTAATGAATTTTTTTCCCTCAAAATCAACTATGTGCTTTTTTATATCCACTAAGTGATAAGGTACATCAGGCAGAATATTAAGGTCCAAAAACTCCCTTGGGGGGTTTCGCATAATTTTTCCATTCTCTTTGTAAAATATTCCCTTAACCTCCGAGAGTTTCATTTCCCCGTTAAGCGCCTTAGCAAGTTCAAGAAGAGTAATTTCCCCTTCTCCCTGTACAACAATATCCACATTCTCATTCTCAAGCGTTTGCTGTGGCATTAAGCTTGCGTGCACCCCGCCCCAAACGCAAAGCCCCCCGTTTTTTTTAACAACTTTGCTCACTTCAAGCGCGTTTAATATTTGGGTTCCCGTCATACTGCTTACTCCAACAAAAAGCGGTTTTTGCGCTAGTTCTTGCTTGAGTATTTCTTCCCATTCCTTCTCAATTCTCTGATCAATAATCTTTATCTCGTATCCTTCCTTATCAAGCAGCATTGAGATTGAAAGAAGCGCAGAGGGGAGCCCGACTTTGCCGCTAAGTTTTCCCCAAAAACCCGCAATGGGCTGCACTAAAACAATTTTCTTATTCATAAAAAATCACTAATATTCATTTTTTTATATTAATTTTTTTTACTAATATTCATATCTTCTTTATTACTTATATTTTTTTTATATTTCTTGCATTGTTCTGCCCATTATAATTCATTATAAGATAATTATTTCTTTCTTAATATAATTATATAAGTTGGCATTAGCGGATTTAACAATTCAAGTGCCTTAATTGGAACCAATTTTGTTGCTTTTTGGACCAAGGGGTAAATATTAAGCGAGTAATCCGCGGGGTTTTTTGCAACCTTGGGTGTCATATTTATTATCTCAAACCTTTCTTTAGCGAGCCTTAAGATTTTATTATAAGTAAGCGGTTTGATATCCCACTTTCTTTTTTTTAATGCCCCAACAACACAATTTGAGGCGCTGTTTGGGAGCCATGAAAGAAGAGGCAATTTGTAATGCGGTTCAATTACCGCGAATTTATTCGGGGTGGCAAGATAAAAAATTCCTCCTTTTTTTAGAACACGATGCACCTCGTCAAAATGCTTTTGTTGGTCATTCACATGCTCAATAACATGATTTGAGATTACAACATCAAATTTATTGCCCAAAAAAGGAAGTTTTTCGTCCCTAATCCTTCTAAAATAATATCCTTTCTTTATCACTCTCTCATCATTAACATCCACGCTGTAGAGTTTCTTGCATTTCTCTCCCAAATACCCCGCAATAATTCCTGAGCCAGTTCCTATATCAAGCACGTTTAGTTTTTTTAGTTCAACAAATTTTTCAAGCACGCCCCTTATTTTCTTTGCCCTCTCTTCCACAAGGTCTCCCGACAAGCATGCATGGGATTTTTGTGATTTAACTTCCGCGCCTTTATTTCCCCTGTTTTTATTCCCCATGTTTAGAGATTATTTGTTACAGCTTATAATTATGCTTTAATTGTGATTTTTGTAAGATTGTTTATAAAGTGTTTCATTTACCGGTTTGTTATTATGAAAGTTGGATACTTTAAAGTCGCGGCATCAATGTTTTTTGCTAACCTATTGAGACTGCTTAAAATAATTCCAAATAATGACCCGATAATGGGAATGATGCTTCCATTTGCAAAACAGGAGAGCGTGTGGGTGGCAATTGCGTTTCCTGTGCTCACCATGATTTCATTTGATGTTCTGACCAATGCTTTAGGGTTATGGACAATTGCGACAAGCGTGACATATGGTGCGCTTGGATTATTCTTTTATTTCTTTTATCAGAAGAGGACTAAAGCGAAAAAAAAGATTGGAATTAAGACATACCTTGGCTCAGGGGTATTTGGGGTATTAGTTTTTGATTTTTTTACAGGGGTAATCGCAATGCCGCTTATCTTTGGATACACTTTCTTTGAGGCATTTATTGGGCAAATCCCTTTCACATTAATGCACCTTGCCACTGTCAGCGGTTACATACTGATAATTACGCCGCTTTTGGATAAGCACTTACTTTCAAATCCAATTTTGGATGATACAAGCGTGCTTAATGCGCTAAAAGGTATTTTTAGGTTCAGGGCATAATTTTTTGTTGAATGGCAAAAACCAGTAAAATGAATTGAAAGCAAAAATTGTTTTGGCACTTACCCAGCTTATTTTATTTAGTCTTATTTTATCTTGCCTTTAGTTTATTCTGCCTTATTTTATTTTGCCGTATTTTGTATTGCCGCACTATTTCTTTTCTTCAAGAGCAACCTTCTTATTTACCCTGTCAATTCCAAGGATGAACTGCTTATACTCATTCTCGTCCTTTATTTGTCCGGCGTATGCTAAAACATCTTTTGGGATGCACTCTCCGCCGTATGCCCCGCCGACTTTCCATGGGTGGGTTCCAAAGTACTCGCTTTTATGTACCTGCCTTAATATGAGTTCAAAATCCACTTTTTTTGAGGAAGTCCTAAGCATTGAATTCCAAAATGATATGTTTGACGCAAGCCATAAGTTATGCACATATTTCACGGTCTCCGCGGTCTCATAATCTGTAGTCTCAATATCCTTCATCTTGAAGAGCTCTTTAATGAAAGCGATTTTTTCATTGCTCCACTTGTCATTCCCGAATACAATTATTTTTTGATTAAACACACCCCCGATAGGATTTTTTGCTTCCAAAAATTCAGGGTAAAAATAAAATTCCGTTTTTGCATATTTTTCTTTTAAGTTCCTAGTTGTTCCCGGCGCGATAGTTGATTTTATTATTATATTTTTGCTTGAAAACTTTATAGCCTTTGCCACCGCATCCTCTAAAATTGACGGGTCAAACTTATTGTTCTTTGTCGGGGTAGGCACCGCTATTATTGCCGCATCAAAAGAATCCCCTTTCTGCGGTTCACTAAATCCATATCTTTTTGAATCATCCTTGGTTTTGTCGCCGTTAGTGAGCACAAATACCTCATTACCATTTTCCTTTAGATATATAGCATATGCTTTTCCCACAAAACCGAATCCTATTGATAATACTTTCATAAAAATCCCTTTAACATTAAATTTTTTCTCTCAAATAACCCGCACTCCAAAAAACCATTGCGAATGAATAAAGTATTGTATTCCCAAATAATTTAATAATGTCCCCCGCACTGACTTTTCGATTCCTCATTACAAATAAAGCGGTAATCAGCAGATAGCTTGCATACAATGGAAGGATTAACACATAGTTCATTATAGCAAAAATTGCTGCAAGACTAATATATCCTGCTAAGAATAATAATTTTGCCAGAGGTTTCTTTGGATTATCTGAGTAAAGCCATTTTGATTCCAAGCGCCCGCTCTTAAACTGCCTGATAAGGTATTCACAAAAACTTCTTGGATTACCCATATGATACCTAACAGATTCTCTTGCATACCCTATTTTTACTCCGCTTTCTTTCATTCGCAGTGCAAGCTCCCCTTCCTCAATCCACCCCTCCTTAAAACCGCCTAATTTTTTTAGAAGTGATTTCTTGTATCCCCAAGCCGAGTAAGACAACTCTTTGCGCGAGTAATACTGCCAGTCAAAAAGTTTAAGAAAAATTGTGTTTGGATTATGCACTCTTAGTTCATCAAGAACTGCCTCATAACCCTCACTAAATTTGAAGATGAAACCCTCTAACCAGGTTTTGTTTACCACATCATCCGCATCAAGGTAAATTACATAATCCCCCCTTGCCTTTCTCCACCCATAGTCTCTGGCGTCTCCCCTTGTCGGTCCGCCATACTCATATACAATTGCACCATGCTTTTTTGAGATGCTTGCTGTTTTATCACTGCTTCTTTGGTTTATTACAATTATTTCAAGAGGCTTTTTTGTCTGCGCCTTTAAAGAGCAAAGGCAGGCGCCTATATTCTTCTCTTCGTTATGTGCGTTAATCACTATGCTTATGCGCATACAGAAGATTGACTTTTTAGTAGTTTTAAATTTATTGGTTCGACGAATTTTTGTCCCAGTACAATTAAAAACAACCAATCTCTTTATTCTTTTATGGCAAAGATTCGCGTACTAAGGGTTTGCCCAAATGTTAATGTAGGGCTTGGGCATAATCTTCGTCCGTTCATAAAAGGGATGAAAGAAGCGGGGATTAAACAAGACATCCTCTCAGAAGGAATAGATTTTAGTTCAAGACCGCCATTTAGCGCTTTTCGCGCCGGATTTGAAGCCGCAAAAAAAACAAAACTTGGAGACTATGATTATGTTCATACACACAACCCATCTTTTTGGGGGCTTCTTCTAAAAGCAAAAGGCAAAGTCCCAAGCATCATAACTTTTCACGGCTCCTATTATTACACCCTAAAATATTTTTACATAGGTAACATTAAGGAAAATCTCCACTACTTGATAAACGGGTTACTTAGCATACTGCTCGCGGACAGCGTGATTTTTATTAATAAAAAAGACCAATCTTTCTTTTCTCATTTTACAAAGAAATGTTTTTTTATTCCTCCAGGATATGATGACTCAATCTTTAACATTCCACAAAAGGGCAAAGAAAAGAATCAAACAGCGAGGAAGAATCAGGTTATTTTTGTAGGCAGAGATAATCCAAATAAAAATTTTAGGGCGATAGAATCTTTTTGCAAAAAAAACAATCTCCCTCTTCTGGCTGTTCACGGGGATTCTAAATATTCCTCAAAGGAGCTGGCAAAGCTCTATAGTTCATCAAAGTATATTGCTCTTTTTTCCTACACAGAGGGATTTGGAAAAGTTCTTCTGGAGGCGATTGCCTGCGGGTGCATCCCGATTGTATCAAAAACAGTGCGAACAAACCTCTCTGAACTAGGAATTTCTTATCTAACTCCAAATGAATTTGGCAAAGCGGATGCGCATAGCAAGAGTTTTGATAATAACAAGACTAATATAAAAAAATGCACATGGGAGAGGGTGTGCTCTTCGACTTACAATTTTTATCTTATGAGGGCGGGCAGTTTCTTTAATTCAAAACAAAAAGTGCTTATTGTTGAGCCGCATAATGATGATGCTTTACTCTCCATGGGGGGGATTATACTCTCAAACCCAAAAACACAATTTACTATTTTAAGCATTGTCTCAAATAATGGTGTTGGAAGTTCTAAATTGCATAACTCAATTAGCAACGTAACTTCTATTCAGCTTAACCTCAAAGGAGTGCATAATGGCGAGCCAGAGGACGTGTTCTTCAGCAGGAACAAATTAAATTTAGCCGAGTTCTCCCAGATAATCCGGGAATATTCAATCCCGTTTGACGCAGTAATTCTTCCAAAAGGGATATACCACCCCCTGCACAAATTGGTTGGGAAAATTAATCTCTATAATTCATATCATTACCTTGACCTTCCTTACGGGATACCTAAACTTAGTTCTCCCGGCCCCTCTCTTCTAAAGTTATTTTTCAAAAGAAAGTTTAAATTCAATGTAACTCCTTTTCTGAAAAGAAAAATGGATTTGGCGGAAAAGAATTATGATTCCAGCGTAAAAGAATATGTTAAAAACGGGCCCGGAAGAAGAATCAAGAACTTTATTTATGAGATTCTGTTTTACTGACGGATTAAATTACTTATATCTCAAAAATGATTGATTATTTGGCGCGTAGAAGAATAAAACACAAAAAACTCATGCTCTGTTTTTTATGGTATTTAGATAAGAAAACACTTTTGATTTAACTATTCTTAAAAGGCTGAGAAAATCCCTCTTTTGCGGAATAATGCCGATGTTAATCCCTTCTAGTTTGAGGAGGTGTAACGTATAAATATATTTTAACTCCGCCGTGATTATAATCCCCGCAAGGACGCCCCAGATATTGAATAAATATGTTAATGGGAGCGTAATGAAAAGAATTGTTGCGAGCACAAGTCCAGAGAGACGTACATTCGTTTTTGTTTTGTTGATTGAATCAAATATTCCGGATACGGGGTTTTGGGATTGTATTATCTCATATACCACAAACATCCACAAAAAAGGCAGGACTCCCATATACTTTGGGAACAGAATTGAGACAAGCAGCGGCGCAAGTACAATTATTCCAACCCCCAAAATAATATTTATAATAAAACCATATTTTACTGCGGTGCTTGTATGAAGCTCAATTTTTTTCTTATCCAAGTAATTCTCGCTGTTTTTGGAATAAACGGTTTCGGATATGGACATTGAAAAATTGCTAAGAATTATTTTTGATATTTTCTCGCCCAGATAGTAGAGTCCAAGTGTTGCGGCGTTAAGGAAAATTCCCATGCCTATTAGTTGTATTTGATTTGAGCTCTCCCTTAAGAAATTGCTTATAAGATTCCATTTTCCGTATTCCTTAATTTCTTTAAATTTTACTGGATTATTTACAACATGGGTTTTTTTGTAGTGGTAAGCAAGATAAGCAATTGAAGCAGTTAGTGCTATGGCTTTGCCAAAAAACGCCCCCCAAAGCCCGAGATTTAAATAAATGACTGCAAAGATTAACGTTAGTGTCAGCACATTCTCAATTATTGCGGCATACAGAATTTTGCCAAACCTGCTAAAACCTTTAAAGAAAGTGATAAACATCGTGTTAATGGGCGTGACAATCAAGAATAGGCTTGCGACAAAAAGGTAATCCTGGTATCCGATTCCAAAATAAGTCAGCACCATTTTTCCAAAGAGTATTATACTAATTATCATCAAAACCAAGATTGCAACCTCAATAAAAAATATTTTTTTAAAAACATCCTTGGTTTTGGTTCTTGCGGTAAAAACCCAGATTATGTTATTTAGAAACGAACCGCCAAAGAGAGTAAAAAACCCAGTAAGTATCACAGGAAGATAATTGTATACCCCGTAAAGGTCAGCCGATAAATAATTTGTCAATAATATAGTATAAACTAGTGAAAGTACCGCGGGAATTATTTTGCTTAAATAATTTAATCCCGAATTTTTTGCAATATGGGATCTGTGGGGCTTATTCATAATGAAGTTGTTAATTTACCACTATTAATAGGTTTTGGTAAGTTCATCAAAAAGGCACTGCATTACTCAAAATACGGGTAATTTTATGGTATTTTCACTGCTTTGAGCCGAAAGTTAAAGTAAAAGAGGTCCGGGTATGGCAATAATCCGTGTCCCTGTATCTCAACCCTAAATCCTCTTGATTGAAGAAGCGTCTTTAGGTGTGTTGGTTTGTATAACCAGCAGTGCCATATATGGTATGCGCTGCAATCATGGAATGTTCCAAATAAGAACCTCAATCTGTTTCTCCAGAAAAATGCATTTGGCGTACTTATGTAAAGCGTCCCGTGTGTTTTTAGCACTCTCCAGCACTCATCAAATAGAAGATTAATGTCGCTTATGTGCTCAATTAGATAATCTGCATTTATTTCGTCAATTGAATTATTCTTAAAAGGCAGCGGCTTATTGAGGTCGTGGATTATATCAGGATTTGCTTCGGGATTGATATCAAGATTCACATACCCTTTTAGTCTTTTATCAGCGCACCCAAGATTCAATTTCATTTTATTCCACCCTCACATTCGGCAGTTCAATAGTGGGAAGATGCACTATTTAAACTATTCTGTTTAACTTTGATTTTTTTATTTTGTGCAAATCCTTATTTTTATTTCTTTCTATGGTTGTTAGTATTATGAAGATAGTAATGCTTGAGCCCGTGGGAACAGGGATTCCCCCATTGGGACTATTGTTTCTCTCTGCGTGCCTTAAAAAAAATGGTTTCCCAGACATCACCCTTTGTTCAATTAATTCAAACTCTAAGTCCTATGAAAGGACTGAAAAATATTTTTTTGAGCAATTAGAGCATAAGCCGCTTGTCCTTATCACCGCAACGATTCCTGTTTGGAAAGAGGCATCTGATTATGCAAAAATTGCGAAGGATGCTGGGTGCAGTGTTATTGTTGGCGGCCCGGGTCCCACAATATTTGGAAGAAGAATTCTTGAAAAATTTCCTTTCATTGATGCTGTCACATGCGGAGAAGGAGAGGAGAATATTACAGAGATAGCAAAGTCCGCGCCCAAAAATGATTTCACCGGGATTAATGGGGTCATTTGGAGAAAAAATGGCGAGATTATAGAGAATGAACGCTCAGGACTAATAAAGGATTTAGATGCCATCCCTTTTCCTGATTACTCAATCCTTGACTTTAAGAGTTACCACGGCGCATTTTCAATACTCACAAGCCGCGGCTGCCCATACAATTGTGAATTCTGTTTTAAGCCTGTACATGGAAATACTTTTCGTGCGATGAGCCCAAAGCGGGTTGTTGAGGAAATGAAGTGGATAATAGAAACCTTTCCGGAGCAATTTGAAAAAGCAAACAGAACATTTACCCTTGCCGATGATATATTTAATTTTGATTTGGACCGGGCAAAGAAAATTGCGCATTTAATTATTGAACAAAATTTGAACGTAAAATTAGTTTCAATAAACGGTTTTCATGTGCGCACAGTGGATCAGGAATTATTTGATTTATTAAAAAAAGCCGGGCTTGTTGAAGTGTGGTTTGGGGTTGATGCGGGATCGGAGAGCATCCTAAAAACAGTCGGGAAGGGAATTACTCTTGACATGGTGCGTAACGCCGTTAATTATGCAAAAAAAGCCGGGATTCGCACGGTGGGCGCGCATTTCATTATAGGGCTGACTGGAGAAACACTAAAAACCGCAAGAGAAGGAATCGCATTTGCAAAATCCCTCCCGCTTGACGAAGTTGGGTTTAATCACGCCAACATTCTCCCCGGCACAAGGCTTTGGACTTATGCGACAACACACGGAGAAGTCCTGCACAAAACAGATGGTTTTGATTTTACCTCATTTAAGCAGCTTAACAGCGGAGTGATTTTCCAGACTCCAGAATTCTCAAAAGAGGATAGGGAAATAGCATTTGAGGAAGCCACAAAAGTGGTAAATTATATTAAACGAAAGCACTTAAGGAATCCAAAAAGAATAATTAATTTCTTAAAAGAGATTAATTCAGTTGAGGATTTATTTTGGGCGTTTGATAGGGCAAAGACATTTATTTTCTCAAAAAATCTTCGTAATGTAAAAAGAAAAGAAAAACCAAGCGCCCTTAAAAAGGATTTAGGCGGCAAAGCGTGATTATGTGGCTGATTTGATTTTCTCGGTGGATGTAGAACTGGGTCTGGGTGCCTTTCACTCAAAAAGCCCCCTGCGTGACAAAAAAATTGATATAATAAATGAAAGAAAAGCAATTCCAAAAATAATATCGCTTTGTAAAAAGAATAAGATAAAACCGACTTTTGCGGTTTGCGGGCATTTATTTCTTCGTTTTTGCAATGCAAAGCACTTTTTTGGTTCTAAAAAATTGCTTCCGTGGCTAAGCGAAGACCCTGCAACAGCGTATCCAAAAAATAATGAGTGGTATGCGCCCGATATAGTGCAAATGATAAAAAAAAGCGGCTTTGAGATTGCATCGCACTCATTCTCCCATGCTTCTTTAGTAGAAATGCCCAAAAACATGGCGGAGTGTGAAATCAAAGAGTGTGTGCGGCTTGCAAGGGCTCAAGGAATTAAATTAAAATCCTTCATTTTCCCGCGTGATGAGACCGCTTATCTTGATGTTATACAAAGAAATGGTTTTACTCATTTTGCTTCAAAACCAACGCAGAATCATTTTCTTCTTAATAAAAACTCGCGGGGCTTTTATGTTTGCGGTCCAAAAATCCATAAAAACGGGTTAATTGAGGTTCCCAAAACCATTTTTATTAATCAAATAAGGGCAGTTGATTTATTGAAAATTCTGCTGATTTTTTTTCAGGCGGCAATACTAAATTTGAGCATTCACATTTGGGCGCATTCTTTTAATTTTAAGGATGAAAGCTATTTTAAGTTCCTAAAAAAAGTTTTTTTCCTCTCAAGAATATTTGGACTTAAGAGTAAATCCCTTTCTGAGGTCAGACTCTAAAATACCTTTAATATTTCATTAATAATGTTGTTTTCTCTTCTTTTTGAAGAAAACTTTATAACCCCAAAACACTTATGTTTGCTGTTAGTTGATGTACTATTAGTTGGTGTATTGATGATTTCCTTAAGAACATTTTTGAATTTTTTAGGATGGCACATATTTCATCCCTTGGAAATAATATATCTCCCGAAATGGTTTAAAGAGTACAAAAAATCCACTTTGAGTACCGCCCAACCATGGAGCAATTATCATTTTATAGATTATTTAAAAAAGAATCTTACAAAAAATGATTCTGTTCTTGAGTTCGGCTGCGGCGGTTCCACAGTATTCTTCTCAAAGCTTGTGGGGGCAATTACCTCAATAGAGCATAACAAGAAATGGGTTAGTGAAGTAAAAAGAAGGGTTGGGGGCAACTGCAGGGTTCTATTAAAATCAGAGACAAACTATCTTGATATAAGCGGGAAATATGATATTATTTTTATTGATGGAATAAGACGGCTTGACTGCACAAAAAAGAGTTTATCACTTCTAAAGAAGGGCGGAAAAATTATAATTGATGATGCTAATTTTATGGATAAGGGGATTAGCTCTTGTAAGTACTTGGAAGAGAGGGGCATGAAAAGTATTTCATTTAAGGGAATAAAATCAAATGACTTTAATGTTTGGGAAACAAGGGTATTCTATTTCTAGCTTTGATTGTTTCGAACCAATAGATTTTAAATAGCAAAAAAGCATTACTTCATTATGATTAATCGGTCCTTTGAGTTTGGATTACTTATCCTTGCGCTCATAATGATTCTTGGCATATACCTTGGTTCTTTTGGAATGTTTACTCTTCTTCCCTCCATCGCGGTAATTATAATTTCTATTGCCTTAGTCCTCGTTTTTAGAAAACCCCTCATGGGGGCGGGCAAATTATCCCTTCCGCCATTATTTTTCATTGCAATCCTCGCAATTTTCTTAGTTTCGATTATTGCCCTCTCTTATCCAGATTTTATTTTCCCTCTCACTTGCTCCGATGTATATAATCACGCGCGCGCAATAAGGATTGATGCCTTTGCAGGAGGATTTGAGGTGCTTCAATCAAGCGCACAATCTCCATCTCAAATATTTGCTCCTCACGCATACCCAATTGGATTTTATGCTCTGGCCGTTCCCCTCTCATTTATTTTTGGTGATGCTTATTCAATAATCACTTTCCTTGAACTCATAATATTTGCGCTCTTAATATGCGGGGCATATGCAGTCTCTATTCTTGCTGGATTTAATCGCACAGCCTCAATTATCGCCTCATTTTTTACCGCGTTTTCAATTACTTCATTATGGATTCTTGAGCAGGGATTCTTGCCGCAGCTCTTAGGGTCATTGTTTCTGCTCGGCGCCGTGTATTTTTTCATGAAAAAGAGAAAAATTCCTTTTATTTTATCTTCCGCAGGTTTGATAGTTTATCCCCCGCTTTTTGGGCTTGAAATAATTTTCTTAATCTTGGCATTTGTGCTTCCAAAATTGTGCGCTCTATGCACAAAGAAATTTCGTTACGCTGATATTTTAAAAATTTCCTCAATTAATTCAAAAGATGCGCTAATTTATTTCGTTCTTGCTCTTGCTTCGTTAATACTCGTTTTCCCTGAAGCAATAAGTTTAATTCTTCAATACTCTAGTGTGTCATTTGCGAAGGATAACCTTTTCCTGATAAGGGGTGGAATTTTTACTCCAAATTTGTTCGGGCTTCTTCCTTTTGTCCTGGCACTCGCAGGGCTATATTTTATATTTAAGGAGAAAGTAAAAAAAATGAAAGCTCAAAAAACAAACATCTTGTTTTCTCCTCTAATCATATTAATTCTCTCAAGCGCGCTTGCAAGCGCCATTATAGTGGCGGTTTATGTAATTAACATTCTCGCTCATTTTTCTTTCAAAACAGAGTTAACCGCGCTCTACCAAGCTGTGAAATTCTTTTACTTCCTACTGATTCCCGCGGGAATAATCGCCGGATTTGGTTTTGCGAAATTAATTTCCTCAAAAAAGCTTTTGCCAAGAGTGGTTGCGGGTGCGCTTATCGCGTTTATGCTTATTTACTTTTTTTGTTATTTCCCAATAATACTTTCAAATGATACAGAGCCTGCCGGATATTACTCTGTTGCCGCGTTCACCGCAAATCTTCCCATAGGAAGCAAGCTAGGTATTGATAATTGTCTTCTAATCTCAAAAGATTTAACTCAGCCCTTTCCCTATCAATCCCTAATTGACAGACCAAACGCACCCGGTCCAAACTTGTGCAGACAAACAGAAGCAACAAGGGACTTTCAGTTCCCTTGGGCGAGTTATAGATATGAGAATGGGCGCTTTAGAATTTATGATGACTCAAACAAAGAAGTTCTCCTTTTAGGGGATGAAGTTAATTTGAATGTCCCAAATATTGATTATTTCCTTACTGATTGCAGAGAACTAAATAGCCCGATTGTTTATCAAAATCTCGGGGTTAAGTTATACAAAATCAGCTAATCAAATTCTACTCGCCCATTATTTTTTAATTACTTTGAGATAATTTTGTTTCATTAACTTAATTATTGTTTCAAGTTTGAACTCATTAAGAATCTTTTTATTTGTCTTTGCATCCGGCTCGAAATTTTTTGCTTTTAGTATTGCGCTAGCAAGTTCAGTCGGACTTGATGGTTTTGCAAGAAACCCGTTTTTTCCGCTAATCACAAGTTCCTTAAGTCCGCCTACCGAGGAAGCAGCAATTGGAAGATTGCATGCCATCGCCTCAATAACAGTTATTCCAAACGGTTCATAGAGCGAGGGCTGAACAAAAATATCTGCCCGTGCGTAGTATGAAGGAAGATTCTCGTGCCCAATTTTTCCAAGGAACGCCACATTTTTCTCAATCCCTAGTTTTAAACAAAGCCCCTTGAGTTTTGCGACATACTTTGCATCCCCCGTTCCAATTATATTAAATTGAATATTTCTTTCTTTTTTTGAAAGAATTGCAACCGCTTTTATTGCAATTTCGTGCCCCTTCCAAGGCACTATTCTTGAAACTGAGAGAATTCTTAATTTTCCTTCGCCCTTTATTCTCTTTACATTGGAGAAATCCCACTCATTAATCGGGTTGGGTATAATTATTATTTTATTCTCAGGAATATTATATTGTTTCTTGAGAATATTTGCTTGGTACTCATTTTGCACATGCAGTTTATCCGCCATGTTGAATATTTTCTTCTGTATTCCCAAAAGAATTTTTTGTTTGAATGTGGGGTTAGAAAATATCGCCTCAATTGATGTTCCCTCGCTCTCGCTTAACCCGCTGTACTCAAGCACAAGATCCCCTGCATACTTAACAAACACCTTTTTCCCAAACGAAGTGTATTTGCAAAAGAGCGCGGAGATTGCGCTAATGTGTGTATCATGCGCATGAATTATACGCGCGTTTCTTTTTCCAAGAATCCACCGTGCATAAAGTGATATTTGCAGTGTTCGTATTGCAACGCTTAAGGGGTTACTAAATCCAAATCCATAAAATGATGGGGAGCGAAATAATTCGAACTCTGTTTTTTCGTAATTTGGCACACTTTTTTCGCGAAAAGCAATTACGCTTACATCAAAATCTTTTGACAGTGCTTTTGCGACCTGCGGAACGGTTGTTGCGGGTCCGCCTATTCTTGGCGGGTAGTTTGAGGATATGAAAAGAATTTTTTCCTTCATCGAACTATTTTGGGCTAAAAAGCATTTTAAACTGTTTCACAAATCCTAAATGCTATGAAAGCGGGCATATTATTGGTACTTGGGGTAATAGCTTTCTTCTTCGTTTTCTTCCTTTTCGGGCTTGATTTTACGATGCTCTTTAGTGTAAAAGACCCATTGCTTTTGATACTTGGGGCAATTTCATTTACTCTTGCCACAATTGTTGTGGCGTTTAGGACAAGATTTTTCCTTAAGTCTTCGGGCGAAAAATATCACGGGCTCTATAAACTGCTTGAGATTGAACTAATAAGCAAAATATTTTATTACATCGCTCCGGGCAGGTTCAATATTCCCGCAAAGGCACTTCTTCTAAGTTCTGAATTTGAGCTCTCAAAAAAGAAAGCGCTCTCAATATGTATGCTTGAATATGTTGTGGATGTTACCGTAATGATTGCCCTTGCGATTCTTGGGGGGTTTTTGTTCCTTCAGGGAGTTTTCTTTAAAATCAGCATCCAAAACATTTTGATTTCAGTAATAATTATTTTCATACTCGCAATTGCTTACTTTTTTGTTCCTCAGAAAATATTTAAGAAAATTGAGAAGAAAATTAGTAAAATCCGCTCTGGAAAAATTAGAAAACTATTTTCTCTTTTCTTCAAAATCGCCTTTAATATACGCGAAGTATGGCCAGGAGTTATTCTAAAGCGCCGAACAATTTCCGCGTTATTCTTTGTTCTCCTCGCATGGGTGTTTACAGGGCTTTCAATGGAATTAGTTTTCCTTGCATACGGGGTTTATGTTCCAATATTTTGGGTTCTGACAATAAGCGCGTTCTCGGTTTTTGTCGCAGGGATTAGTCAAATCCCTGGGGGAGTTGGTGCAAGGGAACTCTCAATGGTATTTCTTTTTGTTTCGCTTGGAGTGCCGCAGGATTTAGTTGTAATCGCCGCGGTTGTAACAAGAATTTACACAATTATTCCAATAATTATAGGGTATGCTTTTTTGATAAAATCAAGAAAGAGTTTGCACTTTGATATTAAATCAATTCTAAAGTAGTAAGAATTTTGGGGTTTTATTCTTTTGGCGGACTATTTGTAGAATTTTCCGCGCAGAACCGCAATGAAAAATTTCCAGATGTCCCTAAAGAACCTTAATGATGATGTGCCTTCTCTTTGCTCCGCCACTATCCTTACTTCCGCGTATCGATATCCTTTTGTTATTGCTTTTGCAGTAAATTCCGCCTCAAAATCAAGCCCCTTAGCATGAATTTTCATATTATTTATTAATTTTTTCCTAAATGCCCTCAGCCCCGTAGTAACATCAGTAACTTTTCTTGCAAGTATTACACTAGTCACAAGCGCCCCCAATTTATTCGCCATTATTCTATGAAAAGGCATATCTTTTGGCCAGTCCCTTCTAAACCTTGTTCCAACAACCAAATCAGCTTCGTTTAGTTTCTCAACTAGTGCAGGGATTGCTTCGGGAGGGTAAGTGCAATCAGCATCAATAGTCACAATTCCTTCATTCTTTGCTGCCTTAAATCCCTCTTTCATTGCGCCCGCTTTTCCTTTATTATTTTTATAATCAATTACTTTTATTCCTGTTTTTCTTGCAACTTCAGCGGTTTTGTCTTTGCTTCCATCGCTAATAACAATTATTTCATCCCCGCTTCTGCATATCTTTTTGCACCTTAAAATTACCTCTCTAATTCCCTTCTCCTCATTGTATGCAGGGATAATTATGCTGATTTTCATTTCATTTCCCCCAAAATTCCTTTTGTAACATTTATCCAATTATACTTTTGTTTTATGTCTTTAAGATTGTTTTGTCCCATTTTTTGTGCCTTTTCTTCGTAATCAAATATGAGTTCTATTGCATCCGCGATTTGTTCAACACTTTGTTCGTTCACAGAATATCCATTAATCCCGTCTCTAACAAGGGGCTTTAGGTTTCCAATTCCGCTCGCTATAATTGGTTTTGCGCATGCCTTATAATCAAAAACTTTTACAGGCGAATAAAAATAATCAAATTTCTTTATAGCCGGATAATTTCTATCAAACAGGGCTACTCCTGCCGTGCTTGCATTAATGTAATATGCGAGTTTGTCAAGTGGGATTTCTCCAAGGAATAATATTCCCTCAATTTTGCGCTCCTTCACTATTTTTTTTAGTTCCTCTTTTTGTGGTCCACTTCCGATTAGCATTAGTTTTGCATCAGGGTGTTTTTTTATAACCATTTCAAATGCGTAAACTAGATTTTTTAGGCAGTGCCATCCCGCAAAGCTCCCAGTGTAAATTAGTGTTTTATCTTTGAGTCCAAGTTTCTTTGAAATCCTTTTGTCTATCTTTTTAGGGTTAAATGTTTTGGGATTCGCCCCATTAGTGAATAATCTCCTTTTTTCTCTTGGTACAAGATGAACCTCGCACTCATGCTGCCCAAAAACCAAATCAGCATATTTTGCCGCGTGCAAGAACCATTCTTTTATGAGAGGATAAAATATACTCTTATTTGCGGTTTCAATTGGCTCATTAAGCTCAATTAAAGTTTGTATTCCCGCTTTTTTTCCTTCAATTACGCCTTGGCAGCCTAATATTCTATACCTCTGCCAAACAAGATCAATAGTATTCTCTTCAAGTATCTCCTTGCATATTCTCCCAAGGTTTGTAAAAAGAAAAAAGTTTTTCTTAAACGAACTTTTTGGCACGCTTATTCTAATGTATGTTGCCTTCCCAATTTTTTCCCTGTCTTTTTGCCCTCCTGCTTTCTCGCACACCACAAATACTTTGTGTCCAAGCTCCTCAAGGGCATTTATGGTTTCCTGAACATGCGTGCTCCCGCCGTGAAAACTCGGCACCTTAATTTCTTCAGCAACATAAAGTATATTCATTATTCTCCCTCTATCCAATTAAGCAGCTGGATTTTTTCCTCACTCCATTTCTTGTATCCTTTCTTCATAAAGCTTTTTGTATTAGCTGAAATAATATCCAAATTATTGAGTCTTATTCGTTTTGGATTTTTATAATTAAATAAAAACCCGGTTTCCCCCTGCTTAATGTATTCGTTCATTGTGGATTCATTATTCGCAACGATTATTTTTCCTTGACTCATTGGTTCAAGAAATCCAAACCCTATTCCTTCGCTTACTCTTGGCGCAACAATAATGTCTTGCTCGGAAATCATTTTCTCATAATCAGTTTTAGTCTGCCACCCTCTCACGATTGTTAGTTTTTTGTGCTTTGGAAGCGCTTTTTCCTGCTCTGGCCTGTCAAGCGCCATTTTTATTGTGACTTTCCCAATTTCATTAAAGTTAAAGAGCTTCTCAATTGTTGAGAAATTAATTTCATCCGCCCTCTGCCACAAAAAAACGTTTGGTTTATTTGGGTTTAATTTTTTATTTACTGGTTTTGGGAAGAATTGGATGAACTTTGAAGGAAAAAATAATTTTATTATTTTGTGCAATTTCTCTGAGAAACAAACCGCCTTAATATCAAAACCCATCAGAGTAAATTTTCTTAGTATTACAGATGCCCACCCCTTTTTTCCGTCATAAAGCGGAACCCAGATAATTTTCTTTCCCTTAATCTTTGATAATTGATTTGCCGGCGGAAGTATTTGCCAGAACACATAAATATCATAGTTTTTGTGAGTCTCAACATCAAATCCCTCTTTCCAGTCAAGCCCGTAGAGGAGTTTAGTTTGGAATTTTCTTTTGAGAAGTTTAACAAAAAACATTTGTGACTTTGTTTTTGTAAACCATTTAGAGCAGACAAAAAGAGCCTTCATTTTCTCTCCTCCAGAATTTTTTTAATCTTCGCCGCGAGTTTTCCAGTTTTTTTAATCTTAATTGAAGTGCTTTTTGAAAAGTGCTTTGCAAGTTTTTTCTCATTAGCTTCCCAAGGAATACAGAATTTCTTCTCAAACGCCTTGCATATCTCTATTTGGTGGTCATCCACTGCCTCGCCGAATTTCTGTATACGCGGCAGAAGGATAAGTTTCTTCTTTGCCTCAATTATTTCCAGTATACTCCCAACTCCAGCATGGCTTACAACAATATCCGACCACTCAAGCATTTTCTTAAACCCAGTATCGTCAAAAAATTCTTTGTGCTTGCAGTTTTTTGGAGAGTAATTCGATTTACCTGTTTGCAAAAAGATTTCATATTTATTATCCATTGCAATTAGATCCATTTCCTTAATCAATCTGTCAAACGGGTAAGTGGTTCCAACATTAACAAATATTCTTGTTTTCATTCAAATACACTTCCAGCATATTCTGCATTTGGAAACCATTTCTTGCCTTCTGGCCACTGAACAAAAAAGTGGTTGACTTTTCCATAAACCATTTTTCCGCAGAGGCTTGGAGAACTAACTCTTGCCAGCGATTCTATGTAAATCGTTTCTTTCCTAAATATCCACCCAAGTATTAATGCGGGGTAACCTATTTCCGCTCCCGTGCTGATTATTACGCTTGGATTCTCTCTAATAAAAATTAAAAGTGTTTGAATAAACGCGATTAGTGTTCTGATATAGCTCCTTTTTGGTTGAATAATAAAATACATTTTTTCTTTTTTTGCAATACTTTTAGCGTTAATTCTTTTATCGCTTATAAAAAAATAATCCTTTCCCTTCCAGACTTCTTTAAGCTGCATAGCCTCAATAATGTGCCCCCCTCCGCTTGCCGCAATACAAATTTTCATCTAGTCTCCCTCATGTAAATTGTATTAAGTCTTGTTCTTGCCGCGATTTTATATCCATATTTGCTCAAATATTCCATGAATTCCTGTGAGTAATCCTCTGTGTATCCCCTTCCAGCTGTTTCAAGGCAGATAATTGTTGGCTTAAAATTATTCCAGTCATTGCTTTTGAGTACCTCCATATCAAATCCCTCGGTGTCTATTGAGAAGAAATCAATTTCCTTTCCTTTTGCGTACTTGTTAAGCACATCAGATAATTTCTCAACACTCACAGTAACTTTTTGTTTAAGCTTCTTTCCTACTTTAATATTTTTCTCTGCTTCTTCCTTTGAGAATGTAGAGAGTGCGGTTTCAAAAAATTCATAGAAAACCATTTTCCCTTTTTTCTGACTTATGCCAATCCCAAGATTAATGTCCTCTTCCCGAATTCTCCTAAATTTTTGTATATTGATTTGGTTTGGTTCAATGTTTATTCCCCTCCATCCTTTTTTGTAAAACCTATAAGTATTACTGCACGCGGTCGGGTGATTTGCTCCAACATCCACATAAAATCCGTCTTTCTTTTTACCCAAAAGTTTCTCAATAATGAGGTCCTCTCCTTTTTGACTGTATGAACCAAGAAGCTGTTCATTAATTTTAGTGTGCCAAAGCGAAATCAATCTTTTGGCTAATTTGGTATTAAGCAGCGGCTTAAGCGCAAGCACCGCATTGTTTTGAATGCCTTTTACGCCCACGCCTTCACCCCAAATATTCTCTCAAATTGTTTTACTATTCTATCTTCTTTGCACCATTTGTTCGGATTGTTGCCATTAAACCACGGCTGTGCAAGCATTTGTAAGTATTTCTCCCTGTTTGTATCAATTTCAATCACCCTATCAACAACTTTCTTTGTATCATTATAATCAAAGTAATTTATGAAACTTTTAGTGTTAAACTCTCTTGATATTTCCGGATTTCCCCAATATATAGGGATACTATCTGCAAGCATGGGGTGATATATTTTTTCGGTTGTATATCCAGGGTAGGTTGAGTTCTCAAATGCGATGGTGAATTTATAGTCTCTCTGGTAGTTAATGACATCTTTTCTCCAGTTGCTAAAATGCCTCTGGATTAATGTTGAGAAAACCCTTTTCTTTAGGATTAAATGCTCAAGCCCCTGCATGGGATTAATTATGAATCCAAGGCTCCCAGATTTTATTGGCGGAGAATTATTCATTGATTTTCCCGGCGCATCAATTCGCTTGTATTTGGATAACTCATTAAAAAACTCCACCCTCTCTTTTGCGTCCTTTGAATAAGCATAAGCGCAGAATTTTTTTTTCTCTCCCTCAATTTCTTCCGGGCTTTTTTTTCTAGTTAAATCAATTCCGGCTCCGTAGTATGCATAAAGCGGAAGACGCACATAATTCTCGTTATTCATTTCTTCTTCATACTCAAACCCGAATGCATAATCACACTTTTTCATATCAACCCTAATATTTTCACCAGTCCAAAATATTTTAGTGAAATTCCCTTCGAGGTTTGGCATTTTGCGTTCTCCCTTCTCCTTAGTGAAAGCTGAGAAGAAAACATACTTGGGGTCATTACTCTCTATAGTATTAAAGTGCTTTTTTAGAAAATTTCTAAAGAAATCATCCCCCCTTGCCGCCTCTCTTGGGAAGTGCTTGAAAGCGATTTTTATTTTCTCCATTAGTTTCACTCTTTAGTTTAGATTAGCCTAAATAGAAATGATATTATTACTCCCGCGCAGATGATTAACTGAAGTCCCAACAATACTCCAGTTGCCTTCTTCTCAGTCATCCTTCCTTTTCCGATTCGCAGGATTAAGTGCGTGAGCGACCCCCCGCTAGGATTTGCTTTTAGCCCGCCTTTCTTATCCGGTAATCCGAAGCACTCGCTTTGGAATTTGTGCTTGGCTTTAATTAAAAATTCAATTATAAATAATCCAATAATTAATAGTCCTACTCTCTCCATATTCCCAATTATGCTCATTACTGCGAGGGTTGCTCCAAGCATTAGTGTTAATGAATCCCCGCCGAATATTTTTGCCGGGAACCAGTTGAATTTTAAGAATGCGATAAGCGCCCCAATCATTGCAAGCCCGAACAACGCCGCGGTTAATTGCCCCGTAATTAATGCGATTATTGTGAGTGTTGAAGTAAGTATTATTCCCTGCCCCGCCTCAAGCCCGTTAAACCCTGCAAGCATATTAAACGCGTTACTTGCGCCAGTAACACCAATTGGAATTATTATTAATGAGTAAATAATTCCAAATTCCACAGTTCCAATGAATGGAATTATCATAGATGTCTCCCCTGCTGCCACTGCCATTAATGGAAGCGCCGCAACTATTGGGAAGAGCGCATGCTGCCACTGCCTAATTCCTTTCTTCCACCCAATAATATCGTCAATGAAACCGATAAAACAAATCATTGCTATTGTAGAGAAACCCGCTAGAAGGAGGCTTAAATCAATTTTAAATGAGCCAAGGTAAGTTGACAAAAAAATTGCTGAGAATATTCCAAAACTAAATCCAAGAAAAACAATTATTCCTCCAAGCTCCGCGACAAGCGGGCGGGAATATTTATTCATGTCCTTGCCGACAAATCCCTGTGAATGCATCCTTCGTATAAATGGAGGCATTATGAAGAGCACGCTTATTAGGGCTATTAACAGCGGTATAACCAGCGAGAGCATAATATCAAAAGCTTTTTTTTGTTTATAAATCACATGGTACGATTATTTTGGATAAGTAGTTTGGGAAGGTTATCCTTTAAGGGTTTTCATTTCTTGATTTTAAATATCTTTATTCCCTTATATGAGTACATTTCCTCATAATACTTGCTTGTTTCTGCGCTATTTGTCCATACCTTTGCAAGATTTATATTATTTAACGGCTGGTTTAGTATGATGAGCTGGTCATTTGTTTTATAATAAAACAATGCCAGTGACCCGTTTTGGAAGTCATCCGGCACCTGCTTCCAAGTGCTTGACAATTTATTCCAATCAGCCTGTGAGATTGCATTTCCACTGCAGTTAACTGTTGCAGCGCTTGTATTCCCGCAGTCAATTACCCTATATGTTCCAGCAGTATAATATTTTTGGACAAGCTTTTGGTCAATTGTGTTTGCGGCATAAAACTCAAATGTCGGTGCATCATTAAACATTGCCGAATCAAGTATAATATAATCGGCACCGATTTCTTTTGATGCTATTTGATACGCGCGGTTAGTGTCAGTCGCAAGGACAAACTCCGCCAGCGCCTTATTTGCCGCATCAGACATGTTTCTATTATCAGTAGAGTACTTTCTATCCGTAGTGAATGCAAGTATGTGTCCCTGGTCCCACCAGTTAAAGAATTTTGCGTCCGCTGGAGTATTGCTTATTATCCACTGCTGCGCTGCGGCCCACTGCGGGTTCTCATCAACATAAGGCACATAGTCAGGGAAGAATCTTGCGCTTGCCCCAACACCAAGAACGATGAGGAAGAAAATAACAACAAAAATAATTTTTGCTTCAAGCCCCTTTGATAATTCATACTTCTTAAGCCCCTCAATAATAATATATACTGCCATCGCCGCGGCTGGTGCGATTGCGAGCCCGAAAACGAATGTGAATTTGAGTTTGTACCACGCCATAAAGAGGGTAATCATTACCCAGATGAAAAATATTATTCCAGTATGCAGATTGTTATCCTCTTTTCTAAACAGCCATAATCCAATAGGGAATATTATTAATCCAAGTAGTGGGAAAATTATCAAATCATTATATTTTGTTCCAAAGAAATTGTGTCCCACACTTTCTTCTCCAACCATGCTTGAAATTGTAGTTCTGTCAGCAAGGTCCGGAATAGTTGCAAACATTAATGCCATTACTAATAGCCCCGCATAAAGCCCGGCAATTACTATAAACGGAACATACTTTTTAATTTCCGGTTTTGCTTTTGTTATGAAAACCACGCTTATTATTGTTACTATTGCCCCAACAATTATTGTTGCGATAAGTATTGTTGTAGGGCTCAAACGAACTGCGCTTCCCACATACCCCAAAGCATCCCCAATCCAATCCTCTCCATAAACATATGATATTACATGGAAGATTGCCATCGCAATTATTGTTTTAACAAAAAAAGCAAATGCGTGGTTATCCTTTAATTTTGGTGATGAATCCTCTTGTTTGCTTGCTATTAATATTATTCCAAAAATGAAGTACCCTATTATAACAAGCGGGATTAAGAGATACATTCTCCAAGTCATTGACATTAATCCAAAAAATATTCCCGCGATTGCCGCATTAATTAATGCGCCTCTTGCAAGGGACTTATCTTTTACTGCGCGTACAAAGAATACAAACCCTATTACCATCCAAAGGAATCCAAATGCGTTATCTCCCTGCGCACCAGCCATTGTTCTATAAGCAAACGCAGGAGTTACTGCCGCAATAAATGCCGTAATTAACCCTATTTTTTTGCTGTTAAATACTTCCTTTCCGAGGAAATACATTACTATGCAGATTATTGATCCAAATATTACAGGGTTGACTTGCATTGCCCACATGAGCGTATCTTTACTGTATGGCTGTCCAATTGAAACAATATAATAAAAGAGCTGGGCGATTGAGTGATACAATGACCATGGCTGCGCCGCTACTCCGCCCGCAACTTGGTAATAAACCATGGGGTCCGGTGTTATAATATGCCCAACATTTATTAATTGTTCAACAAGCCTTGCGTGATAAAAAGCATCAAACTCAAATAAGTAATGGTATCTCAATAAATGCGCTCTTATTGCTAATGCTATTCCAAAGATAGTGAGTAATAAAATAATTATTGTCTTATTTTGTGATAGAAATCCCTTTACTGCTCCAAGCACCCCCCCCTCTAGGTGAGGATTATTGTGAGAATGTGGTTTATTGTGCTCTGTGTGAGTATGGTGGGAATGTTCTTGTTGGGGCTGTGCATGCTCTATCGCGTGTTCATGCTGTAAGTGATGGTGTTCTGTGTGCGTTTCGCCAGAATTCTGTTCCCCAGAATGAGTTTCCATAACGGATTAATACAGAACGCAACGCTTTAAAAAGCATTTTACTTTAGGAAAAAATTCTCAATGCCTTTCTAGTGCCACCACTTATTTTTTATTAACTTGCCCCCCATTCAAATCATGGCATTTAGAAAACTCCTCTTCGCAACAGCCGGGATTCCTTTAAACACACCCTCCCCCCACACCACAATTGACGGGCTGAATTATGTAAAATCGCTGGGGCTTGGTGGAATGGAACTTGAATTCGTTCACTCAGTAAATGTTTCCGAACAAAAAGCACCCCTAGTGAAAAAATCCGCTGAAGAGAATGAATTAGTTCTCTCCTGCCACGGCTCGTATTATATTAATCTTAATGCGGTTGAGGAAGAAAAAATTGAGGCATCAGTTGGAAGAGTGCTTTCTGCCGCCCGAAGAGCAGAAGCAAGCGGAGCATTCTCAATGACATTCCACCCCGCATTCTATCTCAAAGAATCTAAAGAGAAAACATTTTCTAATGTAAAAAAACAATTTGAGAGAATTATTTTGGAATTAAAATCCACAAAAAATAAAATCTGGGTCCGCCCCGAAACAACCGGCAAAAGAACGCAATTCGGCTCGCTTGATGAACTCCTCTCTCTTAGTTCCCAATTAGACCAAGTCCTCCCCTGCATTGATTTCTCGCATTTGCATGCCCGAAGCGGAGGAAAAATGAATTCATATGCCGAGTTTTATAGCGAACTTGAAAAATCCGAAAAAATACTTGGGAAAGATTTTCTAAAAAACCTCCATTGCCATGTATCAGGGATTGCATACTCAGAGAAAGGCGAGAAGAATCATTTAATTCTCGCGGATTCAGATTTTAAGTACAAGGAACTGCTTAAGGCGCTTAAGGACTTTGACTGCAAAGGATTAATTGTCTGTGAATCCCCAAACATTGAAGAAGACGCACTGCTTTTGAAGAAAACATTTGAAGAAATCTAAGTTCTAAAATAAGCGCAGATATTTTCCAAGTTTATATATTTTAATATCTATCAAAGGACAGTTGTCCTTTGATATTAAGAAAAAGTTATTTTGTTTGTTCTGTCTTAATACACTTAACAGGGCACGCGTTCTCTGCATCCTTATTGCACCCCGCATCCTTCACTACTTTAACAAATACTTTACCTTCTTTTTTTCCGCCAACTAGAATTGCTTTATCTCCTTCAAGCCTCCAATCCGTAGGGCAAATTGCCGCGCATGCTCCGCAGCCGATACATGCATCATGATCCTGTATTATTTTGAATGCCATCCTTAGCTCACCTCAATACTAAATTAAAGAAGAGTTGATGAGTTTAAATAAGTTGCTTTTTGCACAAAAAAACGTTTGACAAACACTGACTTGAATTGTATTATTCACTTTTTTGCCGGCGCAGATTCTTTCTCTTTGCTAATTTCCTTTGCAAGGATGCAGGCAACCACATACATCCACATTAAATCAATTGTTCGTGCAATTGGGAGGATTATCTCAAGTTCCACTCCCCTCTGTTGGGAAAAAATAAGACTCACGGGGTGAAGAATGAATGAAACGAATTGTGCAATTATGTTGCTTGGAACTATTGGGGCAATAAGGCTGGTATATATCTCTGCGATAAAAAAAACCAAGAACAGCCAATATAATTTCATCCAGCTCGGTGCGAGAAACTTGATTTCCTTCATAAAATCACTAATATGATAATGTTTGCTTTTATTAAAAAGGATTGCTTTGTTCTGGGAATTAAGGAAAATTAAGAAAAAAGACTAATTAAATATCAGTGAAGGCAGCGCTCGGTAGGCTCCACACGTAGTGCAGTGCCAAGCCAATCCTTGTAGAGCTTAACTTCCGGGTTCGGAATGGGTCCGGGTGTTTCCTCAACGGTTTGACCGCCTTCAAGTAAATTGCGTATTGGAAAGTTTATAAAGGTTGCAGTGAGGCATTTTTTTGCCTCCGCAATCAAAATTAGTTTTTCTTATTTAGTTACATCGCTTTCTTTTTCTTCTTTCTCTTTGTAACCATTTCTTCTACGAGTTTTAATCCCTGCTTTAAGTGAGCCTCTTTTTTTGCTCCCGCGCAAATCATTTTCCCGTTCTTGAACAATAAGAAAGTGAGTTTTGGTTCATCCATTCTAAGTATTGCTCCAGGGAATTGTTCAGGTTCATACTCAACATTATCAAGGTTCATCGCAACATCAAACAAATCAAGGTTAATGTCAAGGCTTGCAGTAGCAACAAAATTCACGATTTCAAATTCAACGTTTCTTTTGATTTTGATTTCTTTTTGCACTTCGTGAATCATCTTATTTGCTTTTCTGATTCCCTGTTCAATTTGCTCTTCGCTTGAAGCGCCTGAGCAGATAACTTTACCATTCTTGAAGAGTAGCATTGATACTTTTGGCTCCTTAATTTTTAGAATAGCCCCTGGAAATTGTTCCGGCTCATACTCAATATTTGGTATTCCTACCGCAAGGGAATACAAATCCAAATTCTGATCCAAAGAAGCAGCTGCAACCATGTTAACGATAGTATATTTCATCAACAACACCCCAAAAGGCCTTTATAAATGCCCTTTCCAAGTAAAGTTAGATAAAGGAGAGTTTATAAAGGGGGATTTATAAGGGGCAGGCGAGCAGTTAATATATTTATACATATATAAATATATTAGTGTTTTTTTATGGTTAAATCAAAAACAATTCCTCCTAAGGCAAGAACAGTTCTTCACTACCCCCGCCTTGATACTGTAATGATGGTGGAAAAAGCCATTAGGGATGCGCCTAATTATCCAACAAAACACCAGCTCTGGCGCTCACTGCCAAAACAAGTCCAATACCAAACACTAAGTTATATTGTGGATTACTTAGAGGAGTTTGGTAAAATAATAATTAAAGACGGGGAAATTATTTGGACTTGGAGCCCTGAAGTAGTAAAAGAATATCTTACCAAAAAAAGACATCTTATTGTTAGGTCTTCTGAACCATTAGACTAACTGGTTGGCATCGTCAATTGACTAAACTTTGGTTAAGCTTTTAATTGGCCAAACCAAGCGTTGTTTTATGAGAAAGGACATGCTTACCAAGCGAAGAAGAGTTGCTTTTGTTGATGAGAAATTGGCGAAGCATTTTGATGATTTAAGCAATGGCACTTCTGAAGAAAAACAATTGGGGGCGTTTATTTCGCGTGCCCTTGATGATCTATATGAAAATCCATGGCGCTACATACAAATCCAAAGAGAAAAATGGCCAAAGGAATATGTTAAAAAATATAATTTGCCTAACTTGTGGAAATATGATTTGCCTAACGGCTGGCGCCTAATTTATACTATTCACGAACACGAAGTGGATATTTTAGCAATTGTCCTTGAGTGGTTTGCGCACAAAGAATATGATAAGAAGTTTGGGTATTAGCAATATGTTTTTAGCATGCTTCTGTGTTGTTCTTTGCATGCAATATTCAAAGAAGAGCTATATTGGTTTAGGAAATGTTCCAATTGGAATTGGTGCGGTTATTAAGGGATGGGACTTTACCGAGAAGGACTTTCGTGATCCTGCAAAACTCTCCGCAGTTGATTTTCGTGCAATGACTGGTGCGTGCCCCCATAATTGTTTTCATTGTTTTACTGATAAATCAGCAAAAACTCTTTCATTAGTAAAAATCAAATCCGTGATTGATGAACTTGCAGAACTTGGCACCAACTCAATTGATTTTGTCGGCGAGGGCGAGCCGACAATTGATGAGGACTTTTTTGAAATAATTGAATACACTGCATCAAAAGGAATTCAACCAGTTGTTTTCACTGAATCTGCGGCAAAACTTCGGGACAAAAAGTTTGTTGAGCGCTTATACGAGAGCGGTGCAAGTGTTTGCTCAAAAGGGGATAGCCTTTGGAATCCAGATTATCAAAACTGGGTGGTTGGGGATAAGACAGAAACTTATTTTAAGCAGCGAAATGAAGCAATTGCTCTTCTGATTAAAACCGGTTTTAACAAACCTGCTGCAGATGGCACTACTCGTCTTGGGGTTGCTATGGTTCTCTCAAAGAAAAATTTTAATGAAGTGGAGAAAACGCTTCGTTATTGCAGGGAAAATAATTTGTGGATATATTTCTCTTTTTTCCTTCCTGCTGGGCGAAGTGCGACTGAGAATTTTGATAAGTCTATTGTGCTGAATATTGAGGAAAAGAGAAAAGTTGCTGAAATTGTAAAAAGAGTGGATAAAGAGTATGGCTTTGAACATGATATACTAAATAATTTTTTAACCTCGCGTTGCATTGAATCCATGCAAATATATGGGAATGGCGATGTTAGTCCCTGCTCAGGAAATGAGACTATTATTGGAAATGTGAAAAATGAGTCAATTAAGGAGATTCGGGCTCGTCTTTTGGAGAAATACCCAAAACATAACCCCTCCACTTTTGACGGGTACTGCATGTATCGGGAAAAGTTCTGATTTTTTTGCTTCTTGAAAAGCACCCTTTTCTGAAAAAGTGTGTTTGCTAGCCAAAATAATCCTGTGTTTTTTTCCTCTCGCAAACACCCTTTTAAAGCTTTCCCACCCATTTTTTTGTATTCTATTTCAAATGGTGAGCTAAATATGGTTGCAGGACACTCAAGAAAACCGGGCAAGAGAGGCAAAACTAGATATAAATTTAGTAAGCACGGCGCAAAGGTTAGTGTTAATGATATTATGCAGGAATTTGCTATTGGCGACAAAGTACAGATAGTTGTTGATGCCAGCTGGCACTCAGGATTACCTGATAAGGGATTCCACGGACTCACAGGGAATGTAGCCGAGAAGAGGGGTTCTGGATATGTTATTGATGTTTATAAGGGAAACCAGGCACTACAAGTAGTAACTACTCCGGTGCACATGAAGAAATTAAAGTAGTTATATTTTAGATTAGTAATGATTTGATTTTGGGTTAATAATGATTTGAGAGTAAGTATTAGGTTATTGAGAAGTAAGAAATTAATGTTTTGGTGTTGGTTATGGAATCAAAAGTTGTATCAATGAAACCAGTTTCTTTACACGAAGTAAAGGAAGTACTAAAGGGAAGAAAAACTGACAAGGAACTTAATTACGAACAGGACTTGACTTATAAATTCGTTGAGAAATTCGGCAAACTCACTGAGAAACAAACAAAGGATTTACTTGATGCACTTGTTGAAATAGCATTCTTAAAAGACCACGAGTTACTTCGATTTGAGATAGCTAATATTCTCCCAATGAAGGTAGAACAATTACAATTAATGCTTCCAAAGGGCGTTGCCCCTACGGATGACGAGCTCAAATCAGTTATTGAGCTTACAAAGAAGTTTGAAGAAAAGCTAGAGTAAAAAGTCTGTTGACTTTTTACGACGCAAAATGCAACATTTTGCTTGAATAGTGTCTTTTTAGATGCTTTTCTTTTTCATAAAAGAATTGTTTTTAAGGAGAGCGCAGAGTAGATTAATTATAAGATGTTGAGGAAAATGGACAATTTAGTGGGTTTTAGAGGGGATTTGGATGACTGCAGAAGAACACGCTTTAGTACTGGACTATATGCCAACCGGAAAACCCTCCGCAGCGAAAACTGAGGCCTTAGCACAAGTAATTGGAAAAGATTTTTTTACACTACTTGAGGTTGTCCCAAAAGCAGGCACTCATTTTAGCGTGGGCGAAGAGATTTACGTTGGAAAGGACGAGCGCCCAAAAGTAGAGTTAGTTAAGGGAAGAGTCTCATACAAAGACTTGACTTCAAATTCTCTTTCAGAGCTTGAAGAAGTTATTTCTAAGATAATTGAATCAAAGAACGATAAGTTCCTTGCTTTCTTTAATACTTCAAGAGCAATTTCACTGCGAAGACACCAATTAGAACTCCTCCCAGGAATGGGCAAAAAACACATGCTCGCTATACTTGATGAGAGAGACAAAAAACCATTTACTTCACTTGCAGAGGTACCTCTAAGAGTAAAAGGAACTCCCGACCCAATGAAAATGATTGTAAAAAGAATCATTGAGGAAATTGAGGGACCGGAAGACAAACACTACTTGTTTGTTAGACCCCCAGCAGAGCCAAGGCCGGCGCAATACGGAAGAAGATTTTGAATTTGTACTTTTTAGTGATAAAATGCCAGAATCATATAGGGGCGTTATAATTGAGGAAAGTCTCCTAGATAAAAGTGTTCTTAAAAAAGTGAAGATAATTAGTACGCGTGTTGAGAATGTTATTGAGAGGCACAAAACCCCTTGGCTAAAACAATGGACACTCCACACTATTGAGGTTTTGGAAAAAGACCATTTGAATATTGCGTCCGAAATTAGTAATGCCCTTGATTGCACCCATACTAATTGGTATGCTGATTATAAAACCAAAGATAGGCATATAATTATCTTTAGTAATAAGATATTTGATATTGATAGAAAAAACAAGGCGCAGTACGATGAAGCAAAAAAGTATGGTGTATTATTAGGAATTCCGCCGTACCAAGTTAATTTTTCTCCAGAAATAAAATAAAGTGATTATATGTCCCTATTTGAAAATCTTCAAAACCTAATGATAAAGTATCATTTCCGCCCCGAGAAGAAACTCTCGCAGTTCTTCTGCATTAACGAGGCGCTGCTCCACTACATGGTGAATAACGCAAAAATTGCGAAGGACGATGTTGTTCTTGAGATTGGTCCCGGCACAGGTTTTCTTACAAGAGTGCTTTGCGAGAAAGCAAAGAAAGTTAGCGCAAAAATTATTGCGGTTGAGCTTGATGAAATGATGTTTAATTTACTTTCAGAGGAGTTAAAGGAATTTATTGAATCAAAAACACTTACATTAATTAACGGGAATTTTTTGGAGCAGGATCTTGCGAAACTTGGCGTAAATAAAATAGTTGCGCTCCCGCCCTACCACATTTCCTCTGACTTAGTACTGAAGATTACTCTAACAAAAGGAATTGCAAAAGCAATACTTGTGATGGATAAGGGGTTTATGCAAAAGCTCCTTGCATTTGAGGGATTCACCGAGTACGTTGCCCTCACAGCTTTTGTTAATATTAATGCGAAAGTAGAAATTTTGGAGCAGACAATTGAACAACAGAGTTTTTTTCCAGTGCCCAATTGCTTAAGCACCGTAGTAATGCTTGATTATAATGTTAAGAATAATTCAAAAGAGTATTTGGCTTTCTTAAAAGAATTATTTCGGCATAAGAACAAGGATTTGGGTAAATCACTAAAACAATCCTATCAATTCATTTCAAAGCAGCTTGGCGGAAGCGAGAAAGAATTTAATTCAAAACTAGCGAAACTTGCGCTCGCATCAAAAAAAGTTTATCTGCTTACCCCGCAGGAATTATTAGAAGTATTTGAGTATTTTGGCGGAAAAGAGAAAGCAAAAAGCGGTAAAGAGAAAAAGAATTGAAAAACAAAATCCCATTCATCTTATCGTCTTTAATATTATTCTCTTAAAACTAAATGGCATAACTTTGAGCGCATATTTCTCAGCTGAAATGAGTTTATCCTTGTTCTCAGCATAAATAGTGATGAGAACATCCCCTTCTGCGACTTTTTCTCCCGCAACTTTATGCAGCATTATTCCTGCGGTTTTGTTTGCGGGGGAACCAGACATTCTTGCGATTCTTGTTAGTTCCCTTATATTTATTTCCTCAATTATTCCGCTTGTCCCTGCTTTGAATTCTTTTTTGTACGGCGCTTTTGGTATTCTCTCGCTTGAATCGATTTTTCCGCCCTGCGCCTTAATTATCTCCTTCATTTTCTTAAGTGCTTTACCGGATTTTAGTATTTCAAATGCCTTATCATATCCTTTTCCGGGTTTACTTAATCCAACCATTTCAAATAGCGCTCCGGCAAGTTCGCATGCTTTTTGTGCCAAGTTATCAAATCTCTTTCCTTCAAGTATCTCAAGCGCGTACTTTGCTTCAAGCGCGGCACCAAATGCAAGTCCTGATGGTTCTTCCCCGTTAGTAATTACCGCTTCAACATGCATCCCAACTTCTCTTCCAACTTGAACAAATTTTTTTGCCATCCTTAGCGCAACAGTCTTATCTTTTATCTTAACATATTTTCCGACAGGCAAATCAATTACAACATATTTACTTCCCACACTAGCTTTTTTTGCAAGTACTGATGCGATTACTTGTCCCTCTGGGTCAAGCGAGAGCGGATGCTCTATTCTAATTATTTTGTCATCTGCGGGAGCTAGGTCTACTGCTCCACCCCAAGCAATTACTCCTCCGTGTTTCTCTGTTATTTCCCTTATTTTATCCATGCTTAATGAAACAGGTGCAAGTACTTCCATTGCATCTGCGGTGCCCGCTGCGGAAGTAATGCTTCTTGATGAAGTCTTTGGCATATATAATCCGGCTGAGGCAACTATTGGGATAATTATCATTGAGGCTCTTCCATTCACTCCGCCGACGCTGTGCTTATCTACTATTGGCCCCTTTTTGAAATTAGTTTTAGCGCCCCCGTCAATTAATGCTTTTGTCATGTAAATTGTTTCATCAAGGTCAAGTCCGCGCATATACACCGCGCTTACAAACGCAGTTGCCTCTATTTCGCTTAGCCTTTCTTTTGCAATATCATCAACAACAGTTATTATTTCCTGCTTTGTTAGTTTTTCTCCCTTCATTTTCTTTTTTATATAATCAACGCTCTTTGGCTGCTCGCTTGCTTTTGCTGAAATTATTGCGCCGCTTTTTGCCCCAAGCGCCTTCATTACTTCCTCAAATAATCCAATAGTATCTTCTTTTACCGCATGGTGAGTAACATCAACAACCGCGATGCACTTCTTCCCGTTCTTTTGGTTCAATAATTCTAATCGTTCTCCAGTAAATATTCCAAGTTCCTTTGCGTCCTTTTCATGCACAATAGCAACTAATTTTCCAGCATCAATATCAAACGCTTTCACCTTCAAATTGTGGTGGTAGCCGTTAGTATCAGTTTCACTCATTAGTATCGCACAAAATACTAATTTGGGGTATTTAATTCTTCGTGTAATCCCTTATTTGTCCTAGAAAAGCAGAGCTTTTCTGGACACATAAAACTCAATGAGTTTTATTTTGTCCCACATAGTGTGTTTGGTTTGGGTTGTTTTTTGCCCGATGGAACCTTTTTATTCTACCTAAGCACAAGTTCCTTTAGTTGTTATGCTGGGGTCAAGAAAAAGAATCGCGGGTGTTCGAAAAAAACCAGCGAGCAGCTTCCTTGTAAGTCCCACCGCGGCACAGCAAAAACTTCTTCTTCAAAAGCAGCAACGTTTAATTGATAAGGGGCACCTTGCAAGAGGAAGAGATGGCAAATTATATCTTACTCCTAAAGGAAAAAAATTTCTTAACAGGACGCTTCGATTAGATACTTTTTGAATTAGTTTAATTTTGTCTTTGATTATTTCTGCGGATACGCATCACTGATTAGTTTCTCTTTTCCAATAAAATCTTTTCTTATCGGCTCAAGCAGTTTATCAATTTCTTTTGCAAGCGCGGTCTTTAAGTCCATTGGGTGGAGTTTTCCTTCAACATACGCATTTTGCAGTTCATCATAAGTAGAGAAGGATACATTCCCGCCGAATTTCTCCGGCCTCTCAATAACAAATTTTTCTTTTCGGTCCATTTTTCCAGCCATCACAACAATCTTCAAAAAAGCAAGCACCCCATTATTCTCCGCGCTCTTCTCAGGACAAAATGCCTTATTTAATTTTGATTTAATATCAGCGGTTTTTTCTAAGAGATCAATTTTTGAATTAGGGTCAGACGCACTCATTTTTCCGCTCGCAGTAAGCCCTGGAATTAATGGTGTCATTACTTCTATTCTTGGTTTGTATCCAAGAAGCGGCAAATTCTCTCTTGCGAAAACCATTATCTTTCTTTGGTCCACCCCGCCGTACTGTATATCTACTCCAAGGTACTCCTCATCAAGCGCCTGCATTAATGGATAAATTAATCCTGAGAGCTTTGGGTTATCACCCATTTTTACTACATCACTAGCCGCCTTCATCGCATCATGCATACTTGTTTTTGTGGAGAGCTTTAGCATATCCATGATATAATCATTTTTCAATTGGAATGAAGAACCCTTAACAATTTCAAGTTCCGAAATATCCGCTCCCGCGCTCTTTAGCATCCCCTTAATTACAATTGAGTAATACTCATACCTCTTCTGGAGTAAATCCCACGGACAATTATCAAGCGCCCCGTGCACATCAGCGAGAAGAATTTTTACTTTAAATCCTGCTTTAAGAAAATCCGCGGCCTTCATCGCCCAAACAAAATAACCAATATGCGGTCTTCCAGTAATTGCGGTTCCAATATACACAACGGGTTTCTTTTTTGAGTCAAGGAGTTTCTTTAACTCATCATGCATTATTATTTCCTGGGTATTCCTCGCAATGAGCTCGTACTTTTGTTCCAAATCCATTCAAACACTTTAAGATAAAAATACTGGAAAAGGTTTTTAATTGGGTTATTTGGGTTGAGAATAAACTTCTTTCCACCACTGGGTTTTCATAATTTCCCGCATAAATACGCTTAGCATTGCGGGCTTGAGTTGATGAGAAAGTACATCAATATTTTTGTTAAACATTGATTTAGCCATCACATTATCTCCCTTCTTTAGTAATCCAAGCGAATCAACATTTACAATTACTCTGCCATACTTTTCGTTTGTTAGGTGGTAGAGGTGCCAAATAGTTCCTGTTTTGCTATAAACTCCATTTGAATACATTGTGGCCAAATCATTTGCCATTTCTTTTACAAGTCCCACATGGTGCTCATTTTGAGTACTAAGTCCTTTAAGTGTTATTTGCGCATGATCCCTTTGTGCGGAGTGTAATGGTCCAAATCTTTTTCGCATATCTTCTCGTATTACATGTAAATAATTTTGGTTCTTCATTGTCCCCCCAGAAAATTTTCTTCTATCCACAACCGAAAATGAAGGAACGGGTAATCCCGCACGTTTTGCTTTCTTCCAAGCTAATTGAATTTCAGCCAAGTGGCTTCTTTGGTGTGCCTCAGTTTGGTGTTTGTGCCCGCGTTTTGATACTCCATGAAAGATTAAACTCCTTCCACCCTTAAGTGTCTCAACCAGTGCAATTGGCTGAAGAGATCTTCCACCTTTTTTTTCTGGTGGGAGCGGAAACCCTGGAAGCATCATTGACCTTCGTAATGTGGGTCTTTCGAGTTTTCTTATTCCACTAATTGTCATAATAATACCTCCTATTCACAACTTTAAAAATTCTTCGTGGTGCTTCTCCAGTTTTAATTTATCATAAATCTCTGCCGCGAGTATGTTTGGCGCAAATATTCCAAGTTCGCAGATGATTCCCTCAATGAACTGTGAATCAGTTCTATCAAATGCGGGGTTTGCAACTTTTACTTTTCCTCTTCCGTTTTTCCCCTTTGCTTCCCACACTTCATCCGCGCTTCGCTCTTCAATCGGCTCGGCTTTACCAAAGAAACTCTCCGGCTCAAATTTGTGGGTAGAAGTAACAACATAGTGTTTCACATCATATCGTTTGCAAATAGTGCTTATTTGGTTTGTCCCGATTTTATTTATTACATCACCATCAGCAAGGAAAGCATCCGCACCCGTGATGAAGTAATTGCATTTCTTCATTACTGTTGAAGCAGCATTATCCACAATTAAAGTAACATCAAGCCCCGCTTTTTTTAATTGGCTAGCAGTAATTCTGCCTTGGTAGAGGGGTCTTGTTTCGCAGCAATAAACCTTTGAGATTTTCTTTTTTGCTTTTATTAGCATTGCAACCGCGGTGCTTGAGTGGCATAGAGTTAATACTATTGATTTGGGTTCAATCATTTCCGCCCCATACTCCGCCATTTTTTGTATTGCCTCTTTTTTGTTTTTTTCATAATTCATTGCGGCGTGCTGGACATTTCTTTTTAATTCCTCAACGCTCTGGCCGTGCCTTGAGATGCTTTTCTTTAGCACCCTAATTGCGGTTCTTAGTTCAGGTTCAGTGGGGCGCGAATAAAATAATTTTTTTGCGTTACTTAAAAACTCTTTTCTAAAGTCTTCCTCGCTCTTTGCCCCGCTTTTTACGCTTGTCGCAAGTAGTGCTTTAATTGCCGCGCGCTGGACGTTTGTTGCGCCCTGAATCTTTAGCGACTTAATATCCTTCGCAGTCTTATCAACTATTCCCATTTAGAAAACCCGTTTAGTACCTAAAGAAAGCTTTTCTGGTTTATATTGGTTTTGGGGGGGGTGGAAAAGGAATAAATACTTTGGAGTACGCATTTTTAGTATGCCTTTATTTAAGCCAAGACCAATGGGATTATCAAAGAAAGGAATACAACACACTGCCTCGGCTTTGAGAAAATCCTCCGCTGCCAGTAAGTATGGTGATTATCTTACTGGGGCCTCGCTTATGGGAGTGATTGCTTCTGCGGAAATTAAACTTGCTGCAGCTTTCACTGCAGGGGCAGTTGGGTGGTTGGCTCTTGGAAAGGCAGGGCGCATAAACAAAAACACCATTTTAGCTAAGTGCATTGGCCACCCTAGGGCATCAAGGGAAATAGCAAAACGCATAAAGCAGCCCGGGGAAAAAATGATGCTTATTTTGTTTGGCTATGGAAAATTCAACGAGAGCGAGCGCAAAGCAATAAAACTCTCCGCCTTGGGCGGAGCAGATCCAATAGACACTAATATGGCTACCCGTGCGCTCCAAAGAGAAGAAAAAAGACTTGTTGATAATGGAGAGCTTAAAAAATTAATGAAAGAATCTAATTAAGCTCCCCCCAATTAGCCTTTTATACCTGTATTACTTTTCTATGTTAGGTGTTTTTTTGAACCCTAATGTACACGCAGCACTAACATTCTTCTTTGGTTTGCTTGGAATCCTAACGCCTTTTGTAGGAGTATATGCTGCCACTTTCTTGGGGCACACGGATCTTGCTAACTTCAATAGTTCCGTAATAATGTTTCTTTCAGTGCTCTTAATCGTGTTCTTGGTGGTTAATTCCTTTAGCAACTTCATTGATAATCACAAAAAGATATTTGTTATTGAGTTGTTTTTGCTATTACTCAGCATAGCTTCGTTTATTTATAATTTAACCATCTTTATCACATTATGAGGGTCATTTTCAAGGCAGGTTTTTAAAGAAGTTGTTTGAGAAAATAAATAGTTTTTTTTATTTATCGTGGGTGAGGTAATGGATCATATTGTACGAAGCGCAATCATAAGAGCACAGGCAGAAAGCAAGAAGAATGCTGCTGCACAAAAAGCGGCACCAAAAATAAAGTCTGCTTCACAAAGAGCAGAGAAGCACGAAAAAGCAGAGAAGGGAAGAAAAAAATCAACCCACTCAGATAACGATTTGCTTGAAATGCTTGAGAAGAATCAGGCAAGAATAATAGTTATCGGATGCGGGGGCGGCGGATGCAATACCATTGAAAGAATGGCTGAGATAGGTATTGCGGGCGCAACAACCCTTGCACTTAATACTGATGCACAGGACTTGCTCTCAACAAAATCAGATAAGAAAATTCTGATTGGAAAGAAATTAACACGCGGACTTGGGGCAGGAAGCGATCCAGCTATTGGAGAGAGCGCTGCAAGAGAAAGCGGAGAAGAATTACAAGATGTGCTAAAAGGCACGGATTTGGTTTTTATTACATGCGGACTTGGAGGAGGAACAGGAACAGGTTCAGCACCAGTAGCAGCAGAAATGGCTAAAGCAATGAAAGCACTAACAGTTGCGGTAGTAACACTCCCCTTCACTGTTGAAGGAAAGAAAAGAATGGAGAACGCAATGTACGGGCTTGAGAGATTACAAGAGAATACTGATACAATAATTGTAATCCCCAATGACAAAATACTTGAAATCGCACCAGACTTGCCGATTAACGCGGCATTCAAAGTTGCGGATGAAGTACTCACTAATGCTGTAAAAGGAATTACTGAGTTAGTTACAAAACCAGGACTAATTAATCTTGACTTTGCGGACTTACGAACAATTCTCTCACGCGGCGGAGCGGCAATGATTGGCTTAGGAGAATCCTCTCGCGGAGAATCCTCGGAATCAAGGGCGCTTGAAGCAGTAGAGAACGCACTAACCTCTCCTCTTTTAGATGTTGATATTTCCGGAGCGAATAGAGCTTTAGTAAATGTTGTCGGCGGGACAGATATGACTCTGCGCGAAGCAGAACTCATAGTTGAAACAGTTTCAACTAAGATACATAGCTCTTCTCACATTATTTGGGGAGCAATGGTTGATGAATCCATTCCAAAAAACCACATCCAGGCAATGGTAGTAATTGCCGGCGGTAGATTCCCATATCTTGAAGGAAACAAAACAAAGAAAGGCGAGGAATCAATTGACCTTGGGATAGAATTCACATAAAATTCTAGAGTTTTTTTGTTACGAGGCGGGGTTTTAATCCTTTGCCTCACAAATTATTTTTATTAGTAAGAAAGTTTTGTTGGTGAGTGAAATGCAATTTGATATACGCGGAATAATTACTAGTTTCATTGAGGATTCAAAGAGAATATTCATTGTCTCAAAGAAACCAACAATGGAAGAATACAAGAGAATGGCACTAATCGTTGCAATTGGAATAATCGCCATTGGAGTAGTTGGATATATTATTTACTTAATCTTCGCGCTAACAGGCGTAGGGTACTAAAGTTGTCTTGATTCCTAGTTTTTTATTCGTCAATTGCCAAACATCAGCATAACTTTAAATTCTAATTTTTTTCTCTTTCTTTAATGAAAGTTTTTGTTGACGCGAATATATTCCTTGACAATTATTACAATCGCAGGGATGCACTATTGCCAATAGGCGAATTCGCTTTTAATTTCTTTAAGGAAACTTTTCAATGCAAGTTTGAAATAGTGGTTTGCAAGGAAGTCGTTGGTGAGGTCGCGGTGATTCTTGATAAGGATTATGAAAAAACCTTTTCTTTGGTATTTGCAGGATTATTGTGTAGAAGAAAATTATCTTTGGTAGATGCAACGCAGAAACAAAAGTCTCTTGCATTTGAGCTCTCAAAAAAGCGTCATGTTCCTTATTCGGATGCCCTTTATGGGATAATATCACAGGAGTTGAGGATTCCAATTGTAACAAGGGACAACCATTTTTTTGATGAGCTTGTTGAGTTGATTGAAGCGTTTAAGCCAGAGAACTTGCCTTAATTCAAATAAGCCCTGCTTCTTGAAGGCTTTTTCTTGCAACAATATCTTTCGCTCTCTCGATGTCTCTTTGTGTTGGTTCTTTTAATCCAAGCCTCTTTCCCGCACCATGGGTTTTCTTTAGCCACTTAATTGCTTTCTTTGTTTCCCAATCATCAATTGCTTTTCTTAAAGCATTTTTCACAAAACCCGCCCTGCTTGGGAAATTACTTTCTTTCACAGCCTTGTCCAGGTCCTTAAGAAGTTTCTCTTCTATCCGTAAAGTAATAACATCACTCATACTACAATTGTAATACAATTGTATTATAATGGTTCTGAGTGGTTAGTAACTCACTTTTTAATTAGTGATTTAATTTTTTTCGATACTATCCCGTCAACGGCTAAGTGCGTCAAAAATCCAAGTGCGCCAAATAGCGCCAAAAAAGATGCTTTTAGTAATGAAAAATAAAGGATTAGCCCAATAACAAAGAGAAATATTGTGAATTCCCAAAGGGCTCTCTTGTTGTGAAACGCTTTACTGCTCCCTAAATCCAAGCGCGCAGTTTTTTTTGACAGCATATAATATATCATTAATGGGGCGAAGAACAATGCAAGTCGTTTCTCAATTTTTCCTGCTTTCTTTGTATTCTTTTTGCCATGCGGGAAAAAAGAGTCTAGGTCTGGAAGAAAATTCGTGTAAAGAAAAATGAGTGATGCAAAAACAAGCGAGCCAAGTACATGTTCCTGGAAAACAAATCCCATTATTAGGTATAATACCGCGAGGGGGATAAGTACCCGCTTAGTACTCCACTTCAAGAAACCAAAGTGCTCCTTTATTTCTTCAATCATTTTTCCCGCGCTCACGAAGTTTGGGAGAAAGTTCTTGGCGCCCGACTCCCTCAAGGCTTTTTTGACTAATTTTCTCTCCATGGTATGATTTGAGGGTAAATGCATTTAAATGCTTGGCAAAGAAAACTGATTTTTTTGTAGCCCTTTAGGAGCAGGTTTTTAAACCTTCCAGGGGAGCAATTATTTATTCCATTACTTAGCTGGGCGAAGAAACCAGTTTTTCTTGGATTTTTTAGGTGATTAAATGATTTTTCCGGTAAGAACAACAGTGAGCCAAGAACAATTAGTTGTGGATATACTTAGCTCAAAAATTGTTAAAGAGGATTTGAATATTTACTCAATCGCTGTTGTGCCTGGGCTTAAGGGTTACATATTAATTGAAGCAGATAATGAAATTACACTTAGAAGAGGAATAACTGATACTCCTCACATAAAGGGAAGCGGTATTGTTAAGGGCGCAGTAAAGATTGAGGAACTCTCAAGCCTACTTGAATCAAAGCCGTTAATGAAGACACTCCAAGAAGGACAAAAAGTTGAGATAATCTCAGGTCCGTTCAAGGGCGAGAAAGCGAAGATTACTCGTGTAAATCAGGCAAAAGAAGAAGTAACAGTAGAATTACTCGAAGCAGCAGTAAAAATACCTGTTACAATCAAAGCCGAGAACATAAAGATAGTTCAATAATTGGTTTAGTGGTTATGACCCCCAATTTTATAGTTACGCGATGCAGGGATTGATGCAAAAATCTTTGCGTTAAGAAAAATAATAATAGCTTCTGGGAAAAAAATAAAAGGTGAATAAAATGAGTGAACTAAAAGTAATGGTTGATGGTGGAAAAGCAAGCGCAGGCGCTCCACTTGGACCGGCATTAGGTCCAACAGGAATAAACATCGGCGCAGTTGTTGCAAAGATAAATGAGAAAACCGCAGCGCTCGCAGGAATGAAAGTACCTGTAACAATTAAAATTAACAAGGACAAATCCTTTGACATTGAAGTAGGATTACCGCCAATAAGCGCATTAATAAAAAAAGAATCAAAGGCAGCTAAGGGCGCAGCAAACCCAAAAGTAGATGTAATGGGTAACTTGACAATAAAACAAGTTGTTTCTATTGCACAAACTAAATACGATAAATTAAACGCAATTAAAATGAAGAAATGCGCCGCAGAAGTAATCGGCTCATGCGACTCAATGGGAGTAACTATTGAAGGCATGAAAGCACGCGACGCACAAAAGGCACTACGCGAAGGAAAATGGGACGCTGAACTTAAGGAGTAAGTTTAGTGTTTCTTCTTTTTTTTATTTTTTTGGTTTTGTAATTAGTTTATCATTCTTTTTCATTATTCTCTCTGCTTTCTTTATATCTTCTTCTGGTGGAAGTTCTTCTGGAATAATTTTGTTCTTGGCTAAAACAGTTCTCATTTCTTCATTGTTTTTCACATGTTCGGTAGTTATCTTTGGCTCACCTTCAAGATTTTTTTGTTTTACATTATAATTAGTTAGTTCTGTTGCCAAATTCTTTGCGGCAATGGTTACTGTCGGCAAGAAATCCGCAAGCGCTCGTTTTTGCGGAACCCCCAATTTTTCTTTCATTTTCTTCGTATCATTCCCCCCAAATAGTGCATTATCACCCTTGCTTCTTATTCTAGCAAACCCGCTATCATCAACTCCTCTTTCATAGATTAGTTTGGATAACTCTGTCTCTGATGCGGTTAATTTGTTTCTCGCGCTAAACCTCTCCTGTAGAACAATTCTTTGTTCAATTATCTCTTGTTTTCTAGTTTGGATAGCAAAATAACTTTGCGCAAAAGCAATCTCTTCTTTCCTTGGGTCACCATTTTGGGCGATTAAATAACAAGCATAACGGGTAAGCATGAAATCTTCTATTTCCTTAGTAGCGCCCTTTGGCATAGCTATCGTTTTGTTGGTGCCAACAAAATGATCATTTATATTCTGCCCCGAATTCTGGCAAGCAATTTTTGCTTTTTCAATAACATTAACAAAGTTTCTCCAATCATCATATTCAAGTAGCTTTTGTAAATCCCTTGCAAACCAGTATTCTATTCCATCTTCTCTTTGCGCATAATCCTCAAAGGATTTTGTTAGGCGGACAATTAATTGTTTTTGCATTCAAAATCACATTACAACAATAATTGAATGTTGATTTACTCCTTTTAAAGATAATTAGAGTAATTTGCCGGTGGATTCGTTTTCTTGGTTCCCTTGTTTCCCATACCTTTCTTTTTTCTAGTAGTAATCATAAGGAACATAAAACACTACTTTTCCTTTATGGATTCCAGTTGGGATTAAATCCAATATTTGGGGGTATGGCATGAACCCTTTAATTTCCATTAACCCTTTAGCCCCAACAATTTTTACAAAGTTAGTTGATATCTCTCTTTTTGCATCCTGAACAATCCTATACTCTGCATTAGTTTTTGGTTCCCATTGTTTTATTCGTTCAAGTATTAAGTATCTTTTAGTTGACCCAAATAGTTGTGGGGTACGCAAGATATATTTTGTGTTTTTACGCGGATAAGTTTCCCTGACAAATGCGTGATGCAATTTCATAAACTCTCTTATTCCATGTTTCTCGCCTTCTTTTATGCCCCCGTGGAGGGGATCAAAACGAGTGTCCTTTAATACAACACTTTGCTTGCCTGAAGTAAATGTTCGCACATTCCATGTCCTTGAATTGGTTTTTGGTAGTTTGTTAAAGAGAGAATAGTCGAGGTAATTCACTAAAAAAGAAACCATTTCTTTTCGCGCTTTAAATTTTGGGATTGTTCTTTGAAAAGCAGGGTGCTTGAATACTTTTAGTGCACGTAATTTTCTTGACCTGGATGAAAGGGGCATTAATAATTCACCATTTGCTAAACGTAATCATACACAGCATACATCACAATTTTCTCGTTATGGATTCCTGCAGGAATAAAATGCTCTGTTTGTAGTTTGTGTCTCATTGTTGAGGCTGCGACATTTTGTGAAACATCTTCGACTTGGTCGCTTGCGAGGGCCAATAATTCCCCCTCTTCTCTTGTCTGCGGATGCCACCGTGTGATGTGTTCCATAATAATATAATTCCCAATTCGTCCTAATAGCCGAGGCGTCCTTAGAATGTACGCCATTTTTTTTCCCAATTTATTGCTTCTATAATATGCATGATGCGCTTTTAGAAATTTGTGTGCGGGAGCATTACAAATTCTCTTTGTATATCCTGAGAAATCATCTCCTCGTGTATTTTTCACCACCACGGTTGTTCCATTGTGACTAAATAACCTGACTTCCTGATGCAAACCAATCTCGGGCAAAGTGCCAAATTTTCCCGCTAATAGTTTCTTCTTTAATTCCCTTAAAATTTCAGCCCTTTGTTTAGGTTGAGGAATATTCCTTCTAAACGGCGGCGCGCTAAAAATATTTAATGCTGCTCTCTTTTTGGCAACGCTTGGAGGAATTTTGGTTAATGGTTGCATATAGAAGTATGACTTTAAGGTGTATTTAATTGTGATTTAATCAATCATTCTGCTAAGTTCTTCCGTATTAATCACTTTCATAATATTTTGTTTCTTTAGTTCCTTATCATTACTCCATAAAGGTATTCCTTTTGCGAGGCTTAGGGCAAAGAATTGAACATCATCCTTGTCAGGGCATATTCTTAGCGCTTCTTCTGTAAAGTCAAATAGTTCTTCATCCTCAACAAAAGTTATGTTTGAAAAATAAATAATCAGCAGTGCTTGAAATTTCTCCGTGCTTACTTTTGCTTTTGAGATTATTTCTTCTTTGTGCTCGATAATTTCTTGTAATAATGCCTTTGGGGCAAATAATTCAATTTTCTCATTTAACAATAGTTTTGCCGTCACTCCGTTTGATGAAATTAAGGCAGAGAAAATAATATTTGTATCAATAGCGAGTTTCATTTTCTCTCCGCCCATTTTTTTAGAAACTTTTCTGCCATTGCATGATTAACCTTTTTTCCAAGTTCAAGAGCATCTTTCTCTGTAAATTTAGAATTCTTCGTAATTTCTTCAATTACTTGGAATTGGATTACTTTTTCTTTAATTGCTGTCCTCGCTATTTCGGACCAATTAACAAAAGCCAGTTTATCCATTTCCTTTTTTAGTTCAGCAGGAATCGCAAGAGTCATATTAGCCATCATCTTCACCCCCTTTACACATGTTACACATAAACCTGTATATATATGTTCTGGAGATGCTTTTCTTAGAAGAAGCCGCTTCTTTTGTTTATAATCACTCCCAAGGTGCGATGCCGGTGGTTACAATATTTGATTTCTGTTATTTGAGCCGATATTCTTTTATTTTACCACCGGCATGACACTTGGATAAGCATTAAAAGCACTTTTTTGGCTTTTGTTTTTGAATGGAAAAATCAGTTGTTTTGATTGATGCTGAGAATGTAATTAAGCCTTGGCAGAAGTATTGTAAGGATAATAATTTGAATGCTAAGATTGATTACAAGAAACTAGTTTTTGTGCTTAGTGAAGGAACTAATTTGCTTAGAGCATATTTTTATGATGGTGTCCTTGAATCAATCCCGTTAAAGAAAAAGGGATTCCTTGAGGCGCTTGAGAAGCAAGGAATTCAAATGCGAACCAAAATCCTAAAAACAAGGCAGACGGTTTGCAGTAAATGCTCCGAGGTTACTGTAAAAAATATCCAGAAAGGAGTTGATGTTTCCTTAGCAACTGATATTTTGAGACACGCATTCCAACACACCTGCGAGTTATGTATTGTTGTCAGCGGGGATGAGGATTATTGTGACGCAATCTCTGTGGCAAAAGATATTGGAATAAAAGTATGGGTAGCGTCTTTTCGGCCTGCACTATCCTCAAAAGTTGAGAGAATAGCTGATAAAGTAATTTTTATTGAAGATATTTTTGATAAAGTCAAACGATAATATTAATAATATCAAGGACCAATAAGTAAGTATAAGTAAAGGAGAGGGTGGGCTGGGATCATACCCATATAAGTCTGCCCTTAATATCTAATTCTTTGCCGGCAATTCACCTTGCTAATCCTTTTAACCCGTTTTATTTAGTGTATTAGTAAATGGGTAATTATTATTTTGATATTGAGACTACTGGGC
>Ga0172370_10000410_pt1 | contig 67507 bp, 76 predicted proteins | sample LakKiv5m_FD_114538 | JGI IMG/M metagenome (GOLD analysis project Ga0172370, IMG submission 114538) | Freshwater microbial communities from Kabuno Bay, South-Kivu, Congo - kab_022012_11.5m | ecosystem: Environmental > Aquatic > Freshwater > Lake | place: Democratic Republic of the Congo... | reverse complement strand
CGTCACCGGTGTGTGCACGTTGCCCGAGGGCACCGAGATGGTGATGCCGGGTGACACGGTTCAGTTGCAAGTGGCACTGATCATGCCGATCGCGATGGAGGAAGGCCTTCGCTTCGCCATCCGCGAAGGCGGCCGCACGGTCGGCGCCGGCGTGGTCAGCAAGATCGTCGAGTGACGTGATGACCGTGATACCGGTCCGGAGCATCTCCGATGATGAGTGAACGCATTCGCATCCGCCTCAAGGCCTACGACCACCGCGTGCTGGACCAGTCCGTGCGCGAGATCGTCGATGCGGTGAGGCGCACCGGGGGACGACTGGCGGGCCCTGTTCCGATGCCGACGAGGATCGAGCGGTTCACGGTGAACCGCTCTCCCCACGTCGACAAGAAGTCGCGTGAGCAGTTCGAGATCCGCACTCACAAGCGGCTCCTGGACATTCTCGAACCGACCCAACAGACGATCGATTCGCTCGGCAAACTCGACTTGCCGGCCGGTGTCGATGTCGAAATCAAGCTGCACTAGCGGCGAGGTCCGAAGGTAGCGTAATGCTCGGCTTGATCGGTAAGAAACTCGGAATGACCCAACGCTTCGCGGCGGGCGGCACTTTCGTGCCGGTGACCGTCATCGAAGCGGGTCCGTGTACAGTGGTGCAGGTGCGCACGCGTGACCGCGACGGTTACGACGCCCTCCAGATCGGTTTCGGACGGCGCCGCGAGAGGAACCTGACGAAGGCGGTCCGCGGGCACATGGCCAAGGCCGGCCGCTCTGACTTCGCGATGTTGGTCGAGTTCCGGCTGGCCGCTCCGGGCGAGTATCAGGTCGGCCAGGACGTGAAACTCGACTCGCTGTTCCAGGTCGGCGATTCGGTGGATGTCACCGGCACCAGCAAGGGCAAGGGGTTTCAGGGCGTGATGAAGCGCCACAACTTCAGCGGCCACAAGGCTACGCACGGTACCCACGAGTCCTTCCGCGGACCCGGTTCGATCGGTTGCCGTTCGTACCCGGGACGCGTTTTCAAGGGCAAGCGAATGGACGGTCAAATGGGCCAGGCTCGCCGCACCACGCAGAACCTCGCGGTTGTCGAAGTGCGTGCGGAAGAAAACCTGATCATGGTGCGCGGCGCGGTGCCCGGCGCGACCGGCGACCAGGTCATGGTTCGCCCGGCCGTCAAGCGGCGTACGGTGCGGCGTCTGGCCGCGCAAGGCGCGTGAGGGAGACGATGGAAACCGCAGTCGTCAATCGCACGAATCAAGAGGTCGGTAGCGTGACCCTGCCGGCGGTCTTCGAGACCCGGGTCAACGACAGCCTGTTGTTCGATCAGGTGCTCGCCCAACTTGCCTCGCGGCGCAGCGGCACGGCATCCACCAAGACGCGGGCCTTCGTCCGCGGCGGCGGCAAGAAACCGTGGAAACAGAAGGGCACCGGGCGGGCCCGCTCGGGCTCGAACCGCTCGCCGGTGTGGCGCGGCGGTGCGGTCGTCTTCGGGCCGCAACCGCGCGACTACGACTACCGGCTGCCGCGTTCCTCGCGCCGCGGAGCGCTGTCGAGCGCTCTCGCACAGAAGGCACGCGACGGGCAGATCAAGGTGGTCGACTCGCTGGCGCTCGACCGGCCCAAGACCAAGCTGATGGCCGGAATCCTCGAAACTCTCGGCGTGCGCGCCAGCGTGCTGGTAGTGACGACGGAGCGGGACCGCAGCGTCGAACTGGCGGGCCGCAACCTGCCGCACGTCCTCGTCCAGTCGGTCGAGGGGCTCAACGTCTACGATATCCTGCGTCACAAAAACCTGTTGGTCACCAAGGACGCCCTGGCGGCGATCGAGGAGCGGTTGGCGCGATGAGTGGCGTAATCGAAGTGCTCGAGGCCCCTTTGATCACCGAGAAGGGGACGCTGGTGGCGGAGTCGGGCCAAGTGGTCTTCAAGGTCGACCCGCGCGCCAACAAGGATCAGATCCGAATCGCCGTCGAGAAACTGTTCGACGTCAAGGTGTCGGCGGTGAGGACCGCCAATTACATGGGTAAGAGCAAGCGCGTCGGCCGGGTGCTCGGGACCAAGCCGAAATGGAAGAAGGCCTACGTGACGTTGGTCAAAGGGCAGGCGGCCGACCTGCTCGAGAAGATTTAGGGAGCCGAGACGGTGGGACTACGAACCTTCAAACCGACCTCGCCCGGTCGGCGCTTCCAGACCGGCCTCGACTTCGAGGAGGTGACGCGATCCGCGCCCGAGAAGTCGCTGGTCGAGCCGATCAAGAAGAGCGGCGGGCGCAACACCAACGGACGCATCACCTCGCGTCACCGTGGCGGCGGCCACAAGCGGCGCTACCGTGTGATCGACTTCCGGCGTACCAAAGACGTGATTCCGGGCCGCGTGGATTCCATCGAGTACGATCCGAATCGCTCGGCCCGCATCGCCCTGCTGGTGTATGCCGACGGCGAGAAGCGCTACATCGTCGCTCCGCAGGGATCGAAGATCGGCGACAGCATCACCTCGGGACCGGAGTCGGACATCAAGCCGGGTAACACGCTGCCGCTCGAGCGGATTCCGGTCGGTACCACGGTCCACGCGATCGAACTCAAACCCGGCGCCGGTGGCAAGATCGTCCGCAGCGCGGGTTGCGGAGCGCAGTTGGTGGCCAAGGAAGGGGAGTTCGCACTGCTGCGGCTTCCCTCCGGCGAACTGCGCAACGTCCGCAAGGATTGCCGCGCGACCGTGGGACAGGTGGGCAATTCGCAGCACGAGAAGGCGTCAATCGGCAAGGCGGGGCGTTCGCGCTGGAAGGGCGTGCGTCCGCAGACCCGAGGCATCGCGATGAATCCGGTCGATCATCCGCACGGCGGCGGCGAGGGGCGGGCCAAAGGTAACCAACCGCAGACGCCGTGGGGCAAACCGACCAAAGGCGCGCGTACGCGCAGCAACCCGCGCACCGATAAGTACATCGTCGCGCGGCGGAAGAAGAAGTAGAGCAGGGGAGGTCGTCACTTGCCGAGGTCAATCAAGAAGGGCCCCTTCGTGGACGCCCACCTCATTCACAAGGTCATGGTGCAGAGCGTGGATGACAGGCGTCCGATCAAGACGTGGTCGCGTCGGTCGACGGTGGTTCCCGAGATGATCGGGTACACGCTCTCGGTACACAACGGCCGGCGTTTTCTGCCGATCTACGTGACCGAGAACATGGTCGGTCACAAACTCGGCGAGTTCGCCCCGACGCGTACGTTCCAGGCGCACTCGGGTTCGCGCAAGACCGAAGTGAAGAAGAAGTAGGCGGCCGTCATGGCGAAGAAGAACCGCGATAAGAACAACAACAAGACGGCGATTTCGCGCTACGTGCAGATCACGCCGCAGAAGTGCCGGCTGGTGGCCGACATGGTGCGTGGTCGCGGTGTCGAAGAAGCCTTGGCTGTGCTCGATTTCACGACCAAGAAGGCCGCCGGCATCGTCGCCAAGACGCTGCGCTCGGCGGTCACCAACGCCGAGAACATCGAGAACGTCGACGTCGATTCGTTCTACGTCAAGGCCATCACCGTGGATACGGGGCCGGTAGCCGGCCGTTTCAAACCGCGCGCTCAGGGGCGCGCGACCGCCATCCGCAAACGTACCAGCCACATCACCGTCGTGCTCGAAGCGCGTGGGGCGAACTAGGCAGGGCAGGGAAGCAATCGTGGGACAGAAGACACATCCGAAGGGCTTCCGCCTCGGCGTCAGCGAGAGCTGGGACGCACGCTGGTTCGCGGGTCGTAACTACGCAGATCTGCTCCGGCAGGATCTGGCTATCCGCAAGTTTCTGAAAAAACGTCTGTCGCATGCCGGCGTGGCGCGCATCGAGATCGAACGTGCAGCCAAGAACGTGCGGGTACACATCCACACTGCCCGTCCCGGTATCGTCATCGGCAAGAAGGGCGCCGAGATCGACAAACTCAAGCAGGAGATGGCGCGGCTGGCCGGCAAGGACAGTTTCGTCGAGATTCACGAGATCCGCCGCCCGGATCTCGACGCGATGCTGGTGGCCGAGAACATCGCGCTGCAACTCGAGCGCCGCGTGATGTTCCGCCGGGCGATGAAAGAGTCGGTGTCGCGCGCGATGCGGATGGGCGCCCAGGGAATCAGGGTGCAGTGCGGCGGCCGCCTGGGCGGTCACGAGATCGCCCGCACCGAATGGTATCGCGAGGGTCGCGTTCCGCTCCACACGCTGCGTGCCGAAGTTCAGTACGGCTTGGCCGAGGCGCGTACGACTTTCGGTGTCATCGGCGTCAAGGTCTGGGTCTACAAGGGCGACGGAGTCACGAAACTTCAGGAAGAGCGCAAGGCCGGCGCCGGAATGTAACCGAATATGCTGCAGCCCAAGAAGACAAAATTCAGAAAGTCCCAGAAGATGAAGGGACGCGAGCGCGGGCTTGCCCACACCGGCAACACGCTGTCGTTCGGCGACTACGGTCTGATGGCTACCGACTGGGGACGTCTGACCGCTCGCCAGATCGAAGCCGCGCGTATCGCGATCACCCGCCACGTCAAGCGCGGCGGTCGCGTCTGGATCCGCATCTTCCCGGACCTGCCGATTTCGAAGAAACCCGCCGAGGTCCGCATGGGCAAGGGCAAAGGCGCTCCCGAAGCCTGGGTGTGCCCGGTTCAGCCGGGCCGCATCCTCTTCGAGATGGAAGGCGTCGAGCTGGATCTGGCCAAGCAGGCGATGCGGTTGGCGGCGCACAAGCTGCCGATCTCGACGCGGTTCTGCATCCGAGGAGAAATACACCATGCAGCCTAGCGACCTTCGCAAGTCAACGCCCGAAGAACTCGCCAAGCGCGAGGCGGAGCTGCGGGAAAGAGTCGTGCGGCTGAAGCTCAAGCGCAACGCGCGGCGTCTGGACAAACCCGCCGAGTTGAGCGGCGCACGCCGCGATTTGGCCAGGGTTTTGACGGTCAGGAACGAGCGCGCCGACGCTGGGAAAGGAGCAAAGGCATGAGCGAGGGCGCAACCGAGGAGAGGCCGAGCGCCAAGATCCGTGAAGGCATCGTCGTCAGCAACGAGATGGACAAGACGGCGGTGGTTTCGGTGGCCAGGCGCGTGCGGCACGCGAAGTACCACAAGACGCTGGTGCGCAACGAGAAGTACATGGTCCACGACGAGCGCAACGAGTGCGAACCGGGCGATCGCGTGATGATCGCCGAGACGCGGCCGCTCAGTCGCCACAAGCGTTGGCGCCTGCGTAGCATCCTCGAGAAGGCGCTCAAGACGGTCGACATCGTCGATCCCGAAGGGGTATCAGGATGATCATCCAGGAATCCGTCGTCGACGTGGCGGACAATTCGGGCGCGCGCCGGATTCTCTGCATCCGCGTGCTCGGGGGCACCAAGCGTCGCTACGCGCGCATCGGTGACGTGATCGTCGGCAGCGTCAAGGAAGCGAACGCGGGCGGCAAGGTCGCTCGCGGCGACGTCGTCAAGGCGGTCATCGTCCGCACCAAGAAGGAAACGCGGCGCGCCGACGGATCGTACATCCGTTTCGACACCAACTCGGCGGTGGTTCTCGACAACCAGGGCGAACCGATCGGAACGCGCATCTTCGGACCGGTGGCGCGCGAACTGCGCGCCACGAAGTTCATGAAGATCATTTCGCTCGCCCCGGAGGTTCTGTAAACGCCATGGCGAAGCCGAACATCAAGAAAGGCGACACCGTGATCGTCATCACGGGACGCGACAAGGGCAAGACCGGGAAGGTGGTCCGCGTTCTCCACGAGGACGACAAAGTGATCATCGAGCGCATCGCGATCGTGAAACGCCATCGCAAGCCGCAGGGGCAGAACCCCGGTGGTATTATCGAGAAGGAGACCCCCATCCACATCTCGAACGTGATGCTGCTTTGTCCGAGTACCAACAAACCGACCCGTGTCGGCCGCAAGATCCTGAACGAGGGCGGCAAGACGCACCACGTTCGCGTGGCGCGCGTCAGCGGCCAAGTGGTCGACGCACGCTGACGCCTGGCGAGACGGCGTGTGACGCGAACGAAGACGGCAGCACAAAGGCACGAAGGTAGGGCTGAGTAAGATGGCTACGGAGAAACCGACGCTTCAGCGGCGTTACGAGACGGAGATCCGCTCGGACTTGCAGAAGCAGTTCGGCCTCACCTCGGTGATGGCCGTACCGCGTCTGACCAAGGTCGTGATCAACGTCGGAATGGGCGATGCGGTTCAGAACCCCAAGCTCATCGACAGCACCGTCGAGGAGCTCGCGAAGATAACCGGCCAACGGCCGGTGGTGACGCGGGCGCGCAAGGCGATCTCGAACTTCAAACTGCGCGAGGGGCTTCCAATCGGAGTCGCGGTGACACTGCGGCGCGAACGTATGTACGAGTTCCTCGAACGGCTGATCTCGGTGTCGCTGCCGCGTGTGCGTGACTTCCGCGGGCTCCCTCCCAAGGGTTTCGACGGACGCGGTAATTACAGCCTGGGGCTACGTGAACAGGTGATTTTCCCGGAGATCGACCTCGACAAGGTCGAAAAGATCCACGGACTGACGGTGACCATCGTGACGACGGCGCGGACCGACACTCACGGTCGTGCGCTCCTCACGGCGCTCGGGATGCCGTTCCGTCAGCCCGCGGCGGCTTAGCAGGGGTAAGAGGCAAGTGGCCAAGACCAGTCTCATCGTCAAGTCGCAGCGCAAGCCGAAGTTCCGCTCGCGCGCTTATACTCGCTGTCTGCAGTGCGGCCGGCCGCGCAGCGTGTACCGGCGCTTCAAGCTGTGTCGCATCTGTCTTCGCAAGTCGGCCCTCGAGGGCGTCATTCCCGGCGTCGTCAAGGCGAGTTGGTAGGAGGGGCTTTCCATGATGACCGATCCGATAGCCGATCTCCTGACCCGTATCCGCAACGGTTGCCACTCGCGACGCGACCACGTCGACGTACCGTGGTCGCAGCTGAAGCAGAACGTGACCGGTGTGCTGCGCGACGAGGGCTACGTGCGCGATTTTCAGGTTGCTGGAGAGGGTGCGTCGAAGGCTCTGACGATCTACCTGCGTTACACGGATTCGGGGCAACCGGCGATCACCGGCATGCGCCGGGTGAGCCGTCCGGGACTGCGGCGTTACACCTCGTCCGAGGCTGCGCCGCGGGTGCGCGGTGGTCTCGGCGTGAGCGTGCTCAGCACGCCGCTCGGTCTGATGCCGGACCGGGAAGCGCGCCGCCGCAAGGTCGGCGGCGAAGTGATCTGCGAGGTTTGGTAAGGTGTCACGACTCGGGAAAGTTCCTCTGAAAGTTCCGCAGGGCGTGACCGTAACCATCGCCGACGGCAAGTTGGTCGCGAAGGGGCCGGCGGGACAGCTGCAAGTGACGATGGATCCGGCAGCGCCGGTGAAGCTCAGCCCAGGCGAAGTGCTGGTGACGCGTACCGGCGATGGTGCTCACGAGCGCTCGCGGCAAGGACTGGTCAGGCGCATGGTCTCCAACGCGCTGGCCGGCGCGGGCAAGGCGTTCACGCGCACACTCGAAATCAGCGGGGTCGGCTACCGCGCCGACGTCCGCGGCAGCGACGTGCTGCTCACGCTCGGTTACTCGCACCCGATCGTCTACCAACTGCCCGAGGGGGTGAAGGTCAGCGTCGAGAAACAGACGTCGATCACGCTGGCCGGATGCGACCGGCAGATTCTCGGCGAAGTGGCTGCCGGTATCCGCAAGTTGCGGCCGCCGGAGCCTTACAAGGGCAAGGGCGTTCGCTACGGCAATGAGACGGTCAGGCGCAAAGCCGGCAAGGCGGGAGCGGCCTGAGCCGCGTCTTCGCAGACACGAGCGCGCAACGACAGACGGGCAAGGCAAGCGGGTAAGTAGAGATGGGAACTTCGCAGGATCGAAGAACAGGGCGCGAAAGCCGCCACGCGCGCGTGCGCCGGAAGGTCATCGGGACCGACTCGCGGCCGCGACTGGCCGTTTTCCGGTCGAATAGGTACCTCTACGTGCAGGTGATTTCCGACCAGAGCGGGCGCACGCTGACGGCGGCGTCGACTCTCGGCAGCGGCAAGGCCACCGGCAACGTGCAGGCGGCGCAGGATCTCGGCAAGCAGATCGCCGAGCGTTGCAAACAACTTTCCATCGGCCAGGTCGTCTTCGACCGTGCCGGTTACAAGTATCACGGCCGCGTCAAGGCGGTTGCCGAGGCTGCGCGCGAAGCGGGCCTCGAGTTCTGAGCTGAAGCGAAGGAGACTGCTGAATTGGCGCGACGTGACTCACAGCATAGCCAAGCTCCGGAGAGCGATCTCAAGGAGCGGGTAGTTCACATCAACCGCGTGGCCAAGGTCGTCAAAGGCGGCCGGCGTTTCAGTTTCAGCGCGCTGGTCGTGGTCGGCGACGGGTCGGGCCGAGTCGGCTACGGTGTCGGCAAGGCCAAAGAAGTGCCCGAAGCGATTCGCAAGGCGGTTGAGCGTGCCCGCAAGGGAATGGTCAGTGTGCCGCTCAGCGACGGCACCATTCCCTACCAGGTCGAGGGCGACTTCGGTGCAGGCCGGGTTTTGATGCGTCCGGCCGGAGCCGGCACCGGCGTGATCGCCGGCGGCGGGATCCGTGCGGTCGTCGAAATGGCAGGAATCCAGAACGTGCTGACCAAGTGCCTGGGGTCGCACAATCCGCACAACATGGTCAAGGCGACGATGGCCGCCTTGGCCCAACTCGATCACCCCGCCACCATCGCGGTGCGGCGCGGCAAAGATCTGCGCGAGATCATGCACTGAAGCGCGCAGCGCGCTTTGCAGGAGAAACACCGGTGTCGGCTTCCGAAAACATGGTCAAGGTGACGTTGGTCAGCAGCTATCACGGCTGCACCGAGAGGCAGAGGGCGACGCTGCGAGGGCTGGGGCTGGTGCGTCGCGGTCGCACGGTCGTGCTGCGCTCGAGCGCGTCAGTGCGAGGGATGATCGTCAAGGTGAGCCACCTCGTGAAGGTGGAAGGCTAGAAGTACGATGCAACTCGATTCGATGAAGCCCACTCCCGGTTCGCGGCAGCCGCGCAAACGTTTGGGGCGTGGCCCAGGTTCCGGACTCGGCAAGACGTCGGGCAAAGGCCACAAGGGCACGCTGGCGCGGTCGGGCGGAAACAACGCACCGGGTTTTGAAGGCGGCCAGATGCCGTTGGCCCGGCGACTTCCCAAGTTCGGTTTCACCAACCCCAGCAGAGTGGAGTTCCAGGTCGTCAACGTCGGTGTGCTCGCCGAGCGTTTCGAGGCCGGCGAAGTCGTCGATCCGCAGACCCTGCGCGAGCGCGGGCTGGCCAACCGGGCGCTTCCGGTCAAGGTTCTCGGCCGCGGCAAGCTCGAACACGGTCTGACCGTGCGGGTGGACGCGTTTTCCAAGTCGGCCCGCGAGGCCATCGAGAAGGCCGGCGGTCGCGCCGAGATTCTCGGGGAGACCGCCGAAGGCGGAGAGGCGTAAGTGGTCGCGGGTTTCCAGAACCTTCCACGCGTGCCCGAACTGAGGCGCCGCATCGGCTTCACGCTGATGATGCTGGCGGTGTACCGGCTCGGCGTGGCGGTTCCCACTCCCGGAATCGACGGCGACGCGCTCAGCGAATTCTTTCGCATGGCCTCCGGTACCGTCTTCGGAATGGTGAACCTGTTCTCGGGCGGTGCGCTCGAGCGCTTCTCTATTTTTGCGCTGGGGATCATGCCGTATATTTCGGCGTCGATCATCCTGCAGTTGATGACGATGGTGATTCCGTACCTGGAGCGCCTTTCCAAGGAAGGGGAGCAGGGACGCCGCCGCATCACTCAGTACACTCGCTACGGTACGGTGATCCTGTCGTTCATCCAGGGGTTCTTCATTTCGCTGGGACTCGAACAGATCCAGGCTCCCGGCGGCGGATCGATCGTCTACGCCGCGGGCTGGTCGTTCCGGTTGATGACGATGATCACGCTGACTTCGGGCACCGTCTTCATCATGTGGCTCGGTGAGCAGATTACCGAACGTGGGATCGGCAACGGCATCAGCCTGATCATCTTCGCCGGCATCGTCTCCAACATTCCCGATGCGGTCTCGAAGGTCGTGGAGTTCGTCCGCCAGGGTGAGCTCGGCATCATGGTGCTGGCGCTGCTCGCGATGGTGATGGTCGCGACCGTCGGTGCGATCATCTTCGTCGAACGTGGCCAGCGCAGGATCCCCGTGCAGTACGCCAAGCGTGTCGTCGGGCGGCGTCTGATGAGCGCACAGGCCACCCACCTGCCGCTGAAGATCAACATGGCCGGGGTCATCCCGCCGATCTTCGCGTCGTCGTTGCTGATCTTCCCGAGCACCATCGCGCAGTTCATCCAGATTCCCGCCTTCCAACAGGTGGCCGTCATGCTGTCGCCGGGCGGGCTGGTCTACGACGCCATCTACGTCGTGGCGATCATCTTCTTCGCGTACTTCTATACCGCCGTCACCTTCGACCCGAACAACGTCGCCGAGAACCTGCAGAAGGCCGGCGGCTTCGTGCCTGGGATCCGTCCCGGCAAGCGCACCGCCGACTACCTCGACCACATCCTGACGCGGCTGACCCTAGGCGGCGCGGTGTATGTCGCGGCCATCTGTGTACTGCCGACCATCCTGATCGCGCAGTTCAACGTCCCGTTCTTCTTCGGTGGAACCGCGCTGCTGATCGTCGTCGGCGTGGCCATCGACACGGTCGCGCAGATGCAGGCGCATCTGATCCAGCGCAGCTACGAGGGTTTCCTGAAGAAGGGGAAACTCCGGGGGAGAAGGTAGGCGCATGCGCGTTGCGCTGTTGGGACCGCCGGGTTGCGGCAAGGGTACGCAGGGAGAGATCGTCTGCAAGACACTGGCGATCGCCCACATATCTTCGGGCGACCTGCTGCGCCGGGCGGTGGCGGCCGGCAGCGAACTGGGGCGCGCGGCCAAAGGGTACATGGACGCCGGTCAGTTGGTGCCTGACGAACTGGTGATCGGTCTCATCGAGACCAGGGTCGCCGAGCCCGACTGCAGCAACGGATTCCTGCTCGACGGTTTCCCGCGCAACCTCGAACAGGCCGAGAAGCTCAGCAAGGGGCTGGTCGGAGGCGGGCTCGATCACGTGGTTGCGATCGAGGTCTCCGAACCGGTGCTGGTGGACCGTCTTGGTGGGCGCCGTACCTGCCGTGGCTGTGGCCGGCTCTATCATGTGCGTTGGAATCAGCCGAAAACCGAGGGCCGCTGCGACGCTTGCGGCGGCGAGTTGTACACCCGCGACGACGATCGCGAAGAGACAGTGCGGGCGCGGCTGGTGGTTTACCGTAAGCAAACCCAGCCACTGATGGAATTTTACGAGAAGCTGGGCCTGCTGCGCCGTGTCGACGGCGAGGCCGCCCCGGATCAGGTGTCCAAGCGCGTTCTTGGCGCGATGGACGAGCGCCGATGATCGAGCTCAAGACCCAGACCGAGATCGAGCGCATGCGGCGCCCGGCCCGGATCACCGGAGAGATCCTCGCGGTGCTGCGCGAGAAGGTTCGTCCGGGCGTGACCACCGCCGAACTCGACCGGCACGCAGAGAAGATGATCGCGCGTGCGGGCGCCAGGTCGGCGTTCAAGAATTATCGGGTCGGGGACGCGGTGTTTCCGGCGGTGCTGTGCGCGTCGATCAACGACGAAATCGTCCACGGCATACCCTCCGACACTAGAGATCTGCACGAAGGCGACATCCTGGGACTCGACTTCGGTGTCGAGGTCGATGGTTTTTTTGCCGACGCCGCGGTGACGGTGACGGTGGGCGGCGAGGCCGACGACGAGTCGCGTCGCCTGCTCGAAGTCACCGAACGCAGTATGTACGAGGGGATCGCGCGCGCCTGCGAGGGCGAGCGCCTCGGCGACGTCGGTGCGGCGGTGCAGGACACGGTCGAAGCTGCGGGCTTCTCGGTCGTTCGCGACTTCGTCGGTCACGGCATCGGCCGTGCCCTTCACGAAGACCCGCAGGTACCGAACTTCGGCAAGCGCGGCCGCGGCAGGACGCTCGCGGTCGGTATGGTGCTCGCCATCGAGCCGATGGTCAACGCGGGGAGCGCGGCGGTACGCGTCGATGCGGATGGCTGGACCGCGCGGACGAGCGACGGACGGCGGTCAGCACATTTCGAACACACGGTGGCCATCACCAAGAATGGCCCCGAGATTTTGACGAGAGTGTGAGGCGAGAGACGTCATGAAAGTCAGGGCATCGGTCAAACGGATGTGTCGCGATTGCAAGGTGGTCAAACGCCAGAACAAGGTGCGCGTGGTGTGTAAGAACCCGCGGCACAAGCAGCGCCAAGGCTAGAGCCGGATCGGCGGCAGACCAAACCAGGGATCGGACGAGAGAGCAGGAGAGGCAGGGTCATGGCCCGAATTGCAGGAGTCGATCTTCCGCGCAACAAGCGCATGGAAATCGCGATTACGTACATCTACGGCATCGGGCGCAGCAGTGCCCTCGAGATCCTGGCGTCCGCCCAGGTGGATCCCGGCAAGAAGAGCGACGAGCTCAGCGATGCCGAGATCAACGCGCTGCGCGGCGTTATCGACAAGGGCTTCAAGGTCGAGGGCGACCTGCGGCGCGAGGTCGCGATGAGCATCAAGCGGCTGATGGATCTCGGGTGTTACCGGGGTCTGCGGCATCGCAAGGGGCTGCCGGTCAGGGGCCAGCGCACCCACACCAACGCACGTACCCGCAAGGGCCCGCGCGTCGCGATCGCCGGCAAGAAGAAAGCCACCAAGAAGTAGGCCCGGGCAGTGACGGTAAAGGGAGAGCGATTCGATGGCGACTAGACAGACCACTGCCGCGGGGGCCCGCCGCAAGAAAGCGCGGCGTGTTCCACCCGAGGGCGTGGCGCACATCCAGGCCACATTCAACAACACGATGGTGACGCTGACGGATCCGCTCGGCAACGTGGTGTCGTGGGCGAGCGCCGGTCAGGCCGGCTTCAAAGGGTCGCGCAAGGGCACGCCGTTCGCCGCGCAGCAAGCCGGCGAACGCGCCGGACGCATCGCGGTAGACGCCGGAATGCGTTCTGTCGTCGTGCTGATCAAGGGACCGGGCGCCGGACGCGAGTCGGCGGTTCGCGCTCTCGGTGCGGCCGGCCTGCAAGTGATCACGATCAAGGACGTGACACCGATCCCGCACAACGGGTGTCGGCCGCCCAAGAAGCGGCGAGTCTGAAGGGTCGCGCGCCCGGCCCGCTTCGCGAGCGTTTCGCGGACGCGGCGCCACGGCGGCGGCTGTTACCAAGGTAGAGAGGAAGCATGGCACGTTATACCGATCCAGTTTGCAGGCTCTGTCGTCGTGAAGGCGTCAAGCTCTTTCTCAAGGGAGAGCGCTGCTATACCGACAAGTGCGCGATCGAGAGGCGCAACTATCCGCCCGGGCAGCACGGGCAGGGGCGCCGACGCAAGGTCTCCGAGTACGCCGTGCAACTTCGCGAGAAACAGCGCCTGCGGCGCATGTACGGTCTGCTCGAGAAGCAGTTCCGGCGCTACTTCGAGATGGCCGAGCACTCCAAGGACATCACCGGCGAGGCGTTGCTCGAATTCCTCGAGCGCCGCCTCGACAACATGGTCTACCGCCTCGGCATGGCTACTTCGCGTTCGGAAGCCCGTCAGTTGATCCGTCACCGGCACTTCGCCGTCAACGGACACAGAGTGGACATCCCATCGTATCTGGTACGGCCCGGCGACGAGATCACTGTTCGTGAGAGCAGCCGCGCCAAGGAAGTGTTCAAGCGCGCGGTCGAGATCTCGCAGCGGCGCGGCGTGCCGGAATGGCTCGAACTCGACGGCGCGGCGTTCTCCGGGAAGGTGAAACGGCTTCCGCTCCGTAGCGAACTGACGATGCCGATCAACGAGCGCTTGGTAGTCGAACTCTACTCGAAGTGACGCGAGCGACGCGAATCGACGGCAAGTGACGGAGGCATTCACGGTTATGTTGGACAATTGGAAGGATTTGATTCGCCCCAAGCTCGAGATCCGCGAGCTGAACGATACCTACGGCCGGCTCGAACTCGATCCGTTCGAGCGCGGTTTCGGAACGACGATCGGCAACTCCCTGCGCCGCATCCTTCTGTCGTCGCTCAAGGGTGCCGCGATCAGCGCCGTGCGCATCGACGGAGTCCTGCACGAGTTCTCGACGATCGACGGGGTGACCGAGGACGTCACCGACATCGTGCTGAATCTCAAAGAAGTGAGGCTGCGCATCCACGAAGGCCAGCGCCACGAAGGCGTCCTCGATGCGAAGGGCCCGCGCGAGCTCAAGGCGGGTGACATAGACTTCGGACCGAACGTGGAGGTGCTCAACCCGGAGCAGCACGTTGTCACGCTCGGGCCCGACGGCGCGATCCACATGGTTCTGACCGCCAAGCGGGGCAGCGGATACGTTACCGCCGACCGCAACCGCGAGGAAGACGCGCCGGTCGGCACCATCAACATGGACGCGGTGTTCTCGCCGATCCGCAAGGTGAACTTCGTGGTGAGCAGCGCCCGCGTCGGTCAGCGCACCGACTACGACAAGCTGACCTTCGAGATATTCACAGACGGAAGCGTCCGGCCAGACGACGCGCTGGCGGTAGCTGCACGGATTCTCCAGGACCAACTCCAGGTGTTCGTGAACTTCGACGCCGAGGCACTCGAAGCCGAGGAAACGAAGGCCGAACCGGCGATGGAGCAGATCAACGATCACCTCACACGTTGCGTCGACGAACTCGACCTGTCGGTGCGTTCGGCCAACTGTCTGCAGAACGCCGACATCAAGTACGTCGGCGAGTTGGTGCAGCGCAGCGAGCAGGAGATGCTCAAGACCAAGAACTTTGGCCGTAAGTCGCTGCTGGAAATCAAGGAGATTCTCACCGAGATGGGGCTCTCGCTCGGGATGCGTATCCCGAACTTCCCGGACCGCGAGGCGCTCGACCGCATGCGGCTCGAACAAGACAACAGGTTTTAGGCCATGAGACACCTAAACTCGGGGCGCAAGCTCAGTCGTTCGTCGTCGCACCGCAAGGCGATGCTGCGCAACATGGTGACGTCGCTGATCATGCACGAACGCATTCGGACCACCGACGCGAAGGCCAAGGAACTTCGGCGCTGGGTCGATCGCATGATCACGCTCGGCAAGAAGCAGACGATCGCGGCACGCCGCCGTGCGCGCGCCTACGTGCGCACCGACGAAGCGGTGACGAAACTGTTCGCCGAGGTCGCGCCGCGCTTCGCGAGCCGGCCGGGCGGGTACACGCGCATCGTCAAGCTCGCGCGACGCCACGGCGACGCGGCACCTATGTCGATCGTCGAACTCACCGAAATGGCCGCGCCGGTTCCCAAAGCGACCGATCAGAAGGCGGCGTCCTAGCAGCCTGTTGAAAATGGTCCACGAGCGCGGAGCTGGCGACGTGCGAGGATCACGGCTGTCTGTTGGGTCTCGCCCCTTGTCGGCTCGGCGTTCGTGCGCGCGAAACCGCTCGCTACAGCGTATAGAAGTACGCTTCCGCTCGCGGCTTTTCGCGCGCGCCTTGCATCTGGACCATTTTGAACAGGCTGACGGACGGTTTTTCAATGATGGGCGCCTAACGGTTTGCCGACTGCCGGTGGGCCGCCAGGCATGAAGAGTCGTCTGCGAGGCCTGCTGCTCGAAGCGTTGGCCGGTGCTCGCGAGAGCGGCGAACTGTCAGGCAGCGAAATACCCGCGTTCATCGTCGAGGTTCCGCGCGAGGAAGGCCACGGTGATCTCGCCAGCAACCTGGCGATGACGCTCGCGCGCGTCGAGCGCAAGTCCCCCCAAGCGATTGCGGGGATCTTGCAGCGGCGGCTCGCTGACGCCGGCGGACGCCTGGAGCAGGTCGAGATCGCCGGCGGTGGTTTCGTCAACGTGACGTTCGCGCCGGGCGCGTGGCGCGAGCGCCTGCTCGAGATCCTCGCGGCTGGCAACGACTACGGCACCAGCACGGTCGGTGGCGGCAAGCGCGTGCAGGTCGAGTTCTGTTCGGCCAATCCCACCGGACCGCTGCACATCGGCCACGGCCGCGGCGCCGCCACCGGCGACGCCATCGCACGCGTGCTCGAAGCCGCCGGCTACAAGGTCTACCGCGAGTACTACATCAACGATGCCGGCGGCCAGATCGAAACCCTCGGAGTGTCGGTGCTGGCCCGCTATCTGGTGCTTTGCGGAGTCGACGAGCCGTTTCCTGAAAACGGTTACCCGGCCGAGTACGTCACCGACCTGGCCGCCGAAGTTCTCGCTGCCGACGGCAGGCGTTGGGTCGAGGCCGAGCGCGCAGATGCGGTCGAGACGCTCGGACGCCGCTCTGCCGACAAGCTCCTGGGGGTCATACGCGGCGATCTCGCGGCTTTCGGCGTGCGCTTCGACGGCTTCACCAGCGAGCGCGATCTACAACGCAGCGGCCGCGTCGCGGCGGCGCTCGACGAACTCGAAAAACGCGGACACCTCTACACCAGCGACGGCGCGCGTTTCATGCGCAGCAGCGCGTTCGGCGACGACAAGGACCGGCCGGTGGTCAAGAGCGACGGCGGTCTGACCTACTTCGCCAGCGACATCTGCTATCACCGCGAGAAGCTGCTGGCCGGTTACGATCGCATCATCGACGTGTGGGGTGCCGACCACCACGGCTACATCGGCCGTATGCGCGCTTCGCTCAGCGCGCTCGGTATGGAACCCGAGCGGTTGCGCGTCGTGCTGGTGCAAATGGTGAGTTTGTCACGTGACGGCGCGCCGGTGCGCATGGGCAAGCGCACCGGTGAGTTCATCACGCTGCGCGACGTCATCGACGAAGTCGGCAGCGATCTGGCGCGGTTCTTCTTCCTGTCGCGCAAGTCGGACGCGCACCTGGATTTCGATCTCGAACTGGCACGGCGTCAGACGGCCGAGAATCCGGTCTTCTATATCCAGTACGCCTACACGCGAATCGCAGGGATTTTCCGTCAGGCGGCTGAGCAGGGCATCGTTGTCCCGGCTCCCTCATCCAACGCGGTGGCGGCGTTGCAGCATCCCGACGAACTCGCGCTGGTGCGTCTACTCGCCGAGTTCCCAGAGATTGTCGAAGGCTCGGCCGAGTCTCTCGAGCCTCACCGGGTGGTGGTCTACGCCCAGAAGGTGGCCGGCGATTTCCACCGCTTCTACGCCAAGCACCGCTGCGTCAGCGACGACGTCGCGACCACCGGAGCCAGATTGCTGCTGGTGCGCGCGGTCGGCCAGGTAATCGGCCGCGCGTTGGCGATGGTCGGCGTAGGTGCCCCCGAACGCATGTAACGCGTCCGCGACTGCCGTTAGGAGCCCGTTGAAAATGGCCCACGAGCGCGGAACTGGCGACGCGCGAGGATCACGCCTGTCTACTCGAGCTCGCCCCTCGCCAGCTCGGGGCTCGTGCGCGCGAAACCCCTCGCTACGGCGTACGGAAGTACGCCTCCGCTCGCGGCTTTTCGCGCGCGCCTTGCATCTGGACCATTTTGAACGGGCTCACGACGCTTTTTCGACACGCTGTTAGCGGCGGTAAAGTTTTTCAACGGACCGCGCTGAAGCGGCGCGCGTGCGTGAGGGATGCTAGCATATCGCGTTGCGTGGCCGGGTGGCGCCAACTGCACGCCACGCGAGCCGGGCTCGCGCGTGACGCGACTGCCGGCAGCGCGGTTTGACAGCGACGGCGAAGCGAGGCGATGGGCGGAGGCGGATCGAGGGGCATGGAAACGAGGCGGGGCAGGCGGCGGTTACAGTTCACGGGCGGCGAGATGGCCATGCTGGCGGTGAGCTTTCTCGTCACGGCCGCGTGCGTGTTCTTCCTCGGGTTTTACGTCGGCAAGAGGAATGCGGCAGCGCACGTCGGGCGCGACGACCGGGTGGCTCGCATCCCGGTCGATGACTTCTCCAAGTATTCGCGGCCGTCGCCGGCGGTCGGCGCTCGAGGCGCACAAACCGCGGAAGCCGCCCAAGCCGACCAGGGCGATTCAGCTCGCGGTGAGTCGCCGGCCAGACAGGGCGGGGCGCACGTCAAGGGCGGCGGCAAAGCCGCTGCGGGTGCGGCAGCGGCCAAGACCGACCCGAAGGCGGCGGCGGGCGGCGACGGCGCCGCCGACAAGCCCGGCCAGACCAGCGGCTCGGCTGCGCCCGCGCTGGTTGGCCCCCCGGACAATTCCAAGGCCGAAGCGGCAGCGGCCGCCAAGCCGCCGCTCGCGGCCTCGGACGCCAAGGCAGCGGCCGCGGGCCCGCAAGCCAATGCCGCGACCGCGGTCGAGGATAGCGGCGACCGCAAGTCCGACCCCAAGGCGGCCGCGGCCAAGAACGCCGAGGCCAAGGCCGCCGAAGCGAAGGCCGCCGAAGCGAAGAGCGCCGAGAGCGCCAAGTCCCAAGAAGACAGCGGCAAGGCCGGAGCCGGCGGCTATACCGTACAGGTGCTGGCGACCCGCAAGCAGGGCGACGCCGAGGCACTGGTGAAGAAACTCGCGTCGCGAGGCTACGGCGCCTACATAAAACGCGTCAGTGACGGACAGACCTCCTGGTACCGCGTCAGGGTGGGGCGTTACGTCGGATTCGGAGAGGCGCGCACGATGGCCGACCGCTGCCGGCGCGACCTCGGACTCGAACAGGCTTTCGTCAGTACCGAATAGGCAGCCCCGGCAGGTGCACGCGTCGTGCGAGAGCCGCGCGCTGGCATCTCCATCGGATAGAGCGAAAGATGCGCCGCCGCCGCCAAGCACAGCGCAAGCAGCGGTCGATACGGCGGCAGAGCAACACATGAGCGTGGTTCCCGATCTCGAAGGCTTTCGCCGGCTCGCCGCGCAGGCCGACACCATTCCGGTCTACCGCGAGGTGGCCGCCGATCTCGACACTCCGGTGTCGGCCTTCCTCAAATTGCACCGCGGCGGTCAGGGTTTTCTGCTCGAGAGCGTCGAGGGAGGCGATCGCTGGGGACGCTACAGCGTGCTGGGCACCGATCCGTTGATGACGCTGCGCGCGCGCGGCGGCGTCACCGTGGTCACGAGGCGCGACGGTTCGCGCGAGGAACTGCGCGGCGATCCGATCGACACGCTGCGCAGCGTGCTGGCTCCGTTCAAACAGGCGCGCGTCGAGGGCTTGTCGCGTTTCGCGGGAGGCTTCGTCGGCTATCTCGCCTACGACGTCGTGCGCGCGATCGAGAAGCTTCCCGCAGACACCGTCGACGACCTCGGGGTTGCCGACATCGCCGGTCTGATCGCCGACAATTTCGTTCTGTTCGACAACGTCACGCACACCATGAAGGTGGTGAGTCTGGCGGTGTTGACGAAGGGCGACGATCCGGCGCGCGCGTATCGCCGCGCGGCCGCCTCGGTCGACGCCACCGTTGCGCGTCTGCGCTCGGCCGACGCACCGTTGCCGGTCGCGCGCGAGGCTGCGCCGCAGAGACCGCAGTCGAATTTCGCTGCGCAGGAATACTGCGCTGGCGTCGAGCGCTGTCTCGAGTACATCAGGGCGGGAGACATCTTCCAGGTAGTTCCGTCGCAGCGTTTCAGTGCGCCGCTCGCAACCCACCCGTTCTCGATCTACCGCGCACTGCGCACCATCAATCCCTCGCCGTACATGTTCTATCTCGACCTCACCGAGGAAGTCGTCGCGGGTGCCTCGCCCGAAGTGATGGTGAAAGTCGACGGGCGCAGAGTGGCGGTGAGGCCGATCGCGGGTACCATACGCCGCGGTGCCACGCCCGAAGAGGACGAGGCCCTGGTCGCCAGGATGCTCGCCGACCCCAAGGAGCAGGCCGAGCACATCATGCTGGTCGATCTCGGGCGCAACGACGTCGGGCGCGTGGCCGAGATCGGCTCGGTCAGCGTCGACGAGCGCTTCGTGGTCGAGCGCTACTCGCACGTCCACCACATCGTCTCGCACGTTTCGGGAACTCTGGCCGAGGGCAAGGACCGCTTCGACGCGTTCCGTGCGACCTTCCCGGCCGGGACCCTCACCGGTGCTCCCAAGGTCCGCGCGATGCAGATCATCGAGGAAGTCGAGAAGACCCGCCGCGGGGTCTACGGCGGAGCCGTCGGGTACATCGATTTTCTCGGCAATCTCGACACCTGCATCGCGATCCGGACGGTTCTGATCAAGCATGGGCAGGTCTACCTGCAGGCCGGCGCCGGCATCGTTGCCGACTCGGTGCCGATGCGCGAGAACGCCGAGTGCGAGGCCAAGGCGGCGGCGATGATGGCCGCCCTCGAGCGTGCTGCCGAAATCGAGCGCGGCTAGGTCCCGGTGGTGAAGAAAATTCTCGCCAAGCTCGTGCAAGGCCTCGATCTTTCGAGGTCCGAGATGGAAGGGGCGATCGTCGAGGTGATCGACGGACGGTCCACCGCGGCGCAGACCGGCGGGTTGCTGACGGCTCTGGCCGCCAAGGGCGAGAGCGTCGAAGAACTGGTCGCCACTGTCCACGTGCTGCGCGAACGCTGCCTTCGGGTCAGTTACCCGGGGAGCCTGATCGATACCTGCGGGACCGGCGGCGACGGCCTCGGGACGTTCAACGTTTCGACGGCTTGCGCCTTCGTCGCCGCCGCGGCGGGGGCCAAAGTAGCCAAGCACGGCAACCGCGCGGCTTCGGGAAAAGTCGGTGCGGCCGACGTGCTCGAAGCCCTCGGCGTGCGCCTCGAAGTCTCACCGCAGACGGCTGTCCGCTGCTTGGACCGTTGCGGCTTCGCCTTCCTGTTTGCCCCGGCCTATCACCCGGCCCTGCGCCGGTTGGGACCGCTACGGCGCGAACTGGGGTTTCGCACCTTGCTGAACCTGACCGGCCCGATGTGCAATCCGGCCGGCGTTACCCGCCAGGTGGTCGGCCTGTTCGCGCCCCAGTGGCTGGTGCCGGTGGCCGAAACCCTGCGCGTGCTCGGCAGCGAACGCGTGATGGTCGTGCACGGCGCTGACGGCAGCGACGAACTGACGCCGACGGCCGCGAGTTCGGTGGTGGAACTGCGCGACGGCGAACTATCGAACTACCAGGTCGAACCCGAAGATTTCGGCATCACCCGCTGCCGGATCGAAGACCTCGCCGGCGGCGACGCTGCCGAGAACGCGCGGCTGCTGCGCGAGGTGCTCGGCGGCGCCGAAGGGCCGCGCAGCGATGCGGTTGCGCTCAACGCCGGCGCGGCACTTTACGTCGCGGATCTGGCACCGTCGCTGGGCGCGGGAATCGACAAGGCCCGCGACGTGTTGGCGGCGGGTTTGGCGTTGGGCCTTCTGGAAGTCTACGCACGCGAGAGCCACGCGGCAGCGGCGCAGGAAGACGGGGCCCCGGCGTGATCCTCGAACGGATTCTCGAGTCGAAGCGTGCCGAAGTCGCGGTCGCCAAGACCGCTGCCTCGCCCGCCGCTCTGCGCGCGCGCTCGGTCTACCGTCAGGCGCGGCGCGGCTTCCACGCGCGCCTGGTCGAGAGCGGCCGCGCGATCATCGCCGAGATCAAGAAAGCTTCGCCATCGAAAGGGCTGATCCGCGCGGACTTCGACGCGCCATTGCACGCGCGCCAGTACCAGAGCGCCGGTGCGCGCTGCCTGTCGGTGCTGACCGATACCCCGTTCTTTCAGGGCACTCTGGCCGATCTGGAGGCGGTGCGCGCGCACACGACGATTCCGCTGCTGCGCAAGGACTTCATCGTCGATGACTACCAGATCGTCGAGGCACGCGCGTACGGAGCCGACTGCATACTGCTGATCGTGGCGGCGCTCGACGACGCCGAGCTCGAAAGCCTGGCCGCTACCGCAGACGCCGAAGGGCTCGACGTGTTGACCGAGGTGCACGACGAAACGGAATTGGAAAGGGCGCTGCGCAGCGGCGCGCGACTGGTCGGGGTCAACAACCGCAACCTGCGCACGTTCGAGACCTCGCTGACCACCACGCGCAGGCTCAGCGGCCTGGTGCCCGACGACGTCACGCTGGTTTCGGAGAGCGGCTTGCGTCATCCCCACGAACTCGCGCAGATGGAAGCGATCGGGGTCGATGCTTTTCTGATCGGCGAGAACCTGATCAAGGAAGCGGATCCGGGCCGGGCGCTGCGGTTCTTTCTCGGCGACCCTCGGCCGTGAAGGTATGGGTCAAGATCTGCGGCGTCACCCGGATCGAGGACGCACGCGCGGCCTTCGACGCCGGTGCCGATGCGATCGGCATCAACTTCTGGCCGCACAGCCGCCGCTACTGCTCCGTGCAGCAGGCGCGCCGCTTGGTCGCGGCGCTCGGGCCGCAGCGTCTCGTCTACGGAGTGTTCGTCGGCGCGACGCGTGCCGAAATCGAGGCGGTGGTCGCCGCGGTCGGTCTCGGCGGCGTGCAACTGCACGGCGGTGAAGCGGCGAGCGCGGCCGAAGGTTGGTCGTTGCCGGTGATCCGCGCGGTGGGCGTGGTATCGCGGGGCGCGGTCGCCGAAGCACTCGCGCACGCCGGCGTGGCCGCGGCCGCGCCCGCAACGATCGACACAGATTCAGCGTGCGCGCCGACGCCGGGTGGCGGGGCGGGCTTTCGTCTGCTGCTCGACAATCCGAGCGGCGGCGGTAGCGGCCGTGTCATCGACGCAACGCTGCTCGACGGTCTGGATCTTTCGCGCGCGATCGTCGCCGGCGGTCTGACTCCGGCGAACGTCTCGGGTATCGTCGCGCGCCTCGCACCCTTCGGCGTCGATACCGCCGGCGGAGTCGAGGTTGCGGCGGGCGTGAAAGACCCGCGCCTTATCGAGGAGTTCATCGCCAATGCACGCTCTGCCCGACGCTAGAGGCCACTTCGGAGAGTTCGGCGGCCGCTACGTTCCGGAAACGCTGATGCCCGCGTTGCTCGAACTCGAGCGCGCCTACGCGCACTGGAGCAACGACGCCGAGTTCAACCGTGAACTCGCCGAGCTTCACGCCGCCTACACCGGGCGCCCGACCTTGCTCTATCACGCTGCGCGTCTGTCGGAGCGCATCGGCGGCGCGCAGATCTGGCTCAAGCGCGAAGACCTCTGCCACACCGGTGCTCACAAAATCAACAACGGGCTCGGCCAGGGGCTGCTCGCCAAACGCATGGGCAAGACCCGCATCATCGCCGAGACCGGTGCCGGGCAGCACGGCGTCGCTACCGCAACCGTCTGCGCGTTGTTCGGAATCGAGTGCGAAGTATTCATGGGTGCCGAAGACGTGCGCCGTCAGGCGCTCAACGTTTTTCGCATGCGTTTGCTGGGTGCCGCCGTGCGCACCGTAGACAGCGGCAGCCGCACGTTGAAGGACGCGATCAACGACGCGATGCGTGAGTGGGTGAGCGCGATCGGCGACACCTACTACCTGATCGGATCGACGATGGGACCGCACCCGTATCCGCAGATGGTGCGTGACTTCCAGTCGGTGGTCGGCCGCGAAGCGCGCGCGCAGATGCTGGCCGTGCGCGGCAAGCTCCCCGATTTGCTGGTCGCCTGCGTCGGCGGCGGCAGCAACGCGATGGGGCTGTTCCATCCGTTCATCGACGACGCGCAGGTGGCGATGGTCGGAGTGGAAGCGGCCGGCCGCGGCCTCGACGGCGGCGCCCACTCCGCCTCGATCAGCAGGGGCCGCGTCGGTGTGTTGCACGGCAAGAAGACCTATCTGCTGCAAGACGAACTCGGCCAGATCCAGGAAGCGCACTCGATCGCGCCCGGGCTCGACTACCCGGGTGTCGGTCCCGAGCACTCTTGGCTACACGATACCGGCCGCGCGCGTTATGCAGCGGTGACCGACGACGAAGCGGTTCACGCGCTGCAACTGCTGTCGCAGACCGAGGGCGTGATCTGCGCGCTCGAAAGCTCGCACGCGGTTGCTTACGCGATGCAGGTCGCACCCGCGATGACGCGCGAGCAGGCGATTCTGGTGAACCTGTCGGGACGCGGCGACAAGGACATGCCGGCGGTGGCCGCCTACCTCGGGGAGGAACTCTAGATGACCACGCGGATCGCCGCGACGATGGCGCGCTTGCGCGGAGAAGGCCGCGCCGGATTGGTTCCGTTCTTGTCGGTCGGGGATCCCGATCTGGCAACTAGCCGCGAAGCGCTGCTGGCAGTGGCCGAAGCCGGCGCCGACATCATCGAACTGGGCGTGCCGTTCTCCGATCCGATCGCCGACGGACCGGTGATCCAGGAGTCGAGTCAGCGGGCTCTGCGAGCCGGATCGTCGCTGCCGCGCGTGCTCGAGATCGTCGCGTGGCTGCGCGCGCGCAGCGACGTGCCGCTGGTGCTGTTCGGCTACTACAACCCGTTCTTCCGCTACGGCGACCAGGAATTCGCGCGCGACGCCAAGGCGGCCGGCGCAGACGCGGTGCTGAGCAGCGACTTGCCACCCGAGGAGGCCGCCGAGCTGGTCGCCGCGTGTCGCAAGTACGAACTCGACCGCATCTTTCTGCTGGCGCCCACCAGCGACGAAGCGCGCATGCGTGCGGTGGCCGAAGTGGCCAGCGGCTTCGTCTACATGGTCTCGGTAACCGGAGTGACCGGCGCTCGTGCCGCGGCGCCGGCGGCTGGCATCGAGCAACTCGTCGCGCGTGCCCGCACCGCGACCGGTCTTCCGATCGGAGTCGGCTTCGGCATATCGTCGGCCGGACAGGCCGCGGCGGTGGCGCGTTACGCCGATCTCGTGATCGTCGGATCTGCGCTGGTGCGCCGCGTGTTCGAGGCCGGGCCGTCGGGCGCGGTCGCGGCCGCGCGCGGCTTCGTTGCTGAACTGAGGCACGCCGTCGACGGCGTCGCCAAGTCTTGACCAGCGCCTACCAGGAAACGCTCGCGTGGCTCTACCGGCTCGAAGCCCGGCGCGGAATGGATTTCCGCCTGGAGCGTCTGGTCCCGGTATTGGCGCGGCTCGGCGATCCGCAACTTGCGCTGCGCTGCGTGCAGGTGGCGGGTACCAACGGCAAGGGCTCGACTGCGGCGATGATCGAGTCGGCGCTGCGCCGCGGCGGTTACCTCACCGGGCTCTACACTTCTCCGCACCTGCTGTCGTTTCGAGAACGTATCCGGATCGGCAGAGAGGCGATCTCCGAGTCGGCGGTGGTCGAACAGGTCGCCGCGGTGCGCGCGGCGATGGAAGCGGCGGGTGCGTGGCTCACCTTCTTCGAGATCGCGACGCTGGCGGCGTTGCTCGAATTCCGTGCGCGGCACGTCGACGTGGCGATCATCGAGGTCGGGCTCGGCGGGCGTCTGGACGCGACCAACGTCGTTGACGCCAAGGTTGCGGTGCTGACCTCGATCGGCATCGACCACGCCGAATTCCTCGGCGACACGATCGAACAGATAGCCTTCGAGAAGGCCGGCATCGTCGGGTGCGGTGCGACGTTGGTGTCGGGGCCGCTTGCGGCCGCGGCCGAAGCGGTCGTGGCCGAACGTGTCAGTGCGCAGCAAGCGCGCTGGCTGCGTTACGGACGCGACTTCCACGACCTGCCGGTGGTGCTCGAGGCGCAGCGGCGCGGCGCCGCGCTGCTCGGCGCCCACCAGTCGCACAATGCCGCGGTGGCAGCGGCGGCGGTCGACGCCCTGGCCGGCGAGCTGCCGGTGGCGCGCGAGGTTCGCGACCTTGCCATCGTCGAGGCGCGGTGGCCGGGACGCTTCGAGGTCATCGACGCTGCGCCGCCGCTGATCCTCGATGCGGCCCACAATCCCCACGCCGCCGAGGCGCTGGCCGCGACCCTGGAGGCGCTGGCCGCGTCGCGCCCGGCCTTGCGCGCCCGACCGCGTGTGCTGGTCTTCGGCGCGATGGCCGACAAGGACTGGCCCGCGATGTTGCGCCTGCTGGCGCCGGGATTCGACGCCGTGGTGTGCGCGCGTCTGCCGATGCCTCGGGCCGAGCAGCCCGAGCGTTTCGTCGAGGAATTGCAGCGCGTTTATGGTCGCGGCCCCGACGGCGGACCGCTCGCGGCCGCGCACCCCGCGGTCGTGTCGGTAGCCGAGACCCCGTCGGCCGCACTGGCCGAGGCCCGCCGCCTGGCCGCAACCGGCGGCAGTGTGGTGGTCGCCGGTTCCATCTTCCTGCTTGGGCACCTATACAGGGCGGCGGGTGGGAAACTCATTGAGCAGGATCTGCAGGACTGACGCCGGCGCGCTGGCCGCGCTGCTCGTGGCCGCGGCGTTGTCGCTCGCCGCGTGGCCCGGTGCGGCCGCAGGTGAGGGGCAGGACGGCCCGTCGCCGGCTGCGCTCTCTCGAGACGGATCGGCCGTCGTTTCAGGCGTGGAATCGGCGGTTGCCGAGCAGACCGCCGATTCCGACCAGCAGAGCGGCGGCAAGAGCCCGATCGTCGTCGAAGCCGATTCGCTCGAAATCGACAAGGATACCAAGCGCGTGGAGGCTCACGGCAACGTCGTCGTCGAGTGGAACTCGACGCGTGTCGGAGCCGCTGCGATCAGCGTCGATGAGCGCGAGCGCTGCGTCGAGGGCAGCGGTGGCGTCACTTACGATTCCGACGAGGTCGTGGGCAGTGCCGACACGATCCGCTTCGACGTCGACGACGAAACCGGCAAGCTCGACAACGTCGATCTGCGTTTGAAAGGCGAAGCGGGGCGTTTCGGAGGTGCACGTCTCGAAAAACTCGATGGTCGTCACCTGGTTGTCGAAGACGGCTACTTCACCACCTGCGACGTCAACGAGGGGCACGCGCCGGATTGGGAATTGCGCGGCAGACGGCTCGACCTGCGGCTCGACGAGTACGGCAGACTCTCGCAGGGGCGGCTGGAAATCCGTGGTGTGCCGGTGCTGTACGTTCCGTACCTGGTGTTTCCTACCAAACAGACCCGGCAGAGCGGGCTGCTCGCGCCGTCGTTCGGCTCGTCTAACCGGCGAGGTTTTCTCTACACCCAGCCGTGGTTTTGGAACATCGACAAACAGCAGGACCTGACCTTGACCGGCGTCGTCGAAACGGCGGCACGGCTGGGCATCGACGTCGAGTATCGCTACGCGCCGTCGCGCCGTCGTTCGGGCCGCATCGACGCCTCGTACTACAACGAGGCGCTGCGCGGTAACGCCGAGAGCGAGATTGACTCGCCGCTGTTCGCCGGTACCGACATTCCGGAAAATCGCGGCGCGATCGAACTCACCCACCGCGAGTACCTGGGCAATCTCACCGGCTACGCCGATCTCCAGTTGGTGAGCGACGACCTGTTCCTGCGCGAGGTCGAGTCGGTCGCCGACTACGCCGACACCCGCAATCTGAATCGTTCGCGGCGCTACACCGCTTCGCGGGCAGGCTTCCTCGCCGCCCACGGTTTCACCAGCGGCGGCGTCGAACTCGTCGGCTACCAGAACTTCGTGGACTCGCACGATACCACCTTGCAGAAGCCGCTCGGTGCGTGGGTGCGAAGCGACGGATCGGCGGGTCCTTTCGTACTGCAGGTAGACTCGAGCCTGGCCTCGTTCATGCGCGAGGAGGGTGCCGACGGACAGCGCCTCGATGTCGCGACGACGGCCGGACTTCCTCTGATCGTGAGCGACCGCCTGGTTTCCAAAGCGTGGGTTCGCGGGCGTGCCAGCGCCTACGTCATGAACGAGCGCGACCTCACCGACGGCGATACCGTCGAACGCTTCGACGAATTCCCCACCCGCGGTATCTTCGAAGGCGGTTTCGACGCACGTACCAAAGTGGCGCGCACTTACGCGCTGGGTTCGGAGCGGTGGTCGGGGCTCTACCACTCGCTCGAACCTTTCGTCGCGCTGCATTACATGGAGGATGCCTACTCCGCCCCGCTGCCTCTGTACGACGGCGTCGACGCGATCGACCAGCGCGACGATGCGAGGTACGGCGTCGAGTCGCGTTTCCTGATGCGCGACCGCGTCGTGCACGATGGCAGTCAGGGGCTTTTCGAACTCGGCCGCGTCTCGCTCTCGCAGAGTTACAATTTCACCCGCCGGGTGGTCGACGACCACTTTTCCGACATCGACGTTGCGGCATTCGTGCAGCCTCTCGAAGGTCTGGCGCTGCGCACGCTGACTTCGTGGAACGTCGGCACTGCCGAGGTGCGTGGAGCCCACGCGTCGATCTCGTGGGACGCCGGCCCGCTGCGCTTCCTGACCGGCCCGTCGAACAAGGTCGCAGCCGCGTTCCGCTACGTGCGCAGCGATGACGCCGACATCCTCGAGTCGGGTGAGCTGCTGGCGCGCCTGGGTTTGTCGCCGACGATTTCGCTGGGGCTCAGGGGCCGCTACGATTTTATCAGCATGAGCTTCGTCGAGAAGGGCGGGGGGGTGACCTTCTCGTCAGACTGCAAGTGCTGGTCGGTGGGGCTCGGCGTCGTCGAACGCGTCAACCCCGACGAATTGCAGGTGCGGGTCAATTTCGAACTGTCCGGCCTCGGGGGCTTCGGCAGCGGAGCCGCGGCACGCACTTCCCCGGCTCTCGACGACGTCGGATACCAGGATCTGGGTTTCTGGAGACCAGGGTGGTAGCCAAGGGACCACAGGTCACGAGTGATGCGGCGACCCAGCCTCGACGAGTCGATAAACCGTGGGGCTACGAACTGATCTGGGCGCACACCGATCGCTACGTCGGCAAGCTCCTGAAGATCAACGCCGGCCAGGCGTTGAGCTATCAGTTCCACCAGATCAAGGACGAGACGATCTACGTGCTCTCCGGAACGCTTCGGCTTCACTATTCGGAGGACGACAGCCCTGCCCAAGTGATCGAACTCGGGCCCGGATCGGTCTTTCGCATCCGTACCGGTCTGCGCCACCGCTTCGAGGCGACCGGAGATGTCGAAGTGCTCGAAGCCTCGACTCCGGAACTCGACGACGTGGTTCGCATCGAAGACCGCTACGGCCGCGCGCCGCAGCACTCTTCATGAGGTCGGCCGGCATCTCGGCTATTGTGCGAGGCCGGCCGCCGGGCGGTCGCTGATGACGCAACCACGGGTCGCGGTCGACATCGTCACCGGCTTTCTCGGCAGCGGCAAGACCACGCTGCTGCGCGCTCTGCTGGCCGGCTCGCCTGCGCGCGAACGCATCGCGGTCATCGTCAACGAGATCGGCGAGATCGGAATCGACGGACGCGTTCTGAGCGGCTTCGACTTTATCGAGAACGTCGTCGAACTCGCCGACGGCTGCATCTGCTGCAGCATCGACGAGTACCGATTCGACTTCGCGATCGACGAACTGCGACGCCGGCTCGACCCGACCTTGATAGTCATCGAGACCACCGGGGTGGCCGATCCGGCGCCGACCATCGAACGCGTCGAGCGCTGCGGCCTGGGGCTCGACGCGGTCATCACGGTGGTCGACGCGGCGTCGTGGGCGCGGGCCTGGAGGGTCAGCCGGGCGGCCCGGCGGCAGGTCGAGGCGGCCGACTTTCTGGTGATCAGCAAACTCGATCTGGTGGCTCCGCCGGCACGCGCGGCGCTCGAGAAGAAACTGCGGCGTCTGGCGCCTCGCGCGGTGATGGTCGCTGCCGACCACGGCGTCGTCGACGTCGACGTGCTGCTGGCGACCTCGGTGCGTCGTCGCCGCGACGTTCAGGGCCAGGATACGCGCGCGGCCGGCGGACGGCGCGCCGGCACTCCGGCGGCCGATGCGTTGCCGCACCTGAGGCGCGACCGCGTCGAGTCCTTCGTGGTTCGCGGCGACGAGGTGCTCGATCGACGGCGCTTCGAAGTCTTCCTGTCGGGGTTGCCGGCCGCGGTGTGGAGGGCCAAGGGCTTGGTGCGCTTCGACGACGGCGACGCTGCCCATTTGTTCAACTTCACCTGCGGCCGCTTCGAGATCGCCGCGTTGCCGGTCGCGATGGACGAGTCCCCGCGGCCAGGCGGTTCCGCGCCGGCCGGCGGCTCGGCACTGCAGGCGGTCTTCATCGGCGCCGAACTGCTGAGTCTGCGTCCTACGGTCGCGCGTGCTCTGGATGCGTGCGCGGCCCGAGCGAGAGGTTGAGCGAGGCTCGCGCAACGGGCAGGTTACTGGGACAATGCCGGGTGCTGGCGGAGGCACCGGCGCCGCAGGCGCGCCGCGCCGCCCGGACGAGTCACCGTAGCGGCCGAGAGCGCGGATCCGACGAGCTTCAGAGGAAAGCAATGGCCACTCAGCAGACGATCGAACTTCCCAAGGTAACGGACGCCGCGGCCGTGCCTGCGGCGCTTTCGAGCGGGCTCGACGAGGTGCTGCTGGCCTCGGGAAAAGTCTCGGTCGACGACCTTCGCAAGGTGCGGCGTTTCTCTGCCGAGAAGGGCGAGCGCGTCGAACGGATGCTCGTCGAACTGGGTTTCCTGTCAGAGGACGACCTGCTGCCGATCTTGGCCCGCTACCACAAGGTCGCGCTGGTGCGCGCCGGCGACTTGCCCGAAGAACCTCCCAACGTCGAGCACCTGACCGTAGAGTACATGCGCTCGGCGCGCATCCTGCCGCTCGAGAGGACCAACGGTTCGCTGCGCCTGGCGATGGCCGATCCGGGCGATCGCGCGGTGATCGACGTGGTCGAGCAGGTCACCGGTCTGGGCGTCGAGCCGGTACTGATGAGGCCGCGCGACCTGACCGAACGCTTCGAGGCTCTTTACGGTGCGCTCGAGGGCGGCGCCGAGGGTGATTCGGCCGCACGGGGCATCGAAGTCCTGACCGAGGACGAGGAAGACGTCGAGCACCTTCGCGACATGGCCAGCGAGGCGCCGGTCATCCGCCTCGTCAACCAGATGCTTTCGCGCGCGGTCGAGCAGCGCTCCTCGGACATTCACGTCGAACCTTTCGAGAACGAACTGCGCGTGCGCTACCGCATCGACGGAGTGCTGCACGACCAGGATCCGCCGCCGCGCAACCTCACCGCGGCGATCATCTCGCGCATCAAACTGATGGCCAAGCTCAACATCGCCGAGCGCCGTCTGCCGCAGGACGGCCGCATCAAGCTGCGCCTGGTCGGCCGCGAGATCGACCTGCGAGTCTCGAGTCTTCCGACTCTTTACGGCGAGAGCGTGGTGCTGCGTATTCTCGACCGCTCCAGCGTGGTCGTCGATCTGATGCGCCTGGGCATGCCCAAGGACACGCTCGAGACGTTCTCGCACATGATCGCGCAACCCCACGGCCTGGTACTGGTGACCGGACCGACCGGTTCCGGCAAGACCACGACGCTCTACGGTGCTCTCGACAAGATCAATTCGCCGGAACTCAAGATCATCACCATCGAAGACCCGGTCGAGTACCAGCTGCGCGGCGTCAATCAGATCCACGTCAAGGCTCAGATCGGGCTGACCTTCGCCAACGGCCTGCGCTCGATCGTGCGCCAGGACCCCGACGTCATAATGATCGGCGAGATTCGCGACTCCGAAACCGCCGAAATCGCCATCCAGGCCGCGCTCACCGGTCACCTGGTGTTTTCGACCCTGCACACCAACGACGCGGCCGGCGCGATTTCGCGGCTGCTCGACATGGGGGTGGAAGATTACCTGCTCGCTTCGTCGCTGCTCGGAGTGATGGCGCAGCGCCTGGTGCGCCGAGTCTGCACGCAGTGCCGCCTGCCGATCGATGCGCCGCCGGAGTTCTTGCGCTCGCTCGGTTCGCGCGCGAGTAGTGCGCCGGTCGAATTCTACGAAGCCGCGGGTTGCGCCCACTGCGCGGGTACCGGCTACTACGGCCGCAGCGGTATCTACGAACTGCTGTGCTGCGACGATTCGATGCGCAAGCTGGTAGTCGGCCGCGCCACTGCCGACCGCATCAAACAGGAAGCCGCCGCAAACGGTATGCGTACGCTGCGCGAAGACGGTTTCTGGAAGGTCGCCGACGGCGTCACCACGATCGGCGAAGTCCTGCGCGTGACCCAAGATCAGTAGCGCAAGCGTGGGCGTAGCCGTGTCCTGCATAGCCGTCGTGCCCGCCCACCACGCCGAGCGCACGCTGGATGCGACTCTCGAAGCGTTGCTCGAAGGCAACCGCGATTTCGTCGAACGCGTTATCGTCGTGACCTCGGCCGCGGATCCGACCGCGGCGCTGGCCCGCCCTCGGGCCGGCGTCGAAGTCGTTGCCGCGCCGCAGGCGCTCAGCGCCGGCGCCGCGCGCAATCTCGGCCGCAGCCGCGCCGGGCAGGGCGCCGAGTTGTTGCTGTTCGTCGATGCCGACTGCGTGCTCGAAAGCGGCGGCGCCCGCGCACTGGCAGCCGAACTCGAACGGCGCGCCGCGGCTGCGGTGGCCGCGAGGGTGCGGCGCCGCGGTGGTGGGGTGGTCGCGTGGCTCCGGCACGCTCTCGAATTCAAGGAAGCCGAAGGCCGCGTCGCAGCGCCGGCGAAATGGCTTCCGCCTTCGACGACGATGCTGTGCCGTGCCTCGGCGTTCGATCGCGCCGGTGGGTTCCCCGACCTGTGGCCGGGCGAAGATCTGGTGTTCGCACATCGCTTGCGCACTCTCGGCGAGAACGTCGTGCTCAGCGACGCGGTCGAGACCTGGCATCGCCATCCCGACGGCTTTGCCGAGATGCTCGCGCACCAGCGCCGGCTCGGCCGCACCGCTGCACTCGCGCGCGCGCTGACCGGGATGCACGGCGCCGCCTTCGTGCGCCACCGCTGGCTGGTCGCGTTGCTGTTGCCGGCGCGCTTGCTACGAGCGCTGCTGTGGTTCGCGCGTTCGTCGCTGCGCGAACTGCTGGTACTGATCGCGGTGCTGCCACTGTACGCGATCGGGCTCGGCGCGTGGACTGTCGGTTTTGCCGACGGTGCCAGGGAAGCCGCGGGTCCGGCAAGGGCGCCGCTGTGACGGTGACGCTCGACGGACTGCACGTACTGGTCGCGCGTGCGCTGACGGTTCGCTACCGGCGTTCGTCTCTCGGTTTTGCGTGGAGTCTGCTGCAACCGTTGATGGCGATGGCGATCCTGACGGCGGTGTTCGCGCAGGTCTTCGTGTCGATCGAGCGCTATCCGATTTACGTCATCGTCGGGGTCTTCGTGTGGGGGTTCTTTTCGCTGACGTTGGTGCAGGCGATGGACAGTCTGCTCGGCGCTGCTCCGATCCTGCGGCGGGTCGCGGTCGCGCCGGCGTTGTTCCCGCTGGCAGTGGTCGCGGCCAACCTCGTCCACCTGTTGTTGTCGCTGGCGCTGCTGGCGGCGGTCGGTGCGGCCTTCGGACTGGTGACGCTGAGCCTGGTACCTGCAGCGCTGCTTGCGCTGCTTCCGCTCGGACTCTTCACGGCCGCACTCGCGTTGGTATTGTCGGCCGTGTGCGTGTTCTTCCACGACGTGCGCTACTTCGCCGAAGGCATCCTGCTGATCGGATTCTACGCCACGCCGGTCATGTATCCGCCTTCGATAGTCCCCGAACGCTGGACCGCGCTGCTGACCCTCAATCCGATGGTGTGGCTGCTGGCTCCGCTGCGCGATGCGCTGTGGGCCGGCGTGTGTCCGGACTTGTCACGGCTGTTCACGACGACTCTTGCGGCAGCGCTGGCGGCGGCCGCAGCGGCGCTGGTCTTTCAGCGCCTGTCGCGCCGCTTCTACCTGTACCTGTGAATGCGAGCGCCGCCACCGCGCAGGATTCGGGCGTGGCTGCATCCGCGGCGCTGTCGCTAGCGGCCGGGCGTGCGGCGAGCGCGAGTGGGGCGGCGGTGCAGGCCCGCGGCCTCAGCGTGCGGTTGCGCCGCGAACGTCACCGCATTCGCTCCTTGCGCGAGTACTTCGTCGAGAGCGTGCGCGGGCGGCGGCTCGCACCCGAGTGGTTCGAAGCGCTGTCGTCCGTCGACCTGCAGGTGGAAGCCGGCGGGTTGCTCGCCGTGATCGGCGCCAACGGCGCCGGCAAGACCACTCTGCTGCGAGCACTGGCGGGCATCGTCGCGCCCAGCGCCGGCACGGTGGCGATCCGCGGCCGTGTCGCTCCGCTGCTCGAACTCGGTGCCGGCTTCGACCCGGAACTCACCGGACGCGAGAACGTTTTCCTGTTCGGGGTATTGCTGGGAAGACGGCGCAAGCAACTGCGCGACGCCTACGCGTCGATCGTGGCATTCAGCGGCCTCGGCGACTCGATGGACGTAGCGATCAAGAACTATTCGTCGGGGATGGTCGCGCGCCTGGGCTTTGCGGTGGCGACTGCGTGCGAACCCGAGGTGTTGCTGATCGACGAAGTGCTGGCGGTCGGCGACGAAGCGTTTCGTGCGCAGTGCTCCGAGCGCATCGCCGGGCTGCGCGCTGGCGGCACCGCGATCGTGCTGGTCAGTCACGACCTGTCGCTGGTCGAACGCGAAGCCGACCGCGTGCTGTGGCTCGATGGCGGCCGCATAGTCGCAGAAGGCGCGCCGTCCGGCGTCGTCGCGCGCTACCTTGGCCGGGAAACCGCCCGATGACCGCGGCCGCGAGCGAGCCGGTTCGCGTCACCGCAGTCGTCGTCGCCTACTACGGCGAGAATTGTATCGACGCCTGTCTGCGTGCGCTGTTGGCGACCGACTACCCGGCGCTGCAGGTACTGGTGGTCGACAACGACAGCGGCGACGCGACCGTCGCCGCTGTGGCCGCTTACGGCGCGCGCGTGGGACTGCTCGAGTTGGACCGCAACTACGGGTTCGGCGGTGGAGCCAACCGCGGCATCGCCGCTGCCGCCGTCGCCGCCGACATCGTAGCGCTGGTGAATCAGGACTGCGTGGTGGAGCCGGATTGGCTCGCACCGTTGGTGGCAGAACTGACCGGCGATCGCGACATCGGCGTGGTCGGGGCGCGGCTCTTCGACAGCGACGGGGTCACGCTTCAGCACGCCGGCGGGGTGGTGGCGGCCAACGGGCTCACCGCTCACATCGGCCGTGGCCTGCGCGCACCCGATGCCTTTGCCGAGACCTGCGACGTCGACTACGTCTGCGGCGCGTTGATCGCGCTGCGAGTCGATACGTGGGAACGGTTCGGTCCCTTCGACGAGGGCTACTTCCCGGCCTATTTCGAAGAAGTAGACTTCTGCGTGCGGGTACGCGCTGGCGCGATGCGGGTGGTCTATGTACCCGACAGCCGTGCGCGGCACGCCGAGGCCGGATCTTCTGCGGGGACGTCGTCGCGTGTGTTCCTGCAACGTTACCACCGCAGCCGGCTGCGCTTCGTTGCCCGGCACTTGCTGCGGCGCGGTCGCGGCGCGCAGTGGCTGCGCGCCGAAGCGGCGTGGCTGCTGCGATTGCGCCGTTGGCACGAGATCGCGCCGGTGCTGGGCGCCTACGCGCGCTTGCCGCTACTGCTTCGACAGCTGCGCCGCGAGGCCGCCGGGTCATGAGCCGCGTGCTGCTGGTGTCGATGGGTGTGCCGGCCTACGTCGCGTCGCGGCGCCACGGCGGACCCGGTCTGCGTGCAGAGCACTTTGCCCGTGCGCTGTCGCGCGCGGGAGTGCGCGTGCTCGCGGTGTGCGTGTGCAGCGCGGCCGATCGAGTTGCGCTCGGAAACGCCGCGGCCGATGGCCCCGACGATCAGGTTGCGCTCGGAAACGCCGCGATCGATGGACCCGAGGGTGTCGAGACGCTGTTGGTCGAGGAGCGCGCGCTGGCGGCGGCTGGTTCGAAGACCGCGTCGAAGGATCGGGCACAGACGGTTCGCGAGGATCCGCTGCGCCGCCGCATCGAGGCGTTCGCACCCGACGCCGTGGTCGGAGTGACCGTGTACGCAGCGGCGCTCGCACTGCGTCTGGGGCTCGATCTGCCGTTGTGGGCCGACGTGTTCGGCGATCTGCTCTGCGAGGCGCAGGCCAAGGCCGCGGTCAACGGCAGCGACTGGAGCCTGGTGCACTTCTGGACTTTGCTGCGCCCGGTGCTCGAACACGCCGATCGCTTCTCGGCAGTGTCGCAGGCGCAGTCCCACGCTCTGGTCGGGCAGCTCGGAATTGCCGGACGCCTGTCGGCGCGTACCGCCGGCGAAGAACTGGTGACGGTCATTCCGTGCGCGGCCGAAGCTTGCTCCGTCGCTCCGTCGCGCGTGCAGGCACGGCGGCAGCTGGGACTGCCCGACGACGCCTTCGTACTGCTGTGGTCGGGCGGGTTCAACACCTGGTGCGACGTCGATACGGTGGCGGCTGCCGTTGCCGCCGCGCTCGCAGACAATCCCGCCCTGCACCTGGTGGTCAGCGGCGGCGCCATCGCGGGTCACGACGAGCAGAGTTTCGGCCGATTCCGCCGGTGTCTCGACGATTCGATCGAACGCGGCGCAGCGAGTTGTCGCGAGAATTCGCGTGCGCGCGTGCACATGCTCGGCTGGCTGCCGTCGCAGCAACTGCCGTTGCTGTACGCGGCCTGCGACCTCGGGCTCAACATCGAGAGGCCGCTGTACGAGCGGCGCCTCGGCGCGGAAAACCGGGTTGCCCAGTGGCAGGCCAACGGTCTGGCGTGTCTGACCACCGCGCTCAGCGAGTCGGGCGCGCGCTCGGTGCGTAGCGGCCTGGCCTGGCAAGCCCCGGTCGCCGCTCCGGCCGCGTTGGCCGCGCGGATCGGTGAACTCTGCGCTTCGCCGTCGCTGGTCAGCGCCGGCGGACAGCGTGCGCGCGAGGCGGCGTCGCGCGAACTAGGTTTCGACGCAACTGCCGCTTCGCTGTGCCAGTGGTGCCTGGCACCGGTCAGGGCGGGCGACTACGGTGTCGATCGCTTGGTGAGGCTGGGCTTGCTGTCGCACCCCGAGGCCAGTGCCGAAATGCTCGAGGCTTACGTCAGAGAACTGCCGCTGTCGCAGTTGCTGCGCCGCGGGCTGCGATGGACGCTCAGGCGTGCGGTGAAGGGCGCCGGCTTTCGCAGCAACGGCAGGGGCTGGTAACCCGGACTATTGGGCAATGGCGGTCTCGTGACGAGCGTTCATGGATAGTCCGGGGTAAGAAGTCGCCCGATGTCAGTGCGCAGCCGAGTTCTCGTGATCGGGTTGGACGGTGCGCCGTTGCCGCTGCTGCGCCAATGGGCCGAGGCCGGTTACCTGCCGGCCCTGCAGCGTTTGTTTGCCGAGGGTAGCTCGGCGGTGCTGGGTTCGACGATGCCGCCGACCTCGGGGCCGGCCTGGTCGTCGTTCGCCACCGGCAAGAATCCCGGCAAGACCGGCATCTACGACTTCTTGTACCGGCGCCCGGGCGGTTACGTGTTTCCTCCCGTCAACACCGGCCACCGCAGCGGCGCCAGTCTGTGGAGACTGCTCAGCGACGCGGGTCTGCGGGTGGGCGTGGTCAACCTGCCGATCTCGTATCCGGTCGAGCAGGTGAACGGAGTCTTCATCAGCGGATGGATGACGCCGTACTTCGCGACCGACTACACCTGGCCGCCGAATCTGGGCGAGGAACTGCGCACGCGAGTCGGCGATTACCGGATCTATCCGGCCGAGACTTTCAGCGAGCGCGGCGCCGATGGCTTTTTTCGCGCCTGCGACCAACTGCTCGATCTGCTCACCCGCACGACTTTGCACCTGATGGAGCGCGACGACTGGGACTTCTTCACGACAGTCTACTTCGACGTCGATCGCGTGCTGCACCAACTGTGGCATTACCTCGACGCCGGTCACCCGTGGCGTCGCGGCGACGCACGCGCGCAGGCGCAACTGACGGCGCCGGTGCTGCGCTACTTCCAGCGGCTCGACGCCGACATCGCGCGCGTGATCGCCAAGGCCGGTGAGGGCACCACGGTGGTGCTGATGTCCGATCACGGCATGGGCCGCGCTACGCGCTTCGTGGTGCTCAACAACCTGCTGCTCGAACTCGGTTTGATGCAGTTGCAGCGCGACCTGCCGACGCGTCTGAAGGCGTTCGCGCTGCGCCGCGGCCTGACGCTGCGCAACGTGCACCGGCTTGCGGACCGGCTCGGGCTCGCCAAACACGCCGAGTACAAGAACGTCTACTCGTTCGATTCGGTGCTCAAGCATTTCTTCCTGTCGTTTCTCAACGTCGACTGGGAGCGTACGCAGGCCTATTCCTACGGGCGTCACTACGGGTCGCTGTTCCTCAACGTCAAGGGCAGGGAGCCGCGCGGACTCATCGAGCCGGGTGCGTCGTATGAACGTGCACGCGACGAAATCGCGGCTGCGGTGCTCGCCTATCGCGATCCGCAGCTGGGGCGGCCGCTGGTCTCGCGCGTGATCCGCCGCGAAGAGGTCTACCACGGCGCGCGCTTCGAAGAAGCGCCCGACCTGATTCTGATTCCGTGGGACGAAGCCGACATCTTCTACGGACTCTCCGACTTCGGTTCGAGCCGCATATGGGATCAGACCTACCGTTACTCCGGAATGCACCGCGACAACGGGGTGCTGGCGGTGTGCGGTCCCGGAATTCGCCGCGGCGCACAGCCCGTTTCGCCGAACATCGTCGACCTCGCGCCGACGATTCTGCACCTGCTCGGACAGCAGGTACCCGATGACATGGACGGGCGTGTGCTCGAGGAACTGTTCGAGCCCGGCTTTGCGGCGGCGCATCCGGTGCGACGAAGAGTCGTCGAAGATCCTGACGCGCAACCAAGGGGCGCGCGGCGCGACTACTCCGCCGACGAGGAAGCCGAAGTGCTCGAACGTCTTCGCGATCTCGGTTACCTCAACTGAGCGGCGCGATGCGACTTGCGAGATCGGGGCCCGCCTTCTTGCTCCTCGCGCAATGCCGGTTAGTTAGCGAACTCGCTCGATCCTCTCGAACATCAAAACCCGCCGGTTGGGTGGGGTCATGATTCTGGAAAATCACACCTTGGCGGCTCGCCCCGATCGCGGTGGACGAATGGGGTGCCCACTCGGTCACTGGCACCGCTTCCCAGATCCCAAGAAACCCCGGATCCAACTCGTGAGGTGGCGGGGCGATCCCGCGAGCGGAATGCGACATGAGATCCTACCGCCGGCCTTTGCTCGGCGTCGTGGCAGTCGAGGCTGGCGCTGGCACGCCAGCAACGCTGTTCGACGATGGTTTCGAAGCGAAGTAGGTATCCGTTCGGTCTGGCCCGTCCGTGCAAGCGCGAGCCTCGGCGGCGAGCGCGGTGGTTCGGCGGCGGAGACGGCCAGAGTTCGATCGCGAACCGACGCGACCTACGCGACGGCTCGCGTAGGTCCGGCGCGATCGGTGTCCAGCAGCGTGACGCGACGAGAGATGTAGGCGGCCAGTTGTTCCTGAATCTCGGGTCGGCCGAGCGTGTTCGCCCAGTTGACGGGAGCCAGCTTGAGCAACCTGCGCTGGTTTCACGTGGGCAAAAGGCACAGCAGGTCTCGCAGGTGCCTCCACGGCTCGATCCGGCGCATGGCGCAACTGGCCAGCAAGGAGACGAAGACCGTGTTGGCCTTGGCTCCGTCCTCGGATCCCACGAACAACCGGTTTTTCTCTTGTGGCGAGCTTCCCACAAGAGAAAGAATCATTACGGCGCTCGCTCCGAGCGCGGCCTCGAAGTCGCTGCGCTCATGTACACGCTGATGGAGTCGGCCAAGCTCGCGGGCGTCAAACCGGCGGCCTACCTGCGCGAGGGCACGCTGCGGGCGATCGCAAATCCCGGCACCGTCACGATGCCAGCGCAATGCGCTCTGGCTGAAAGTCGTCGCCATCAGGTCAGCAAACTTCGCACTGCCGTATGGGGTAGCCCCAGCTCGCGTGCGCAGGCGGTCACGCCGCCTGCGATCGTCTGCGTGAACCTGAACGTGATGCCATGGTCCGGTGGCGGGGCGAGCACTCACATCCAAACTCGCAAAGAAGACCTGAGAAAGCCTTTTGATTCGAGCCCCTGGTGCTTCGCTCCGTCCGCAGCTGACGAATGGGGGCCCCACTCGCACCGTGCACCCTTTTCCAGATCCCAAGAAACCTCGGATCCCGTTCGCGACACGCGCGAATCGACCGCAGCGGTGGCGTGGGGTCACCGCAGCGGACAATTCAAGGTTACCGTTTGCCCTACAGCCTTCTGAAGAATCAGCAGCGCGTCGGATGCCGCTACCGCGTTGCTGTTGTCCACGTCACAAACCCGTAAGTCGCAGAAGATCTGATCGACTGCGGCTCTCAGAGCGAACAAAGCGTCGCTGGCTTTCGAGGCGGCGCCGAACGGGTCGGTGGGAATTCCACAAGGGGCAGCGGTACAGTCCGGGGAACAGTACTCGCCCGGGGCGAACAGCGTGTCACCGTCATCGCATTCTTCGCTACCTTCCTGTTGCCCGTTCCCGCAGGTTACAGGACACTGTCCTGCCGGAACTGCCAACGACGGATAGCCCCAGCAGGCCACCGATCCATCAGCCTTGAGCCCGCAGGCCCCGTCCCAACCCGCAGTGAGTTGGACGAAGCTTCCCTCTGGCGGAGTCGACTCTCTCGAATCGTCGCGGCCCCAGCAGACGACGGTCCCGTCCGTCTTGACCCCACAGCTGTGGAGGAGTCCGGCGTCAACCTCGCGAAAACGTCCCTCGGGTGGCAGCGATTGTCCGTAACTATTGTCCCCCCAGCACGCAACGGAACCGTCGATTCTTATACCGCACGAATGTGCACCGCCCGCAGTCACTTGCTCGAATGCACCCATGGGCGGATTGGATTGGCCCGAGACGTCGCTTCCCCAACAAACCAGCGATCCGTTCTCACCTACGCCGCAGCTGTGGTGGAAGCCACAACTTACTTGCAGAAAGGGTCCTGATGGCGGCGACGCTTGCGCACGATCGTTGAGGCCCCAACATGCCACCGAGTCATCGCTCTCGATGCCACAGGTGAAGCTTTCGCCCGCGCTAACTTCCTTGAAGAGTTCCATCGGCGGTGTGGATTGCCCGGAGTCGTTTGAGCCCCAGCATAGAATCGCCCCGTCATCGCGAACCGCGCACGCGTGGTCCCTACTGGCTGCGAGTCGCTCGAACATGCCAGAGGATGGCATTGCCTCGCCGGGGATATTCGTCCCCCAGCAGACCAATGCCTTGTCATCGCGAATGGCGCATGTCTGTTCCCCGCCGCGGGCGACCTGTAAGAACGCACGATCTGGCGGTGTCGCCTGCGCCTCGACGTTGCTACCCCAGCAGGTGACGCTACCGTCAGTTCCCAGACCACAGACGTGATTGCCACCGGCCACGATATCATTGAACGCCGACGAAGGCGGCGATGACTGGCCACCGTCGTCTCGCCCCCAGCAGAAGACCGTACCGTCTTCCTTCACTGCGCATGTGTGGTAGAACCCGGCAGAAATTCGTACGAACTTGCCGCCTGGCGGATCTGACTGGCCGAAATCGTCGCTCCCCCAGCAAAGAACAAATCCGTCCATTGCAATGCCACAGGTATGCAAAGCGCCTGCCGCCACCTGCTGGAATTCGCCACCCGGAGGCGTTGACTGTCCAACGTTGTTCATCCCCCAGCACCTGATTGAGTGATCGGTCTTAATGCCGCAGACATGATCCACGCGTTCGCTTATCTGCTCGAATAGGCCTGGGGGGGGCTGCGACTTACCAAAATCATTCGTACCCCAACAAGCTACTTCGCCGCTACTCCTGATCCCGCAGGTCTGTGTAAATCCAGCAGCGAGTTGAACGAACGTGCCCAACGGCGGCGTCGCTTGCCCGGAAGTGCTCCGGCCCCAGCAAGCGACGGTACCATCTGCTTCAATTCCACAGCTATGCGAGTCACCGGCCGCCAATAGCAGGAAGACGCCGGGTGGCGGCGAAGATTCACCCCAGTAGTTGTCTCCCCAGCACGTCACCGTGCCGTCATGTCGGACGGCGCAGGAATGCGAAACGCCGGCCGCTAGGCTTGTTGCATTGACGGGGCATGTTGACGCATCTCCCCCGTAAGCGAGCCCTTGCAGCCAGGCGATCACCAGAACCACCGTGGTTAGCGCGAAGAGTCCACGCTTGTGACATTCCAAGCCGAACATCTCTAATGTAGAATAGCATACCGAGGAGTGAGAATCATTCGGGAATCTGGCGGTGCCCGTATGATAGAGCAGATCACACATCTTGACTCGCGGTGACAGCCGCGAAACGCGGGTACGACGCCCGCGGGCCAGGCATCGCGGACCTAGGCGAACGGACAGTGAGGTCGGAAACCAACAGTTCGGTCTATCCGCCGCCAGGGAGGAGTATTGCGGCGTGGTACTTGACCCCGCTCGGTGGCCCGAAGACGCTTTACGGTGTAATCGTAGCGATGCCGATTTCGGTGACGGTTGCATTCTTTGGTGCTAGGGTGCGCCTCTGGCGGATCCTTAATCTGACCACGGCGCCGATGTTCGCTGTGCTTGCGGTCGCGCGGATCGGCTGCCTCCTGCAGGGCTGCTGCTATGGTGCTCGCTCCGACATGTTCGGGATCCATTTTCGTGACGGTTCGCCGGTATATTTCGACCAGGTAGAATCCGCGCTCATTGCGGTAGGGGCCAAGACGCTGCCGGTTATTCCGACCCAAGGTATTGAGGCGATCTTTCTCGGGATACTCAGCGTGTGGGCGCTACGTCAGGACGAAGAACACGGTCGGCATGTGTTCCTTCGCGCAACTGCCGCTTACTCCGCTTTCCGGTTTGCGATTGAGTTTCTCAGAGCTGACGCCGAGCGTGGCTTCTACGGGCCGCTGGCGACGTCGCAGTGGATCGCGCTGGTCGTGCTGGTGGCGATAGCCGTTGCCGGCAGGACGACTGGTCGCTTCTTCGGCGCTGAGCGTGACACCGACAAGGCTTTGGGATGACCCGTGTCGCGATGATCCGCCTGCCGCTCATCCTCAGGCGACCGCAGTATCGTCTAGCCTACGTTCTGATGTGGCTGCCGTACGGCGCGTTCTATGAGCTAATCGACCGCTTTCCGATCATGCAGCCGCGGGAGCTGTCGCTCACGGCTCTCGACCGCGCGATTCCCTTCGTGCCGTCACTAGTTCCACTCTACGTTGCTTATATCCCGTTCGACTGGTGGACCGGCGCACGATCGGAAGACGACGAGACCTTCAACGCATTCTCTTACGCGACGCATTTCCAACTTTGCGTGTGCGCTAACGTCGATTGGGAGCGTACACAGGCCTACTCCTACGGGCGTCACTACGGGTCGCTGTTCCTCAACGTCAAGGGCAGGGAGCCGCGCGGACTCATCGAGCCGGGCGCATCGTATGAACGCGCACGCGACGAAATAGCGGCTGCAGTGCTCGCCTATCGCGATCCGCAACTGGGGCGGCCGCTGGTCTCGCGGGTGATCCGCCGCGAAGAGGTCTACCGCGGCGCGCGCTTCGAAGAAGCGCCCGACCTGATTCTGATTCCGTGGGACGAAGCCGACATCTTCTATGGACTCTCCGACTTCGGTTCGAGCCGCATCTGGGATCAGACCTACCGTTACTCCGGGATGCACCGCGACAACGGCGTGCTGGCTGTGTGCGGTCCCGGAATTCGCCGCGGCGCACAGCCCGCTTCGCCGAACATCGTCGACCTCGCGCCGACGATTCTGCACCTGCTCGGACAGCAGGGACCCGATGACATGGACGGGCGTGTGCTCGAGGAACTGTTCGAGCCCGGCTTTGCGGCCGCGCACCCGGTGCGACGAAGCGTCGTAGAAGATCGTGACGGGCAACCAGGCGGCGCGCGGCGCGACTACTCCGCCGACGAGGAAGCCGAAGTGCTCGAACGTCTTCGCGACCTCGGTTACCTCAACTGAGAGGCGCGATGCGACTTGCGAGATCGGGGCCCGCCGTCTTGCTCCTCGCGCTCGGCGCGGCGGGTGTGGCAGGGCTGTGGCCGTCGTTGCCGGTGGCCTTGCTTCCGGCGGCGCTGCTGTGGACGCCGGGGGCGGTGCTGCGGCGGCGAGTGATCGGCACCGACGGCGGCGCCTTCGACGGCCCGGGTCGTTTCGCCTTCGAGATGGCACTGTCGCTCGCGGTCTTGACGGCCGCGCTGGCACCGCTCTATGCCCTGCGCGCGCCGTTGGCTGCGGCGCCGGCGGCTGCCGGCGCGATTTTCGTCGTACTCGCTGCGGCCGAGTTGTTGCGAGAGCGTGGGGAGCGGCGGCCGTGTGACGCTGCGCTGCGGCGTAGCGGATCGCCGCGGCGGTGCGACGCTGCGCGGCCGCGGCCGAGTCCGCAGGGACGACGCCGAAGCTCGGGCGAATGGGCAGCGTTCGCGCTGGCGGTGGCACTGCTGTTGCCGGCGGTGTTGCGCTACAGCGGCGGCAACGTCGACGACTGGTGGGACCTCGCGTTCGTGCGCTCGTGGATGGCCCGAGGGCGCTTCTTCTTCGAAGAACCTTTTCTGCTCGGCAGCGGCAGCTGTCATCCGCGTTTTCTGTGGAGTGCGTGGCTGGCTCTTCAGGCCGTGATCGGGGCCGGGCACGGCGACGATCTGTGGAGAATACAGGCCGGCCCGCTGGCCGCGGTCGTGTGCATAGCGGTCGTGTCGGCATTTGCCGGGATGGCGCGCTCGCTGTTCGGGCGCGGTGATCCGCGGACGATCGCGACCATCCTGGTGGTGCCGCTGTGGCTGTGGGGGAGCGAGGAGATTCCGTTCTTCGCGCGTGCCTATCAAGACAAACTGGTTGCCGCGTTCGCGCTGGCGCCGGTGTTGCTCGCGGTGGTCGTCGAGGCCATGCGCGCGCAGTGTTGCGCTCGAGGTCACGCGCAAGGTCATGAGCAAGGTCACGAGCAAGGTCCCGAGCAAGATCACGCACAGGATCACGCACAGGATCACGCGCAAGATCATGAGCAAGACCGTGCACAGGATCACGCGCGACGGCGCCACGCGGCGTTGGCGCTGGTGGCGGTGGCCACGGTTTCGGTCCACAGCCTGGTCTACACGATGGCCGCTTTCGCCGCGTTGCTCGTGGTGGCGACGAGGCACGGCAGGCGCACCGTTGCGTGGCTGCTGTCGCGCGATGGCCTCGGCGCGGCGGCAGCGCTGAGCATACCGGCACTCTATCCGATCGGACAGGCGCTGTGGTTGGCGGCCGCGTTCGGTGCCGAAGGCATATCGCTGGTGCAGGTCGACAACCCGGTGGTCCGCGCGCACTTGGCACTCGGACGCATTCTCGGAGCCGGTGCGGGTTGGGACGGCAGGGTAGTAGAGACGGTGGAGAAGGTGTCGCCGCTGTGGATCGTGCATCCCGGTGCGGTGTTCGCGCCGATCGCTCTGCTGGCGCTTCCAGGTCTCGTGATTTGTTGGAAGCAGCGCCGGCAGTTGGAGGCTCGCGTACTGTTGTTGCTGACGGCGACGCCGTTGCTGTTGTCGTTCACGCCCGGGATCGCCGCGCTTGCCGGCCATCTGTGGGTGCCGTGGATGCTCTATCGGATCGGCTGGATGGTGCCGGTTGCCGCGTTGATCGGTTTGGCCGTCGGCGATGGCGCTACCTCGCCGACAGCGAGCGATGAGCAGGCGCGAGTGCCGGCTTGCGGCCCAGCGCACACGCGACGGCGGGTCCGCGCGCGCGCGTTGTCGGCCGCAGTCGCCGCGGCCGCACTGTTACTGGCCTGGAGCGAATGTACCGACCGCGTGCGCCGCGAGATGAGCGAGCACCCCGGACCTGCCTCGCGCGCGCCGCGCGGGAATTCGCTGGCCGTCTACCGCTTCCTGGCGCGGCAAGCGCAAGACGGCAGTGCAGTGCTGGCGCCGCCGGGATTTGCCGAACTGATTCCGGCGCTGACGGGCAAGCCGGTGGTGGCTTTCACCGAGCGCGGAACCTTGGTCTTCGCGCTCGACGAGAGCAGCGCCTACCAACGTCTGCGTGACCGCGCACAGTTTTTCAGCGGCACGGCGACGCCGTCTCAGCGCGATGCCATCGCCGCGGCCTACGATGCACGCTGGGCGGTGCTGCCGCGGCGTCTGGTCGCGGCCGGCAGCGAAGAACGCTGGCTGCGTCGCTTCGGTGCCGAATCGCTGCTGGCGGCGCGAGTCGGTGACCAGCGCGCGTCGTCGTGGAGCAGCACTCGCGAGCGAGTGGTTGCCGGTTTGGGCGAGCCTTGGCGCGTGGTGCTAGAGAACGGCGACTGGTTCGTCGCCGAGCGCGACCGCGCGCCAGCCGTCGCGAGCGCGACGCGCTTCGAACACGATGGCGAAGCGCCGGCGCAGTCGATCGCTGGCGACGACCAGAGCGCCGCTGCTGCGCAACCCGAGCAAGTCACGCCCGCGCCGTGGCTCGAAGTTCTCGGCGCGCGTTCGTCGCAGTATGCGAAGCCGCCGCCTGCGGCGCCGTCTGGAAAGCCGCCGCAGGCGGCGCCGGATGCCAAGCCGCCACAGGCGGCGCCAGGAAAGCCGCCACAGGCGGCGCCGGATACCAAGCCGTCGCAGGCGGCGCCGGGAAAGCCGTCGCAGGCGGCGCCGGGAAAGCCGCCACAGGCGGCGCCGGATACCAAGCCGCCGCCCGTGTCAGGTTTCGGCGATGTGCTCGCTGCGGTCGCTTCCGCGCCCGGCGCGCTGGTGGCGTTCGATCCGCCTCCACAGCTTCTCGCACCGGCGGCGCAGCCGATCTGGACCGCAGCAGCCGAGCCGTGGGAAGACGTCGCGAGCGAGGTCACGATCACGCTGGACATCGGCGCCGAGTGCGTGGTCAAAGCCGCACGTGTGATTGCTTACGCCCCGCGGCCGCGCCGTGAGGCCTTCGAAGTGTCGGTTGACGATCGTCGCGTGCGCGCACAAGCGGTTCACGATCAACCGTTGGATCTGCAACTCGATACTTCGAGCCCGCGCTCTCGCGTGACGTTGCAGGTGCGTTCGCTGATCGGCAACCCGGTTTCGCTGCGCGACGTGCAGCTGCTCGGCGATCCGGCTTCGTGCACCGGGCCGTGGCCGCGCTACGACAATCCGGTGCTCGACATCCTCGACCCGGCCGGCGGCGACTTGCAGCGGCTCGCGTTCGAGCATCCGGGCAGCGGCCGGCCGTTGCTGTCGCTGGCCCACCGTGCTCAACGCGAAGGACGCGGCCAGGCCGCACGCGCGTTGCTGGTGGAGGCGACCCGGCGCGAGCCTTCGTTGGTACAAGCCTGGATCGACCTCGGCTTCAACGACGACGCGGCCGGCCGCGCCGAGGCCGGGATCGACGACTTCGCGGGCGCGATGCGCGCCGATTCGCACAGCGCGTGGGCCCACGGTTGTGCGGCCTGGGCGCGCTATCGCAGCGGCCAGACCGCTCTGGCCTTGTGGCACGCGCTGCGCGCTCGCAGCCTGGACCCTTACTACGCCGACGGCTGGACGCTGCTGGCCTACGTGGCTCACCGGGTCGGGCTCGACTCGCTGGCGGATCGCTGCCTCGACTCGGCGCAGCGGGTGGATCGCCAGCGCAACTGGCCGCTGCTCGCGCGCGCAGAGTTCGCCGCAGCCGCCGGCGACGTCGCGCGCGCGCGAACTATCCTCGTCGAGCATCTTGCCGAGGCGCCGTTCGATCGCGAGGTCCGCGCCAGGCTCCGCGAACTCGATTCGCGCGGCGGCGCGGCGGTTACGCAGTGAGCGCGCGCAGCGTCGTAGTGGTGGGCCCGATCGCGCCGCTGCGCGGCGGCATCGCGGCTCACAGCGCGCGCCTGGTGGAGGCGTTGCTGCGCAGCGGCGCGCGCGCGCAGGTGCTGTCGTATTCGCGACTCTATCCGCGACTCGGTTTCCCGGGCACCTCGCCGTTCCACTACCCATCGCGGTCGCAGCGCGCGCACGACGAGCCGGCGCGGCCGGACGACTCGCTCCGAGGGGGCGGAGCGCGACACACGGCGGTGCAGGGCGCGGCGGCGACTCGCGTCGATGCGGTACTCGACACGGCGGCGCAGGGCGCGGCGGCAACTCGCGTCGATGCGCTGCTCGACACGCTCGACCCGCGCAGCTGGCGGCGCGCGGCGGCACTGCTCGAACGCATCGATCCGCAGCTCGTGATCGCGCAGTGGTGGCACCCGGTCTGCGCCCCGGCCCTGCGGCGAATACTCGGCGCGAGGCCACCCGCCACGGTCACGATCGTGTGTCACAATCTGTTGCCGCACGAGCCGTTTCCGCTGGCACGCACACTTGCTCGCGCGACCTTGGCGCGCGCCGGTCTGGTGGTCTGTCACAGCCGCGTGGTGGCCGGGCAGGTGTGCGCGCTGCTGCCGCGGGCGCGTGTCGAGACCGTTGCGCTGCCGCCGCTGGTCGATCTCGATTTGCCTGATTTGCCTGACTTGCTCGATTTGCCTGCCTTGCTCGACTCGCCGGCGCCGACAGTTGCGACGCTGGCAAGTGTCTCCCGCGCCTCTGTCACGGCGCGCTACGGGCTCGCAACCGACGCCCCGGTGGTGCTGATGGCCGGACACCTGAGATCCTACAAGGGCGTGGAGGTGTTGCTCGAAGCCTGGCAACGCAGGGCGCGGGTCGGTCCCGAGCGATTGCTGTTGGTCGGCGAGTGTTATTTGCGCGGCCAAGCCCGCCGCCGGGTCTTGGCCGCGGTCGATGCGGATCCGTCGATTGTGTTCGTGAATCGATACGTTGACGATAGTGAACTCGTGCGTCTGGTAAGTATCTGTCGGGTCCTCGTGCTGCCCTACCTCGGGGCGTCCCAGAGTGGCATTCTGCCGCTGGCCGCGGCGCTTGGCGTGCCCTGTGTGGTCAGCGATGCCGGCGGCCTGGCCGAACAGGCGCCCGGCGCGCGGGTGGTGCCGCGTGGGGACGTCGGTGCTCTTGGCGCGGCCATCGCAGAGGTACTGACCGAGCGGCCCCGCTCCGTCGCGGCCGCGAGCGGGGTGCTGCGGCCGGTGGAGCCGGCCACAGGCGCGGGCTTTTGTGAGCAGTGGCAACGTGTAGTTGAAGTTGTAGGGGGAGGTCTGCGTCCATGACGCGCGCCTTTGATGCGCGCTCGCTGAAGCCGGGACGCGCCGCCGAGCGGCAATGGCCTGCGGCAGGTGATAAGTGACGACTGAGATGACGGACCCGCGGCCATGACACCGTACTCGTACAGGGCGACGACCCGCGAAGGACGCATCGTCGAAGGCTCGGTGGAGGCCTCGGGCGAGGCTGCCGTGGTGGCTTCGCTGCGCAGCCAGGGCCTGATCCCGCTGACGGTACGCGCCGGCGCCGCGCAGGCGGCGTCTCGAAGCCGCTTTTCTCTGTCGTTTACGTTGCCCTGGAAGCGACCGCGCAAGGTGAAGGGTCGCGACCTGATGCTGTTCACCGGCGAGTTGGCCACCTTGCTCAAGGCCGGGATGCCGCTCGACCGAAGCCTGGCCAGCCTTTCTTCGCTGACCGAGAACGCGACCCTCGAGGGAATCGTGCGTCAGGTGCTCGGCCGCGTGCAGGAAGGCCGCTCGCTGTCGCAGGCCCTCGGTGAGTACCCGAAGGTCTTCCCGCCGATCTACGTCAATATGATCCGTGCCGGCGAGGCCGGCGGCGTCGTCGACAGTGTGCTCGAACGCCTCGCCGAGTATCTCGAACGCACCGAGAAAATCCGCGACGAGATAAGTCGGCGATGGTCTACCCGCTGGTGTTGGCGGTGACGGCCGGTGTCGCCATTACCATCATGCTGACGGTGGTGTTGCCGCGTTTCGCTTCCATCTTCGCGGATCTGGGGGCGGCGATGCCGACCTCGACGCGGCTGGTTATGGGCGCGAGCGATTTCATCAAGAGCTACTGGTGGCTGATCGCGTTGGCCGGCTACGGCCTTTACTTGGGGATGCGCCGCTGGCTCGCCACGCCGGCCGGCAGATGGCGTTTCGATCGCTTCTCGCTGGCCGCGCCGATTTTCGGCGATCTGACCCGCAAGCTGCAGGTCTCGCGTTTCGCGCGCACTCTGGGCACTATGCTCAAGAGTGGAGTTCCGCTGATCCAGGCTCTCGAAATCGTTCGAGCGGTGGTGGCCAACGTCGTCATCTCGCAGGCTCTGGCCGGCGTGCAGCGCGACGTCAGTGAGGGCAAGGGGCTGTCGGGACCGCTGGAAAAATCGGCCGTTTTCCCCCCGCTGGCGCTGCAGATGGTGGGTGTCGGTGAAGAGACCGGTCGCCTCGACGACATGCTGCTGGTGGTCGCCGAGCACTACGACCGCGAGGTCAGCAACGCGGTGGCGCGCGTCATGTCGCTGATGGGGCCGCTGGTGCTGGTGGTCATGGGTGTGGTCGTCGGGTTCATCGTCTGGGCGATGATGTCGGCGGTCTTCAGCGTCAATCAGATGGTCGTATGAAGAGTGGTGAGGCAGCCCGCGTACCGAATCCGGTCGCGGCGGCCGGTTTCATTAACCAAATGGCTGCGAGTGAAGGGTCGGCACGCGCCCGCGTCTACTGACCGAGGAGGAACGAGAACCGTGACTTGCAAGAGGGACGAACGACGTCGCCGCGATCGCCGCGCCGGCTTTACGATGATCGAACTGCTGGTCGTGATGGTGATCCTCGGGCTGCTCGCCGCGCTGGTGGCGCCCAACTTCTTCGGCCAGGCCGCCAAGGCCCGGGTCAAGACGGCAAAGGTGCAGATCACCAACCTGGCTACCGCGCTGGACGCGCTGGCGCTGGACACCGGCCGTTACCCGAACTCTCAGGAAGGGCTCAACGCCCTGCTGGATGCCCCGTCGGGAATGGACATGTGGGACGGTCCGTACATGAAGAAACTTCCCAAGGACCCATGGGGCCACGAGTACGTCTACCGCGGACCCGAGAAGGGCGGTGGAGATTACGAGATCCTGTGCTACGGCGCCGACGGCCGTCCGGGTGGCGATGGAGACGGCGCTGACCTCTCGAATTTCGACTGAGCGCTGCCGCCGCCGCGGCTTCACGCTCCTCGAACTCGTCGTCGTCGTCGTAATCATCGGTGTGATCTCGGCGCTGACGGTTCCGTCGGTGGTGTCGGGGTGGCGCCAGGGCGCGGTGCGCCGCACGGTGCGCGAGTTCATCAGCGTTGCGCGCGCGGCGTCGTCGCGCGCGGTGAACACCCGCAAGCCGGTCGGTCTCGTCATCTGGGAACGCGACGGCCGCTTCGGTGTCGATGGCGTCGGCGACAGTTTCGAGTTGCCTGATTTCGCCGAGTTCAGTGAGATCGAAGGCGGCCGCGAGGGAGAAGGGGACGATCAGACAGTGTTCGAGTTCTACCCCACCGGCGCGTCCTCGGGCGGCAGCGTGACGATCCGCTTCGACACCGCGGCGGGTTCCCAGCGCTTCGTATTGGTTTTCGATCCGCTGATCGGTCGCGTGCGCATAGAGGGCAACTCTTGATCGGCCTGCGAGTTCTCGAGGCGGCGCGCCGTCGTTGCCGGCGGCCGGCGGGGCGCGGGGAACGCCGCCGCGGCTTCACTCTGCTCGAGGTCACGATCGCGGTGGCGGTGATGGGCATCGGCATCGTCGGTGCGCTCGAACTCTTCACCGGCAGCATGAAGTTGGCGGGTGAAGTCGACAATCAGACCAAGGCATTGGTGCTCGCGCGCTCGCTGGTCGACGAAGCGATGTGGCGCACCAAGCTGGAGGAGGAAACGCGTACCGGGAACGAGGGGAAGTTCTCCTGGACGCAGGAAGTAAGGCCGGTCGAACGACAACTCCTCGGGCTCGACGACAACAACGACAGCAATCTGCGCGATGCTGCCGGAGATCTGGGACTGTGGGAGCTTTCGGCCGAGGTCCGCTGGCTCGGAACCAACGGTGAGAAGAGCGTGGCGATCCAGAGTGCGCGCATCGCCGAGAAATCCAAATGACAGGTCACCGTCGAACGTGGCGCATCGGCGCGGCGGCGGCTCAGCGCGTCGGCCCTGACAGCGCAGCTGCCCTGCAACCTCTCGCCGCTGGTATCGCCGCAGCCGTGAGCAGGCGCCAAGCCGGCTTCACGCTTCTCGAATTGATCGTGGCGATGGCCGTCTTCAGTCTGGTGTGTCTGGGGATCTACGGCGTTCTCGTGCTCGGGGCGCGCTCGGCGAGTTCGGGCGAACGGGTGACCGAACAATCGCGGCGCTTTCGAGTCGCTACCGAATTGATCAGCAGGCAGATCGCGTCGGTGGCGCCGATAACGCTGCCGAGGCCGGATCAGGAGGGGTTCGGCGAGGACAAAGACGCGTCGCAACCGCAACCGTATTTCTTTGGCGATTCGGACAAGATCGAATTCGTCACTACCGCGCCGCAAAGGCCCGACGCCAGCGGTCTGGCTATCGTCCGCTACTGGCTCGAGGACGGTAAGCTCCGGATGTCGGAGACTCCCGCCTACGCGGCTTATCGGGGCCCGAAAGAACTCGGCGAGGATGCGGGACTTTCCGGAGGCGTTGAGGCGACCTTGTTGTTCGACGTCGACTCGCTCGAGTTCTCTTATCGGCGTGATCCGGAAGACGAGGAGTGGCTGGACAGTTGGGACGCCTCGCAAGAGGATCAGTTGCCTGCCGTGGTGCGCGTGGAGTTGAAACCGTCGGTGGTGGCCGGCCCGTCGTGGTATCAGGAGGCGCCGGTGCTGGTGGGAACCTTCAACCAGATCACCGATGCCGAAGACTTCGGGCGCATCAGGAGTGGAGGCAGGAACCAGAATGAGAACCAGGACGAAAACTTGGACGAAAACTTGGACGAAAATCCGGACGAGAATTTGGACGAGAATGAGGACACGAATCCGCACTAGAACCAGCCGTGAACCTAGCTGCCATACTGATCTGAGATGACGATTAATCCGTAACGACTAGGCCGCCGTTCCATACGATCGGATATCAGGAAGGAGAAGAATCTCGATGGAAACAAATGAGAACGTCTTGTTGGACGGGATGACGAGCGGGATTTGCATAACGGTACCCGCGTGGCGACTGGTCGGCTGGCCGTCAGTCGTGCTTGCAGCGGGCGGTCCCGGCAAGGGCAAGAAGGCGGAGGAAGACAAGGACGTAGAGGAGGACGACGACCTCGATCTCGACGACGACGACGACGACGACGACGACGACGAGGATGACGACGACGACGATTTCGACGACGAGGATGACGACGACGACGATTTCGACGATGACGACGACGATGACGAAGAAGACGACGACGACGATTTCGACGACGAGGATGACGACGACGAGGACTGATCGCCGTCGCCAACGCGGCGTTGCGCTGCTACTGGTGGTCTGGACGTTTGCGATGCTTGCGGTGCTGGCGGCCGAGTTCGCGCGCGCGATGCGCGACGAGGCCGTCAGCACGCGTAACTACAAGGAAGGGACGCTGGCGCGCTACCTGGCGATGGCGGGCGTCAGTGAAGCGATCCTGGCGCTGCAGGCCGACCGCCAGCGCGCGGAGCAGATCGACAAAGTCGAAGACGAGCAGAACCAGGATCCGATCCGCTCGCTCGCCCAGGGCGACGGGCAGTGGGTCAAAGCGGAGTTCAACGGCAAAGCGTACCAGGTGAGGGTCTTCGACGAGGGCGGCAAGATCGGTCTGAACAAGGTCGACGACGCGACGCTACGGCTGCTGCTGACCAACTTGAAGTTCTCCAGCGACGCGGTCGACACGATCGCCGATTCGCTAATCGACTGGCGCGACAAGGACGACCTTCACGGCCCCAGCGGTGCCGAGAGCGACTACTACGAAAGTCTTCCTCACCCGTATATGGCCAAGAACGCCGACTTCGACTCGGTCGAGGAACTGCTGCTGGTGCGCGGCGTCGATCGCGCGGCGTTCCGCGGTAACGACGAGTACCCCGGGCTCGGCGAGATCTTCTCGGTGTTCAACACTTCCAAGAGCGTGAATCCTGCATCGGTCACGCCGGCCGTGATGCAGGCTCTGTCGGGGCTGGCGCGCGGCGAAACAGACGATCTGGGGCTTCAGCGACGCAAGGGCAACCAGCCTCCCGGTGCTCTCGCGGCGACGCTGGGTAGCACGATCGTCGCCGAGTCCCCCAGGACGCCGACCGAGATCACCGTCGAGGCGAGGGTTGTCGACCGCGACGAGCGCACCGAAGTGGCGCATGTCGGCGCAGTGGTGCGTTTGCCCAAGGCAGGAGACGGGTTGCGGGTCTACAGGTGGTATGATTCGATCTTCGCTTCCGACTCCGATCGCGCCGGCCAGGCCGGAACCTCCGGAGAGGAATGATTGGCCGCGGCTGAGCGCTTCGAGCAGTGGAAACAAAGAGTTTTCTTCGCCGCATCGTCAAAGCGGATTTTGCCGATGCCTTGGGGATCGCGCTGCGCGGCGACGTGGTGTCGGTGGCGCATGTCCGCAAGCGTCTGAATTCGGTTCGCGTCGTAGGCTTGGCCTCGGCGCGTCTGGGCGGCCCGTCCGAAGCCCACCCGGCCGAGGCTGCGAGTTTCCTGCGTCGCTGGGTGGCCGACAACGGGGTCGAACCCAGCAGAATCAGCGTCGCGGTGGATCGCTCGGCGACTTTCCTGGGAACGCTGCCGATCCCGGCGTCGGCAGCCGCCAACGCTCGCGAAGTGGTCGGTTACGAACTCGACAGGCTGATCCCGGTAGCGGCCGACTCGCTGTATTGGAGCCATCTGGTGCGCCCCGTAGGTACCGTGGGCGAGCGGGTTGCGGTCACCGTCGTCGCCGCCCCGCGCCTTGCGGTGGAAGAGGCTGCGGCACTGGCTGCCGAGGCCGGTCTGCCGCTCTCGGCGGTGACCGCCGAGCCGCTGGCCCTGGCGGACTACGTCGCTTTTTGCGGGCACCCGCTGGCCGCTCTTGTCTCGCGCGTCGGGACTCGCGAGTATCTGACGCTGGTGACCCGCGGAATTCTCGCATCGAGTCGTCACCTCGATCCTCGCGTCCGCTCGCGCGCCGAAGCGATCGCCAGAGAGGTGGAGACGGCGCTGCCCGAACACAGCGGCGAAGCGCCGGTGCGTGCCTGCCACGCGCCGGTCGAGCACGGAGAAGTGGCGCTGGCCGATCTGGCCGGCGCTGATTTTTTCCCGCTGGACTGTCACCCCTCCGAGTCCGAGATCGTAGCGGTCGGTGCTGCCCTCGGCCAACTCGGTGAGTCGCAGGTGGCTCTCAACTTGCTGCCGGAGGCGATGGTGCACGCCTCGACCGGCCTCGGTCTCAAAGAGTTGGCGCTTTCGGGGGCCGTGATCGTGATGGCGCTGGTGTTGGTCGCGACGATGACAGCCAAGAACCTCGCGATCGATGCTGCGTTGGCGGGCGAGGTGGACCGCCTCGAGCCGATGGTCGAGCAGACCCTGCGCCGCCAGGATAAGAACCAGGAAACTCTCGAGAAGGTCGCGCGTTTGGAGAAGAAGAGCCGCAGCCGCGTGCTGACCTACTTGAAAGCCGTGACCGAGTTGGTCCCCACCTCCGCGTACTTGACGACTTTTCGCTTCCGTGAAGATCGCATCGAAGTCGACGGGATCGCCAACAAGGCCAGCGATCTGATCGCGATTCTGGAAGCCTCGCCTTACTTCGCCGGTGTCGATTTCACGGCGCCGACTACCAAGTACCTGGCCGATCAGGAGCGTTTCAGCCTGCGCATGAGGCTCGAAGAATGAAGTTGCTCGAGCGCTGGACCAACCTATCCACGCGCGAGCGGACGCTGCTGGTCTCCGCGTTGGCGATCGCGGTGATCGTCGTCTTGCGTTACGGCGTCTTCAGCGGCGAGGGTGTGACCGATTCGGCGAATGCCGACGTCCAATGGGTTCAGGTCGCCAAGATCGAGAACTACCGGCGCATCCTGGCCAGATCCAAAGCGACCGAGCAGCAAAGCACCGAGATTGAGGCCCGCTTCCAGGCGGATCAGGAAAGACTGACGGGTGGGGCGACGACCACTCAGGTCGGCGCCGAGTTGCAGGGGATGATCGGTACGCTTGCGGCCGATGCCGGGCTCAACGTGCTCAGCTCGCAGATACTCAAAGAAGAGGATGTCGATGGTTTCAGGCGGGTAGGGGTGCGGCTCACCCTCAGCGGCAGTGTCGAGGGCGTGGCGCGGCTGCTGTCTTCGATCGAAGGCAACGAGAAAGACCTGGTCGTCGCTCACCTCGAGATCAACCGCAAGCTCGGCACTGTCAGGCGCCCGACCACTCCCCACAGCGTCCCCGACGCCGCGGCACCGCCGCCGCTGACGGTGAGCCTCGAGGTCAAGACTTTCATGAGGCAGGCGACGTGAAGCGGTTGATGCAGGCCCTGGCGTTGTTGCAACTGGCGCTGGTCGTCGGACTCGGCCTGCGCGTGGCCGAGGTGCTGCGCACCGAGCCGCCGGCATTCGCGGACATCCCCGATCTCCCAGCACTGACGCCGCTGCCGGCGGCCAGACCCAGAGCCAAACCCGACGCGGCGACTACCGATGCGGTCGTCAAAGCTGATCTGTTCGAGGCCGAGCGCGGTGTCCACACGGAGGATATCGACGTCTCGGGGCTCGTCGATGCGGCGCCGCTGCCGCCGCCGACCAACGTCAAGGTCAGCGGCATCATGTTGCTCGGCGAACCGGTGGCGATCCTGTCGGATCCTGCCCTGGGGCCCGATCAGCGCTCGCTGCGGCGAGGCGACATGTTCGGCGATTACGAAGTGGGAGAGATCGAAGCGAGTTCGGTCGTGCTGTTGGGATCGACGGGGCAGCAATTCCGTCTCGACTTGCGTGTCGAAGGCGGCGGCGGCGGCCCGGCGCCGGCAGGACCGGCCGGCGTCCACGCGGCCGGGGCTGCGCCCGGGAGGCCGGCCACTGCGGTCAACCGCGCGGCGCCCCCGCCTCGTCCCGGCGCCCCGCCCGCCAACCCGGACAACTCCGCTGACTCAAAGGTGATGAGCGCAAGGGAAAAGGCTCAGGCGATAGCGCAGCGCAACGCCGCCATCAGGGCCAATCGGCCTGCGACCGGTGCGTCGGCGCCGGGCCAAGCCGAAGGCGCCGCTGCCGCGCCAGATCCTGTGCAAGCGCGCCTGGACGCACTGCGCAAGCTTCGAGAAGCGGCGAAAACGCGCTAGAAAAGCTGACGACGAGCCGCCGCTGGGTGCAGCGAAGCGAACCGCACAGCGGCTGGACGAGGAGACATGGCAACATCGACGAGGCGAAACGGGCGAGGGGGGTTGAGGCAGGGCGCGCTGGTGTCGGTAGGTCTCTCGATCCTGCTCGGGACGGTTGGCCAAGCTCGTGGCGCCGAGCAGGTTGTAACAGGGGCACCAACAGCGCCGAGGGTCGTCGCGCCGATGCCGCGAACGGCGCCTGTTGGCAGCCTCGAACCCGCTGCTTCGGACGTGTCCGAGACGGGGCTCGCGAGCGAGCCCACGCCCGGCGCGGCAACGTTGCCGCCGGGGTCACCGCCGGCCGGCGCGACCAGCGGAGCCGACGATTCGATCGTGCTGAACTTCGAGAACGCCGACATCCGCGAGGTCATCTACAGTTTGGCGGCGGCGATGAACATCAACTATTGGGTCGACCCGCGCGTCCAGGGCCAGGTCACCGTCCGCACCTCCGGTAAACTCGCGCGCGAAGACCTGTTCCCGATCTTCCATCAGCTGTTGCGCAATAACGGGTTTGCCGCGGTCAAGTCCGGCGACCTCTACTCGATCGTGCCTGCCGAGGAGGGCAAGACCAAGATCCTCGGCGGTGACCGCTCGCTGGCCGACGAAGACCACTTCGTCATGAACATCGTCAAGGTGATCCACGTCGGTGCCGAACAGATGGCGCAGACGGTGACGCCTTTCGTCTCTCCGGGCGGCGACGTCATCGCTTTTGCCCGCTCCAACCTCCTCATCGTCACCGACATTGCCAAGACCGCCGATCGCTTGACCGAACTGGTTCACACCTTCGACACCAATACGTTCGCCGAAATGAACGCCAAGGTATTCAAGGTCGAGCACGCGGTACTCGAAGATCTGGCAGCCGAACTGCAGTCGATCCTCGAGGCCTACCACGCCTCGGAAACCGGCAGCACGGCCTACCTGATTCCGCTCTCGCGTCTCGGAGCGATCGCGTTGGTTGCGCAGGATCGCGCGGTGATGATGGCGGTGGAATACTGGATCGGCCTGCTCGACGTCGAGTCCGAAGCCGGCGGGCGCCGCCAGGTTCACGTCTATCGGGTCGAAAACTCCAAGGCGGCGGATCTGGCAGGTGTGCTCAGCGACGTTTACGGTGAAGGCGGAGGCTCGTCGCGGTCGGGGCGCTCGCAGCGCGGGCGCTCGGGTGACGCGGCCGAGGCCGGGGTTGGTCTCGGAGGCGGGATGTCGCGCGCGTCGAGCGGGTCCTCTGGATCGAGTCGCCGTGGAGGTTCCTCGCGAGTCGGTGGCGGTATGAGCTCCGGCGACGGAGAGAGCGCCGGCGGGCTCGGCGGCGGCACCAGCAGTAGCGGTGGCGGGCTCGGCGGCGGTGGCGGCGGGCTCGGCGGCGGTAGCAGCCGCGGCGGTAGCGGTCGCGGCGCAAGCGGCCGCGGCCGTGGACGCTCCGGTGGTGGCGGCGGCGGTGGCGGCGGAGTGATCCTGGGAGGTCCCGACAGCGAGAACGACTTGTTCGAACAGGAGGTGCGGGTTGTCGAAGACGAAGTCACCAACTCGCTGGTAATCCTTGCCACTCCGCGTGACTACCAGACCGTGAAGGCCGTTCTTCGCGCGCTCGACGTGGTACCGCGCCAGGTGCTCATCGAAGCGATGATCGCCGAAGTGACGCTCGGCGAGAACGATTCGCTGAGCATCATGCAGTCCCTGCAACCGAACAACTCCGACACCAGCGGCAAGACCGGAGACCAGGGCGGCGCGTACTTCGACCTATTCGGCCGCGAGCTGCGCGCGATCGGTTCGCTGGGTGCCAGTGGTTTTCTGGGTACCTTCAGCAGTTATCGCGCCGGCATCGAAGTATACAAGAGCGTGATCGACGCGCAGGCCAGCCGCGGCAAGATCAAGGTTCTTTCGCGTCCGCACTTGATGACCAGCGACAACCAGGAAGCCCGTATCCTGGTGGGCCAGGAAGTTCCGATCCTGACCACGCAGTCCAACAGCACGGTGCAGAACAACTCGACGACGCAGATTTTGCAGAGCGTCCAGTATCGCGATACCGGCATCATCATTCGCGTGCTGCCGCAGGTGAACTCGGAGGGACTCGTCAATCTGGAACTGTCGCAAGAAGTGAGTGAGATCGCTTCGGCCAAGCAGAGTGCCGACATCCAGTCGCCGACCTTCACCACTCGCGAAGCCGAGACCACGGTGGTGGTGAACAGCGGCGAGACCATCGTCATCGGTGGCATCATCTCCGACGTGATGACCGAGGATCACACGGGTGTGCCGTATCTGATGGACGTTCCGGTGGTCGGACGCTTGTTCGGCGGCAGCACGACGCGGCGAGGACGTACAGAGCTGATCATTCTGGTCACACCCTACGTGGTCCGCGACCGTGAAGAGGCTGAAGCGGTCACCGATCAATTCCGCCGCCGCGTCGATAACGTCCTGCAGGAGGTAGACAAGACGAATCCCGTCGATCCGGCACCGCATACCTTGATTCTCGAGATCGATCCGGGTGCCGGCGGTGAGGCTCCTGCACCCAAAGCTTCGACGCGGGCGCCGGTGCCGCCTCCGACCGGTGGACCGATCCCGCTCGATTTCCGTACCCCGCAGCGGTAGCAGACGTTGAATGACGGGTTCCTATGGTGGGGTGCCGCGCGCGTGAAGTCGTCAGGCGTGTTCGACGTATCGGCGTCCGCGAACTCGTGGCGCTATCGTCGGCCAGAAGCGCGATGGCCAGTTCCCGCGCACGCGACTGCCAATCACGCGATTCCGCAGTAGAACGAGAAACGTCGGAAGAGACTCTCGAGCGATGACAACCAAGATCACCGAAGAATGCATCAACTGCGGCGCCTGCGAGTCCGAGTGTCCCAACGTCGCGATCTATGCCGGCACCGTCGAGTACGAATGGCAGGGCGTCAAACGGCGCGCACTCTCCGACGATTTCTATTACATCGTTCCGGAGAAGTGCACGGAGTGCGTGGGCTTCTTTGAACGCGAAGCGTGCGCGGCAGCGTGTCCGGTCGATTGTTGCATTGCCGATCCCGAGTGTTCCGAGAGCGAAGACGTGCTGATCGCGAGAGCCAGGGGGCTGCACCCGGACAAAGAGTTCGCTCGCGAAGTGCCTTCGCGCTTTCGCAAGGCGGAGCGGTCCGAGCCGCTGCCGGCGAGATCTTCGAACCCGGCGGCCACGTCCGCTGCCGTCGTTTCGACGGCGGGGCTCGCCGAGCGGGGCGCCGTCGGTGCTGCGAGCGAGCCGGTGTCGGCTGCCGGCGCGATTGCCGAGTCGGTTGTCGAGGCGCCGCTCGTTACTGCCGCTGCCGCTGCGGCTGCGGCTGCGCCCGCGGCTTGCGCATTCGTACCGGCGCCGGCATTGGCCGCCGTCGTAGTTGCTTCGCCGCCGGCGCGAGCGGTCGCTGCGCCAACGCCAACGCCAAAGCCGCCGGGTGCATCGCCGCCGTCGCGGGCGCCTGTCGAGTCCAAGAGCGACGCGGCTGACGGCGGCTCGGTGCCGGTGCGGCACTCGTGGCGCGTAGGCGGCACGTACGACTTTGAAAAATTGCGCGATGCCGTTCGCGCTTCATCGACCGCGCAAGGCTCGCTGCTCGGCCGCTTGGCGAGGCGCTTCGGCCGCGTCGGCGGACGCGGCAACGGGTCGCCGGGGTTCGACGGCTTCACTTCGGCCGCGTTCGAGAGCAAGCGCGAGCGCGAGAGGCGCTACGGCGAGGTGTACCGCGTCGAGGAACATCCCGGCGGCTATTACGTCCGCATGGAACTGCCGCGCACAGTGCCGCCATCGGCGGCCAAGGCAAGGCTGGGAATCGGCGACGAGATGCCGGACTACGATCTCGACGTTAGTCTGCTGGCTCCGGAACTCACCATCAGCGGACACGTGGCCGATCGGGATCTGCGCGCGCTGTGCGGAATTTCGTCGGCTTTTCCACCTGATTTCCGTACGTCGATCGCGCTGAACGGGAAGCTTTCCGAAGTCGGCTATCGATACTCGGACAAGGTGTTGGAGGTCGTGGTGTCGAAGCACGACGGCACGCCATGAGGCGCGAGCGCGTGAACGGAGTATCGCTCTGCGCGATCGAAGCCGAACTCGCACCGGTCGTCGTCAGCGACGGCGAACTCGGCGGCATCCTGGGTATTTCAGAGCAGGAAGTGCGGCGCTATTCGCGAGGCCGGATGCGCTGCGAGAGCCCCGACGGCGAAGGACCGACGGCGCTGGCGGCGCGCGCCGCAAGCAGGCTGCTGTCCGCGCGTGCTCTCGACGCCGGCGACATCGATTTCCTGATCTTCGCCACCAACACTCCCGATATGTTCTTTCCCGGTTCGGCCTGCTTGCTGCAAAACGCGCTCGGTTGTCGCACCGTGGGAGCGCTCGACATTCGCGCACAGTGTGCGGGATTTCTGGTCGCGCTCGACGTCGGTCGCCGATTCGTGTCCACGGGGACCTACGCCCGGGTGTTGGTGGCTGCCGCCGACACTCCCTCGCACGTCAACGCCCGCGACGGTCGCAGTCCCGGGCTCGCCTGCGGGATGGGTGACTGCGGAGCCGCCGTGCTGCTCGAACGTGCGGGACACGAAACCGAAATTCTCGCGGTCGCCGTTCACACAGACGGCAGCCGCGCAGCGGATTACTGGTGTGAATATCCGGCGAGCCGTCACTATGAAGGACCCGAGTTGGCGCTGCGCAACCGTCTTCCGCTCGCAGCCGTCGCGCAGGGGAAGCACTTCCCGACCGCCGATTTCGCGGCGCTTCGCGAACTCGCGCTCGCGCGAGTTCCCAAGACTTTGGAGGAAGCGCTCGCCGAAGCCGGCTGCGCTCGTGTGGACGTCGCGCTGATCGCGCACGTCGATCCCGACGTGGAGCGTGAACTGGGCGTCGCAATCGGCGCGCTGGCCGGGCGCGTGGTGACTTCCGACCTGCTGTATTGCGGGGGCGCGTCGCTGGCAGCGCTGATGTCGCGCTCGGTTGCTGCCGGTACGGTGCGTTCCGGTGAGACGGTGGCGCTGCTTGCGAGTGGAGCCGGAGCGTCGTGGGGAGCGGCGATCCTGCGGCAACGGTGAGGAGGGCGTGATGGGTTTGCCGAAGCGTTCGCACATTCTCGGAGCCGGCTTCGAGGTTCCGCGTACTGTCGTCAGCAACGACGACCTGTGCGCGGTGCTCGACACCAACGACGATTGGATCCGCCAGCGCAGCGGAATTCGCGAACGGCACTACGTAGACGACGGCGAGGGGAGCTCTGCCCTGGCCGAGCGCGCTGCGCGCAAAGCTCTCGCAGCAGCCGGCCTCGAGCCGAGCGACGTGGATGTTCTGATCTGCGCCACGCTGAGTCCCGACGTCGACTTCCCCGGCAATTCTTCGTTCGTTCAGCAGCGTCTGGGGTTGTGCGGCATCTTGGCCTTCGACGTGCGCGACCAGTGTTCGAGTTTTCTGTACATGCTGTCGGTCGCCGACCAGTACGTTCGCAGCGGCGGTGCCCGTCACGTGCTGGTAATCGGCAGCGAGGTGCACTCTACCGGGATCGAGTACGCCGACCGTAGCCGTCACGTCACTGTGCTGTTCGGTGACGGTGCGGGCGCGGTCGTGGTGGGTCCCTCGCCGGACGGCGAACGTGGATTGCTGACGATCAATTTGCACAGCGAGGGAGCTTACGCTCAGAAGCTGTGCCTGCTCCGTCCCGGATCGCTACACAAACCCCGGCTCGCGCTTGACTGGACGCCGGCCGATATCGACGGCTGGCCGCAGATGGACGGGCGTTTCGTGTTCCGCCATGCGGTTACGCGCATGGGCGAGTGCATCCAGGAAGCTCTCGCTGTCATAGGTGCCGGCAAGGACGAGATCAGCATGCTGCTGCCGCATCAGGCCAACCTGCGCATCAATCAGTTGGTCGCGATGGGGCTTGGGATCACCGACGATCGCATGGCCAACAACATCGAGCGATACGGCAACACCACTGCCGCGACGATTCCCATTCTGCTCGCCGAGACTCTGGATGCCGGACGCATTCACGCTGCCGATCTCGTGTGCCTGGCCGCGTTCGGGTCGGGGTTCACTTGGGGGGTGGCGTTGCTGCGCTGGTAGCTTGGTGGAGCGACGGCTTTGATCGATCTGCGTGTGAGCGTCGGTGACCTCGAACTCGCCACGCCGATAGTGGCGGCTTCAGGAACCTACGGATACGGAGTCGAATACGACGGCCTGGTTGATTGGTCGCTGCTCGGAGGCGTCGCCGTCAAGGGATTGTCGGCCGAACCGTCTACCGGACACCCGGCGCCGCGCATGGTCGAGACCCCCGGCGGCATGCTCAACGCGATCGGTCTGCAAAATGTCGGTGCGCAGGCATTCATTCGCGACAAATTGCCGAGGCTGCGCACGCTTCGGTCGCTGGGCCCGAGGATCGTCGTGAACTGCTGGGGCAACACCACCGACGACTTCGTCCGCGTGGTCGAAAGTCTAGCGGGCGTGGAGGGGATCGACGTTCTCGAACTGAACCTGTCGTGTCCGCACAAGCACGAGTGGGGCGGAGTGTTGGCGGCCGACGCCGGAGTGACCGCTTCTGTGGTGGGTGCCGTGCGAGCACGCACCAAGCGTCGCTTGTGGGTCAAGCTGTCGCCGAACGTGACCGACATAACCGAGATTGCCAGGGCCGCCGAGGCGGCCGGTGCCGACGCTCTCACTGTGATGAACACCGTGCGCGGCATGGTGATCGATGTCGAGAAGCGGCGCCCGGCCCTGGCCAACGGCAGCGGCGGGTTGTCGGGGCCGGCGATCAGGCCGGTGGCGGTTTACATGGTCTGGCAGAGCGTCGGCGCCGTTGCGATTCCGGTGGTCGGGGTCGGCGGCATTGCCAGCGGCCACGACGTCGTGGAATTCCTGATGGCGGGCGCTGCCGCTTGCGAGGTCGGGACCGCATCGCTGTACGACCCGTCGGCGCCGGCCCGCATCGCGCGGCAGCTGGCCGATGTGGTGGCCGGGCTCGGCGAGTCGCGCGCCCGCGACCTGATCGGCTGCGCGCGAAAGCGCGCCTGACGGCACCTCGCTGCGTCGATGCGGCGAGCGACGTGCTCGTGCGTCGGTCTGCGCGCGCTGCCAACACAATCGACTCCCGTTCGAGGTGTCCGTGCCGGCCGTGCTCGACCTTGCGTGGTCCGTTGACGCGCAGAGGGCCGCTCTTGCTCTCGCTGAAGAGTTTGACCCCGGCTCAGGCGGGCGCTAAAGTTCGCCGGGCTTCTTCCTGCCATTACCCGGGAGGTTTCAAGTTGGAGTACAAAGTCGGAGACAAGGTCGTCTATCCTGCCCACGGCGTGGGCGTGATCGAGGACGTGGAGTCGCGGACGATCTCAGGTGCCGAGGCGATGTTTTACAGCCTGCGCATCATCGACTCCGACATGAAGATCCTGATCCCTACCACAAAGTCCAAGTCAGTGGGGCTGCGCCGCGTCATCGGCAAGGACATGGTGAACAAGGTCTACAAGGTGCTGCGCGAGAAGCGGGTGACGGTCGATCAGGCGACTTGGAACCGGCGGTACCGCGAATACACCGAGAAGATCAAGACCGGTTCGGTGCTCGAGATTGCCGAGGTGCTTCGCGACCTTTTCATGCTCAAGGGGGACAAGGAGCTTTCCTTCGGCGAGCGCAAGATGCTCGACACGGCCCGAAATCTTCTCGTCAAGGAGTTGGCGATCGCAAAGGCCAACACTGAAGAAAACATCATGGAGGAGCTCAAGACCATCTTCGGTCATTGAGTCAGTTTTTCGATACTGCGGCGCCCGCTCCGCGCTGGAAGATTTCTTGCGTTTGCCCGCACCGTGTCTGTATCGGCCTGTCCAAAATGGTCCAGATGCAAGACGCGCGCGAAAAGCCGCGAGCGGAGACGCGATCGCCGAGCTGGCGAGGAGCGAGACCCGACAGACGATCATGATCCTCGCGCGTCGCCAACTCCGCGCTCGTGGGCCATCTCCAACAGGCTGACATGCGCGTTGCGCTGCTGATCCCCGCTGCAGGCAGCGGTAGCCGGCTCGGTTGCGTCGCGCCGAAGGCGCTCGTCGACGTCTGCGGCGTGCCGTTGTTGCGGCGCACGGCAGACCGACTCGCCGCCGCTTTCGCCTTCGTCGAGACGGTGGTGCTGGTACCCGCGCAGGCCGTGACCGCGTGCGAGGCCGCGGTGGCAGATGCGCCGGCCGGGCTCGGAACGTGTCTGGTCCGAGTCGGTGGGGCCACGCGTCAGGAGTCGGTGCGCAAGGGGCTGCTCGCTCTCGCCACCGATGCCGAGCTCGTGTGCGTGCACGATGCGGCGCGGCCTCTGATTCCGGTGGCAACTGTGCACGAGGTGCTCGAGCGAGCGGCGCGCTGCGGCGCTGCCACGGCAGCGACGCGGCCGACAGACAGCGTACGCATCGAGGAAGCCGGCGCAACCCGCGCGCTCGATCGCGGACGACTGTGGTTGGTCGAGACGCCGCAGGCCTTCCGCCGCGATCTGCTCGAACGCGCGCACGCTCGAGCCGAGGGCGCGGCGGTACACGGAACCGACGACGCTTCGCTGGTGGAAGCGCTCGGGCAGAGCATCGAAATCGTCGAGACCGCCGGTGTGAACTTGAAGGTGACGGTCGAAGCCGACCTTCTGGCCGTAAGGGAGATCTTTGGACGCGAGTCAGGCTGAGCAGCCAGGCTGGCGCACCGGGGCCGCCGGCAATTTCTTCAGCGGCTTGGCAGCCCGTCGTTGAGGCTGCCCGAACGCAGCGGTTCGCCGGCGAATTCCACTTCTTCGAATCCGGCGCGGAGTATCTCGTGGAGGGCGCGGACGCGCAGCGCTTGATCGTCGAGTTTCGTCAGCTCGACCGCGGCGACTTCGACGCGGGCCTTGGTGTCGTGGTAACGCACGCGCAGTTCGACGAAGCCGAGACGGCGTAGCGCAGTTTCGGCGGCGGCAACCCTCGCCAGTGCCTCGCGAGTGATGCGCGTGCCGTAGGGAAACCGTGAAGAGAGACAGGGGGAGGCCGGACGATCCGCGGTCGGCAAACCGAAACGCCGCGAGAGCGCGCGCACGTCGTTCTTGCTCAACCCCGCTTCTACGAGCGGGTGGCGTATGCCCAGTTCTGCCGCTGCACGTAGCCCCGGCCGGTAGTCGCCGAGGTCGTCGGTGTTGGCGCCGTCGGCGACCGTGGCAAAGCCGAGTTCGCGCGCCAGTTCCAGACACAACGGATAGAGCGTCTGCTTGCACAGGTAGCAACGGTGCGCGGGGTTGTCGGCGTAGCCAGGGGTATCGAGTTCGTCGGTCCGGCGTACCACCTGTGCGACACCGATTTGGCGGGCGAGGCGGCGCGACTCTTCGACTTGGTCGGCGGTATTGGTCGGGGATTCGGTCGTCAGAGCGACTGCACGCAAGCCCTTGGTCGAGGCGGCCGCCCTCAGCAAGAACGTCGAATCGACGCCGCCCGAAAAGGCGATGACGGCCGAGCCGAGCCCTGCGAGTACTTCGTGCAGCCGTGCCAGCTTGTTTTCGAGAACGGTTTCGCTGCACGCCAGCGGTACGTTCACAGTCCGCCGTCCTTGAATGAGCCGCCTGCAAGGTAGCGCTCGCCGCTGTCGGCGAGCATGCAGACCACGATCGCTTCCGGGGGCAGGCCTCGGGCCACTTCCAGCGCCGCAAAAGTAGCAGCTCCCGAGGAGATTCCGGCGAGGATACCTTCTTTGGACGCAAGTCTGCGCGTGGTTGCGATCGCATCTCGGTCGCTGACCGCGACCACGCGATCGACGACCTCGCGGTCGAAGTTGGCCGGAACGAAGCCTGGGCCGATGCCCTGGATGGCGTGCAAGCCTGCTTTCTGGCCCGACAGCACTGCCGAGGCGGCGGGCTCGACGGCCACGATCTCGATGCCGGGCCTTTCCCGCTTGAGCACCGAACCGACCCCCGAGATGGTACCGCCGGTCCCCACGCCGGCGACGAAGGCGTCGATGCGCGGGCACTGCGCGAGCAATTCCCTAGCTGTGCCGAGTCGATGCGCCTGGGGATTTGCGGGATTGCTGAACTGACCCGGCATGAAGTAGTCGGGGTGCTCGGCGAGGATTTCCTCGGCGCGAGCGATTGCCGCCTGCATGCCGTTGCTGTCACGGGTCAGGACCAGCTCGGCTCCGTATGCACGCAAGAGGCTGCGGCGTTCCTCGCTCATCGTCTCGGGCATCGTCAGGATCAGCCTGTAGCCGCGGACGGCGGCCACCATCGCCAGGCCGATACCGGTATTGCCGCTGGTGGACTCGATGATCGTTCCTCCCGGCCTCAGCCTGCCGTCGCGCTCGGCTTCTTCCACCATCGCAAGGCAGATCCGGTCCTTGAGGCTTCCTCCGGGGTTCTGGGCTTCGAGCTTGCCGAAGACCCTGGCGCTTCCCGCTTCTGCCAGGTTCAGCAGCTGAATGATCGGGGTGTTGCCGATCAGGGCGAGGGTGTTGGCGGCGACTTGACCGGGAGAGGGCATGCGAAAACGGTGCAGCCGATCGCCGCGTGTTTCGATGATAGAAACCGCCTCGCAGCGAGTCAACGCGGTCGTGCGCCTGCGCCAACCCGTTTGTGCCCAGCGTTGTGTGAAGCTTTCGCGCGACTCTGCTACTAACAGTCCGTTGAAAAACTCCGGATCGAGTCAGGTCCCGAGACTCGGGCAGAGATCGAGGCGTGAAACCGCAGAAAATAGTGATGCTATTCGAGGTTTCGCAACCAAGAGATCGGCCCGAAAATCGGTGCCTGCCGACGGGAGCGGGTTTTTCAACGGGCTGCTAACTTCGAAGATAACGGGTGCGATCCTCGATGACTGCGAACTCGGGGGCGGCGGCGCTCAGGAAGGAAGCCATGACAGACGACGAGCAACAGGCTGCGTTCAAGGTTGAAGACCGGCGCAGGTTCGATGCCGACGGACGGCCTCGCGCCGACGGCGAGCCCGGCGCAGACCCAGCGGCCTGCGACAGCGGGGGGGCCTGCGCTTGCGACGAGGCTTGCGACAGCGGGGGGGCCTGCGCTTGCGACGAGGCTTGCGACAGCG
>Ga0172370_10000407_pt1 | contig 67799 bp, 69 predicted proteins | sample LakKiv5m_FD_114538 | JGI IMG/M metagenome (GOLD analysis project Ga0172370, IMG submission 114538) | Freshwater microbial communities from Kabuno Bay, South-Kivu, Congo - kab_022012_11.5m | ecosystem: Environmental > Aquatic > Freshwater > Lake | place: Democratic Republic of the Congo... | reverse complement strand
GCTCGCAGGGAGATTGTACTTCACAAATTCGCGCTGGTCATTGAATTCGATGGCGATGTCCACGATCTACAAAAAGAGGAAGATGAACGGCGGGAGAAGGTGTTGTCCGCGCTGGGGTTGAGGGTGGTCAGGTTTCGGAATGATGAGGTTGTGAGGGACTTGTCCGCGGTGGTGGGGAAGATCAGAGAATTCATCCTTCAGCATTCATCATTCATCCTTGCTCTTCGGCGGGGCTGGTCATTGAAGTCGATGGCGACATCCACGATTTACAGAAAGAGGAAGATGAGAGGCGGGAGAAGGTGTTGTCCGCGCTGGGGTTGAGGGTGGTCCGCTTTCGGAATGATGAGGTTGTGAGAGGACCGTCCGCGGTGGTGGGGAGAATCAAAGAATTGCTATTCTTCTGAAATCAGCGGCTCTAAATTTTTCAACAAGGCGGGAACGGCTTTCGTGGCTACGAGATAGATTTTGTCCATTTTCACTTCGCCGTATTCATGCGCGAGAATATTCCGCAAGCCGATGATCTGTGCCCATTCAATTTCTGGATGCTCTTCCTGAAACCCTTTGGATACATGGTTTGCCGCCTCGCCGACAATGAGAAGCAACCGTTCAATGGCATAGCGTATCGTCTTGTTCTCGACGAATTTTGCGTGCGGAACACCTTTGATGATTTCTGTGATTTCTAAGGCGTATTTCCGCATATCCCACAAATAGGACATGTCCCTCTCATCAGGCGGCATAGATCACCTGCGCGGTTCTGAGGATTTCCCGCTTGCGGAAGGGATTCTCCAGCGCGTCCTTTTCGATCACATCCACAGGGCGATGGAAGATTTTCTCCAGGTCCAGTTTCATTTGCACCAGGTCGAAGAGGCTGATTTCCGCTTCCTTTGAAAATGTGACCAACACATCCACGTCGCTGTCGGGGCGAAAGTCTGCGCGCAACGCCGAGCCAAACAACGAGAACTCCACCACCTTCCAGCGGTGGCAGAATTCGCTGATCTTCTTGCGTGGAATGCGGAAATTTTTCTTTTGCATGGCGTTCACCTGTGAAAATTATAGCATGGAGAGCGGCTTATTGCTGTCTGATTTTGTCTTTCTCCTTCGGACATCTCCCCCAAATGCGGCAAGGGAAATTTGGGATGGCTATCAAGACTTTGCCATGTCGGCTTTGGGGAGGACGGGTGGGAGCAAGATGCCAGGCGGGAGAACGTGCTGAGCGGGTTGGGCGGCTGTCCATGCGGGAATGGTTTTAATCTTGCGCCTGTGTACAATTGTGCATATAATCAGGTTCAATGAACTACGAATGGAATCCCAACAAAGCCAAGTCGAACTACAAGAAACATGGCGTCAGGTTTGCAGATGCCGTTGGTGTGTTCGAAGACGAAAATGCCATTACCATTCAAGATGAGCATGAACACGAAGATCGTTACATCACAATTGGCAGGGATTTCCTGAGTCGAATCCTGGTCGTGGTGTATACATTTCGCGACATTGTCTTTCGAATTATCTCTACGCGAAAAGCCACAACTCACGAGAGAAAGATATATGAGGAACAAAATGAAGAAGGAATATAATTTCAGCAAAGGCAAACGCGGCGCAGTTGCCCCAGTCCCGAAAGGCAAGACCCGCATTACCATCCGCATTGATGATGATATTCTGGATTGGTTTCGCGGCGAGGTGGAGGCGGCAGGCGGTGGGAATTACCAGACTCTGATCAATCAAGCTTTACGCGAATATCTGAATCAGCAGCAACAACCGTTGGAAGAATTATTGCGGCGTGTTGTGCGGGAAGAATTACACAGCGTAGCGCAATAAGCAAAGACTTTGAGATGAATCTTGAAGAAATTCAACAGGCAGTTACCAAGTTGTCGCCAGAAGAGTTGACTCGTTTCCGTGAATGGTTTAAGGGGTACGAAAGCAGTGTCTATGCTGGTGGGTTGAATGATTCAAAGTCCTCAATCGAAGAGACTCTCAAAAGATTGAGAGATTCGATGAAAGGAAAAGGTCTTTTGAAAGCCTTGATGGAAGATCGCCGTAGAGAAAGTCTTCTGTAATTCGAACTCCGAGTGCTTCGCTGACTCGGAGTTTTTTATTGTGCGATATATCAAATCCAAACGGGGAGGGAAGAGCCCTTCGACTGCGCGGCTGCGCCGCTCCGCTCAGGACAGGGTTTGGGGAGGAATGCGACCCACCCCCCCGCCCTTCCCAAATGGCGGGCAAGCTCAGACATTTACCCAAAAGGGTATCTAAAGGTGTGCTTCGCGAAGACTTGGCAGTGAGAGGATTGCAGCTTCTGGCATGGATGTCCCAAATCCATGCGAATATGTTATTTGTCATCTTGATAAAAAATAAAACGACCCCTGTCCAGCGGCGAGGCAAAAACAGGGGTCTGACTTAAACCGTCGGCAAAGACTGAGTAAGCTGTGTTTATTCTATCCTACATTCAAGCATTATTGCGCCTGAACCCCTTACTGAATATAACGATTTGTTCGCGGCAAAATTAAAGGGTTCTTTTTGGCGGCGCAAATTAATGGATGACTCCAAACGGGCTGCGCGGGGCAAATGAGAAAATTCAAGTATGATTGATATGAAGACCTGTTCCCAATCAAAGATCCAGGAGGCAGAATGAAAACGAAGGAAGAAATCGTAAATAACTGGTTGCCGCGTTATACCGATACCCCCCTCAAGGATTTTGGCAAATACATATTACTGGTCAACTTTGAAGACTACCTGCACATGTTCTCGGAGTGGTACGACATCCCGATCCGCGGCCAGGAGAAACCCATGCCCAATGTCACTGCGGAAGGTGTGACCCTGATCAATTTCGGTATGGGGAGTCCCAACGCCGCCACCATCATGGACCTGTTGGGCGCCATCCATCCCAAGGCCTGTCTCTTCCTCGGAAAGTGCGGCGGCCTGAAGAGAAAAAGTAAAGTTGGAGATTTGATCCTGCCGATCGCAGCCATTCGCGCTGAAGGGACCTCCAACGATTATTACCCGCCCGAAGTCCCTGCCCTGCCGGCCTTCAGTCTGCAAAAAGCCATCTCGACCACGATCCGCAACCATGATCGCGACTATTGGACTGGCACTGTGTACACAACCAATCGCCGCGTCTGGGAGCATGACGATAAATTCAAGGCCTACCTGCACCAGATCCGCGCCATGGCCATCGACATGGAAACGGCCACACTCTTTACCACCGGTTTTTATAACGAAATCCCCACGGGTGCATTGCTATTGGTCTCTGACCAACCCATGACTCCCGGAGGTATCAAGACCTCAAAAAGCGATAAAAAGGTCACGCAAAAATATTTGGATATGCACCTGCGCATCGGCATCGATTCGCTTAAAGAGTTGATCAATAAGGGTGAGACGGTCAAGCACTTGCGGTTCTAGCAATATTAGAAACCGTGACGGGCTGCGCGCCCTCTCAGGGTACGATAAATGATGTTCCATGCCGCACGGCGTGCAATCTTTACATTTCCTCCGTGCGCGCTGAACAAGGCGGATTGATGTTCATGCAGCAGGTTTTCAATGGCTGCTGCAGCAGAGGGCAGGAGGCCCTGCAGGATGGCAGCGCGTTCAGCGGCTGTGATGTGTGCCGCTTGCGGTTTTCCCAGCCACCGCAGACTGGCATTGATGCTGTGGAAATATCTTTCAATGGGGGTGAGCGTTGACCAGCCTGTCCATATATTTAACCATGCCGGGCTTTCCAATCCACTGCGCTCAACCATGCTTGTCAGGACTACCGCCATCTGTAAATTTGGCGTGTAACGCCGCTTAAAGAAGATGGCAAGGAGGACAAGCACAAATCCGCTTGCAATCATACCGATCTGGAAAATTTTTGTGCGGGTAATGATATTCTGCGGTCCTTCCAAAGGGATTGCCAATTGAGGTTCTTCCTGTTGAAGCGCTTCAATCTCCAACGGATTATGGGTTTGGTCCGGGGCAGAAGCAGAAGTTTCTTCCCGTTTCAGCGGACGTTCCACAGGCTCCTGGTTTCCAGTCGGCTCAAATTCGATCCACCCATGGCCCGGAAAATATACCTCGGGCCAGGCGTGCGCGTCGCGTTCGCGCACGGTGTAAAAGATATTTTTCAGGTTTGTATTGTCCCCTTCGCCTTGTGCGAATCCCACCGCCAGGCGCGCAGGCACGCCCACCGAACGAAGCATTAACACTTCCGCGCTGGCGTAGTAATTACAAAAACCCTTTTTGCCTTCCAATAAAAAATATTCCAGCCTGTCCACAGTATTTTCTGGAAAGGAGATGGAGGAGGTGTACTCGATTTCCGAGCGCAGGTAATTGGTGAGCGCGGCAGTTTTATCGTAAGGATTGTCATAGGCGGCGGTAATCTCCAGGGCAAGCGCCTGTATGCGCACGGAGAAATCCGCCGGCAGCTGCAGATATTTGTCTGTGACCCACTCGGGATACTCCTGACCGGCTGCGCGTAATTCAAGGATGGTTGGATCGGCAAGCAGGGCACTGGAGCGATACGTCTCTCCCGCCTCAAGATAAGGCGACGCCTGCAGCGTCACAATATCCATGACCTGCGCCTCTGCATCCTCGGAAGGAATATGAGTATGGATAATATTAGCAGGATGGCTGACCCAGATAGGCTGCGCCGCAGTATAAAGGATGGTCTGCCCTGTAATATATACATTAAATGTGAAATATAAATTCTTGCGGCTTTCCGTATCAGGGATTTTGAAATAGCCATCCTGTGCTTCATAATATTTCACTGCTGCATCAGATGTTAACCAGCGGCCATCTTCAAAGCGTTCATAGACACGTCCACGCCAGTACAGCCGCGGAAATTCCTGCGCGGCGGCAGGTGCGTAAACAAGAAAAGCCACAGCTTCGCTCTGTGAGATTTGTGTGCCGAGCGGCAATTCACTGCGATAGAAATCAGGGGATGGCAGGGCATCCTTTTTTACCGAAGCAAACATGTTTTCCAGGAAATTATCTTCTGAAGACCAGTTCCTGGATATTTTCTGCCATGCCATCCCTGCCTGCTGGCTTAGGGGCAGAGAGCTTGTTGGGATCACCCACGCCAACAGGATCAAAATTGCCGCACTAACCATAATTGCATTATTGAAATCCACGCCGCTTTCCACGGAAACCTGCACGCGCTGTTCCCTCCATTTTTTTCGATCAGCCAGGTATTTTTGACGTCCCAACAGGAGCAGGGCAGCGAATAAATAAGCGCCGAACATCCAGTTGTAATCTTTGGTGGTGTAATGGTTTAAGTAAACGACGAACATCAGGATGCCGCTCGGCAAGACAGCAGCAAGTCCATTTGCATAGCGGGTCAATTGATACCCGCTGAATAAACCGCTGAGCCAGTAGGGGATGCACAGCAGCGCCACAAAAAATAATGGGTCCTTGACGGGCCTGTTTGAAGCAAATTCGCCTACTCCCAGTAATAATCTACCAGCCAGGATTAAGAACTTGTCCCCCAGATAGGTTACCTCCCTTGTAAATTCCAAAAAGCCAAGCCATTGCCAGCAGAAAACCACCAGCATGTATGCCAAGGAAAAAAACACCACCCCGCGCCTTTGATAAATGCTTTGCCCCAAGGCCAGTCCGATCATCGATCCCAGCAACGCCACATTACGAACGTGTTCAAGCCCATCCGCCCAGCCTGTAGATTGCAGCCGCCAGGCCGAAATGAGGATCGCAAGAAATAAAAACATGACGGATGGAAGGTCCCACCAGCGGGCAGATGATTTTTCCATTCTTTGAGTGTACAATGAAGGGAGTGTCTTCGTCAATTGCAATACGCCAATAAATCCTACTGGAGGACTGTATGCAGACCTTTATTGACAGTGGAATTGCCTTTGTGATCGCCCTGCAGGGCCTCGGCGATTGGATGATCCTGCCCATGCGCTTCTTTAGCTATCTGGGGACGGAGGATTTCTTTTTTCTGGTTCTGCCTTTGATTTACTGGAGCATTGACTCCGCGCTTGGTTTGCGGGTGGGGTTCATCCTCATCACCAGCGACTTATTCAACTACATGGGTAAATTGCTCTTTGCCGGGCCGCGTCCCTATTGGGTGAGTTCACATGTCCGTGCGCTGTGGGCTGAGACATCATTCGGCGTCCCCTCCGGTCATGCGCAAAATGCCATGAGCGTTTGGGGCATCATCGCCGCCTCCCGCCGGCGGGTTTGGATATGGGTTGCGGCCATCCTGCTTATATTTCTGATCGGTTTTTCACGCATTTTTCTCGGCGCCCACTTCCCGCATGACGTGATCATTGGATGGCTGTTTGGCGCAGTGATTCTATGGGCATTTGTGCGTTTTTGGGATCCCGTTGCCGCATGGCTTGTGAACAAATCATTTGGACAACAAACCATCATTGCCTTGATGATTTCATTGGTTATTATTGCAATGGGATTGGCTGTCGTTTCATTGCGGCATGACTATCAACTCCCTGTGCCCTGGATGGACAATGCGCTTCTGGCCGGGACCGAACTGCCTGCTCCCGTTGACCCGAACGGAATCTTCACCTCGGCGGGGACCTTCTTCGGGCTGGCTTTTGGTCTGGCGTGGATCGTGTCAATGGGAGGGTATCAGGCTGCGGGTCCGCTGTGGATGCGTGCGCTGCGTTACGTCATCGGTTTGATTGGCGTCCTCATCCTTTGGATGGGGTTGGGGGAAATATTTCCGCGTGGGGAGGGTGTCCTGATATATTCCCTGCGCTTTATTCGTTATGCCCTAGTGGGTTGGTGGGTTACGGGCGGCGCACCGTGGGTGTTTGTGCGTTTCAAGTTAATTGAAGAGCGCAAGGACATTTCATCGATCTGATATAATGTCACCTCGATTCGCAGGTACCACCGCAAACCATGCAGCATATTTTCATGAAAACGCATAAATCCTTTGCGTCGTATTTTTGGGTTGACAGGGTGCGAGATAACAATATATTTAAGGTCTGCAGATGACGCTGGAAAAAGATACCCTACTTCACAACCGTTATCGGATTGTTGAAATTCTTGGCCAGGGAGGAATGGGGTCGATATATCGTGCCATAGATGAAAACCTTGGCATTGAAATTGCCCTCAAGGAAAACCTTTTTACGACCGCTGAATATTCGCGCCAATTCCGCCTTGAAGCGGTGATCCTTGCCAATCTCAAGCATCCGAATTTACCGCGTGTTTCTGATCATATTGAGCTGGATGATCAGGGACAATACCTGGTCATGGATTTTATCGAAGGGGAAGACTTACGTTTTCGTATGGAACGTCTTGGCATGCTCGACGAGGAGGATGCCGTGCATATCGGCGCGGCCATCTGCGATGCGCTTGCCTATTTACACACCCGCAAACCTCCCATTTTGCATCGCGATATCAAACCCGGAAATGTGAAGATTACACCGGACGGTCATATCTTTTTGGTGGATTTCGGCCTGGCGAAGGTCTATCAAAATGCGAGCCAGGCTACCACAACCGGCGCACGCGCCATGACGCCCGGTTATTCTCCTCCTGAGCAATACGGCACTGCGCGCACGGATCCGCGTACCGATATTTATTCCCTGGGCGCTACTTTATACGCCGCCCTGAGCGGTGTCATCCCAGAAGATGGCCTCGCCCGTGCAATGGAAAATGCACAGTTGACCCCGCTTAGAAAACGGAATCCAAAAATATCCCGCCGTCTGGCTGCCGGAATCGAAAAGGCAATGGCGGTTGATCCGAGCGATCGTTTTCAAACAGCCGAGGAATTCAAAAAAGCCCTTCTTCCTGCAAAATCCAAAACCCAGCAAATACCGGGAGGCTATACGGTGGCTCCGCCTCCTCCCGAAGCATTACCCCAAAAAGACATGAATGAAGCGCCTCCTATCGAGGAGAGCTCACCTCGTACTCCCAAGAGATCTTTTTCACCCACCGCCATACTGGATGAAGATCAACCGTTCATCTCTCCCTTTAAAAGACAGAAGGAACGTGAACGGAAACAGCGCCTTGCATGGGCACGCTTTATTTTAATTCTGCTGGCATTACTTGCAGTCGGCGTTCCTTTTTTTGTGCCGGGAATTTTGCCGGCCAGTGTGCGAGGCATGCTGTCCTTCCTCATGCCGACCTATACCTCAACGCCGTCCAGCACGCCAGCGCCTCTGCCAACTCAAACATCCGCTCTGGCAACGGTTACTTTGACTGCCACTGTCAAACCTCCTACTGCAACCGTTGCGCCGACCAAAACGCTCATCCCCACAGTTGTGGATACGACCCTTCCCACCCAGGTTTATGTCGCCTACATTGGCGGCGGTTCCGGACAGATCGCTTATGCATCCAACCGAACCGGGGCTCCCCAGATCTTCATCGTTGATATTGCAGGTGAAAAAACCGTTCAGGTGACAGATATGCCGAATGGCGCCTGCCAGCCGTCCTGGTCTCCGGATGGCGCCAGGCTGGTGTTCATCTCCCCGTGCCAGGGGTTGGATGATATTTATCGCAACGCCAGCCTGTACCTTATTAATGCGGATGGCATTGGACTGATGCCCATCGACCCCTCCCCCGGCGGGAACTTTGATCCCGCATGGTCGCCGGATGGACGTTCCATTGCCTTCACCTCGCTGCGCAGCGGGCAGATGGAAATCTTCTCTGTAAATGTAGATGACTTTGCATCAGTCACACAGATCACCAAAGGTGCGCAGGCTGTCGAATCCCGGCAGCCGGCCTGGTCGCATGACGGTTCTCAAATCGTTTACACCGTCAAAAGGTTTGGCGTATATCAGGTCTGGGTTATGAACGCAGATGGAACCAACCCGAAACAGATCGTGCGCAGCAGCACTGCTTTTTCAGATTATTTACCGGCATGGTCTCCCGACGGCGAATTGATCATTTTTAACCAGCGCTGTGCCGCCAAATTTTGCAACCCCTATCTGATGAGCATCTCCGCCGTTGATCGTGCCGTTGAGCAGGGGACGCGCCTGCCCATAAACCTGGCTCTCATACAAAATGTGGATTACTCACCGGATGGATTTTTCCTCGCCTATGAAGGTATTGATGAATCGAACAACCTCGATATTTTCTACATGACAGTCGCAGGCGGAGATCTTGTCCGCCTCACCTCTGACGCGGCGCAGGATTATCATCCCGCCTGGCGGCCCTCATTCCAAAATCCATAACCCCCGAACTCCTGCTCATGGCGGGAGTTTTTCTTACACTCCTCTTATTGACTTCCCTTTTTTGCACTGTTATGATTATCCCGTTGTAAATAGCACTCTCGCTTCGGGAGTGCTAAATTATGAATATGAACAATCTCACCGAACGCCAGAAGACCCTGCTTCTTCTAATCATACGCGATTACATCGATTCCGCTCAGCCGGTTGGCTCGAAGCGGCTGGCGGAGCATTACCATCTCAGCCTGTCCGCGGCCACCATTCGGAATGAAATGGCCGCCCTCACCGAAATGGGATATTTGCGCCAGCCTCATACCTCGGCGGGGCGTGTGCCCAGCGAGGAAGGTTATCGTTATTTCGTCAGCGAGATGATGCATAATGCCGAATTGCCGGAGGCCGTGCAGCACACGATCTCACACCAGTTTCACCAATCCCGCCCGGATATGGATCAGTGGATGACCCTCGCAGCTTCCATCCTTGCCAATCAATCGCAAGGCGTTTCGGTGGTCACAGCCCCGCACGTGGAGCAGGGCAGGTACAAGCATGTTGAATTAATCTCCACTCAGGGCTGGCAGGTTTTGATGGTTTTGGTGATGGCGGGCGGGGAGGTCTCCCAGCAAATTCTGACGCTGGCAGAGCCCGTCCGTCAAGAGCGACTCAGCCAGACCGCCGCGCATCTTAATGCCCTTTTGGCTGGTCTTACAGTGGACGCGATTTCCCTGCTGCCAGCCTGTCCTGATGCGCTTGATCAGGATATCCTCCTTCTTATCCTGCAGGATATCCGCCGCGCAGCCACCGCTGGTTCCGGTGAGATTTATACGGACGGATTGACCAATGTATTAAGAGAGCCTGAATTTTCAGGCTCAGATGAAGCGCGTAAGACACTTAGAATTTTTGAAGAACGCTCCACCCTGCTGGATTTGATGGCGCGTACGACCACGAACAGCAATATCGGCGGACTTCAAGTGTTGATCGGCGGCGAAGGCGAATGGGAGGAACTCCGTCAATGTTCGATGGTGATTGCAAGATATGGCGTCCCTGGCATGGCGAGCGGCACACTCGGTGTGTTGGGACCGATGCGAATGTCCTATGCACGGACGATTCCAACCGTACGATACGTGGCCGGTTTGTTGAGCGATCTGGTGAACGACACAATTTCCGCGGAATAATAACGATATTCGACAATTCGATACTCGAATTTCTAATATCCAATATCGATGAATGAGAGTGAGAGCATGACCGATAAAAAGAAACATAAACACGAGGAAGAAGTAAAAGAGACCCAGCCCGCAGCCACGCAAAAACCTGAAACGGCGGAGCAGGCATCGGATGAGTTTGAGGCGTTAAAGCATCAACTCGAAGAAGCCGAAGCAAAGGCGTCCGAATATAAGGACGGTTGGGTGCGATCCCAGGCGGAATTCCAGAACTATAAGAAACGCATTGAGCGCGATAATGATCTGATCTATGGCAGTATGAAGGGCGACATTATCAAGAAGGTCTTGCCGGTGCTCGATGATCTGGAGCGCGCTTTGCAAAACCGCCCAGTTGACGATGCGTGGACGAACGGCATTGAGTTGATCGCGCGCAAACTGCAGAGCATATTGGAGAGTGAAGGTCTGAAGCGCATCGAGGCAAAAGGTGCGGCGTTTGATCCGAACTTTCATGAAGCGATCTCGCATGAATCTGCCGATGACGTGGAAAGCGGTCATGTGATCGATGTGGTACAGAACGGATACATGCTCGGCGAGCGTGTGATACGACCGGCCCTTGTGAGAGTGGCGCAATAAATTTAATTTATGTCGTTGCGAGGAGCCGCTCTTCGGCGACGAAGCAATCTTCCCATGGTCGGGGATCGCTTCGGGCGGACGATCAACGGCCTTGCAACGACTTCAAAACATTGAGGAGCAATCATGGCAAAAATTATAGGCATAGATTTAGGAACGACAAACTCTGTCGCGGCGGTGATGAGCGGCGGTGAGCCGGTTGTGATCCCGTCTGCAGAAGGCGAACGACTGGTCCCTTCTGTGGTGGCGATGAATAAAAATAACGAACGTTTGGTGGGGCGTGTGGCGCGTAATCAGGCGATTACCAATCCGCAGAACACGATTTTTTCGGTCAAGCGTTTTATGGGCCGCAAGGCGGATGATCCCGAAGTGGAGCGCACCCGCAAACGTGTGCCCTATGCCGTGAACAGTGCGGATAACGGCGATGTGCGCGTCAAGTTGGGCGACAAGGATTATTCGCCGCCCGAAATATCCGCGATGATCCTCGCGAAGATCAAGGCGGACGCCGAGGCCTATCTTGGCGAAACGATCACACAGGCGGTCATTACCGTCCCTGCCTATTTCAACGACGCGCAGCGCAATGCCACCAAAGACGCGGGCAAGATCGCGGGCCTTGAAGTGCTTCGAATTATCAACGAGCCGACCGCTTCCTCGCTTGCGTATGGACTCGATAAAAAGAAAAACGAAGTCATCGTGGTGTACGACCTGGGCGGCGGCACCTTCGATGTGTCAATTTTGGATGTGGGCGACGGCGTCTTCCAGGTGCGCGCTACAAGCGGCGATACTTTCCTGGGCGGCGACGACTTTGATCTTCGCATCATGGATCACCTGATCGAGACCTTCAAGAAAGACAACGGCATCGATTTGAATAACGACCGCCAGGCGTTGCAGCGCTTGAAAGAGGCTTCAGAAAAAGCGAAGATCGAACTTTCAACCGTGATGCAAACCGAGATCAACCTGCCTTACCTGACTGCGGATGCAAACGGTCCCAAACATTTGGTGATGACCATGACCCGTGCCAAGTTGGAGCAAATTACAGCGGATCTTGTTGACCGAACCATTGCTCCTGTCAAACAGGCTTTGTCTGACGCCGGCCTCAATGCAGGCGACATCAGCGAAATTATCCTGGTGGGCGGCATGACCCGTATGCCCGCCATTCAAGACCGCGTGCGTGCTTTCTTTGGCAAAGAACCGCACAAAGGCGTGAACCCGGATGAAGTCGTTGCGATTGGCGCGGCGATTCAAGCTGGCGTGCTGGGTGGGGAAGTGAAGGATATTCTCCTCCTCGATGTCACTCCGCTCACGCTTGCCATCGAGACTTTGGGCGGCGTGGCCACTCCTCAAATCGAGCGCAATACCACCATTCCCACCCGTCGTTCACAGGTCTTTTCAACCGCGGGCGATAACCAAACGCAGGTTGAAATCCATGTTCTGCAGGGTGAACGCCCGATGGCGAACGACAACAAATCGCTGGGTAAATTTATTCTGGATGGCATTCCCCCCTCGCCGCGCGGTGTGCCTCAAGTTGAAGTGACCTTCGACGTGGATGCGAACGGCATATTGAAAGTCAGCGCAAAGGATAAGGCGACCGGACGCTCGCAGCACATCACGATCACGGCCTCTTCCGGTTTGAGTGAGAGTGAAGTTGAAAAGATGCGCAAGGACGCTGAAGCCCATGCAGATGAGGACCGCAAGCGCAAGGAATTGATCGAAGCGCATAACAATGCGGATAACACGGCCTATGCCGCTGAAAAAGCCTTACGTGAATTTGGCGACAAAGTCCCTGCGGAAGTTCGCAGTGACATCGAAGCCAAGGTTGTAGAGACCAGGTCTGCGGCTCAGGGCGAGGATCTGGAGAAGATCAAGTCTGTTACGGAAGCCCTGGGGCTGGCCATTCAAAAGATTGGCGCCTCCGTCTATGAGCAGGAACAGGCCGCGGGAAGTGGGGAGGCGGCCGAAGGCTCATCCAATGAAAATGAAGCCGGGCCTGACGTGGTCGATGGTGAAGTGAAGGAGTAAACGAGTTGAAAGTTACAGGTTCGAGGTTGCAAGTTGAAACCTAACCTGTAGCCTTGAACCTTCAACCTGTAACCAAATCATGAGCAATCGAGATTATTACGAAATACTTGGCGTGGGACGGAACGCGAGCGATGATGAGATCAAAGCCGCGTTTCGTAAACTTGCGCGCCAGTATCATCCTGATGTAAACAAAGAGCACGACGCCGAAGAGAATTTCAAGGAAATCAATGAGGCTTACGGCGTGCTTTCGGATGCGGATAAGCGCGCGCGTTATGACCGCTTTGGCAAGGAAGGGCTTGGCGGTATGGGGAGCGGCGGCTTCCACGATTACAGCGCGGACTTTGGCGATATCTTTGAAGATATATTAAGCGGCTTTGGTTTTTCGACCGGCGGGCGCCATGCGCGCAAATCCCCGCGCCGCGGGCGCGACTTGCAGATGCAGGTCAATTTGACTTTTGAAGAAGCGGTCTTCGGCGTGGATAAGGAGATCGAGTTTTCACGCGAAGAAACCTGTTCCACTTGTAAAGGCAGCGGCGCGGAGCCGGGCACCTCGCCGGCGAAGTGTTCCACTTGTAATGGACAGGGCGAGGTGCGGCAGGTGCGTCAGACCTTTTTAGGTCAGATGGTGCAGACGGCGACATGCCCTGCCTGTAACGGCCGCGGGGAGACGATCTCATCCCCATGCAAGACCTGCCATGGTCATGGACTGGAACGCAAGAAGATCAAGAAGAAGGTACAAATTCCCGCCGGTGTGGATGTGGGTACGCAAATCCGTCTGGCAGGGGAAGGTGCGCCCGGAGAATTTGGCGGACCGAGCGGAAGTCTGTTTTTGGTATTGAATGTCAAATCGCATCAATTCTTCAAGCGCCGCGATAATGATGTTTTATTGAACCTTGATATCAATGTGGCGCAGGCCGTGCTGGGCGCGGAAGTCGATGTGCCAACACTGGATGGCGATGAAAAGTTGAAAATCCCAGCGGGCACTCAACCCGGCAAGGTTATTACGATGAGAGGCAAAGGCGTGCCATACCTGCGCCGCAAGGACCGCGGCAATCAATTGGTGATCGTGAACGTGGCGATCCCATCCAAATTGTCAAAGGAACAGCATGAGTTGTTCGCGAAGCTGGCTGAGAGTTTGGGCACAACGGTCAAGCCGCAGGAAAAAGGTTTTTTGGATTGGTTGAACGAGGCGCTGGGGGGGTAGCGCAGATGGCAGAAGACAGTGACGAGTGGATGAAAGTCCGCTCGTTTGTTTTATAATATTTTCACTCCATGATAAAAATTCTTTTACGAATCTGGCGGGCCATGCCGCTTTGGGTCCATTTTCTCGGCTCGAAGATAGTCCGTGCGAAGTTTCAGGCGGCGGTGGCTGCGATCATTTTCGATCAGCAGGGACGCATCCTTTTATTCAAACACACGTATCGAAAATTCGAGTGGGGCATCCCTGCGGGGAGCCTTGAACATCATGAGCAGCCTGCAGACGCGGTGGTGCGCGAATTCCTTGAAGAGACGGGAATCCAAATCCAGGTTGAAAGGCTGTTGACCGCCATCAGCGCCCGGGAAGACGATCACATCACTTTGATCTATCTGTGTAAAATAGTAAGCGGAGAATTCAAGGCCTCCCATGAGATTTCTGAGATGAAATATTTTGACCCGGATCATCTGCCGCGCATGTTGTTCGCAGAAAAGGATTTGATCAAATGGGCCGTCGAACAAATAAAGGAAAATTAATTTGACGAATATTCTACTTGTCGGTTTTGGCGGATTTATCGGTTCTGCGCTGCGTTATCTTGCGAGCGGGTATGTTCAACAGGCGTCAAAAAGTGTGGACTTTCCATATGGCACGCTTGTGGTCAATGTGATCGGGTGCTTCGCGATCGGGTTCCTTGCCCAACTTGCGGAGAGTCGCGGTGTCCTGACAAGTGAATCCCGTTTGTTCGTTTTTGTCGGAATCCTCGGCGGTTTTACCACTTTTTCATCTTTTGGAAATGAAACCCTGAACCTTGCGCGAGATAGTCAGATGGTGAACGCTCTGGCAAACATCGGTATGAATGTGGTCATTGGCCTGTTGGCAGTTTGGTTGGGACGAACGGTTTCTTATTTGATTTGGAGATAACATGCAACTTCCCGAAGAAGGATATCTACTCCGCATTTTCATAGGTGAAGCGGACAAACACGCGGGCAAACCATTGTATGAGTGGCTTGTCCTGCAGGCCCGTGAACAGGGCCTGGCGGGTGCAACGGTTTTGCGCGGGGTGATCGGTTTTGGCGCAAATACACGCGTCATCCACACTTTCAAGATCGAACGTCTCTCTGAAGATATGCCGATGGTGGTCGAGATCGTGGATACAAAAGAAAAGCTCGAAAAATTTCTCGAAGAAATAGATGAGCATATTCAGGCTGGGCTTGTTACCCTGGAGAAGGCTCAAATCCGATTTTATAAGGCAGATAAAAAATGAATTGGCTTGAAGTTTCATTAACTGTCGATGGCGAACTCGCCGAATCCGTTGCGGATGTGCTGGCGCGATTTGCGCCCAATGGCGTGATGACGGAGCAGGGCGTGCGCTTTGTCAATGATGAAGACGAAGGCACGGCCACGGGTCCCATCACCGTCCGCGCGTACCTGGAAGTTAACGATCAACTCGAAGAGACTCGACAAAAACTCGAAGGGTCCCTCTTCTATCTGGGCATGATCCAGCCCGTGCCCGCGCCGGCCTACAAACAGATCGCGGATCAAAACTGGATGGAAGCCTGGAAGCAGCACTACCACCCCATCCTGATCGGACGGAGACTGCTCATCCTGCCCGCCTGGTTGGAAGCCCCCGACCTCAAACGAATCCCGATCAAGATCGATCCCGGCATGGCATTTGGGACGGGCACGCATCCCACGACGCAGTTATGTTTGGAGTTGATGGAGAAATATTTCGATAGGTGTCACCCTGAGCGAAGCGAAGGGTCTCTGCACAGCGTTGGCGATTCTTCGTTTGTCGAAGAGCGGCTCGCTCAGAATGACATGAACGTGATCGATGTCGGTTGCGGCTCCGGCATCCTCTCCATCGCCGCGCTTAAACTCGGCGCAAGCAAAGCCCTAGGCGTGGATATTGACATTGAGTCCGTGAAGAACTCGCGTGAGAATGCAGATACCAATGAAGTGGGAGATGAATTGATCCTCGGCCAAGGCTCGGTGACGGAAGTGCTGGCGGGTCAATTCCCGTTCAAGTCTGCGCCGCTTGTGGTTGCCAATATCCTTGGGCCGATTCTCATTCGGCTCTTTGACGCGGGTCTGGCAGATTTGGTGGAACCTAAGGGAGAGATCATCTTAAGCGGCATCCTCGAGCATCAGGCGGAATCTGTCATTGCGGCTGGGCAGGCCAAAGGTCTGAAAAGAAGCGACCAACGCCAAATGGGCGATTGGGTTGCCATATCTCTGAAAAACAAAAATTAAATATGTCGTTGCGAGGGTGATGTTCTTCCACCCGAAGCAATCTTCACCTCGTATGGATTGTTTCGTTGGGACTCGCTCTGCTTGCAATGACATTTCATTTGGATTGTGCTATCATACGAACCATCATGGATCGTCGCAAGTTGTTTCAATACCTGCTGCTTAATATTTTCGTCTCGGCGAGTGTGACGGGAGCGATCCTGTTCTGGTATGACCGCAACTATCGCGCCGTCAGCCAGTCTTCGGTTCAGCAGGCCGCGCCTGCCGGCAGTGACGCGGCTTCCGCTGCAAGCGCAGACCTGCAAACGGACATCCCTGTCAAGATCAGCAGTGTGGTGGGCGCAGGGACGCTGACCTCTGAAATTGTCGTTGTCAAATTTGAAGGCGAAAACCAGTTGGAACTGGCTGCATGGCAATTGAAGGATGAAAACGGCAATACATTCACCTTCCCCAAACTCACGCTTTATCCAAACGGAGCGGTGCAGGTTCATACCGTCTCAGGCACAGATACAGTCATCGATCTGTACTGGGGCATCGGCGACGCCGTTTGGAGTTCCGGCGAGAACGCACGGCTTTTTGATTCCCAAGGCAATTTGAGAGCCGTTTATCGAGTTCCGTAAGAGGTGATTTATGAGACAAGTAATTATTTACTCTGGAGAAGATGGGTATTTTATTGCTGAATGCCCCAGCCTGCCTGGATGTATCAGCCAGGGGCAAACCCGCGAAGAAGCCGTTGCAAATATCAAGGAAGCCATTAACGGATACATTTCCACCCTTGAAGAAGATGGGCTGCCCATACCCAAAGAAAATTTTAGTGCGATGGTTGTCGCTGTATGAGTGGACTGCCAAGAATTTCAGGACGCGAGTGTGTAAAAGCATTGAACAAGGCTGGCTTTTATCTCAAACGTCAGGAAGGCAGCCACATGATTTTGCGCCGTGATAACCCCTTTGGGCAGGTGGTTGTTCCCGATCATAAAGAATTGGATCGCGGCACTCTTCGCGCCATCATTCGTCAATCTGGGTTAAGTGTGGACGAATTTGTAAAATTACTGTAACTATTCTTTCTTCTCTTCGACAAGCTCAAAGCGCCGCTTTCCTCTTTCAATCACCAACTACCCAACTGCTCGACTATCCGACTACCCAACTAAAATGACCCAAGCCCTCTACCGTAAATACCGCCCTCTTCAATGGGATTCAGTCATCGGACAGGATCACGTCGTCCAGACTCTCACCAATTCCATCAAAGCAGACCGAGTCGGTCATGCCTATCTTTTCGCCGGCCCGCGCGGAACAGGCAAGACCACCGTCGCGCGTTTGCTCGCGAAGGCGGTCAACTGTCTCAACGAAGACCCAGCGCAACGCCCCGACAATACTTGCGACAATTGCAAGGCGGTGAATGAAAACCGCTTTATGGACATGATCGAGATAGATGCGGCATCGAATAACGGTGTCGATGATGTGCGTGATTTACGCGAAAAAATAAATTTCTCTCCTTCGCAGGGAAAATACAAAGTTTACATTGTTGACGAAGTCCACATGTTATCCACTGGCGCCTTCAACGCGCTGCTCAAAACGCTTGAAGAGCCGCCGCCGCATGCCATTTTTGTCCTGGCCACCACTGAAATTCATAAAATTCCCGCAACCGTGCTTTCACGCTGCCAGCGTCACGAATTTCGCCGCGTGCCGGTGGCGGAGATTGTCGCCAACCTCCAATATATCGTCGCCGCTGAAAATCTCACCGCCGATGAGGAAGCGCTCATGCTCATCGCGCGCCAGTCGGCGGGGGGCATGCGGGATGCGCAATCCCTGCTCGATCAGCTTGCATCCACCGGAACGAAGATCACGCTTGCCCTCGCGCAGCAGGTGCTCGGCACTGCAACCAGTCAAACCGTTCTCGAGGTCGTCACATCCGTCCTTGAGCATCAGCCTGCGCGCGGTCTCGAAACCATTCACCGCGCCCTCGACTCAGGCGCAGACCCGCGCTCGCTCGCCCGTCAAATCGTCGAATATATGCGCGGCCTGATGCTCATTCAAATGGGCAATATCGAGCAGGTCGAAACCACGCAGGATGTCAAAACCCAAATGCAAACGCACGCGAATTCATTCAATTCATCCGATGTCCTGCGCATGATGAAAATCTTCAACAACGCCGCTGTGGATTTGCGCGGCGGCTGGCAGCCATCCTTGAGTTTGGAACTTGCTTTAGCGGAAGTGCTGGACGCTACCCCCCCTCATTCCCCCCCAACCTTGGGGGGGACGCAAGGGGGGGCGCCTCGAACCAAACCTCAACCTGCTGCGACTCAAAGGGCGGAATCCAAGCCTGAGGTTAAGCGACCTGAGTCCCCGAAGAGCGAAGCGCCTGCATCCGATAAACCGATCATCAACGCAGGCGAGATCGTCAAATCATGGAAGTCGCTGGCGGCGTCGCTTCCGAAGTCACAGGCGAATTTCTCGGCCCTGTTGAATTCAGTAAAGATGATCGATATCCGGGGGGATACGCTTGTGCTTGGCCTGGCAAGTGACGTGTTGGTTTCAAAACTCGATAAGCCCGGCCAGATCGAAATCATTCAGAAATTGATCAGGGATAGCTTCCACGTGGACCTGTCCATTCGATGCATCGTCACCAACGCCAAAGGTAAGATCCCCGCCAATGTCTCACAGGATGGCATGGTTGCCACAGCCATCCAGCACGGCGGCGAGATCGTGGATATGGAGGAGTGACCCGTCCCGTTTTCGCTGGCGGTATACAAGGGAGCGAGAATTAACAATCTTCATCATTTTGAATATCAGGTTTAATAAAATTTTTTACTCTAGTGGAAATTGTTTCAAACAAAGGGTGCCCTCGCAGCAACATCGTTTTATGGGTGGGTGAACTTTTTCTTTTACGAACCCCCAATAAGATTATTAATTGGTATTATTCTACAAGTCATCTCAAAAATGTCACCCTCCCGAAGGACATCGGGACGATGTGAGCGTGGCGAAGGGTCTCTACTGCTAAAAACAAGGGACTCATTGGTCGCTACAACCGCGCCCTCAGAATGACATGGCATTTTTGAGAAAAGTTCTAAATAAAGATGACTGCTGGTTAAGTATCCTCGATGCTCCCTTCGACAATCTCAGGACAGGTTTTGAGGGGTGTATCGAAATCAGCAATAACAAGTAAACATTGAAGATGTGGTTTCGATACGTGTCTCGGGTTTCGATACGGCGGACGAATACCGCCTACTCAACCATCAACCCTACTCAACTACCGTATGGGACAAGAGTTTTTATGGCATGGATGTACATTCTTGAATGTTGTGACAACTCATATTATGTCGGGTCAATTAAAGACCTGAAACGCCGTTTATCCCAACATCAAGATGGGATTGGCTCGAGCTATACATCCAAGCGACTGCCTGTGAAGTTGGTTTACTGTGAAGAATACGACCGTGTTGATGACGCCTTTTATCGTGAGAAACAAGTCCAGGGCTGGACTCGGCGCAAGCGCGAAGCCTTGATTAACGGCACTCCAGAACTTTTACCTGCGCTTGCGAAGAAAGTCTTTGATAGAAGTAAAATCAAGGACAATTCGGTGGTTGAGTAATTCCGAACGAAGTGAGGAATGTATCGAAACCACCTGTGATCGAGAGTATTTCTATCACCTGTTGGTTTCGATACGGGCTTCGCAAAGTGCGCTCAGCCCTACTCAACCAACGGTGTACACTTGTTATTGAAATACTCGGTGGTTAAGCGTCAATCTGAGTTTATCGAAGGATAGGGCGGCGGGTTTCGATACGCCGTTGCACGGCTACTCAACCAACGTCGCCCGTATCTCAAAGTCTCCGAAGGGGGAAACCACCTGTGACCAAGAGTATTTCTGTCACCTGTTGGTTTCGATATGTCCTTCGCAAAGTGCACCCAGGGCTACTCAACCAACGGTATACTTCTGTTATTGAGAAACTCGGTGGTTGAGCGTCGACCTGAGTTTATCGAAGGGTAGACGGCGGGTTTCGATACGCAATGAACGCTACTCGACCACCAAAGAAGAAGCGCGTTTCTTTTGGCAAGCGCGTGCTGGAAGTTGGATTTATCAAGGAGATGTTGCTGGCGGTTTATAACAAGATTTTTAGTTGGTATTATTCGTAGCATATAATTCAAGTCTAATTGATGCTCAATACTAATCACTATCTTCGCGCTTTTCTCTGCCTTTCTGCCACGGATAAACCTGTTGTACGAGAGTTGTATCAAAAGCTGCGCTTTACCTTTCCTTTTGCTTAGGGAGTAATGATGGATTATAAAGTTTTCTATTCTTGGCAATCTGATTTAGATTCGCGGACAAATGAACAGTTTATCGAAGAAGCCTTGAAAAATGCCATAGAAAAATTAAACAAGGATTCTTCTCTCAGTGTTAATCTGATTTTTGACCGTGATATTGCGAATATACCTGGTTCTCCTGAGATAGCGGCGACCATTCTCGCTAAAATTGAGGAATCCGATATTTTTGTTGGCGATGTGTCAATTATCAACAGTAAGCACTCTCAGGATATTGCAGGAACAAAAAATATACGAAAAACTCCAAATCCAAATGTTTTGGTTGAACTCGGGTATGCGTTAAAGACTCTGGGGACTGGGAAAATAGTTCTTGTTAATAATTTAGCGTATGGAAAACATGAAGAACTTCCGTTTGATTTTCGACATAGGCATGTTGTTGGCTATTCTCTATCCCAGAACGATTCGAAAAGTATGCGCGAAACAGAATATCAAAAATTAGAAGCTCTGCTAATGCAGGAGTTGCAAAAGATCGTATTAAGTTTCAATAAAAGAAATTCCACGGAAATCAATCCTCTTACTGATGCTATAAATGCAATTAAAAATTCTCAGCCCAATCAAATTCTATTAATTGATGATTTTATTGATTGGATGATGAAAGAATTGGACGAGTGCTCGCCTCCATTTCCTCGCTTGGAAGGAGACGAAATTGAACACATTGTTCAAAGTATAGATAAATCTCTGGGTTTGATGTTGGGATTTACGGAGTTGTCTTCTGTTTTGGTGAGATCTAATTCCTCTGAAATCTTGTATTTCTACAAAAGAATTTTTGAACGAATCGTATCTATGTATAATCTTCCCCTCGGATTTACTGGATCATTCGTCAATGCTCGAATGAGGTTTTATCAATTCATTGGACATGAAGCTTTTATGTCTCTTGTGACACTTTTGCTTGATGCTGAAAAAATGGAGAGTATAGCAGACATTTTGAATGAGTCGTTGTTCGTGGAGAATGATATATACGCTGGTGGCGCTCAAAATGTTTTTTACACCTATATATCGATGATTGGGGAATCTGCTAGGGGCGTTAGTAGACCACTTGTTAATGCCTTTACTGAAAAGATGGATAAGCGCCATAGTGAAGGTGAGTTAGCAAATTTGGTGCCCGCTATCAAAATCGGAGAATATGAATATTTCTTGACTCTTCGAAATGACCAGAGGAAATGGCACGCTATCCTTAATACCACCGAACAGGTTCCAAGGTTTTTAATAAAGGCGAAAAAGAATAAATACGCTCAAAAATTATTGAAGCCGCTAGCTGTCAATAGCATTGATGAGATAAAGCAAACCCTTTCACTTCGGACAAAGCAAGGCGCTTCCCTCCGATGGCGATTTAATTTTAATCCTGATGAAATTGGATCAGAATAAATACAAAACTAGAACTAGAGTCTCCGATACAACGCAAAAGATTTTATGCCCATCGTTTTTATATGCGATTAATCTCTTATAGACTCAAGTATATTTCAGATTGAAAAATCACTCTCGAAACAGAATCAACTCCCAATAAAGAAAGAAGCGAAATCAATTCAGTGACAAAACGTATCTTCATCTCCGCCGATCACGGCATGGCAATCATCTACTTCTTGCAAAGCGACGTCGTCCCGACTCTGCTTTCAGCGGGCGTCGAAGTCATCGTCCTCACCGACGAAGCGCTCGTCCCGCATCTCGCAACACGCAACACGCAACACGGACTTACTTTCGAAAGCCTGCGCCTCAAACAAGCCAACCAATACGCCAAAATCGTCAGCCCGCGCTGGCAGTGGCTGCTCGCCTACCTGCGCCGCGTCGGCGGCTCGCGCCGCATCAACACCGAAGCCATGGACAGCCACATCTGGGAGGTCTGGGCGGAGAACGGCTGGAAGTTCCGTCTGGGCATTTGGATTCCGTCCGCGCTGATGATTCTTCTCCTGCGTAATTTTTCCTTTGCCCGGGTACTTTTAGTGCGGATGCAAAACCGCTTCACGCCTACCCCCGGGCTGTATACCGACCTCTTTGAGAAGTACCAACCCGACATGGTCATAGCTTCGACTCCAGGCTGGCGCATGGATCGTTACCTGTTGCGCGAATCAGCCCGACGCGGCATCCCAAACATGACCGTCATCGTGGGCTGGGACAATTCCTCATCGTACAACGTCTCAGGCGCGGATGTGCAGTGGGCAACGTGCTGGTCTGAGTTGCAAAAAGAGGAACTCGTCAAAGGTTCAGATTGGAACCCCGAGCATGTGCTCGTGGGCGGCATCCCCTCGTACGACGGATATTTCCGCAAACAATGGCTCATGCCGCGTGACGAATATTTCAAGTTGCACAGGCTTGACCCCAATCGCAAGTTGATCTCGTACGCCAGCAGTTTTGTCCATTTCGCGCCGAACTATCCGAACATCGAAGCGCTGGCGAAACTGGTTTCATCTGATTCGCTGGCAGAACCTTCGCAATTATTGATTCGCTTGCATCCCAGTCACTTTCAAGACAAGCCGAAGATCTTCGCCGAAGAACGTCAGCGCGTGTTTGACTTGGAGAGGAAATATTCGCATGTGCACGTCGTCCAGCCTGTGGCGTTGGGCGGCTCGCTCGGCTACTACAGCGGCGAAGACATGGACGAGAAGTCGTCCATGATGGCGTATTCGGATGTGGTGGTGACGGTCTATTCGACGATGCTGGTCGAGACCGCCGTCCACGATACGCCGATGATCGCTGCAACGATCGATGTCCCTGGCGGCTGGAATAAAAAAGGAAAATTCTCTTTATCTCTGAAAGAGATCGGAAATTGGCCCACGCATCAACGCTTCCGCCTGGCAAAAGCCGGACGTGTGGCGACCAATGAGAATGAACTGCGGGCCATGTTGAATGCGTACCTGAAAAATCCAGCCCTTGATTATGCCGAACGCAGGAAGTTCGTCGAAGACGAAGTCACGTTCACCGATGCCAGCGCTGGAAAAAGAACCGCAGAGTTTATACTTGAGATATTAGGCAAACAGGCCGTTAAGTAGACCCAGCTGGTTTTGCCAGGACGGATCGCGACCCAGACCCGAAGTCATCCTTTTCATGGTAAAAATATCATCCTGGAGAACAAATGACCAAGAAACTCCCACTTATTACCTCGATCTTAATGATCCTCATACTCGCTGCCTGCGGCTCCGCCGAGCAGACCATGAGCTCTGCAGATATCGCGAATACGGCCATTGCCGACGCATGGATCTCGATCACTCAAACACAAGCTGCGCTGCCTACCGCAACGCCTATGCCCCCTACCTTTACACCCGAACCAACATTAACCCCTTTACCGACCTTGCCGCCGCTTTCGACCCTTCCGCCGGTCACACTGGCTGCTGGACCGACAACCGATCCTTGCAACCAGGTCGCTCCCGCTGAACCCAAAGGGACCTTGATTAACGTCGAGTTGAAAAATGAATCTCAAGGACAAGCCAATCTCGCGTTTGGTATGAACACGCCAAATGACAAAGGAGAATGTGTTACCTATTCATTTGGTCTTGGAAAGGGAAATGTAGTCGCCGCCAAGGTCCTGGCAGGCTGCTACTGGGGCTATGCCTGGATAACGGGCGATGAACCCTCCGTAGCTCGGACGGGGGGCCTTATTTTATGCCTGACAGATACCAATCTGATATATCACGTGGTGGTTAGCAAGGAAAGAGTAGAGTTCAAGTAATATGCGGTTTCTGACAGCTCCGATATGAATGAAAAACATGCCATGTCCCTCTTTTACTTTTCCATCACCCTGGCGATTTTTTCCAGTGCGCTCTATCACTTTGTGGCGAAGAGCACACCATCGGATGTAAATTTTTCAGTCTCGCTTCTGGTGACGTATACAGTGGCAATCGGTGTGACGCTGATCATAACGCTTCTTTTCCCCGCCAAAAATGGGTTCACCTCCGAGCTAAAGAATCTCAACTGGGCCAGTTTCCTGCTTGCCATTGCCATCGTCGGAATCGAATTTGGTTTCCTGCTCGTCTATCGTTCAGGCTGGAATCTCGGTATTGCCGCCGTGCTGGTTAACGTGGCAGCCTCGTTGATCCTTGTCCCTGTAGCGATCTTTGTTTTCAAAGATAGAATTTCATGGGTCAATATCGCCGGGATTTTTGTCTGCCTGGCTGGTTTGGTCATGTTAAATTGGAAGCGATAATTGGAGATTTCATAATCATGCTCTCTCGCCTCAAATCTGCCGCCCGTATCCTCATCAAGGGCGATCCCAAAAAGAATAAGCGCAATCCCATCCCTGCCATCACGCCCGAGCAAGTAGCGGAGATCAAGCAGTTCTTTCCGCGCAAGAAGTTCTTCATCCTCGGTCATGCCCGTTCAGGGACAACACTTCTCATGCGCCTCGCGCGCTTGCACCCTGAAGTGCATTGCAATTATCAGGCGCACTTCTTCACACGCCAGCCGTTGTTGAAAGCACTCGTGGATTCATCAGAGATTGAAGAATGGCTGACGCGCAAGTCCAACCGTTGGAATCAGGGGCGGGACCTCTCGCCGCTTGTCCTGCGCGCCGCGGCGGACTTCATCATGGAACGCGACGCGGCTCGGGCAGGCAAGATGATCGTGGGGGATAAGAGTCCCTCGTCCACGATCCACGGTCAGGCGGTGCGCGACATGCACGCAGTATATCCCGACGCGAAACTCATCTACATCGTCCGCGATGGACGCGATGTGTTGATCTCGGAACGCTTTCGTAATTTTGTGGAGGAATCCAAATTTTTGACATCCGAGGACAGGCGCATCATTGCGGACCTGCAAGTTGATCCTGCTCCTTTTACAGATGGCCGCCGTTCGATCTTCACCGAGGCCTTTATCCGCCGCGTGGCGCAGGGCTGGGTAAAAAACCTGCAAGAGACCGAAGATGAAGGCCGCAGGTTACTTGGCAAAAATTATTTTGGAATGCGTTATGAAGATTTATTAATCCAGCCTTTTGATGAAATGAGCAGGTTGTGGAAGTTTCTCGGCGTGAAAAAGGTAAACAAATCGCTTGAAAAAGCGATCCGTGCCGAAATGACATCCAACCCTGATGAGGAATGGCAGGCTGAACGCAATGGAGGAATTGCCTCCTTCCTGCCAAAAGGGCAGGCTGGGAATTGGAGTCGGCTCTTCACTGAGAAAGATAAAAACATTTTTAAGGGAGTCGCGGGAGAGATGTTGGTCAAGTGGAAGTACGAAAAAGATATGAATTGGTAAAAATATGAAATACTTAATTGCTGGTCTTGGCTCGATTGGGCGGCGTCACATGCGGAATCTGGTGGCATTGGGTGAAAGGGATATTGTTTTATATCGCACAGGCAAAAGTACCATGCCCGAAGATGATTTGGCCGGATTTCCGCAGGAAACCAATTTACAGGAAGCGTTAAATAAACACAAACCAGATGCCGTCATCGTTTCAAACCCAACCGCATTGCATTTGGACATTGCCATCCCTGCGGCGCAGGCGGGTTGTCACATTTTGCTTGAAAAACCAATCTCACATTCAATGGATAGGTTGGATATATTGCAAAGCGCGGTGAAGAAAAGCGGATCGCAGGTTTTGGTTGCTTTTCAATTCCGTTTCCATCCCGGCTTGCTGCGGGCAAAGCAATTGATTTCTGACGGGGAGATCGGACGAGTGATCTCTGCGCATGTTCATTTTGGTGAATATCTGCCTGCCTGGCATCCCTGGGAGGATTATCGCAAAGGCTATGCGGCGCGCGCGGATATGGGCGGCGGAGTGGTCCTGACGCAGTGTCACTCGCTGGATTATCTTCCATGGCTGGTGGGTAAGGTTGAATCCGCGTGGGGATTTACCGCCAAATTAAGCGATCTCGAAGTGGATGTGGATGATACCGCCAAGATCGGTCTGCGTTTTGAAGGCGGAGCATTGGGGAGCCTGCATTTGGATTTCAACCAGCAGCCGCCCGCTCACTATTTTGAAACCATCGGTACGAAAGGCTCGTTACAATGGAATTTGTCAGACGGCGCGACCCGCATTTTCAGGGCCGGGAAAAACGATTGGGAAGTGTATCCACTGTCGGCAGGGTGGGAGCGGAATGTCATGTTCATGGAGCAGATGAAACATTTTATTGCAGTGGTTCATGGAGAAGCGAAACCGATCTGTACCTTGGATGATGGTATGCGGGTGCAACAATTGGTGGATGCTGTGCAAAAGTCCAATGCCAAAGGTTGTGTTGTTGATCTTGCTGAGGATGAAAATGACTGAATTAATTAGTATATTCCTGAAAAAACGACGACAAACCGCCGCAATTATATTAAGTATCATGGCAGTTTCTGGAAGTATTCTGTTTGTCTCTTTTATTTATCCGCCCTCAGAAGTGGGAAAACAGGTTTTTCTTGGCCTATCGCGCACACGTTTTGCTATTGGTTCTGTTTTCTTTGTTTTTTTATTAATTAATATTGGTGTAGCATTTCTATCGATAAACAAATGGTGGTATTGGCAGGAAAATTTCGAAAAAAAAATAGAGTTGGTGGTTTTGAATAAAATAGAGCCAGTATTGACAACCCTCTATTTTCTATCCTTGATGATGGGGACATTTTTATTACTAACCATCCCACCAATCCCTGTATCACTTCGCTTCCTTGAACCAATTCATGTGAGATTGCTTGGCCCAATTGCCTGGTTGTTCGTGGTCAGTTCTTTATTGATTGTTTTAGTTAGATTTCTATATATTGAGAATATCCGCGGGAAGAAAATTCTCTATCTTTTGGATAAGGTTCTGTTTTTTGCAGCGATCTTTTTGTTTACGTTCTTTCTTTATGAGCATATAGCAGCATGGATTGGTTGGGTAAATAAAACCAAGTACTCTTATTGGAATTTGCTGGCAGATGAATTTGTTAATGGCAGATTATATTTAAGTCATCCACCTCTCAATAAACATGATCTGACTTTATATAATGGGAAGTGGTTTGTTCCCAGCCCGCCTGTGCCGGCTATATTGATGATGCCTCTGACGTATCTTATTGGGGCTGAAAATCTTAGTACCGCTGATTTTTCAATGTTCTTCAGCGCCATTAATACTTTGCTTGTGTTTCTGGTTTTTGACCAACTTATCCGTCGTCAATGGATCAAACTTTCACGTAATAGTGCATTGTGGCTGGCTTTGCTGTTTGCATTTGGGACACCCCATTTGTGGGTTGGTATCAGCGGTCGTTTTTGGTTTGTGAGTCAGATTCTTACGGTAACTTTTTTAGGCCTCGCAGTGCTTGCAGCTCTTAAGTCATGGTCACCATGGATTATTGGAATTTGTATCGGTCTGGCTGCGGGGACGCGACCAAACGGCTTGTTGTCCTTGCCTTTTGTTTTTGCAATTACTATGCAAATTATGAAAGAAGAGCACGGGATGATTAATCTCAAGCGGATATTTGCCTGGTCATGTAAGACGGCAATTCCGATTATGATTGCTGTTTTGGGATTGCTCATTTATAACTATGCGCGTTTTGAAAATTTCCTTGATTTTGGATATATCACTATTAATGGCGACCCTAATATTGTAAAAAATGCACAAACCCATGGATTATTTTCACTCTATTACATCCCTCGCAATCTGCAGGTAATGTTTCTTTATTTGCCACAAAAAATAGATTGGGGTAGCCGCTGGCCGATTCTGCCGTCGGGTTCGGGTATGAGCATTTTTTTGACAACTCCGGCGTTAATTTATCTTTTTCGTCGCTATGAAAATAAGTGGTGGATCATTGGTGCATGGACAACAGTGTTGTTCAATTTTATTTTTCTTATTTTGTATCACACCACAGGCAAGGATCAATTTGGTTATCGATATATACTCGATGTCCTTGTGCCATTGGTTGCATTACTGGCTGCAGGCCTCGGGAAGAAAATCCCCTGGCATTTTATTTTCCTTTTGATTATCAGTATTATCATCAATCTATACGGCGCAAACTGGTTTATGAATGGCTGAGGAAAATCTTGTCGTGAAAACCGAAGAAATAACGAACCGTTTTGAACTTTTACTCTCAATTTCCCTGCTGTCACTGGTTTCGGCCCTGGCCTATCTGTTTTTTACCCGCCAGTTCGGCTATTTCAACGACGATTGGTATCTGATGTATGCGGCGGGAGCAAGGGGAGCCCCGGTATTTAGGGACATATTTGCCATTGATCGTCCGTTGCGCGCCCTGGTGATGATGCCGGCTTATACCCTCTTGGGCGCAAATCCGCTTTATTATAATTTGAGCGCGTTTTTATTTCGGTTGATTGGCGGTTTTTCCTTTCTGTGGATTCTCCGCACGCTCTGGCCGGGGAATAAGCGTGTGACTCTTTGGATGTCTCTGTTATTTTTACTGTATCCCGGGTTTCTATCCCAGCCGAATGCGATTGATTATCTTTGCCATCTTGTGGGACTTGCCGCAGGCATGCTTTCGATTGGGCTGACGCTCCATGCAATTCAAGCCAATTCGTGGAAGCTCAGGGTCTTGTTTTATCTCCTCTCGATTTTATTGGGTTGGTTTTATCTGGGCCAGATCGAGTGGTATATCGGGCTTGAATTTTTCAGGTTCGCCTGTGTATTCGTTCTTGCATTTCGTCTGAATGAAACAATATGGGTGAGAGCGGCCAGATTTTTTCAATATGGGCTTCCCGCGTTTCTGATCCCCGGCGTGTTTTTGGTGTGGAGGCTTGTCTATTTTAAGAGCGAGAGGGGTGCAACCGATGTGGATTTGCAATTGACCGACTTGCGGGCAAAACCATTCGCATTCCTGTTCAATCATTTATCAATACTCCTGAACGACTTTATGGATGTACTCATCCGTGCGTGGTGGTTGCCGCTTCGTCGCTTGAGTGTTGGAATGAGCATTCAGGAATGGATGCCGGGCTTCGGAATTGCCTTCCTGGTTCTACTTGTATTTTGGATGATTTCCAGGGTTATCCAAAAGCCGGCAGATGTTGAATCAGGTCAGAGGTCCGCCTGGAGGCGGGATGCGATTTGGGTCGGTCTTGGGGCGCTTGTGTTTGGATTACTTCCCATTATTTTGGTCGGTCGTACTGTTGATTTCAAGAATTTTTCAAGATATACGTTGATCGCATCTGTTGGCGCGGCACTATTATGGCCGGTTGTGTTAAGTTATATCTCCAATTTGAAATTACGGAATGCACTTTTTGGAGTCCTGATTGTTTCCGCATCGTTGACTCACTATGCCAATGGATTTGTAAAAGCCCGTGAAACCGAAGCCACGCGTAATTTTTGGTGGCAGGTGAGCTGGCGTATTCCCCAGATAAACCCCGGAGCGACTTTGATCACACATTACTCGGTGGCGGCCGAGGAGGATTATTTTACCTGGGGTCCTGCCAACCTTCTCTATCATCCCGATTCTAATCACGAAAAATATGTTCAACCGGCTGTGTATGCCTTGGTGCTGAATGAGGAGACGGTTGCCAAGGTTTTGTCTCGTGAGCCTCAGGATTTCTCCAATCGCCGGAGCATCCGTACCTATCCAAATTATCGTAATATTCTAATTCTTACTCAGCCAACCTCCTTCTCCTGCGTTCAGGTAATAGATTTATATCAGGTGGAGTTATCTTCCTTTGAAGATCCGCGTGTGGTTGATATCGCACCGTATTCTGAGGTGGAACATATTGCATTGAACGATTCCTTCCATGTCCCACCGCCCATTCCCTTCGGCTATCAACCCTCTTATGGGTGGTGCTATTACTATGAGAAAGCTTCCTATGCCCGTCAGTTGGGGGATTGGGATGAGGTTTTTCGATTGGGAGAGCAAGCCATCTCCCATGGTTTCTTTGCAAAAGACCAGATCGAATGGATGCCCTTCCTGCAAGCTTATGCATATTCTGATAATACTGCCCGGCTGAAAGACCTCGCTTCATTCATGACATCAGATCCGCCGGCATTGGGACAAGCCTGCCGCATCCTGACAGCCATGCCGCTTAATTCATCCACTGCCAGGGTGGTCGATCAACTTTTTTGTCTCGAATAATGCGGGATGAATAACCACAATACTCCAAAATTCAGTCGATGAATTTTGGAGTATAATTTGTGCTTGTGAAAATTTGCAGGAGTACAGTAAGCCTATTAAAGCCCAGACTTTTATTCGTGTCGCTTTGCCCCTGCGTTATCAATAAAATGGAGTAAAAAAATGGTAAAAGCAAACTTGATCCCACCTTATGGTGGGAAACTGGTGAATTTGGTTCTGGAAGGAAAGGAGCGCGAAGAGCTGCTCGCTCGCGCTGGACAACTTCCTTCCATTAAGATCACCATGCGTAACCTGTGCGATCTTGAATTGATCGCCACGGGCGGCTTCTCCCCTCTCACCACCTTCATGGGTAAGGCAGATTATGACCGTGTGCTAAAGGAAATGCGCCTTGCGGATGGAACTCTATTCCCGCTTCCCATCACCCTGACGGCTGATCCCAAAGAACTGCCGACCGTTGGCGAAGAACTTGCCCTGCGCAGTGCGAACTTCGATTTGATCGCTGTGATGACTCTCGAAGAGATCTATCACTGGGACGAGGAGACCGAAGCCACTCTCGCGTACGGTTCGACAGACCCAAAACATCCGATGGTTTCCGAAATAGGACGCTGGGGCAAAGTCTGTATCAGCGGCCCGATGAAGGTTGTGAACCTTCCCAAATATTATGACTTTGTAAATTTACGCCATACCCCCGCGCGAGTTCGTGAAATGCTTGAGAAGATGGGGCACGATAACGTTGTCGCATTCCAGACTCGCAACCCATTACACCGCATTCATGAAGAGCTCACCAAGCGCGCCGCCGCACAAGTCAACGGCTCGCTTATCATTCACCCTGTGGTCGGCATGACCAAGCCCGGTGATGTGGATCACTACACCCGCGTCCGCACTTACAAGGCACTGGTGGATAATTATTACGATAAGAAAAACACGATGCTGAGTCTGCTCCCCCTGGCAATGCGCATGGCGGGTCCAAAGGAAGCGCTGTTGCATGCCATCATTCGCCGCAATCATGGCGCAAACCACTTTGTCGTAGGCCGCGATCATGCAGGGCCGGGAAATGATTCCAGCGGCAAGCCGTTCTACGGTCCGTATGATGCGCAGGAGATCATGAAGCAGTACGAGGCCGAACTCGGCGTCAAGATGGTTCCGTTTGAAATGCTCGTCTATCTTCCCGATGAAGAACGTTATGTGGAGCAAAAAGATGTGCCGAAGGACGCAAAGGTGGCCAACATCTCCGGCACCCAGGTCCGCGACGATTATCTTACCAAGGGCAAACTGCTCCCCGAATGGTTTACCCGCCCCGAGACCGCTGAAATTTTGCGTGAAATGTATCCCCCGCGTCATAAGCAGGGTTTTGCCATTTGGTTTACCGGCTTGAGTGGTTCGGGCAAGAGCGCCACAACACAAGTGCTCACCACCCTGCTGCTTGAGAGTGGACGTGAAACCGCCATCCTCGATGGTGATGTGGTTCGCACGCACCTTTCAAAAGGTCTCGGCTTTAGCAAGGAAGACCGCGACACCAACATCATCCGCATTGGTTTCGTCGCCGGTGAAATTGTCCATGCGGGCGGAGCGGTGGTTTGTGCGGCCATTAGTCCCTATCGCGCCACACGCAACGAAGCGCGCAAAATGGTTGGTGAAAATTTCATCGAAGTCTACATGGATACCCCTGTTGAAGTCTGCGAAGAACGCGATGTTAAAGGTCTCTATGCCAAGGCGCGTCAGGCCATGGAGGACGGCAAACCGATGGGCTTTACCGGTGTGGATGATCCTTACGAACCACCGATCAACCCTGAGATTACTCTTACGGGTTTTGGTGCCACCCCCGAAGACAATGCCCGCATCATCATAAAGTTTCTCGAAGAGCAGGGCTTTATTCTGCCAATAAAATAAATATGATTGAGAGTGCGTCGCACCTGATGGGTAGGTTTATCTTATTGAACGGGTGGAATCTGTTCGAGTTGATAATCTTCACCAATATAGGTGCGACGCACAATAATTTATGACCAAACCCCGCGTCGCCTCTTTCTTAATCCTGGGTCTGCTTGCCATACTGGCGACTTTTCTCGTCCTTTATGCGACTCCCCAGGGCTTGAGCCTCTCGGATGATTCAATTGCGTACATTGCAGGTGCGCGCAGTATCTTGGGCGGGAATGGCTATCGTGAAGCCTGGCTTGCATCCAACCAGCCCGTTACACATTTTCCGCCAGGTTTTTCATCCATCCTTGCGTTGATCGGCCTGAGCGGATTGGACCCCTTGCGCGGCACGCGTTTTATCAACTCACTGCTTTTTGGCGCCAACGTATTTCTACTCGGTCTGATCGGCTGGCGCATAACCAAATCTCAAATTGCAGGCATCACGCTGGCTTTATTGTTTGTGTTCAACGCTTCCTTGTTTCGAGTCCATGTGGCGGCTATGAGCGAGCCGCTTTATATCCTTTTCAGCCTTGCTGCATTTTTGACCTTTTCACAATCCTTTGAACCCTCTCGCTTTTGGAGAGGACAGGGCGATGGGTATTTTTGGCTTATTGCCACGGGTATTCTCACTGCCTTGGCTTACCTCACGCGTTATGCTGGTCTTGCCCTGTTCACAACATTTTTAATTGCGCTTATCCTGTTACATGTAGATTGGCGCAGGCGACTGGTCAGTGGCGGTGTCTTCTGCGCTGGGTTTATCCCCTTTGCCCTCGCCTGGAGCGTCCGCAATAAAATCGTTGCAGACAACGCCACGAATCGCACGCTTGTCTACCATCCGTTCACTGCCGAAAATATCGAAACCGGAATTCGTAATTTCTCCATCTTCCTTGTTCCAGTGGAAACCTGGCGGCGCGCTCTGATCAAGATTCCGAATCTATTCGTAATTATACTTGCCGTTATTGCCTTGGCGCTGCTCATCTGGGTCTTATACAAAGGAGTGAAGAAATTCATCCAGCCTTCCACAGAGAGACCTGAAATATTGTCGTTCACGAACGCATTGTATATTTTTGGCTATCTGGCTTCCATTGTTTCATCCATGTTATTGTTTGACGCCAGCACGAAGTTCAAGCTGCGGATTCTCTCACCGGTCTATGTCGGCCTGCTTGTCATGCTGGTATTATTTGGATCCTGGTTATGGAAAAAAGGCGTGATCTACTGGCGGAGCCTGGTTGTCGTTATTGCAATATTCATCCTTGCGCTTTCAGTTTATGATATGTCCAATACCGTTGCGCAGCTTCGCAAAAGCGGGCAGGGATATGCATCCTTCCAGTGGTTTGATTCGCAAGCCATGGAATTCTTGAGAGAACTTCCCACAGACACGCGCATCTATAGCAATCAGGTTGGTCCCGTTTATCTTTATACCGACCGCCCGGGATATGTCCTGCCCGACCTCGTGGATCCTGTCACAGGTTTGCCGCGTGGTAATTATGAAGAAGGCGTTGCGGCTCTTCAGAGCGATGTGCTGTCTGGACGGGCGGTCCTGGCCTTGTTCAAGTTTGGCTCCGAATCGGAAGATGTGCAATCCATTTACATAAAACTTTCCGATGGTTTATATCTCGCGCATGATACCCGCGGAGATAAAATCTATACGGCTTATCCATAGAGGAAAATATGACCGTTCTCGATAAATTCAATTTGAATGATCGCGTTGCCATTGTCACGGGCGGCGGCGGACAATTAGGTTTTGAATTTTGCAAGGCCCTCGCCGAAGCGGGTGCGGCTGTTGTCGCCGCAGATTTGAATATGGAACTGGCAGTGAAGACAGCTGCCCATCTCACTGACTCTGGCTACTCTGCAATTGCTTTTCCTCTCGATGTGACCCGCCTCGAATCGACCCGTCAGCTGGCCGTTGAAACCGTCAAGCAGTTTGGCCGCCTGGACATTCTCGTCAATTCCGCCGCCCTAGATCCAAAGTTCGATCCCGCCGCCGCCGCGAAGGGCATCGCCCCTGGCGCCTTCGAGGATTATCCGCTTGACCAATGGAATGCGGCCTTGAACGTCAATCTCACCGGTATGTTCCTTGTCACTCAGGCCTGTGTTAAACAGATGATCATTCAAGGCAAAAAAGGCAGTATCATCAATATCTGCTCCACCTACGGGTTGAATGGACCTGACCAGAGAATCTATATCAAAGACGGGGTGCGTGTGGCGTACAAGCCCGTATATTACACAGTGACCAAGGCCGGCGTGATGGGTTTTACCAAGTACCTTGCCGCGTATTATGCCGGGACCGAGATCCGTGTAAATGCGCTTACCCCTGGCGGCGTGTTCAATAACCACGATGATTATTTCGTAAAAAATTATTCCGCCAAGACCATTCTCGGACGCATGGCAAAGAAAGACGAAATGAACGGCGCCTTGTTATTCCTTGCATCTGAAGCCTCATCATATATGACTGGTAACAATGTCATCGTGGATGGCGGCTGGACGGCGTGGTAATGACCGAAATTCTTGCCCTCATTCCCGCACGCGGCGGCTCAAAAGGAATTCCTCGTAAGAATATCCGCAATTTTGCAGGCTATCCCCTCCTTGCGTGGAGTATTGCCGCGGCAAAACAATCTAAATCGGTGACGCGCATCATTGTCTCAACCGATGATGAAGAGATTGCTGCCATTGCCCGCGAGTGGGGGGCCGAGACCCCCTTCCTGCGTCCCGCTGAACTGGCACACGATCAAACCACGGATCTCCCAGTTTTCGAACATGCGCTCAAATGGATGCAGGAAATGGAAGGCTATCGACCTGAGATCATGGTGCAATTACGCCCCACGTCCCCCATCCGCCCGAAGAGCATGGTGGATGATGCCATCCGGATTTTGTTAGATCACAAGGATGCAGACTGTGTGCGCGGTGTTGTGCCGGCCGCACAAAACCCCTTCAAAATGTGGCGTTTCAATGGCGAAGAGAAATCATTAAATCCATTGCTTGAAGTGGAAGGGATTACAGAGCCGTATAATGCGCCGCGCCAGATTTTGCCGCCCGTGTACTGGCAGACAGGTCACATTGATGCGATGCGTACTGCAACCATCACACACAAAAAATCATTGACAGGCGATATCATCTACCCATTATTGATTGACCCGCAATACGCTGTGGATATCGATACGCTTGCAGATTGGGCAAAGTACGAAGCATTGGTCTATACCGGCTTGGAGATAGTCTCACCCGGAAAATCACGTCGCGCGATGCCGGCGACGATTAAAATGATCATCTGCGATTTTGACGGCGTGGTCACTGACAACCTCGTGTTGACGGATGAAAATGGCAGGGAGACCGTATCCGCTTCACGCAGCGACAGCATGCATATCAAAGCCTTGCGTGAGAAAGGTATTGATATGCTGATCCTGTCCTCGGAACCGAACCCTGTTGTGATGGCGCGTGCGAAAAAGATGGGGGTGGAGGCAATTCATAATGTGGGCATGCAGGACAAGGGTCGTGTGATGCGCGAAGTCCTCGACCGGAAAAATGTCAAAGCGGAAAACGTCGTCTATATTGGCAATGACTTGAACGACCTTCCGTGTTTTGAGATGGCCGGCTGGTCGGTGGCGGTTGCGGATGCGTATCCTGAAGTGATTCGTGCCGCGGATCATGTGTTGAGGAAAACCGGCGGGCACGGTGCGATCCGTGAATTGTGCGAACTGGTATTGAAAAACTTGCAGGCCATGCTTTAAGCGTGACCTACTCCACAAGGAGAAAAAATGGCTCGTGCGATTAAATTTGGAAATCGAATGATGGGCGATGGATACCCCGCGTATATCATTGCCGAAGTGGGCATTAATCATAATGGCGATCTGGATGTTGCCAGGAAAATTATTGATGCCGCCGTGCATGCTGGCGCAGATGCGGTCAAGTTCCAGAAGCGCACCCCCGAGGTATGCACGCCGCTTGATCAACAAAAACAGATGCGTGAGACGCCCTGGGGTTACATTACCTATTTGGATTATCGTTATAAAGTTGAGTTCAACGAGGAGCAATATCGCGAGATCGACCGTTATTGCAAGGAAAAGAAAATTGACTGGATGGTCTCTGTATGGGATGAACCCTCCGTCGATTTCATGCAGAAATTTGATACGCCCGCATACAAAGTCCCTTCGGCTTCACTCACCGACCATAACCTTTTGAAGCATGTCCGCAAAACTGGCAAGCCCGTCATCATTTCGACAGGCATGTCCACGATGGAGCAGATCCATAAAGGTGTAAATACCATTGGTGAAGATAATCTGGTCATCATGCACTGCACCAGCACCTATCCGTGCGAGCCTGAAGAGTTGAACCTCAAGATGATCGAAACGCTTCGCAGGGAATTTCCAAACAATCCCATCGGTTATTCCGGCCATGAAGTTGGGCTTGTGCCTTCCGCAGTTGCCATTGCACTAGGCGCCACGTCCATTGAGCGTCACATCACACTGGACCGCGCCATGTGGGGTAGTGACCAGGCTGCCTCGGTGGAACCTGGTGGTTTTGAGAGACTTGTGAAATACATCCGCGTAACAGAGTCTGCGCTGGGTGATGGCGTCAAGAAAGTCTACGAATCCGAAAAGGGTTCGATGAAAAAACTCCGCCGTGTTGTAAGCAAATAAATCTCTAACCACGAAGGGCATGAAGGTACACGAAGAAAACCCTTTGTGACCCTTTATGGTAAATTGTTCTCATGGCAATCATTCAAAGAATCCGCCGCACGTTACGCCCTGCAGGGAAAACCGTCCAGGCCACTTTGCGCTGGAAGCGGTTTTCTTTTAATGACGCGCCACCCATCTTTGGCAATTCCAAGCCGAAGAGCGGATCGCATTTGCTATTGCAGATCCTGGGCGGCTTTACGAAGATCATGCCGTATCGCTATGTGGATGCGGACCCGATTCGGACGATCAAACAGGAGGGAGGACGAAGGATAGCGGACGAAATCCTTGCCGATTTGTGTGCAGTTCCGCAAGGTGTGATCAGTTGGGGATATTTGGAAGCGACAAAAGAAAACGTGTCATACTTGACTGAGGCTGCGCGCGTGAATTATTTCATTTATCGTGACCCGAGGGATATGCTCGTTTCGCAGGTTTTCTTCGCGACCGATATGCACGAGGAACATGGGATGCACGCTTATTACAATTCCCTGCCTGATTTTGACGCGAGATTAAATGTTGCAATTACCGGCATTGACCGTGACGGGTTGAAAATGGTCAGTGTGAAGCAGCGCTACGAGGGCGTATTCCAGTGGCTTGAACAAAAATACGTGATGTGTATCCGCTTCGAGGAATTGATCAATAATCGCGACGGGACGTTGAACGCCATGCTTGATGAAGTGGAAAAGACGGGTTATAAAATCCCAACGCCGCGCGAAAAATCGTTATCCGTTTTGGTGGAGGCGATCCAGCCGAGGCAGAGTCATACCTTCCGTTCAGGCAAGACAGGCGGGTGGAAAGAGCATTTTACCGAGGAGCACAAGAAATTGTTCAAGGGCGTGGCGGGGGATTTGTTGGTAAGATTAGGTTACGAGAAGAGTAATGATTGGTAAAGGCGGGATGGAAGAATTCCTCACCCAACGCATCAAACGCGGACTGGTCCGCAGGCTCAATAATCTGAAGATTGCGGCGATGGCACGGCGTGTGGCCCGTCAGGAGCCGCAGCCTAAAAGTGCGCCTGTTGTCTTTTTCAAGGCATCCACGGGGATTGATGATCTCTCGTGGAACAGCGGATTCCATCTTTTAGTTTCGTGGGCATTTCGTTTGCAGGGTATCCCTGTGGTTTATTTTGCATGTGACTCTGGCATGAGTCAGTGTGTGCTGGGAACCAATCGCGATCATGTGCAGAAAGAGCCGCCGTGCAAATCGTGTGTATATCAGTCGAAGACGTTATACACGGATGCAGATCCACATTGGTTTGCTTTTGACCGCGATAAAGAACTTGAAAAAGTTCTTGAAAATCTTAACATCCGAGAATTATCCGAATTTCAATGGAAATTAAAAGACTATGATGTCGTTGCGAGGAGCCGCGAAGCGGTGACAAAGCAATCTCCTAAAGAGTTGGGGGTTGCTTCATCGCAAAAAATGCCCTTCGCAATGACATTGCCTCTGGGAGCGTTGTGCCTGCCAGGGCTGAGATGGGCTCTGCGAGTCCACCACCTGAATGATGATGAATCGACGCGCTATCTTTTCAGGGAATATATTCTATCGGCGTGGAATGTGGCGCGGAAATTCGACTCCATGCTCGAGCAGACTCAGCCGCGGGCTGTCCTGGTTTTCAATGGTCAGTTCTTCCCCGAAGCGACCGCGCGCTATGTGGCACACAAGCGCGGACTGCGAGTCATCACGCATGAAGTGGGATTGCAGCCTGCGACGGCGTACTTCACCGCAGGCGAAGCGACGGCGTACCCGATCGCGATCCCCGAGTCGTTCGAGATGAACGCTGAACAAAATGCAAAACTGGATGCGTATCTTGCGAGGCGCTTTCAAGGTGACTTCACGATGGCGGGCATCAAGTTTTGGGCGGACATGCAGGGACTCGACGAGTCGTTCTTGAAGAAGACCGCGGGCTTCAAGCAGATCGTGCCTGTGTTTACCAATGTGATCTTCGATACCAGTCAGCCGCACGCCAACACGGTCTTTGAAGATATGTTCGATTGGCTGGATCTAGTCTTGGATGAAATTCGCTTACACCCTGAGACCTTGTTCGTGATCCGCGCGCACCCCGATGAAACCCGCGTCCGCAAAGCCAGCCGCGAGACAGTGGCGGGCTGGGTCGAAGCGCGCCGCGTAACGGATTTGCCCAATGTGGTTTTCGTGTCGCCGAAGGAAACGCTTAGTTCGTATGAGTTGATTTTGAAATCGAAGTTCGTGATGGTCTATAACTCGACGATTGGCTTGGAGGCCGCGATCATGGGCGCGCCTGTGTTGTGTGCGGGCAAGGCGAGATTTACGCAGTATCCCACTGTGTTTTTTCCACAGACGATTGAAGATGTAAGAAGAAAGATGAAGGAATTTTTAGCGGCTGAAACGATTGATATCCCGCTTGAATTCAAACGCAATGCGCGCAGGTTCTTGTATTACCAGTTGTTTAGAACGTCATTGCCGTTTGGGGAGTTCCTTGAGCCGTCCGTCCGCACGACGCAGACGAGGTTGAAGTCGTTTGGGTTGGGGGAGTTGGTGAAGTCGGATGCGATGAAGGTGATAAAGGATGGGGTGCTGGAGGGCGGGGATTTTATGTTGAAAGCGAATCAATAATGTTGGGTAAATAAACCAGACATGTCTCAACTCCCCGAGTCACGTCTGGTCTTTGATCTATTCAATGTAAATTGTTATTGCGGTTGTGACTGCGGCAACAAACCGGGTTGTGCCATCAATGCAAAACGGTCTACCACATTCCAGTGTTCGATCATCCAGCCATCTTTCAGGCGCATCCCAACCTCGTCCCATTGGCAACCATCTGTTTGGTGGTAAGGCGATAAACGGGAAATGCCTGGAAGAGGGATTGTAAATGTGGCTTCATCCCGGCGATGTCGGGTTTTAGCCCGAACTGGTTTTCAATGAAGCCGGGATCAAAATACTCATTAATCAGTGTCAGGTTGTGTTTGCTGAAAACTTCTTTGACGACGTGGTGGACAATTTTCTCGTTCTGTTCTGTAAACATTCGAATCTCCCTGGATTTCAGGCCGAGTGTCCGTTATGGACAATCTGCCCGCCGATATAAGCCGCGTCTGAGCCCACGCCGCCAAGCAGCGATGAACTTAACGCTGTCTGAAACATGAGACCAATAAAGTACAGTCCAGGCGCGTCCTGGACAATGCCTCGCGAGTGCCGGGGATAATCATGTTCATCGAAGATGGGTAGGTTGATCCAGTGGTAATCCGGGCGGAAACCGGTTGCCCATATCACACCATCCACTGGTAGGGCACGCCCATCTTCAAGTTGTGGTTTGCCGGATTGGATCCCAGAAACGCGCGGCACCAGTTGAACACCGGCATCTGCAATTTCCTGTCGCGTTGCGCGGCCCAAAGGCGTACCCTGGTGACCCTCACCCGCCTTCACTTTCCGACCGATGGGTGTATTCACCGTCAGGACGTGGTTCATAAACCACCAGATTGGCCGACCGCCAAGGAACTTGCACAGCGGCCCATTGGCAGGGATACGACCCACGTCCCGCCCCGCCAACCAGACCTGTTTGCCTGTTTTGACAAGATCAAGCGCAATCTCAGCCCCGGAATTTCCCGCCCCAACTACCAGCACAGACTGGGCCGGGATTTGTTGTGGGTTGCAATACGCGCTAGAGTGCAATTGCAGGATTGATGGTTTAAGTTCACCGGCAAAGGCAGGAGTATGGGGCACCTGGAATGGTCCGGTGGCAATAATCACGTTCCTGGCAGAGAAGCCGGAACCGTTAGTGGATATGTGATACCCTTGGCTATTGCGGCTGAGACTCTCGACTTTTACCCCGTGCCGCACCGGCAAGTTGAATTGTTGGACATATCCTTCCAGGTAATCAGCAACTTCGTCTTTCGTTGGAAGATAATCACTGGGCTTTGGGAACAGCGCCCCGGCAAGCCATTAAACTTACTGGGAGTGAATAGCTTCAAACTTTCCCAGCGTTTTCGCCACGAAGCACCGGTACGTGGATTTTCATCGAGGATGACAAAGTTCTCGCCCTGGCGTGCGAGAAAGTAACCTACAGCCAATCCTGCCTGCCCGCCGCCAACCACGACTGTGTGAAACGATTCATCCAAGTTGGCAGTACCTTTAATATTTTCTGAGGACATTTTTACTCCTTCAATGTAACTAATAAAATGCGCAGGCATCAATATTTAAAAAAGTATTACTGTATCGAATATATATATGATATAATGAAAATATGAAAGAGTCAAGAGGCAATGACAAAGCAAACTCCCCCAAAACGCAAATATGATTCATCCCGCCGCAAGGAGCAGGCGCTTCAGACTCAACGTCAAATTGTGGAGGCCGCCCGCAGCCTGTTTATCAGCCGAGGCTATGCAGGCGCGACCATTGAAGCCATTGCCCAGGACGCTGGTGTGGCTGTAGAGACTGTCTATGCTTCTTTTGGAAACAAGCGGGCGATCCTGTCTCAATTAATTCATGTGTCTCTTGTGGGGGATGACCAGCCGATTCCCCTTTTGGACCGACAAGGTCCTCAGGCAGTACAGCATGAAACGGATCAGCGCCGCCAGATCGAACTTTTTGTGAATGATATCCACGAGATTATGGGGCGCATGGCGCCGATCTTTGACATTATGCGCGCTGCGGGGAAAACCGAACCAGATATTTCCGAGATGTTTCAAAATATGCTCAATGCCCGGATTCAAGGCATGATGGCGTTTGTGAGGGCGCTCAAGAAGAATGGACCTTTGCGGGAAAGTCTTACAGATGAAGAAGCAGCAGAGACAGTTTGGGCGCTTACAAGCGGCGAGCTTTATATTTTGTTTATCACGAATCGCGGTTGGACTGGAAAAAAATATAAACAGTGGATGGTGGATGCGCTTGCGAAGCTTCTCCTGCCTTAAGTAGTATTTGTCAGGAAGTATGTGTAAAACAGGATGATGCTTGCTGGCATACCACCAAGTTCTCCCGTAAATATCTTCCCCGAAATCAACAACCTGTCCGCTTGAAAATGGGTTGTCAAAGGATCGCTTCGCGTAGCGGATGAGCGGATGGGAACGGATTCGTGCGCGCCGTGGTTAACCGATGTTTCGCGGAGAGACTTGCGGCATGTCTTATGTTTACTGACTTTCCAGCCAAGTGACAAATTCTCTTGCAGTGATGATGGGAATTTCTCTGAACGATTTTAATTCCAGCAAATGATTGTCCCCACTGACTATAAGATTAACTTTTCCTGCAATAGCTGCTTCAAGAAATTTATTGTCTGTTGGATCGGTAAGGATGGCGTTGACTGTTTCCAAAGGGATTACAAATTCTGCTCTGTCGAGAAGAAGCGCGGAAAAATCATCCAATTCTGCTCGTTTGATCTTGAATTTGGGTCGTTTCAAGACCGCATGGTATTCATTGGCAATGGCGTCACTAACGATTAATGTGAATGTCCCCGATTTCCATGCAACGATGATTGTTTCCAGCGCGCCTCCAAGATAGCCAGAAACAATAATGTTCGTGTCTATGACAACGCGCATTACTTCCCCTCACGCACCGCGCGGATTTCGGCGTCAATATCTTCTTGTGTGATATTCATTTCCTTCGCGCGAGCGCGCACACGCTTCCATGATTCATCAAAGCGTTTTTCGATCTCGTCGCTGTCTGCCAAACCAAGTTTGACGAAGCGAACGTACTTCAACACATCGGTAAGACGAGATTCTGGCAAAGTTGAAATTTCAAGCATGATGGTTTGTTCTAAATTGGTCATGGCGCACCTCTTGCGATAATTATACTCCCCGAAATCAAGGACATGTCCGCTCGAAAATGGTGGTTTCGACACCTGCACTGCACCACACCTGCCCTGGCGGGCTGTGCCAGGGAACGCAGTTCGATGCAAGTGTACGGCGGCGGAGGCGAGATATCTTGCAAAGATGGGACAAGTCCCGCCGCCTTGTTTCGACAGGCTCAACATAAGCCTCAACCACCGATGCACACGCGAAATAAAGGGGATTCTTTTATGCTATTCAGGAGGAACAATTTTTGATAGTTCTTCAATTAAGGGCGGAAGTTTGTTTTGCGCCGTATCCCACATCTGGTTGATATCCACTACATCGTATTCATGAATAACCAGATTTCTCATGCTGGTCATCTCACGTTATGGAATTTGCGGATATTTGTCACGTGTCTCTTGCGAAACTCGCCGTGCGGCCTTGCCAACGATTTCAATTCGGCGGACAACTGCGTCCTGACATTGAGTGTCTTCGTAAAATTCATCCCATGATTTATCAAAGACATAATCCAGAGCAATCTTTGCTGACTCAAGAATATCCACTAAATAGGTATCATCGCGCGACATGGATCACCTGCGCCGATTCAAGTATGGCTTTTCGTCTTAGGTAATTACGGCTGGTCTCAACACCCCGTTTGCTAAGCAAATCCACATCGCGGCCAAAAATTTGTTTCAGCTCATTCTGCATGTGAACCATGTCGAACAGCGACACTTTAGACTCAGGAGAGAAGGAGACCATCACATCCACATCACTATCGGGACGAAAATCAGAACTTAAAGCCGAACCAAAAATAGCAAACTCTGATACGTTCCAACGTTTGCAAAATTCAGCAATTTTCGATTTCCGAATTTTGATTTTCGCCTTATCCATGCTTTGATTATAGCAAATTCTGTTGCTCTCCATGAAAGGGACTTCTTTTGGGCATATCAATTCTTCAGCGTTATATACTTCTTTCTCGGATTGACCCCCACCATTCCTTCAAAAAACCCCTTGATCGCTTTGATATCCGCATCCATATTTTCGGTGGGATGAAATACCTGTCCCACACGCACGGTCTTCTGCCGGCCATCCACAATGGCCATCACGATGGGAATTCCCGCATTTTTGGCAATGTGATAAAAACCCATTTTCCATTCACTGACATAATGACGCGTGCCTTCGGGGGTGATGGTCAAAATAAATTTGTCTGATTTTCTGCAGGCTTCCACCATTTGCTCCACCAATCCCTGTGATTTGGAACGGTCCACGGGAACGCCGCCGCACCAGTAGAAAAACCAGCCGATGGGGCTGCGGAATAACTCTGCCTTGCCCATAAACCTGACATTGGCCCGCAAGTGAAAGACCACGCCCAGGAACAGGATAAAGTCCCAATTCGAAGTGTGCGGCGCACCGATCAGGATAAATTTTGGCAGGTCGGGCAATTCTCCATCCACGCGCCAACCGGCCATGCGCAGGATCCAGTTTGAAATAAAGCGCAGAAACACACTAAAAAAGGGGGTGTTGAAAATAGTAGTTTTCAATTTATTATCCTCAATTATACAACCCTGAAATTTCATTTGTGTCACTATATACCACAAATTTGTGGTTAAATATCTGCATGGCTTTGAAATCATCCATCCGCGCTATTATCCATCAAACTGAAAAACAGATACAAAGTGTCCGCTTTGCGTCTGTTCCCAGGCCGCAAAATGACTGGCCGATTCTGCTGGGCATATCCTTCCCCAAAAGCGGCACGCACCTGCTGGACCAGATTTTATTGGGTTTTTCAAATATTGCGCCGTTCTCAAAACGACTGCATTCATTTTATGCCGAATACGAAGGGGAAAGCGGACGCAAGCGCGGTCCCGAACAGGCCCTCACCTGGCTCGATGCGCTTCGTCCGCGCGATGTGGCGTCGGCGCATCTCTTTGCGCGCCCTGATGCGATCAAACGAGTGTGCTCGCCCGCCTTCGCCCCTTATTTTATTTTTCGCGACCCGCGCGATGTGGTCGTCTCGCATGTTTTTTATGTCACCGATATGGAAGCTCGTCATGTCCATCACGATTATTATCAAGCGCTTCCCGATTTCAATGCGCGGCTCAAGGTTAGTATTCTCGGACGCCCCGATTGGGATGCGGAATTTCCAGATATCGCAGGACGCTTCGCCCCGTATCTGGATTGGCTCAGTCAACCCGAAGTGCTGGCGATTCATTTCGAGGATTTGATTCATGACCGCCTCGCCGCCTTGACTCGCATCATGGACCACCTCCTCATCCGCGCCCCGCTTCCCGCGAACCGACAGCTGATTCTGGATGCCCTCGAAACCTCCATCAACCCGAAAAAGTCCCCGACCTTCCGCTCAGGCAAAACGGGCGAATGGAAGGCACATTTCACAGAGGGGCACAAAATAATATTCAAAGAGGTGGCAGGTGATTTGTTGATTAAACTTGGGTATGAAAAAAATAATGATTGGTAACGCCCAGGCGTTGACGTAATAAATTATGAATTGTTCAATTATCATCCGCGCTTATAACGAAGACAAACACATCAGCCGTCTGTTCGAGGGGATTAAACAACAGACCGTCAAAGATGTGGACGTGATCCTGGTAGACTCAGGTTCAACCGACTCGACTGTGGCCGTTGCCGAATCGTATGGCGCACGTGTTGTGCATATCCCGTCAGCGGAGTTTACGTTTGGGAGGTCGCTCAACTACGGGATTAAAGAGGCGAAGCGCGAGTTCGTGGTCATTGTCAGTGCGCATGTCTATCCCGTCTATCCCGATTGGCTCGAGACGTTGCTCCGTCCATTTCAAGATGACAAGGTTGCATTAACCTACGGTAAACAGCGCGGGCCTGATTTTGCTAAATTTTCCGAACAGCAGATTTTTCACCAGTGGTATCCCGATGTAAGCCGGCCGAAACAATCCACCGCGTTTTGTAATAACGCCAATGCCGCCATTCGAAAAAGCTTGTGGGAGAAAAATAATTACGATGAAGCGTTGACAGGCCTGGAGGATTTGGCCTGGGCCAAGTGGGTCAAAGAGCAGGGACATGCCATCGCGTATGTGGCCGAAGCTGAGATCATCCATGTCCACAATGAGACGCCGCAGGGAGTGTTCAACCGCTATCGCCGCGAAGCCATGGCTTTCAAACACATTCATCCCGAGTCGAATTTCAATGTGTATGATTTCGTACGCCTGACCGCAACCAACATCATAAGCGATCTCTGGCATGCCGCGCGCGAGCGTGTGCTGTTGAAAAATATTGTTTCCATCTTCTGGTTCCGCTTTATGCAATTCCACGGCACGCGCATGGGACATCGCGAGACCAGCCTGGTCACCCCGCAATTGCGTGAGACATTCTATTATGCGAGGGAAAGAAGGAAGAAAGATGATAAGAAGAGAGATGTGGAACCGATTCGGTATTAGTGATGAAGATGTACTTTTAATAAGAAGAAGATATGGGAATACAAAAACAAGAAACCTTTTTAAACTTGAATTACTTAAAAAAGCGACCTTCAAGATGTTTTACACGTGCAAATGACTTTGAAGTTGTAAGATAAAATAGGGATATGAAACTCGCCGCCCTCGTTCCAATGCGCCACCATAGTCAGCGTGTGCCTGGCAAGAATTATCGCCCGCTCGTGGGCAAACCCCTTTTTCATCACATCGTCGAGACGCTGCTCGCCGTGCCGGAAATTGACACGGTGATGGTGGATACTGACTCTGAACCTGTGATGGACGGAGTGCGACGCTTCTTTCCCAGCGTAAAGTTGATTCAACGCCCCAGGCACCTCCGTGCCGACGACGTTCCCATGAACGATATTCTCCTGCACGATACGGCGCAAGTGGATGCGGACTTTTATTTGCAGACCCACGCAACCAATCCATTGTTGAAGGCGGGGACGATTTCACAAGGCATCAGAACATTCTTTGCAGAATATCCCAAATATGATTCCCTCTTTTCTGTCACGCGGTTGCAAACGCGACTATATTTCGAGGATGGACGTGCCATCAATCACGACCCCGCTGTTTTAATTCAAACACAGGATTTGCCCCCTGTTTATGAGGAGAATTCCTGTCTTTATCTTTTCACACGCGAGAATTTGGCCAAAAAACATCACCGCATTGGCGATAAACCTCTCCTGTTCGAGATCGACGCAGACGAAGCGTGGGATATTGACGAAGAATTGGATTTTGAAATTACAGACTTTTTGATGCGAAGAAGGCAATAGAAAATGCAGAAAAAGAAATTTTTTTCTGGCACACTCTGGCAGGGTGTGCTGGTTATATTTATAATTGCCGCGATTGCCTACCTGCCTCTGGTCAAAGGTTTGGGATATCTAAACGATGACTGGTATGTCATGTACGACATGCAGGTCAAGGATGTGAATTTCCTGCATGAGATTTTCAGCATAGACCGCCCCGGGCGTGCTTTGGCGATGATCCCCCTGTTTTCCATGTTTGGGTTTAATCCGCTGCCGTATCATCTGAGTGCATTCCTGTTCCGCTTTTTGGGCGGCGTGTGTCTGTTTTGGACGCTTCGCATGATTTGGCAGAAGCGCGATTTTTTTGCTTTTACTACCGCACTGTTGTTTACCATTTATCCAGGCTTTCTTTCGCAACCCAATGCCATTGATTATCAATCACATATCCTGGGCTTGTTCCTTGCCACGCTCTCCGTGGCGTTGACGATTAAGTCTGTTTTGACCATTGAAAGAGCGCCGCGTATCCTGCTTGGGGCAGGTTCCATCCTTGCAGGCTGGGGATACTTGAGCCAGATGGAATATTTCATCGGCATCGAGGTGTTTCGCTTTGTATGCGTTTTTCTATTGATGTGGCGGATGCAGGGAGAAACCATCCGTCAAAAGACGACCAAATCCATGATTGCCAGCTTGCCGTTCCTGTTAATCGCGGGCGGATTCCTCGTGTGGCGTTTGTTCTTCTTTGAATCTGCACGCAAGGCGACGGATATAGGTTTGCAGGTTACGCAATTCCTGTCATCGCCTGTCACGGCCTTCTGGTGGCTGAATTATTTGATTCAGGATTTCTTCACGGTGACGTTGGTTGCATGGAATCTTCCGCTGTACCAACTGGCCTTCCCCATGCGTTTGAAGGATATGGCGTCTGCGTTTGGGCTGGCGTCTCTGGCGGTGGCGGCAGTGCTCTTTGGAATCCGCTGGATGGGAGGAAAGGAATCAGAAACGGGAACAGATATCGGTGCGGGAATGAGGCGTGAGGTCTTATGGGTAAGTCTGCTTGGTGTGGTGGGCGGCCTGATTCCCGTGATCCTTGCCAACCGTCATGTCACCCTGCCTGATTATTCACGTTATTCGTTGATAGCATCTATTGGAGCAGTCATGCTGCTGGCGTTGGTGATTGCAGGCATTGCGCGGCGTGATGTGCAAATTGCAGTGGTCGGGGTGTTGGTGTCCATCGCGGTGATGACGCATTATGGCAACGCGATCCGCTATGTGTATGAGACCGAGGCGACGCGCAATTTTTGGTGGCAGGCGGCGTGGCGCGCACCGAAGATTGAAGAAGGCGTGACGTTGATCGCATCGTATCCGGGTAGTCCGTTGACCGAGGACTATTTTGTGTGGGGACCTGCGAATTTTATTTATTATCCCGAAAAGCAGAGCAGCAGCCCCGTGCTTGTGAAACTTCCTGCTGCTGTTTTAACGGGGGATGTGATTAACCAAATCGCCACAATCGGTGGTGTGGAGACTCAATTCAGGCGCGGGAATTATCTAGAGCGAGATTTTGACAACGTGCTGGTAATGATTCAATCCAACCCGAATGGATGCGTGCGTTTCATCAATGGCCATGCGCCTGAATTGTCTTCTTCGGATGCAGATCGTTTGGTATTGATCGCACCGTATTCCCAATTAGAGGCAGTGGTTGCGGAGGGTGGGCTGCCGATTCCGCCTGTGCAGGTTTTTGGGGATGAGCCTGAGCGGGGCTGGTGCTATTATTACCAAAAAGCCGACCTTGCGCGTCAACGCGGTGACTGGCAGAAAATTCCCAGCCTATTGAAGGAAGCTTTGGATAAGGGATATTATCCTGAAGATGTTTTGGAGTGGATGCCTTTTTTGCAAGCCTATGCCGTACGCGGCGATGTGGAAAAGATGCGTTCCACAACCAAGTTGATCGTTGCGAATAAGTTCCTGCGCTTGCAGGCCTGCAATATTATGACGGATTTTATGAACAAGGAAGCGCTGGATGACGCGGTGAAGGATTTTATCCAGAATAAGATTTGTGAGTGATCTTTTACAGACAAGGGAATGATTTTTTATGAAAAAAGTGTTTACAGGTATTTTTAGCGCTCCCTGGTATCCTGTCGCGATCAGCGCCTATCCTGTCCTGGCCTTGCTCTCCGCCAACACAGGACAGATTCATCTTGAAGCGGGGATGCGCGCCCTGCTTGTATCTATTGCATTCAGCGGGGTATTATATTTTGTGCTTTGGTGCTTTCTGCGGCAGGTGTCTAAAGCCGCTTTTCTTACGACCATATGGCTGGCATTATTCTTTACTTTCGGGCATGTCTATATTGTCCTTGAAGGGAAATACACTGAAACGAATTACACGCTTTGGCTTGCAGCCGCATGGATCGTTTTATTTCTTCTTGCACTCGCCTGGATGCTTCGCTCTCCATCGACCTTTGCTTCCTCGACGGCGACTCTTAATACGATTGCGCTTGCCTTGCTGGTTATGTCTTTGGGGCAGATGGGTCTTAAGGGCGATCCGCGAAATGTGCATGCTTTGGGAGCGGGCCATGCCCCCGTGCAGAAGGATCTGACTTTACCGAAAAACCCGCCGGATGTGTATTACATCATCCTTGATTCATATGCCCGTGAGGATTTCCTCAAAACGGTGTACGACTATGATAATTCGGAATTTGTGGCTGCCCTGCAAGAGCGGGGATTTTATGTTGCACCCTGCAGTCAGAGCAATTATGTCCGCACTGAGATTTCATTGGCATCCTCATTGAATATGATGTATCTTCCGGAACTGGATGATTCATTCACACCCGAAAGTATTGCGCGGCGGAAGCTGTGGGATTCGCTCAAGCATAGTGCAGTGCGTCATAATTTTGAAAGCCTGGGATATGAGACGGTCAATTTTGCGACAGGTTTCGCGTGGATGGAATTGGATGATGCGAATCTATTTCTTTCCCCCCCACCGTTCACATCGGGGATGACAGAGTTTGAAGGACTCTTGTTGGATACGACCTTTGCTCGTTATATCAAAGATTGGGGCTGGGTGGATCCCGATGCGGTGATGGGCCAGGTTTTTCGTGATCGTTTTAATTATGTTTTTGATACTATGGACGATATTGCCAAAATGCCCGGCCCGCAATTTTCCTACATCCATTTGCTCTCCCCGCACCCGCCTTTTGTGTTTGACGAAAATGGAAACCATACATATCCCGCCGATTTTTGGAATGAAAAAGGTTTATATCCCTACGACCTGTATCAGGAAGGGTATACAAACCAGTTAACATATTTAAACAAAAAAATGCTGAAGGCCGTTGACACCATCCTTGAGGAATCTGATACTCCGCCCATTATCATTATCCAGGGCGACCACGGTCCCTGGATGCAGCCAAAAGACCGCCACATGTGGATCCTAAATGCGTATTATTTACCGGGGAATACCGACAAGTTGTATCCCACGATCAGTCCGGTAAACACATTCCGCCTCGTATTAAATTCATATTTCGGTGGTAGATACGAGATGCTCGAAGACACAAGTTATTTCTCGCCCGTTCCTAATTTATATGATTTTTCCAAGATCCCAAATTCCTGCGAACAGTAATAACCTTAATTAAATGTGTTGGGCGCAGCCGCTTAAATTATCAGTCTTCCAGTTTGTCATAAAAGCAGACATGCCAAGGAACCATAAGGGAACCCACCAGAAGAAGTGGTTGTGACTGGACACCTGCATCTGCACCAGCGCCATCCCATACCATGCCGCGACGTATAAAATGATGAAGAAAACTTTTCGTACCCGGTTGATTTTTACAAAGGTTAATATCAACAATGGCAGTAGTACTACAAAGTCCCAGCTCCCCACATACGGAGATAAGAGAGGCACAAGAGCAAGGCTCCAAACCATTGCATTGGCGGGCGGAAGCCTTCTCCACAAAAGATAACATAACCATATGGTAAATATCGAAGTGGCTCCCCACATAATATGTCCCCAGGCGTCAAAATATCTTTGAAAAAGGATGAACAGGGACGGGTACAACCAGAAAGGGTTTTGCTTCATACTCAGGATTGCGTCTGGTATCCAGTTTGGATGTGCGATAAAAAGCGGGAGACATAACGCAAGCGACATGATCAGTGTTCTTGCCCAAAAGGAAATCATTCCCCTGGCTTTGCCGTGTAGATAATGGCGATAACTTAGACCGAGCCCGGCCAATAGTGCCAGATGCGGTTTTGAAAATGCCAGTGCAACACAGAACGCGGATAACCAGTGCCGTTCCTTGTTCGCAAAATGGACGGCAAGCACCAGACACAGCGTGACTGTAATGGAGATTTGCCCCAGACTGAAATGATTAAGGGTGGGCGGAAAGAATAAACAAAGCAGCACAAGTATTCCCGTGTTGTAGGCTGACCGATCATCCCCCTGTACAATGTAAATGATTGCGCATAATTCAATGATATTAAAGATAAACCAAACCTGCAGCGCAGCACTTTCAGGAAGCCACCCCAGCGGGAAAAAGAATCCAATTGCCATGGGGAACCATGCCGCAGATAAATTGGTATTTAAACTGGATGTGTCGTAGGGGCTTTTTCCCTGCACCAGTAGGGAAGCAGGTCCCCAAAGTTCGTTGTAAAAATCCATTCTGGGCGCTGCCAATTGCCTGAACAGCCAGACGGCCAGAATTCCCATTAGAACAAGCACAATGATGGATGCGTATTTGTGGAAAGCCTTTAACTCATCGCATGCCAGTTTTTTTTCTTCATGGTTTATTGTTTCGTTCATAACCGAATCATACACTACTTTTTCCGTGTGCTTTGTCAGTGTTACAATTATCTTCATCAAATAACATTTCCTTGTTGACAAGTGAGAAATAATGCCGACTATTTTGATGACCGCCCCTTATATGATCCCATTTTTGGATCGCTTCAAACCTGTTTTTGCAAAATACGGAATGGACCTCGTCGTCCCCGAGGTGGAGGAGCGCATGGAGGAGGATGACCTGCTCAAATATGCGGGCCAATTTGACGGCGCGATTTGCGGGGATGACCGCTTTACGGCGCGTGTGCTGGAAGCCTGTTCCCCGCGCTTGAAGATCATCTCCAAATGGGGGACGGGTGTCGATTCAATTGACGCGTCAGCCTGCTCCAGATTAAATATCATTCTTGCCCGAACGCCAAACGCCTTCACCATCCCCGTCACGGACACGGTGCTGGGCTATATGCTTGCGTTTGCCCGCCGTGGTCCATGGATGGATGCGGCCATGAAACGCGGTGAATGGCAAAAGATCCCCGGTAAAACTTTAAGCGAATGTGTTTTGGGTGTGATCGGCATCGGCAATATCGGCAGGGCAGTCACCCGCCGCGCACGCGCTTTTGGCATGAAAGTGCTTGGCACGGATATCATCGATATTGACCATGTCTTTATTTCTGAATCTGGAATACACATGACAGATCTTGATTCCCTGCTTACTGATTCCGATTTCATCTCGGTGAATTGCGACCTTAATCCAACCTCATATCACCTGATCAATGCCGAAACTCTTGCGAAGATGAAATCCACTGCCATTCTCATCAACACTGCCCGCGGCCCCATCGTGGATGAAAATGCTCTTGTCGCCGCACTCAGCTCGGGTCAGGTTGGAGGCGCAGCGGTGGACGTCTTTGAAATAGAACCGTTGCCAAAGGACAGTCCGTTGTTGAAAATGGACAACGTCATGCTTGCTCCGCATAATTCAAATTCCAGCCCCACTGCCTGGGAGCGGATCCACTGGAACACGATCAAGAATCTGGTTGAGGGGCTGGGGATTGATTCAAAAGGGTTAAGAGATGATATCTAAAATTCGTTCTGCGCTTTCTTATCTTTTTCTGTTTCTGCTGACTGTGCTTACTCTTGATCTTGCCAACCCAATGTTTGGAAAGCCTTCCAGGGATGGGGGTTTTTTCCTGTATGCGGGTAGTCAGGTGTTGGATGGGAAAATTCCCTACCTTGATGTTTGGGACAATAAAGGCCCTGCTATTTTTTATATCAATGCCTTGGGGTTATGGCTGGGCGGCGGGTCTCGTTGGGGCGTGTGGGGGGTGGAATTTCTTTGTATCTTTGGAATGTTATTGATCTTGTATCGTGCCTTGTCAAAACGATGGGGAGTTGGTGCGGCTTTGTTTGGTGTGACAGCTGCGGGACTGGGCTTGCGCGTGGCTCTGGGTTATGGCAACTACACCGAAGAATATGCTCTGCTGTTCAATGCGGTTGGACTGTATCTCTTCCTTTCAATGGTGGATTCGGAAAGAAATGATTGGAAGTATTTTTCGATTGGCGCATTGTTTGGGTTAAGTTTCAGCTTCCGCGCGAATAACATTGGGGGATTCTTCGTGATGCTGTTCGCTGTTTTCCTTTTTTATTTGTTCAAACGCAATTTTATTGAAGCTCTGAGAATCATTCTTGTTTCGTTGGTTGGGTTTGCAGTTCCGCTTTTACTATGGACGGGGTATTTTGCCCTGCTCGGCGGCGCAGCGGAGATGATCTATGGCTCAATCACTTTCAACTTCTCCTATTCTGCGGCAAAAGACAGGGCATGGTTTGACATCTTCGGCGGCTTTGGACATTACGGGATCTCATGGTACGGATGGCTGACATTGTTTGGTTGGCTTGTGCTTATTGTTCGCGCGGCAATCAGCTTTATGCAGAAGAAACTGTCACTCTTTGAAACATACCTGCTTTTCTGGTTTCCGATCGAGATTCTGTTGAGCAATCTTTCAGGCAGGAGTTTTACGCATTATTACATCAGCTGGACTCTGGCAATTGCGGTTTATTGCGCTTTTGTTTTTGCACAGTTCTGGCAGATTGCATTCAAGACATCATCCCTGCAATGGTGGAGTGAAAGAGGGGGTGTCTTTGCTTCTGCTGCGCTCATTGTGATGTTATTTGTCATTTCTCCATCTACGGGATTGCGATATGGAGAGACGGTTGGTTGGTTGTTTTCCCCTATCCGAGCAATGGAGTATATTGACCCGCTTTCCGCCTATATTCGGGAAAATACCCAGCCAGATGACCTTGTGTTGACTTGGTATCCTGAACGGGGTATCAATTTTGTGTCAGGCCGCACTTCGCCTGTTAAGTATACAAATTATCCGCTCTTCATTGATGACTCACTGACCGAAGAAATTGAATCCACATATATTAAGGGACTGGTCACAAATCGCCCTGAGTTGATTCTGGATTGTTCCAGAGGCGTCGATGCCATTCCTTCGCTGGATCCTGCTACACGTGAGGAGCAGTATTCAACACCCGGTATCAAACGCAAAATGTATATTCAACCCGGTATGGAACAAATATTTTTCTTTGTGTCTGAAAACTATCGCATTGAAACGACCCTTGAAGACTGTATAATATTTCGTTTGAACACCCCCTAAATGCAGACCTTTAAGGTTTTGAAACCTGAATCGAAAGAATAACGATTATGTCTAAAAAAAATTTTGTCCTAATCACAGGTGCGGCGGGAGGAATTGGCCGGGCGGCAGTGAACCTGTTCACTGAAAAAGGATGGCGGGTCATTGGCGTGGATAAGTCTGAGTTCGGTGCAGGCTTCCCTCAAAATGGTCACTTCATCCAATCCGATATTTCCCGTCCGGAAGATATGGAAGCCATATTTGAAAAAGCCCATGCCTTTACTGATTCGCTGGATGCAGTCGTCAATAATGCTGCCCTGCAGGTTGCCAAGCCGCTTATGCAAACGACGGTTGAAGAGTGGGATGCAGTCATGGCAGCCAATTTACGGTCCGTCTTCCTGGGCGTGAAACTGGCTTACCCGCTGCTCAAAGCGGACAATGGCGGTGCGGTGGTGAATATCTCCTCGGTTCATGCCGTGCAGACCTCTGCCAACATTGCCGCTTATGCCGCATCCAAAGGCGGGCTGCTTGCGTTGACCCGTGCCATGGCGATTGAATTTGCGCCCGATAACATCCGCGTCAATGCCATTCTGCCAGGTGCAGTGGATACGCCCATGCTTCGCGCCGGGCTTGGACGCGGCCACGTTGGGCAGGGTGACATGCAGGAGCGCCTGGATAACCTTGCGCGAAAAACCGTCAACGGGCGGGTGGGCACGCCTGAAGAGATCGCACACGCCATTTATTTCCTGGCTGATCATGAGCAATCATCCTTTATGACTGGCCAGGCCATAATCGTGGATGGCGGCGCGACAGCAAGATTAAGCACAGAGTAATATGAAATCAGCAGCCCTCCAATTAACGCAGTTTTTATTTTTATTTACCGCGGCAGTTCTGGTCGTTTTTGGCGTTGGTTCCTTCATGCGTGGCAGCGAAGATCAAAACCAGGTTGTCTTATATGCGGTTTATGCCCTTTTGATGTTTGATGATGCTGCCGCCATGTTGATCTGTGCTTTTCAATTGCATCGAAAAAAGAGACCCATATACTGGTTCGCTGTCATTGTTCTCGCTCTCAATATCGTTTTGACGATCTTCGATCAATTTGGTTTTATCGACCTTCTTTTCCTGCTCCTTAATCTAATGACACTGATCATTCTGTTTAGTACACGCAAAGAATTCAATCCCGCATGAAACAAGCTTTCAAAAAGATCGTCCCCCCGCCTGTCTGGTTGTTTGCCCGCAATGCCTACGACTCGATAAAACGCATTCCCGAACTGCCCGAAGCATACCTGCATCCCTGGCGGCGTGAGAGCATTCGCCGTCTCGCCGAACTCAGGGATATTCATAAAGGGAAACGGGCCTTTATCATTGGCAACGGCACCAGCCTCAAAAAAACCGACCTCACCAAACTTGAAAATGAATTTACATTTGGCATGAATCGCATCTACTTGCTTTTCCCTGACCTCGGTTTCACAACCACTTATTTCTGTTCCATCAATGACCTTGTCATCGAACAATTCGCAGATGATATTCTGGCGCTTCCGATGCCGAAATTTTTGGCATGGCGTTCTCGTCGTCATTTTGCAAAAGACTTGCGGCTTTCAAACACTCCCACTTTTATCTACACATCTTATACAAGTCCGCGCTTTGCCCAAAATGTAATGGGTCGTGTCTGGGAGGGCGCCACCGTTACAAACCTGGCGCTTCAACTTGCGTTCCACATGGGTTTCGAAAAAATTATTCTCATTGGCGTGGATCATAATTTCACATCGAAAGGGGAAGCCAATAAAGTCGTTGTCTCGGACGGCGATGATCCCAATCATGTCACCCCCAATTACTTTGGCAGGGGCGTCAAATGGCAATTGCCCGATCTCGATACTTCCGAGATTGGGTACATCATGGCGCGCGAAGCCTATCGGGAAGCGGGCCGCGAAATTGTGGATGCAACCATCGACGGTAAACTGACCGTCTTCCCCAAAGTGGACTACAATTCCCTGTTCTGACCTTTGACTCAATGATAAACGCGCCTCAAACCCGACTTCGGACCTGGTTCGTCACCCTCATCGTTCTGCTCGCCTTGGGCGGACTCCTGCGTCTGATCGATATCACCGACCCGTCCCTGGATTTTCATTCCTCGCGTCAACTTCGCAATTCAATTGTTGCGCGTGATATTTATTATTCATTATTGCCTTCAGCAACAAGTGAACAGCGTGAGCTCGCCTCCTCTTTTGCCCGCTCGGTGGGGAAGTACGAACCGCCTGTCATTGAGTCTATTGTGGCGTATACCTATCTGATCACGGGTGAAAATATTGCCGTGGCACGTGTGTGGGAGACTCTCTTCTGGCTGGCGGCTGGTGTCGCCTTATTTGATCTGATGAGGCGCGCGACCTCCCCTTGGGCGGCGTTGATCGCGCTGGCATATTATCTTGTCCTTCCGTTTTCAGTGCAGACCAGCCGTTCCTTTCAACCCGACCCGTTAATGACCTCTGCTTTTGTGATCGGTATTTATTATCTTTATCGTTGGAGTGAATCTTATTCCCCCCTTCCTGTGGGAGAAGGGCTAGGGGTGCGGGGGTGGCGATGGGCTATCCTCGCTGGTATCTTCCTCGGATTGGCAGCCTTTGTAAAAATTGTCATTGTTTTTTTTGTGGGTGCAGCGGCAATTGCAATGGTGTTATTTACGCTCAAAAAGGATTTTTGGAAATCAAAACAAGTGTGGGTGATGGCGGCGATCATGATTATGCCTGCGCTGATTTATTATGTTTTCCTGAATCAAAGCCGTTCCACCGAGTATTTCTTTGCATGGACAGTCGCTCTTATTAATCTCATCACCGGTACGGATTTTTATACCAAGTGGCTGGCTTTTCTTGGATCCCTTTTTGGACTGACAATCATCTTTCTGAGTATAGGGGGCGCGTTGATCGCCAAGCCACGCATGAGATGGCTGTTGATCAGTTTGTGGATCGGTTATACGCTGTATGGACTGACACTGCCTTTCCAGATATACACACACAGTTATTATCATATTCAACTGATCCCCATTATTGTGCTGGGATTGGCCGTGGCGTTGAATCCGCTGATTGAAAGTGTGGCAGCTCAGGGTGGAGTTGGACGCGTGGGTTTTATCGCCTTGATCGCAGCCGTGATTGGATATCAAGCCTACGTGGCGAGGTCCGTTTTTGTCGCGGAGGATTTTCGTCACGAGCCTGCGTTTTGGAGCCAGGTGGGGGATGTGGTTCCAGTCGATGCAAATGTGATCGCGTTGACACAGGATTATGGCTATCGGTTGATGATGTATGGCTGGCGCAAGGTGAACCTGTGGCCGTTGGCGACGGGTCTGAGCGAGGCGCGCAACCCCGATAAAAATAATGCAGAGAAATTTTCGGAATTGACCGACGGCATGGATTACTTTCTGGTGACCGCCTTTGGTCAATTGGATAAACAGCCGGAGCTGAAAAAAATTCTGGAGCAATTCCCAATCGCCGCGCAAGGCGACGGGTATGTGTTGTATGACCTAAGAAAATGACTCTTGTTTCCATCATCACCCCCTCGTACAATCAGGTATCCTATCTTGAACAAACGATCTTGTCTGTTTTGAATCAAGATTATCCGCGCATCGAATACATCGTCGTGGACGGCGCCTCTACAGATGGCAGTGTTGAAATTATCAGGAAGTATGAAGGCAGACTTGCTGATTGGGTTTCAGAAGAAGATCGCGGACAGGCGGATGCGATCAACAAGGGCCTTGTCCGCGCAACTGGTGAGATCATCGCCTGGCTCAATTCGGATGATTATTATTTGGGTGGCACGATCCGCGCGGTAGTGAAGGTCTTTGAAGAGCATCCCGATGTAGTACTGGTGTATGGAAACATGCTCGCCGTGGATGAAGCTGGCAGGACCTTCAATACTTTGAATTACAAACAATTGACTCTCGAAGATCTGTTATGCTTTCAGATCATCGGACAGCCTGCCGTGTTCATGCGCCGTTCCGCATTACAAAAAACAAACGGCCTCGACTTTTCTTTCCACTTTCTGCTTGATCATTTACTCTGGCTTCAAATTGCAAAACAGGGGGGAATATTGCACGTCGACCAAACCTGGTCTGCCGCACGTTACCATGCCGAAGCCAAGAACCGCGCCAAAGCCGCTGAATTCGGGCGCGAAGCTTTCCGCATTTTGGAATTTGTGGCGCAGGATGAAAAACTTGCGCAAATCCTTGCAAAAGTAACCCGCCGTGCTCATGCCTCCGCTCACCGTGTGGACTCGCGTTACCTGCTCGACAGCGGCCAGCCTGCAAAGGCTCTCTCCGCGTGGATGCGTGCCTTATTCATTCACCCGCCCACGGCTCTGGCGCGGATGAATATTCTTGTTTCGTCCATTTTGAATTTGCTTGGATTGGGGAAATTGCGGGATGCAGTTTTGAAGGACAGAGAAGCGCGATATAAAAACTAATGGGGTGCGTCAAACACGGCCGGGTTTCCTGGTGGGGTAGCGGAGCTTAAAACTGTTCCATAAAAGTGGGTCGATTTATATGAGTCTTACGCGCCTACAGATGATTTCTGCCTGATCAATTTGACGACAGTCTTGATGATATCAATCGCAATTAGGAACATGATCAGGGCGATGAGGCCTCGTACGCCTTGTTGCGCCATTGTCGCAAGGATTTGAGCCGCTTTTGCATCGAACCCTTCGATGGCTTTCAAAGACTCGGCCGTTACTTTGACAATGGAAGGGCCAATCAGCAGGAAATATCCAATTACGATTTGGAGAACCTTGATGGCGATGGAGAATAACCTTGTAGAGGCCTGCCAGCGCCCCGTGCGGAGCAGCATACCATTCAGGATTATCTCTGCCACCCAACCAATGTTGATCCAGGGCAGCCAGCGGAAAAACGCTTCTGAGAGCAGAGGGATGGAGCCTTTTTGTCCTGCTGCGAAATCTCCAAAGCCAATAAACCACATATTATTATCCCCGTAATTTATACTGAGCCACTGTGGATTGAAATTGAAGATGCTGATCGCAATGAAGGTGAATACGATCGCAAAAATCGGTTCCCATGCTTTCACTTCGGTGGGTTCGGGTTCCTTCTTCAATGAAGCGGGATCCCATTCCTTTTCTTCATCCAGTTTGAATTCAGAAGCGGGTGCAAAGCGTTCGATCAAGGCAAAGACCAATGCGATATTCCCAAATGCCGCAATGCACGCTGAAAAGATATTGAGGATTCCCTTGCCTATCGCCGAAAGCAATTCTATTGCCGTCATGGGTGATTGGGTCATGATCTGAATGGCTGTAGCAATGGTCAAACCAAGGGCTACGGCCGCAAAGACGATCTTCAGGATCATCATAAAGAACGGGAACATGCGCGGGCCGATCAGATAAGGCGTTTGGTTGTAGGTTTCAGCCACTTTTTGCGGCGAGCCATACTCCTTAAGCAAATCAACTTCCATGGCTTCATCGGCAGGTTTGTCTGATTTTTGTGCATGGTCTTCGAGCATGTCTTCCAGTGTGGAGCGCAGTTCGTTTTCAATATCTTTGCGTCCCTTCACAAGCGGAAGGCGTTTGCCTACTTCAGTAACATAGCGATTAATGAGTTTCATAACAATCTCCTTATTATCACTGTAGGGGCGACCCGCCCATTTTGAGTGTGTCACTCTGCCGTCATTGACGGGTCGCCCTTACGTTTCAATTACGCCAGCATCTTATCCATTACAGAGACAATGCCAGCCCATTCCTTTTTCAACTTTGGCAGGAGTTTCTTTCCCTCCGCGCTGATGACATAATACCGGCGCGGACGTGCCTCCTCGAGTTTCCAAACGGATTCCAGCAACCCTTGCGCCTCCAACCGACGGAGAAGCGGGTATAACGTTCCCTGATCAACTTCCAGCCCCTGGTCTGAAAGCAGCTTTTGCAGGGAGTAACCATATTGCTCGTCACTCAATTGACTGAGCACTGCCAGTACGATCACCCCGCGCCGCAGTTCAAGGACAACATTTTCGAACGATTCAGTGTTTGTCATATCTTAGCCTATACCGCATGATACTATGTATTACATAGTATGTCAAGAGGAAAAATGCATTGCTCAAGCCGCCGTCCTCGGCGGCGTAGAAAGCTTTTGGTGTGTTAAACTTTCATTATGAAAATTGGCATTGTTACAGACTCCACCTCAGACCTCCCCACATATCTCATTGAACAATATGAAATCCAAGTCGTGCCTACCATTCTTATATTGGATGGAAAGGAATACGCAGACGGGATTGGTATCTCGCGCGAGGATTTTTATACACGCCTGCCCTCGTTTCAGACTCCGCCGACAACTGCCGCGCCTTCGATAGGGGATTTCACCACACCGTATGAGACTCTGCTTTCACAAGACTGTGACCATATCCTCTCAATCCATGCCGCCTCGCAACTAACGACCATCATCAATGCTGCTCGCCAGGCCGCACAGGAGTTCCCTGGTAAAGTCACCTGTGTGGATAGCGGCTCGCTTTCGCTGGGGCTGGGATTCCAGGTTTTAGCCGCTGCCGAGGCAGCTGATGCAGGCTTGCGACCCGCAATGGAGGCGATTGAATCGACCAGAAAAAGATCGCAAGTCTTCGCCGCGCTGGATACGATGGAATATCTCAAACGCAGTGGACGAGTCCCTGGCGCAGTGGCGGCCCTGGGCGGGCTGCTGTCCATCAAACCGATGATTGAATTGCTGGATGGGGAAGTCAAAGCGATTGGCGCAGTTCGCACGGCAAAGCAGGCCGATGAACGCATCCTGAGCTTTTTGCTTGAAAGAGGGGAATTTGAGCGTCTTGCGATTCTGCATACCAATGCCGAGCCGCGCGCGAAGGAACTGCTGAATCAATTGATGGACCGTGCGCGAAAGTCCATTCCGCGCGATATTTTGTTTGTGAATGTAACTACTGTCATCGGCACACATGTTGGCCCAAATGGGCTGGGTTTTGCGGCGGTGAGGAAGTGACCTCTCCCCATGATAAAATTGTCCATATGCAACCATCACTGGAAAAACTCCGTAAATTTTTTCGTCTTGAACACGAGAATAAATATCAGAATAATGCCATCATCGGCGGGCTTGCCAAGATGCTTGATTTCTGGGAAGGCGAAGCCCGTGCCGACGGCGTTGCCGAGGAGGTGATTCAAGCCGTTGTGTCGCGTTTGCGTTCCTATGAAAAAATCAGCGCGGACGGACGGGCCGAATCGCTTAAGGGAATTTGGAAACGCATCGCTGAAACCTACCCCGAAGCGGGACAAAAACCAAAGCAGGCGCAACCATCATATCCACAAGGACATCGGGCCGAGTCGCCTGAGCAGGCATCAAAACCAGAGGGCGAAAAACCCGCACCGCACCCTGCCCAGCAATCCCAATCTCAACCGCATCAACAGAAACCGCGCCAGGTTCCGCAACCGCGTTCTGAAACGGTGGCAGGCGCAAAGCACAGCCAAACCCCTGCCGCGCTCAATGCGAAATTGACTGTGCTGCAAGGCGTGGGCCCCAGGAATGCGGAATCGCTTGAAAATCTTGGTATGCAAACCCTCGGCGATATGTTGTATTATTTCCCGCGCCGTTATGAAGACTACAGCCAGCTCAAACCGATTCAATCGTTGATGTATAACGATGTGGTCACGGTGCTGGGAACGATCCAGAGCGTGCATAATCGTCCCATTCGCGGCGGCAAACAAAGCATTCTTGAAGTCATCATCAGCGACGGTACAGGCTCGCTCCGTCTTTCATTCTTCAATCAACCCTGGCTGATGAATCGTTTCAAACAAGATGATGCGATTTCCGTCTCTGGAAAAATCGACCAGTATCTTGGCCGCATTGTGATGAACAGTCCTGACTGGGAACCTGTTGAAGTTGAAAACCTGCACACCAACCGCATTGTCCCCATTTATTCGCTGACCGAACGCGTCACCCAAAAGTGGCTGCGTAATCAAATGAATCAAGTCGTCACGTATTGGGCGCCCGCTGTTGTGGATGCGCTTCCCGATGCCATCAAACGTGCCGCGCAGCTCGTTTCGCTTGGCGAAGCCTTAACGCAGATTCACTTTCCCGAATCGCAGGCCAGACTTAAATTGGCGCGTGAGCGTTTGGGATTTGACGAAATCTTCTATCTGCAAATGGGAGTGCTGCGCCAAAAACGGGATTGGCAATCAGTGGAAGGCCGCCGTTTCCCAACCTCGGACGAGTGGCTGGCTGCGCGCTTAACAAGCCTGCCCTACACTTTGACATCCGCCCAGCAAACCACGCTCGCAGAGGTTCGCGCAGACCTCGATTCCGGCAAACCCATGAACCGACTCTTGCAAGGCGATGTCGGTTCGGGGAAAACTGTTGTTGCGGCATTGGCTGCCTCGATTGTTGTGAACGGGGGAGCGCAGGTCGCGATCATGGCGCCTACCTCCATTTTGGCGGAACAGCATTATCGCAGTTTCGTTAATTTTCTGGCAAGTGATGGCGACACACTGCAACAAAGTGAGATCCGTTTGTTGGTGGGCAACACAACTGAGAGTGAGAAAGAAGCGATCCGTCAGGGTTTGATGGATGGTTCGGTGAAAATCGTCATCGGCACGCACGCGGTCATTGAGCAGCCGGTTCAATTCAAGGATTTACAATTTGTAGTGATCGATGAACAACATCGCTTTGGCGTGGAGCAGCGCGCCGAACTTCGCAGCAAAGGCACGAATCCGCATTTGCTGGTGATGACTGCCACGCCCATTCCGCGCTCGCTGGCCTTGACGGTGTTTGGTGATCTCGATATTTCCGTGATGGATGTGATGCCCGAAGGAAGACAGCCGGTCGAGACCTATGTGCTTCGTCCGCAGGAACGTGAACGCGCGTACACCATGATGCGTGCACAGATCAAAAATGGCAATCAGGCCTTTATCATTTATCCGTTGATCGACGAGAGCGATAAGATCGATGCCCGCGCCGCGGTCGATGATTTTGATACGCTTTCAAAGGAAGTGTTCCCTGACTTGAAGCTCGGCTTGCTGCATGGAAGGATGAAACCAGGCGAAAAAGATGAAGTGATGTTGAAATTCCGCGATAAGGAATTCGATATATTGGTCTCAACCACAGTGGTTGAGGTGGGTGTGGATGTGCCGAATTCAACCGTGATGTTGATCGAAGGCGCAGACCGTTTTGGTTTGGCGCAGCTTCATCAATTGCGCGGACGAGTAGGACGCGGCTCCGTGCAGTCCACATGTCTGCTGATTCCCACACATGAAGATGCGACCGAGAATGAACGTTTGCAGGCCATGGTCAACACCAACAGCGGCTTTGAACTTGCCGACCTGGATCTGAAGATCCGCGGTCCTGGCGAGTTTCTGGGAACCCGTCAGGCGGGCTATGCCACCACATTGAAAATGGCAAGCATCACCGATGTGGTATTGATCGAAAAAGCCCGTGCACAGGCGCAAGCCTTGTTCGAGCGCGATCCTGATTTAAGTCAACCTGAACACTCCCTGCTTGCCGAAGCCTTTGAAAGATTTTGGGGCGGCGGCAAGGGGGATGTACCGTAAAATTTACGAGGGCGAGGTCCTCCTCGTCCCGAAATTCATGACAATGGAGAAAAATGGTAAGAGCCTTATTCCCCGGAACATTCGACCCGATCCATTATGGACACATAGACATTGCTTCACGCGCATCAAAATTATTCGATGAAGTTGTGATGGCGGTTTACGACAAGCCGTTAAAATCCCTGTTGTTTTCACCCGAGGAACGCATTTCCCTGGTGTCTGAAGCATTCAGGGATACTCCCAAGATCAAGGTGACAGGCTATAGCGGCTTGACGATTGATTTTGCCCGCAAGATAGACGCGCAAGTTATTGTGCGCGGCTTGCGTGTGTTTTCTGATTTTGAATTTGAATTTCGCATGGCGCTTGCCAACCAACGCCTTGCAAAAGATGCCGTTGAAACTGTCGCGCTTATCACGGCTGAACAACATACATTTCTGTCATCAACCACAGTGCGTGAGATCGCCACTCTCAATGGAGATGTTTCCAGCATGGTGCCGCCGTTTGTGGAAAAAGCCCTGAAGGAAAAAGTAATTAATATGGGAGATCAATCTCCGCCAAACGCCCTGCGCGATTAATTTGTGCTAGAATTAGGGAAATGGACCTACTTTCACGAGCAACCTATGGATATCCTGCAACTCATTGACCGCTTGGAAGAACTCTTCAACGATGCGAAGGCTGTGCCTTTTACGCACAATGTTGTCGTGGACGAAGACCGCATGTTGGAATTGATTGACCAGATGCGGATCGCCATCCCCGAAGAGGTAAAGAAGGCGCAACAAGTCGTTGCGCAGCGCGACCGTGTCATGGCGCAGGCGCAAGAGGAAGCCAACCGTACTTTGCAGCTCGCGCGCGATAAAGCCGACCAGATGATGCAGAAGGACATGATCGCGCAGGAAGCTCAGCGCCGCGCAGACCAGATCATCGCCCAGGCGCGCGCCGAAGCCGAAGCCACCCGTACAGATGCCGATAACTATGTGTTAGACACGCTCATGCAATTGCAGGACCAAATCGCAAAGATGAGTAACCAGGTCAGCAACGGCATTCGCATGGTTCAGGAAGAGCAGATGCGAAAAACAGGCCCCGTCAATATGACTGGTAATGTGGAAAAATAAAATGGACATCCCCGCCAAATGGACGGGGATGTTTTCTTTTACGCGCTTTCTTGCTGGATTGTCAGCCTGCTTGCTGTTCTCCATACACGGCTGACGCTGACGAATATCCCCGCACCCAAAAGCAATAACCCAACCCCGACAACCGTCATGGCTGTATTGAATGCGTTTGCATAATTCACGCCGTTCCAGGTATGTGTGGTGCCCATGGTGTATTGGATGGTAAGCGTAAGTAGGCCAAGCATAATCGCCGCCGCGCCGCCCGCAGGCAGGTTGCTTTTCGTGTCGCTTCTGGTGAAATTAACGCCCTGCCAAAAGTAGGGAATACGGAAGATCAGGAAGATTGCCAATGTGAGGATAGTGGTGTACACCACCGCATCCACAGGCATGGACTTGCCGCGCAACATGCGCGACATGTAGATGTGAAGTTCGCCGATGAGCACGCCAGCAATCAAAGCCTGCAGGCTCATCCAATATGAATCCGATGTGCCTCTGACAAGTTTGATGGTTGCCCAAATTCCCCAGGTGCCAATGGCAATCCCGGCAATGACGAAAAGAATGTACAACCATTGGAATGGTGCCAGTGCCGCCATACTTTCGTATTTGGTGGGGAAGAGCGCCGCACAAGTGGTTCCGATGCCGCCCAGCAATGTGAAACCGCCTGTCAGCCCCATCAACACGATGCCGATGAAACGCAGGAACCTTGCGAATAAACTTCTCGATGACATTTCGTACTCCTTTCGCAGAAAAAACAGGTCACGTGTCAAGCGTGACCTGCAAGTTAACCGTATTTGAAACCTGCCACGAAACAGGCTGTCATTAGCAGCAGCAACCCTGGAAGGACTTTAAGGATCATTTCCCTCGATAATATTGGCCTGCCTGTTTTCAGGAACGAGAGCAGTAAACCTCCAATGCCAATCAGTGCGCCACCGACACCCACCAGTGAAAACAGGGGTTTTGTCAATCCTTGAATGGATAGGATGATGGGCAATAAAAATATTGTCATGCCTGCAATGCCGTGGGTGACGGCAATGGTGATGACGGGCAGTTTATTTTGTATCGATATCGAACGGGTCACTATCACAACGAGGAAACTGATGATGGCGAAGACCAGATATGAGATCTGAAATGAGGCGAAGTGCTGCCAGACGAGGCCGAGCGAGAGGGAGAGGGGGATGATTGTCGAGACGATGACAACGATGGGCGAATCCAAAACTTCGAAGCCGAGGATGATGAGGAGAAGTCCCGCTACGAGCAGGACACCGAAGGCAAGGGTATAGGCGATAATGGGGACGGTGGAGAAACCATCAATTCCGACCGCGACCTGATAGGCGGCTAGGATGCCCGTGACAAGCAATAGGACTCGATCGAGCGGGGACATTTTCATTACATCGCCTCAATAACAACCAAAACCATCGCGGCCAGCATGTAGACAGACGCGTATTTGAACAAGCCGAAGTTGACGCGCTCAGATGGCTTGAATGTGATGGCGACCGCCAGCATAAGCAGACCTGCGGACAGGACGCCGAGCAATCGCAGGAAGCCCCAAGCCATACCGATACCGTAGCCCGCGACAACCATCATCAGCGCGGCCAGCACGCTTGAGATGGCGATGGTGGCGCGTGTCACTGCGAGACCATAGGTTGATGGGAAAGTGGGCACACACGCGGCGGCGTAATCTTTCTCAAATTTCATGCTGAAGGTAAGCGTATGAGTGGGAATCCAGAAGAGGATACCGAGCGCAAGGATAAAGCCAATCCAGTCAATCGAGCCGAGACCGAGGGCGCGTCCCGCGAGGATGGGCATGGCGCCTGAAATGCCACCCCAGACGATGCTCCACGCGGTGCGGCGTTTGAGCCACATGCTGTAGACAACGACATCAAAGAAGAGTCCCGCGAAGACGATGATACCAAATAGCGCATCTATCGCGACTGCCCAGCCGACTCCGAGTAAGGAGAGGATCAACCCAAGGCGCAGGACTTCACGCTCCGTCACCTGTCCCGATGAAGTGGAGCGTTTTTTCGTGCGCCCCATTTTTGCGTCAATGTCACGATCCCACCACATATTGAGCACGGTGCTTCCCGCGATGGCGAGGAAGAGACTGCCTGCCAACCCAAGGAGTGTGCCCATGCTGAAGATGGGACAGCGCGCGCTCATATATCCTGCCAAACCCGTGGCAAGTAGTAAACCCGATTGCAGGGGCTTGGTCAACGGCCAGTAGAGGCGGAATTTTGTGGTGAGGGTGGTCATGAGGACTCCTTAGTTAGACAGGCACACACGTAAACACGTAAACAGGTAAATATGTGCGTAAGGTTAGGCGGCAAGTATACCTGTGTACTTGTGCACCTGTCTAACTTATGAACTACCTCACGCAACGGAAGCCAACGCCTGGACTGAAATACGTCGGCGCGGCGCTGTTGTGAACCCAGACGCGCAAATCCATGTCGTAGGTGTCTTTCGAGCCGCCGCGCATGTAGCGGTCGCTGAAGCCTTCCTGCGGCTGGACGTCGCCCACCCACTGCCAGACGTTGCCAGCCATGTCGTAGAGTCCGTACGGGGATGCGGAGTCGAGCGTGATGTAGCTGTTATAGGTCTGGCCGTTGTAGAGGCCGACGGGAGTGGTGCGCGAGCCGAAGGTTTTCATGTTCTCG
>Ga0172370_10000406_pt1 | contig 67811 bp, 80 predicted proteins | sample LakKiv5m_FD_114538 | JGI IMG/M metagenome (GOLD analysis project Ga0172370, IMG submission 114538) | Freshwater microbial communities from Kabuno Bay, South-Kivu, Congo - kab_022012_11.5m | ecosystem: Environmental > Aquatic > Freshwater > Lake | place: Democratic Republic of the Congo... | reverse complement strand
TATCTTGACCTGAAGTGAAACTTCAATTTCATGCAAGGATTTTACCTCCTTTTTGCTCAAATCAGAGGTAATCTCCTTTCATGAGAGAATATGAATTTTAGCCAATCTTTTTACACGACCAAATTATTCGCATATTCTGGAACAGCATTTTGATTTTGACGTTTTTCCAAATTTTTTGCCAATTGTTTTTGAAAGAAAATTAAAATATATAATTAGTGCCCTTCGGATTATCTGACTGGTTATGTGTCTGGATTCTTTACAAGGACCTTTGATAAAATTCTTTTTTCAGGAACTTTGTATGCCCATCCGCTAAAACTGTCTACATACAATATGTTCTCATTGTAATCCTCTTCGACAAATCGAACATGTCCTCTATATTTTTCATTTGATCCGACTTTAAATTCTACAACATCTCCCGTCATGTATTTCATAATCCCTCCGGATATTTTCTTTTCCGATCTTTTCCCTAAATGAAAGGGAAGGAAAGGAAAAATCCTTTCCCATAAGTTCCCACTCTCTAGGGTTTTATAGTTTTTATGTACTTTTTTTGTACGATTCTACAATACTTTCATACCGATATATTGCCTGTTATTACGAAAATTCACAACTTATTAATTTTGGCAAAGTTCTGATAGAAACATTAATCTATCGGTTAAATATTTATGATAGTGGAATGAATCTCAGGAAAAGTATCTCTCTGGACGAAGAGTACCTTAAGAAAATGGAGCCGCTCGTTCAAAAACACAATGGCAATCTGAGCGCAGTCATACGTGAAATAATTGACCTTGCGGATTATGCTTCCAAGGATCCCGATTCCGTAAAGAGGCTTATTTCGGGAATGAAAAATAAGCAAAGCCTGACCTCTCCGACTCTTGCCTGGGCATTAAAAGCTCTTGCTGGCAGGCGCCCGGACCGGGAATTTGTTAATAACATTCTTGGAAATGATATTTATTCTATCTCTGTTCTTGAAAAGCGAATGAACGAGCTTCTGGGAGAAGTCTACTGGGATTCTTCGATTAAAACAGCATCTGACGATGACAGGGCGCCTCAGAATGCTTCATTTATTATAACCGGGAAGAATCAGGATATGAACAGGTTCATAGGAGCTTTTATAGCAGTTTTCGTGTCCGAAAAATATGATTTTGGCATATCAAGCACAAGAAGTGAAAATAACTCTTTTGAAATGTATATGACAAGGGGGACAAGAGAATGGGCGCTAAAAAGCACAAATGATAATTTCGGGTATATGGAACCTGCTTTTTGTGAGTTTTATAAGAGACCGGACTTCTGGAATATGGTAGTAATCCTGTATTCAAAGATGAATTATGACATGGTCGTAATGCCAAAACAATTCTTTGAAGAGATCCTTGGTGGAAAATCATCTCATAAAATAACAACGGTTATTGAAAAATTCTATGGTTTTCCAATAAACCAGATTTCTGTGGAGGATTTATTAAAACGAATTAAGGATATTTACCAGAGTACAGGACTGATAGAAAAGGCGGATATCGACAAAGAATCGCTAATAATATACCATTCATTTAGCGACCCGGAATCCATTAAAAAACTCGCCCTTATGTTTGTGGAATTACTCAGATCGGGCGGACATGAATACAGTTCTGTAACAAGCAGGAACCTGATCGTCTTTAATCCCATTCCCGGAACAGGCAAAATTCTTATAAAAATGATCGATACAATGAGGAATTCAAAGGTTCATTTTGAGAAATATCATTCAGATCTCTTAAAAATGTTAGATATGTTAAAAAATATGCCTTCAAATGAAGAGCTTATCAGATCATTGGGCTGGAAATTCGGAATGATGATCATAGAAAATTACCAAAAAGAGAAAAAGATAAGTACCTGGAATGAAGAAACTTTGATTACTTATATTAAAGAAACCAGCACTATATTACAAATTGACTCAACCTGGGAAATCATAAGCAGGAATGCGATCTATGGCAGGATTAACAGGTTTCCATGGGCAAACAATGACACCAGAATAAATAATCTTAATTGTATGTTCATAAACGGGATGTTCCAGGGATGGATATCGCATGCATTTGGCAAAGAGACAGAAATCGTCTTTACAAGACCCTCAATAGATTCAGGTAATGATTTTAGTGAAATTTATATTGACTTGAGATCAACATGAGAAATGAAGATAAAACTAAAGAGCAGCTTATTAACGAATTAAATGAGTTAAGCCGCCGCTTCGCCCAAATGAAGGGATCAGGAAATGAGGAACTTGAGTCCGGGGTCGCCAAAGGGGAAAAGTCCGAAGATAAAATCCATCTATTGCCAAAAATTACCCTGGAAATCAGTGAAGCCAGGGATTTCCAATCTGCAATAGAAATTGCATTGAAGAATATATGTGAGATCACAGGCTGGAATTATGGAGATGCGTGGATCCGAAGCAAGGATGAATCAATGCTTGAACGTATTCCTGCAGGATATTGCAGTTCCGGAAGTCCTGAGAAGTTCAAAGAATTAACAGAGAGGTTTACATTTCCTCTGGGCACAGGGATGCCGGGGCGAATCTGGCTCTCAAAAAAGTATGAATGGGTGCCCGATGTTTCAATTGTCTCTGAAATAGATTTCCCCCGTGCCAGATTTGCCAGGGATGCGGGTTTCAGGGCATGCCTTGGGGTTCCGATCATTGCCAGCGATGAGGTGCTCGCAGTTCTCGTTTTTCTGATGTTTGAATCCAAAGAGGAGGAAATGCGACTTGTTGATTTCATTTCAGTGGCTGCGGCCCAATTGGGTTCTGTTTTGCAGAGAAAAAAGGCAGAAGAGCAACGCCGTGAAGCTTCATTATATGCAAGGAATTTAATCGAAGCAAGCCTTGATCCCCTGGTAACCATAAGTCCTGATGGTAAGGTCATGGATGTGAACAAAGCCACCGAAGTCATAACAGGAATTCCTCGTGAACGCCTCATAGGTACGGATTTCTCTGATTATTTTACAGAACCTGAGAATGCAAGGAAAGGTTATCAAAATGTGTTTTCGAATGGGTATGTAAGAGATTATCTGCTAAGTATTCGTAACATATCAGGAAATATAATCGATGTATTATATAATGCCACAGTTTATCGGGATGAAAACGGGCAGATCATGGGTGTATTTGCCGCAGCTCGTGACATCAGCCAGATTAAAAAGGCAGAAGAAGAGATCAGGCAGTTGAATGCCCAGCTTGAACAGCGGGTAATTGAACGTACACAAGAACTTGAAGCTGCGAATAAAGAACTGGAAGCCTTCAGCTACTCGGTTTCACATGATCTTCGCGCACCTTTGCGCAGTATCGATGGATTCAGCCAGGCGCTGCTGGAAGATTACAGTGATACGCTTGATGCCCAGGGAAAAGATTACCTGACCCGGGTGCGTTCTGCAAGCCAACGTATGTCGCAGCTCATCGATGATATGCTGGTGCTGTCACGCGTAACGCGGCGTGAGATGAAACGTTCTGAGGTTGATCTTAGCATACTTGCAAATCTGATCATTGCCGAACTTGTGAAAACACAACCGCAGCGCCAGGTCGAGTTCGATATAGCGTCCGGATTGGTCGTTAACGGCGATGCTGAGCTTCTAAGGGCAATGCTTGAGAATCTGCTTGGAAATGCATGGAAATTCACGTCGAATCAGAAAAGCGCAAAAATAGAATTTGGAGTTACGCAAGTCGATGGCCTGCCTTCATACTTTGTGCGAGATAACGGTGTAGGTTTCGATATGGCGTATGCTTCTAAACTTTTCCAGGCTTTCCAGCGCCTTCATTTACAAACTGAGTTCCCGGGAACAGGTATAGGCCTTGCAACTGTAAAGCGCGTTATTAACAGACACGGTGGGCGCATATGGGCAGAAAGCGAGGCAGGAAAAGGTGCGACATTTTACTTTAATTTATAAAAAGGAGGAAAAATATGAGTAAAAGAAATATATTGTTGGTAGAAGACAATCCTGACGATGTTGCGCTAACACTTCGCGCGTTAAAGAAAAACAATATTGCAAATGAAGTGATAATTGCCAAAGACGGGGTTGAAGCCCTGGATTATTTATTTGGCGAGGGAGCTTATGCCAGCCGCGATGCCAGCCAGATCCCTGCAGTCATACTTCTGGATTTGAAACTGCCAAAGGTAGATGGGCTGGAAGTGCTGGAGCGCCTGCGGAAAGATGAAAGAACAAAATTAGCTCCGGTTGTGATACTGACTTCATCCAAAGAGGAACAGGATCTTGTCAGGAGCTATAAATTGGGAGCCAACAGCTACATCCGCAAACCGGTGGACTTTATCCAGTTCAGTGAAGCAGTACGCCAATTGGGATTGTACTGGCTTGTACTTAATGAGCCAGTGCCATGATCCTGTGAGATTAAATGGACATGGCGCTTCGCATATTAATGGTCGAGGATTCGGAAGATGACGCCCTTCTGCTGCTAAGACAACTTCGCAATGGCGGTTATCACCCGACTTTTGAGAGAGTGTATACTCCTGAAGCCATGAAATCAGCATTAGAAATGGCAACCTGGGACGTTGTGATATCCGATTATGTCATGCCCCGTTTTTCAGGGCTTGAAGCGCTCTCATTATTGCAGCAGAGCGGGCTTGACCTGCCATTTATAATAGTCTCAGGAAAGATTGGTGAGGACATAGCAGTAGAAGCCATGAGGGCTGGAGCACATGATTATTTTTTGAAGGGCAATCTTGCCCGGCTCGTCCCGGCAATTGAACGGGAATTGCGCGAAGCGAAGGTGCGGCATGAACGAAAGATGGGTGAGGAGGAGCTTCGTAGGGCTCATGATGAATTAGAACGAATAGTAGTGGAGCGTACCGCAGAACTTGTAACTGCTAACGAAGAATTGAAGGCTGAACTCATGGAGCGAAAGAGAATTGAGGAGGCACTGAAGGAGAACCAGGATTTGTTGAATGCCGTTTTTTCGGGCACTAACGATGCGATCTTTGTAAAGGACCGCGAATGCAGGCTCATTATGGCTAACCCCGCCACCCTGCGCATTATCGGCAAAACAGCGCAAGAGGTACTTGGAAAGAAAGACGAAGAAATTTACGAAAATCCTGAAATTGGCCGCTCGACTATGGAAAATGATTACCGCATTATGGAGTCCGGTTATTCAGAAATAGTAGAGGAAATAATCGAAGGGCCCCAGGGACGGCAGGTATTCCTGTCGACTAAAACCCCGCGACTTGATGCTGATGGGAGGATTATCGGGATCATTGGCGTTGCGTGCAATATTACCAACCGCAAACTGGCTGAGAAGGAACTGCGCAAAGCCCATGATGAGTTAGAGATACGTGTCCAGGAACGGACTGCAGAACTGAAGGACTCTCTTAATGAAAAAGAAATACTATTGCGTGAGATACACCATCGGGTAAAAAACAATATGCAGGTCATTTCCGGCCTGCTGATGCTTCAGGAAGAATTCAGCAAGGATGAAAAATTTATTGAAATGATAAAAGAAAGCCAGAACAGGATAGCTTCTATGGCACTTATTCATGAGAAACTTTATAGATCCGAAAGCTTATCAAAAATTGATTTTAAAGAATATATTGATGATTTAATAAGCGGCCTGTTTGAATCCTATGGAGTGACAGAAAACAAAGTCGGGCTGAAGGTAAATGTGGAAAATATTTCTATTGGAATTGATGCTGCGATCCCATGTGGATTGATTATCAATGAACTGGTTTCGAATTCCCTGAAACATGCATTTCCTGGTAATAAAAATGGTGAAATTGAAATATCCCTGATTTCTACAGGTGAAGATATGATTGAACTTAAAGTGCGGGATAATGGTGTTGGTATCCCGGAAGGCATTGATTTCAAGAATACCGAGTCTCTTGGCCTTCATATTGTTAACATACTGGTGGAAAACCAGTTGCATGGTGAGATAACAATGAACAGGAACAAAGGAACAGAATTCATGATCTGGTTCAGGGGAATGTAGTAATGGCAGCAACGAAGATACTGGTAGTTGAAGATGAAGCGATAACGGCAGAATCTATACGAATAAAGTTGAAGAAGATGGGATATTCAGTTGTTTCAACAGCTTCAAACGGAGATGAGGCTATCAGGAAGGCGGCGGAGTATTTTCCTGATCTTGTGCTTATGGATATTGTGCTTCAGGGTGAAATGGACGGAATAGAAGCGTCAAGGCAAATACATATGAATTTTAATATTCCTGTTGTATATCTCACTGCCTATTCGGATGATAAAACCCTGATCAGGGCTAAAATAACAGAACCGTTCGGATATATCATTAAACCGTTCAAGGAAAGAGAATTGCAGGTCGCGATTGAAATCGCTCTGTTCAAACATGATATGGAAAAAAAATTAAAAGAGAAGAATGAGTGGTTCAACGTAACGCTCAATAGCATCAGCGATGGTGTGATCGCCACGGATTCAAAAGGCTGTGTGCTATTCATGAATGCTGTCGCACAATCCATGACAGGATGGGAGTTTGATCTGGCGGAAGCGAAACCATTGAAGGAAGTTCTCAACATATTCACTGAAAAAATTGGATTGGCAAATGAAACAATGCTTCAGGCCCGGGACGGTAAGAGAATACCGATTGATATCAGCACTAATTCAATTAAAGACGATAAGGGAAACATCCTGGGAGTGGCTATGGTCTTTCGCAGCCAGGAGCAGCGAAAAGTTCCAAAATAATATATTTGTATGCAGTTTATGCTTCTGAATTATGCTGATTCTCCGTATATCTCTGCGTTATGTTGGTGAATTTATTATCGTTGTTATGGGGTACGGTATTTCGATATTTTCTTCTGCGAACCTTCTGATAATTTCCCGATATATTCTGTCAGGTACTTCGAACTCAAGCCTATAGTCTTTCACCCAGACATGCAATATAAGATCGATGCTGTAGCTTGAGAGCCCGGCCACATATGCACGAGGGGCAGTGTTGTGTGTCACTCCTTCAGTGCTTTTGGCGATTTCAACCATTGTCAATAGGGCGCGATCGATATCTGATTTATAACTTATAGAGACCTTGATTGTGAACCTGACCCTCAGGTCGGGTTCAGAATAATTTATAATTTTTCCTTTGGAGACGACCGCATTTGGAATGATGATGATTCTGTTGTCCATGGTTTTAATGCGCGTACTGCGTACCCCGATGTCAACCACGTCACCGATGTCGTTTTCAGATAATTCTATTCTATCGCCAAGCTTGAAAGGCTTATCTGTAAGTATCGAGAAAGCGCCAAAGACGTTTGAAAGAGTCTCCTGGGCAGCGAATGCGACTGCGATCCCTGCAATACCAAGGCTTGCCAGAATTGGTGTGATCTGGTAACCGAGTTGATTGATGATCATAAGCAGCGCCAGGATGAAAATGATAATTTTATCCACCTTATCCAGGAAGGGCATGAGCTGGTCGTCAAGCCTGGATTTTGTTTTGGGGGCAATGTCGTTTGAGTACCACTGTATAAAGGCATGTACAATGTTTGATGCCAGGTAGGCCCCTGTCAGGATATACAGGATCATCACGATTTTATCGAACGGCTCAAAATAGAGATTCCCGATCTCAAGTGAGTGCACTGCAAGGACAAATCCGGTCAAAATTACAAGAAGCTGGACTGGTCTTTGTAATGCCCGGATAAGTTCATCGTCAAGTGTGGTTTCTGTCTTTGCGGTAAACTGCGGGAGGATCTCGTGTAACAGGTAAGATGTGAGCTTTGCAAATACTGCAAAAACCAAAAGGATGGTGAGCGCAACCAGAATATCTGTAGTCTGCGCTCCCAGCCCCAGAGAATAGGCGAACTCTTTATCGATAAACCGGGTGTAGTTTGCAAAATCCATAAGACCTCTCCTTTAGAAATCCAGATATATAAAGTTTACAGCGCTTTATATTGCCAGTTTAGGCTTAATGAACATATATGACTAAGAAACGGTCAGGGAAAAAAAATGAATGAGCAAAATCTATAATGTAAGCGATGAATATCTTCAAATATAAAGAGAATAAATCTGTTTATTGGGGTAATAACTATGACAAGTTTTGATGAAATGGTTACTGGTGCTGTAGATAAGGTAATACCAAGCGTTGTAAACATCAGTGAAGTCAAGTTAATGAAAGATGCATATCTGCATGTGCATCCGGTTCCGGGTGTGGGTTCAGGTTTCATAATAAATAAGGATGGCCTGATACTCACCAATGCCCATGTTGTTCTGGGTTCACAAGAAATAAAAGTTGCTTTGGAAGACGGAAGGATATTCCAGGGCGAAATTAGAGGTCTGGATATTATGAAGGATCTTGCAGTAATCAAGATTAAAGCCAGCGATCTTCCTGTGCCAGAGATGGCAAAAGACAACGATCTGAGAATCGGCCAGATGGCAATTGCCATAGGCAGTCCTCTTGGCCTTGTTGGAGGCCCCACTGTCACAGCAGGAGTCGTAAGCGCTGTGAATCGGTCAATCCAGACCGAGTCAACATTCATGGAAGGATTGATACAGACAGATGCTGCTATTAATCCCGGTAACAGCGGAGGTCCGTTGATAAACAGCAAAGGCGCAGTGATAGCAGTGAACAGCGCCGTCATTCCCTTTGCACAGGGCATTGGATTTGCCATACCGATACAACCCGCAATGTGGGCAGCACAGCAGCTGATAGAACATGGCGAAATCGTAAGACCATGGATTAGCATGAATGCAGTTGATGTCAATCCAAAACTTGTTGCGTATTATGATCTTCCGACGGAAAAGGGGGTGGTGGTGACAAATGTGATACCTGGAAGCGAAGCAGACAGGTCAGGCATCGAAGTTGCGGATATTCTTATCCGCATGGATGATATTGAAATCAATAATGTAAGGGACCTTATCAAAGTCATCAACAAACACAAAGTCGGAGAGAGAGTTACCATGGAATTTTACAGGGGGCAGGGAAAAGTGAAGCTCAAGACCGTGCTTGAGAAAGCTCCAAGTACTCAGCATCCACCAACGGCAAAGTGAATATTATCGAAAAAAGGTAGGAAAATAAATAGTAATAACAAAATCAAGTACTGAAATTCATCTTCTTTACTTATTTTTAAATATATTTATATAAATTGGGATTACAAAAAATTCCTGGAAACTTAAATTACATAAACTATATTGCTTATCGGCACAATCATTTATGAGGAGATGGCCGGACTACTATGGAAAAGAACAGATTAACATGGAAAATAGGCGGAAAAGCCGGAGAAGGAATTATGGCGACGGGGATCATTTTTTCGCAGTCATCTTCCCGCGGCGGACTTCATGTATATGACATTAACGAATATCCATCTCTCATAAAGGGTGGGCATAACACTTTACAAGTAAGGGTGGAGAACCGTGAGATTTTTTCACAGGTCAGGGGAGTGAACATATTAATAGCCCTGAATAAAGAAACAATATTGTTGCATAGGGATGAGATCGTTGACGGGGGGGGAATAATATGCGACATCGCAGATGCTCCTGATCGCAAAGATATCAGGGATAACGTCCGTCTTTATCCTATTCCATTCAACGATATCATAAAGGAAATCGGTGCCCAGTCGATCATGAAGAACAATGTCGCACTCGGGGCTTCGATTGCACTTGTGGATTATGATTTTGAGGTTGTTACACAAGTCATAAAGGATACATTCAAACGAAAAGGCACATCTATAATCGATGAGAATACAAGAGCAGCAAAAGCCGGTTATGATTTCATTAAAAAGAATTTCAAGGATGATTTCGAATTTAAGCTTGAAAAAATTGGTGAAAAGGGACGCATGCTCCTTACAGGCAATGATGCATTATGCATGGGCGCTATCAAAGCAGGATGCAAGTTCTATTCCGCCTACCCCATGACTCCCGCCTCTTCCATTTTGCATTTCATGGCTGCCCAGGAACGACGGTTCAATATCGTTGTCAAACACACAGAAGATGAGATTGCAGCCATAAACATGGCGATAGGCGCTGGTTTTGCTGGTGTGAGGGCGATGTGTGGGACATCAGGCGGTGGATTCTGTCTTATGACAGAAGGTTTCGGGCTTGCGGGGATGACAGAGGTTCCGATAGTCGTAATCCTTTCCATGCGTCCCGGTCCCAGCACAGGCATGCCAACTTGGTCTGAACAGGGGGACTTGAAATTCGCGATGAGCGCTTCACAGGGTGATTTCCCCCGTCCGATACTTATTCCGGGAGATAATGAAGAATGTTTCTATATGACCATGGAGGCTTTTAATATCGCTGAGAAATACCAGACTCCGGTCATTGTTTTATCAGATAAGAACCTTGCTGAAAGCCATAAGACCACGGATAAATTCGATGCTGTAAGGATTTCCATAGACAGAGGCTTATATGCCTCTCCATCAGAGCTTGCTGCTTCTCCAGATACTACTTTTTTTAAAAGGTACAAGCTTACTGAAAATGGTATTTCACCCAGGACGATACCGGGTACAAAAAAAGGAATTTACTCTGCGGCAAGCGATGAGCACGATGAAGAAGGAAATATCACGGAATTAAGTGATAACAGGATCAAAATGATGCAAAAGAGAGCGCGGAAAATGGATGCTCTCACAAAGGAAATAAAACAACCTGAGTTAAAAGGACCTGCTGACGCTGATGTTACTGTTATTTTTGCAGGCTCAACGAAAGGACCCGTAAGGGAAGCCATTTTTACACTTGAAAAGGAGGGAATAAAAGTGAATTATTTACAGATATTATATTTGAATCCCTTCCCATCTGAAAAAGTGTCAAATGTGATCGATTCGGCCAGGAAGATAGTTGTAGCCGAGAATAATTTCACGGGGCAGCTTTGCGATATCATCAGGGAAAATACAGGGAAAATCATTGTCCATAAAATCCTGAAATATGATGGTCGTCCATTCTATCCCGAAGAAATACACGCCGCAATAAAGGAGGTTGTAACACATGGTTAAGATGACAGACCTGAATACGATCGATAGACCAAACTGGTGTCCAGGATGCGGGGATTTCGGTATACTTATAGCGTTAAAAGGAGCTATCGTCGAATTGAATATCGAACCGGAAAATGTTGCGATAATCTCAGGTATCGGATGCTCAGGAAAAGTGCCTCACTGGATACGAACATACGGCCTGCACGGCATTCATGGCAGGGCGCTGCCGGTGGCATCGGCGACTAAGCTTTCAAATCATGAACTTACGGTTTTCGCCATTGGTGGCGATGGCGATGGATATGGTATCGGGATGTGCCATTTCATTCATGCCATGCGAAGGAATATCGATATGACATATATCGTGCACAATAACATGATATACGGGCTTACGACAGGACAGACCTCACCCACAAGCGAAAAAGGGATGAGAACAAAATCAACGCCATCGGGTGTTATCGAAGTGCCTGTTAATCCGATAGCTCTTGCAATATCATCCGGCGCAACATATGTTGCGCGAAGTTTTGCCGGGGATGTCAAGCATCTCCAGAAAACCATCGTGGATGCCGTGAAACACAGAGGTTTCTCACTCATTGATGTATTCCAGCCATGCGTGAGTTTTAACCATGTTAATACTTATGACTGGTACAAACAGAGAGTTTATGATCTTTCAACAGTGGGACATGATCCTGCGGATAAGATGAAAGCATTTGCGAAAGCCCAGGAATGGGGCGATCATATACCGATCGGGGTTTTTTATAAGGTGCTTTCACCAACGTATGAGGATGAGCTGCCGCAGATAAAGGAGATGACGCTTGTGAAGCAGGCGATTGATAAGATCGATATTGGCGGACTGATGGATGATTTTGTGTGAAAGATTTAAATCATATGCTGTACTTTGAATAGCGTATAAATATTTCAGGAGAGTAAAATGCCGGAAGAATTTGTTGTAGCTGATAATCTTGATCTTGCGTGGAGTAATTTTGACCCTTTATATCCTTTGCCGGCTGATTGTCCTTTTTATGTGGAGCGGGAGGATAAACCATTAAATAAGCTGAAAAGAGCACTTTTGCGAGAACATAAACAACCGCCCAAGTATTTTTTTTCTGGACACAGGGGATGCGGCAAATCAACGGAACTCAACAGGCTGGCTGTTGATGAAGAAATTAATCAGAAATTTTTTATTGTCAAATATTCTGTAAAGGATATTTGCGATGTAAATAATCTCAGTTATATTGATGTGCTGTTTTCATTGGGAGCACAATTATTTATTGAATATTCTGACACTGGCAAAGAATTGAGACCTGAGCTTATAAAGGCTCTTGAGAATTGGAAAAATGACGTCGTTGAACAGGTCAGGGAAGAAATTGAGTCTTTTGAAACATCAATTGAGGGGAGCCTTAAAGCTTTTTTTATCTCAGTACTAAGTAAATTCCGGTCAGAAGATAATACAACAAAGACTATTCGAACAAAGATCGAACCAAGGTTATCTGAACTCATAGAAAAAATAAATTTGATCGTCGCTGATATCGAAGGGAAAGAAAAAAAGAAAGTACTGGTTTTGATCGATGATATGGACAAGCCAAACCTTGCTCAAGCAAAGAAGATTTTCTATGATTACAATACAGCTATAACCCAGCCAGCCTGTAGTATTGTTTTTACGGTTCCAATTTCGATATTTTTCTCACAGGAATTTACAGCCATCAGGGAAACAAGGTTTTTCCTTCCTAATGTTAAGCTTCATCATAGGAATGAAAAAAATCGTATGGATGAAAAAGGATTTAAATTGATGAGTTCATTTATTTTTCATAGAATGAAAAAAGAGTTGATAAAGCCTGATGCATGTAAATATGCAATCAAGATGGGCGCCGGGGTTTTCAGGGAAACTGCAAGAATAATGCAGATTTGCGCCGATAATGCAATAGCATCAGGAAGGACCAGAATAATAAAAGATGATGTAGTAAGAGCCGAAAGTGAGATAAGGAGCGATTTTAAACGTATGCTCACCTCTGAGGACTATACTATTTTAAAAAGTGTCTGTGAAAATAATGAAATGCATGGAATAGAGAAGATCGGTCATTTATTACATAATCTTAGCGTTTTGGAATATATGAATGATGAAACATGGTGTGATATTCATCCCACACTTGAAAAACTAATTAATCCATGAATGAAGAAAAAGAGCCATTGGAGACTCGTGTTGCAAGACTTGAAGGCTATTTAACTCGCGCTTATAAATATAACAAACCAGCTATTCTTTTTGCTTTGTATTTGAGCGAATTTCAACTTGCAGACGTTGAAAAAACACTCGAAAAATTATTGAAAGAACAGGGACTTAAAATTGTATATATTGATGCCGGCAAGCATAAAAATCTGCCCGATCATTTTGCTTCAATAAATTCTAAGAATATCGTTTTTTTTGTGCATAATGTTGAAAAAGGATTTCCCGACTCTCTCCGGTATTTGAATTTTAAACGTGAAACTATTGCGGAAAATCATATTAAGGTCTTATTCTGGGTTACGGATACAGAACTTACAAGGATCAGTCGTGAAGCTCCCGATTTCTTTGCTTTCAGGAACCGGGTTGTAGAGTTCATGGAAATTCCACTTGCAGAAGAACGACGACCTGATGTGGTTGAATTCGCACTTGAGACTGAATATAAATCGCTGGATGAGATCAAAAGCAGCATAGAATTAAAGGAAAAATTATTAGCTGAACTTTCTGGAGATGATGAAATAAGTGGATATTTACTGAGTTCTCTGGGAATTCTATATAAACAAATTGGTTCATATAAAAAAGCCATCCAATTCTATGAAAAAGCTCTTGCTATATCAAGGAAACTCGGGGACAGGCGCGGGGAAGGAAATAATCTCGGAAACCTTGGCATTGCCTATAGTGATATTAGCAATGCAAGAGAAGCCATAGGGTATTATGAAAAAGCCCTGAAGACCGCTCAAGAGATTGGAGATAAAAGAAATGAAGGTGCATGGTTAGGAAACCTCGGCAAAGCTCACAGTGCTCTTGGCAATACAAGAAAAGCCATTGAATTATATGAAGAAGCTATGAATATCGCTCAGGAAATTGGAGATAAAAGAAATGAAGGTGTATGGTTAGGAAACCTCGGCAATGCTTATCGTGCTCTTGGTGATGTAAGAAAAGCCATAGGGTATTATGAAAAAGCCCTGAAGATCGCTCAAGAGATGGGGAGTAAAAGAAATGAAGGTGCAAGGTTAGGAAACCTCGGCATTGCCTATAGTGATCTTGGTGATACAAGAAAAGCCATTGATTTCTATAAAAAAGCTATGAATATCGCTCAAGAGATTGGAGATAAAAGAAATGAAGGTGCTGGATTAGGAAGTCTCGGCATTGCCTATGGTGATCTTGGCGATACAAGAAAAGCCATTGAATATTATGAAAAAGCTTTGAATATCGCTCAGGAGATTGGAGATATAAGAAGTGAAGCTGCAATGTTAGGAAGCCTCGGCAAAGCTCACAGTGCTCTTGGCGATACAAGAAAAGCCATTGAATATTATGAAAAATCTCTGAAGATCGCTCAAGAGATTGGAGATCAGAAAAATGAAGGCATATTGCTTAACAATCTTGGCGTTGCTTTTCAAAAAAATAAAAAATACCAAAAGGCTTTGGCATGCTATTTGCATGCCCGAAAAATATGCACCCAGATAGAAGATCCAAATTTAAAAACAACGGAATCAAATATCGAACAACTGAAGGAAAAGCTCGGTGAAATAAAATTTAAAGAACTTGAAATAAAGGTTATGCCTGAAGCCACAGAAATCGTAAAGAAGATGCTTGCGAATAAATTCTGTTTGAAATCGTAATCTTTAAATATCCCAAAAAACATTGTTCACTAAATGAACAGTGTTTAGTTATGAGTATAAAAGAAAGAAAAGAACAAGAAAAATCCGAAATGAGAGAGCTGATATTAAAAACAGCCATGAATTTATTCCTTGATAAGGGATTCGAGAATATAACAATACGAAATATCGCGGAAAAGATCGAATACAGTCCTGCGACTATTTATTTATACTTCAAGAATAAAGATGAAATCCTCTTTGTCCTGCGTAGAGAAGGATTTGAAAAGTTATACGAACATCAGTTAACTTCACTTAAACTCGATGATCCTCTCATGCGCCTGCACAAGCATGGGGAGGCTTATATTCAATTTGCACTTGAAAACCCTGAATATTATGATTTGATGTTCATGATGAGAGGGCCTGTAAAAGAGATACAGGATATAAATAATTGTGATATCGGACTTAAGTCTTATGAATTGCTCAAGACAAATGTGGAAGAATGTATGGATTCGGGATTATTTCCCCGGACAAATATCGACATTGTGGCATTCTCTTTATGGTCTTATGTTCATGGAATCGCATCATTAATAATCCGGGGTAGAGGCACTATGTTCCCTGAAGAAGGGATAAAATCTATGGTGGAAGAAGCACTTAATTTCATGTTGGTATCAAATAATAATAAAAAATGTGATTTGAAAAATAAACAAACAATATCGGAGTGACCGTATGAAAATAAATTATAAATTCGTATTGCTGATCATGCTTTTATCAGCAGGAATCGCAAGCGCGCAGCCTTTTGAAGTTACAACCGTCCTTTCTGTTCCCCATCTTACGCCAGGGGATCAAAATATAGGACTTGAATTCACGATTCAAAATAACCAGGACATATCAATTGGAAATGTCAAAGCATATCTTTTCTTAAGATACCCGTTTTCAGCTTCAGTATCTCCCAATAACAAGCTTGGTGAAATAAGCTATCCGGGATATCTTATAAGCACAGGGGGATCCGGGGATGAATACACACCCTATTTTGACCTTGCGCCAAAAATGTCCCGAAAAACATTTTTCAAGATCGACATTGACCAGAGAGCAAATTATGGCGATTACGATCTGCCTTATACGATCTTTTACGATACTAAAGAGTATAACGGCAAAATTACACTAACGGTAAAAGGGAATACTCTGATTGAAATAAAAAATGTATCCGTGGAATCAAATAACAGCCAGGTCGAACCTGGTGAAGTATTCAAGATCCGGGTCTCTCTTGAAAATGTAGGAGATAATGAAATAAAATGGCTGAAACTCAGCCTGAATCCGAAAGACAAAGCCCTAATTCCGCTCTCTTCTGACTCAGAGATGATCTTTAAAGATATTCCCCATGGCTCAATCAGGGATTCTGAGATATGGTTTTCACTTGAAAAAGATGCAGCGGTCAAGAATTATCCAATAGACCTTGAGCTTTCCTATCTTGACGAAAGGGGCATAGAGTATAACGAGACAAAACTTGTGGGAATAGTGGCATCAGGAAGGGCAAATATGGACATAGCCAAGAAGATCACAGAACCTGCAGTTCTCATCGAGAATAGTCCTTTTACTCTTACTCTTAAAATAGAAAATACAGGCACAGGGGACGCAAAGGGAGTGACAGCGCGTCTTGACTCGTCACTTGTTGGTGATAATCTTGCATATCTTGGTGAGATCAAGAAAGATGATTATTCAAATGCCCTCTTTACGCTTGATTCAGATGGAAATGGGAAAAAATCCGGGATTTTGCATATAACTTATGAAGATGATTTTGGAAAACATGAAATCCAGAAAGAGATCATCCTTGTAGTAACCCCTGCTCAAAGTGGAAACCTCCCCCAGTTACTGATCGGAATAATTGCAATAGTAATTATCGTGCTTTACCTAAAACGCAGGAAACCCAAAACATGAAAGCATGGCTTTTCCTTGCCTTTAAGGACCTTAAAAAAAGAAGGCGTGAAACCCTTATGGTCATTTTGGCCATAACGATAGGGGTAGTTGGCCCGCTCTTTACGACTGCTTTGAATAACGGGATGCAGGATGCCTTCGTGGGAAATACGGTCAATGTCTATACAGGGCATATGCAGATCCAGCCAAATACAGGTGATTCCGAGATTGCAAAATCAGAAAGTGTACTGTCAAAAGTAACAGGGATAAAAGGTATCGTGGGAGCTGCGCCAAGAGTGACTGGGGGTGTAGACATTGAATCAAGAACTGAAAAAATCGGGATAGCGATATTCGGGGTCAAACCTTCACTTGAAGAAAAAGCATCCACGCTTGCAAAAACAGTCGAGCGGGGAGATTTCCTTGATGATAAGGATAAAAATGAGCTGCTTATTGGAACATCTCTTTCAGAAGTGATGAAGGTCGATGTTGGTGATACCGTTCTTCTCCAGTACCAGAATAGAGAACCAGTCGAATTCAAGATCAAAGGAATAATCAGTACAGGAACTTTTGAACTTGACAGGTACGCCATAATAGGTGAGTACAATACCGTGAAAGCACTTATCGAAAAAAACGAAGCCAGCAACATAATTATCCGCCTTGAGAACCCGGATGATTCCCTAAAATTCAAGACGATCCTCCAGAAGGAAACTACTCTTCCTAATGTCAAGACCTGGCAGGAACTTTCAGCAGGAATGGCGGGAATGATCGAGACCTTCGGGGTAATATCCACGATGACGTCAGGTGTTTCGGTTTTCGTTGCGGCGATCGCAATCAGCCTTATCATCTATACCACAGTAAAAAATAAAATAAGGGAAATAGGTGTCTTGAAAGCAATAGGCGCAAGGGGAGAAATGATCATGAGGATATACCTGGCAGAAGCTATATTCATTGGTGTGGTCGGGACTTCACTTGGTACAATTATCGGTTTATTTTTTATTAATGTAATGCAGCAGAATCCGCTTATTATGACGCCTGAGTATGGCATGAAACTTATAATAATGCCGCGGATATCACTGGATTCGATAATAGCAGCCGATCTTTCAATACTCCTTACATGTATCATAGGCGGGATCTATCCTGCGATAATCGCTGCACGCACAAATATTATAAAAGCAATATGGGGCGGATAGATTTGATCGAGATTACAGACTTGAAGAAGACATATTATATGGGAAAAATCGAGGTTCCTGCCCTTCGCGGGATAGATCTTAAGATTGGGCAGGGCGAGTTCGTTGCTCTTATGGGTCCTTCAGGGAGCGGGAAATCAACGCTATTAAATATGATAGGTCTCCTTGATACACCCACTTCAGGGGGAATAGTAGTTGATGGTATCGAAGTTTCATCCCTTGATCATAACCAGAGAGCAGATTTTCGCCTTCGGAAAATGGGTTTTGTTTTCCAGTTCTTTAGCCTGCTGATGGAACTCAATTCGATCGAGAATGTTGCCCTGCCGATAATGATGGATGAGCGAAAATCTGATCGTGCAGCTTCGCTTCTGGAACTTGTGGGAATAGGTGACCGGGCGGATCATTACCCAAATGAACTTTCCGGGGGTCAGCAGCAGCGGGTCGCCATTGCCCGCGCTCTTGCAAATGAGCCCGCTATTTTGCTTGCTGATGAGCCCACAGCTAATCTTGATACAGAGTCAGCGAACCAGATCGTTGCGCTATTTCGGGAATTGAATGAAAAAGGTCAAACAATTATCATGGTGACTCACGAGCCTGAGCTTGGCGAAAAGGCTGACAGGATAATCAGGATAAAGGACGGGAGAGTGATATCGTGAGGTATTGTATTTATGAAAAATTGGCTTGAATAACATTTATGTAGCGGGTGCACTTATCTATAAATATAATCATGAAATTCCCAATATATCTTATCCCATTATCCGTTCTATTTATCGCCATTCTTTTTTCAGGCTGTGTAGAAAAAAAAGAACAAACACAATATGAAACGGTCCTTAACGATTCTGTAGTTCCTGAATATTCACCGGTCGTGGATCTTGCAAAAAATGACCTTTCGCAGAAATTGAATATTCCGATCGGAGATATAAAACTGGTCAAAGAGGAAGCAGTCGATTGGCCAGATACAAGCCTTGGCTATCCGGATGAGAGGATGATGTACGCGCAGGTGATCACATCCGGTTTCAGGATCATATTGAAAGCCCAGGATAAGTTATACGAATACCACAGTGATTATAAAAGAATAACCGGACCAAAGGAAGTATAAGAGATCATCAACGCAAATATTTCCCTGTCATTTTAAAATATTTCCCGAAAACAAGACCGGCTACAACTCCACTCAGATGTGCGCTGTGTGCAACAAGGTCACCAGTTGAATTTAAAAAAATATCAAGCAAAACGAAAAATATCAACGCATAGGTAATTTTCATTGGGATAAAATAAACATAGACGACGATATCCGGCGCAAGAATTGCCAGGCATGCAAATATACCCATCAATGCACCGCTTGCGCCAATGGCAGGCCCGTTCGATCCAAGTACGAATAAAGTCCAGAACGAATAGCCCAGAGCTGCGACCAGACCTGAAATGAAATAAACGAAAAGGAACTTTTTCCCTCCGATGCGCCGTTCAAGCTCAGGACCGAAGAAAAACAATACCATCATATTGAAAAGAAGATGGATCCCGTTTGCATGCAAAAACATGTGTGTGATCAGGATCCAGGGGCGGGTAAAAATATCAGATGGAACGAGTTCAAAATATCTAGTGTAATTGGCATTGATATTCTGTATAACAAAGGAAATGAGAACCAATATCAAAATCGTTAACGAGTAATTGCTTTTAATTGATGATGCAATATGTTTTAAATGCCTGATGACAGGATCTTGCCTTTTTGTTACTATTGTATCTGGTTTATATAAAATTCCGGTTCCTGTTTCAATAGCCCTTGCTTTATATGCCGTAAGTCCGGAACAATTATGCGATTCAGGAAGCCGATGACTATAACAATAAGTTCCGCCGCAGAATTTGCAAGTAAAGGGCATCGGGTCCTTGAAACCGCAGTAAAAGCATTCGTTTGTCATTGTTATTCTTCCTTTTCGTTATGGAACGACTACAACCTTCAAAGAGTTACCTGCTGCCCCACCGGCGATCTTAAATCCTTTTTGGATATCTTCCAGCCTTACCCTGTCCGTGATCATATCCTTAACATTTATCGTTCCATTCCGGATCAATTCCAGAGCCTCTTCCAGATCAACAGTAGCTGCGCCATAACTGGATACGATGCTTAATTCATTTCTCCAGAAATCCTCAACAGGGATTGGGATATTCTTATTCGGGATGGCAAAAAGCATTATTATTCCTTTTCGGTCAATGTAGCGAAATGCCGCCTCAAAAGCAGGCATCGCCCCGGTACACATAATGATCCGGTCAGCTTTGATGCTCAGCTCTTGATTTGCATTGAATACTTCATCTGCCCCAAATTGCCGCGCCTTCTCCAACCTGAATTCGTTGATATCAGTGGCAATGACCTTTGCTTTTTTAGATTTTGCCACTGCAATGTTTAGAAGACCCGATATCCCTGAGCCCATGACAAGAACAGTATGTCCTTGCCGTACATCGATTATCCTCTGTGCCCTTATCACACATGCCAGGGGTTCGATCATTGTCCCTTCTTCATAAGAGACATTTTCGGGAAGCGGGTAGGTTCCATTTTCCACATTTATTTCCGGGATCCTTACATAATCGCTAAATCCCCCGGGGTCGTAATTTCCTTTATGCAACGTTTCGCATGCGGTGTGGTTCCCGGAAAGGCAATGCTTACATTCGTTGCATGGGACATGATGGCTCACAAAAACCCTTTGTCCAATCCTGAATTTATCTGACCTTGATTCCACGATCTCACCAGTCATCTCATGACCCAGGACACGCGGCGCTTTCTTGATCCTGTACCATTCCATAAGATCAGTTCCGCAAATACCTGAGGCTTTTACTTTGACAAGGATCTCACCATTCTTTATTTGAGGTTTTGGTCTCTCCTCTATCCTGATATCGTTGTTATTATAATATACGGCGGTTTTCATGTTTATTTCGAATTATTGTATATCTCGTAAGCCTCATCAATCAGCTTGTTATCATGCACTATAGCTCTTACCGCTTTAATCATGCCTACGGGACTATCGCTCTGGAAAATATTTCGTCCCATATCTACACCGATAGCGCCATTGGATACTGCGTCATATGCCATTTGCAGCGCTTCCTTCTCAGGCAGTTTCTTGCCGCCCGCGATAACTACCGGGACATTGCCGCAAGCTTCAACGACTTTCCCGAAATCCTCAGTATAATAGGTCTTGATTATATGTGCGCCGATCTCAACGCAGATCCTTGAGGCTAGACCCAGGTAACGCGCATCCCTGGCCATTTCTTTGCCAACCGCAGTAACCGCTAAAACCGGAATGCCGTATTTTTCACCTTCGTCAACAAGTTTTGACAGGTTTTCTATAGTTTCCCTTTCATATTCCCCGCCCACATATACCGAGCATGTGATTGCAGAGGCATTGATACGAATTGCATCTTCGATGCACGTTGTTATGATCTCGTTGGATAATTCCTTCAGAATGCTCTGGCCACCGGAAACTCGCAAAATTATTGGTATATCCGCAGCCGGGTCGATCCAATTCCTGATAGCTCCCCTTGTTATCATTAAAGCATCGGCGTACGGCAGCAAAGGTTCAACCGTCTCGCCTAATTTGGAAAGCCCGGTAGTTGGGCCCTGGAAATAACCATGATCAACAGCTAGCATTACGCAACGCCCTGTTTTGGGCTTGATTATTCGTGATATCCTGTTCTTCATTCCCCAGTTCATTTTTAATTTCCTCCTATTTTTATTCAGGCTTTACAAGCAAATAGCCTTCTTCAATGAGCCAGTGATGGAATTCATAGGTGGTATGCAGGCATTTCTCCTTGCATATTTCCCTCAGGTCATTATAATCAGTCGAGTCCTCTGCTTTCTTATTCATCATCAACTGTACAGGACATTGGGTGTCATTACAGTACTCTCTTCGTTTATATTCTACAAATCCTTCGATTGGCACAATCACAAAGATGCTTCTGGATACTTAAAATTTTCGCAAGGTATTGATAATTGTGTAGTTATTTTGGTCAGCTCAAAATATACTCCGAACCAAAACCTTTAATCTGGAATAAAAACAGTAATCGAATTGGAGTAAATAATCATGGCAGTTAAAAAATATGAAGGCGCTGTAACGATCGAGATCGATGAAGATAAGTGTAATGCGGATGGCGAATGCGTCAATGTTTGCCCCACCAATGTGTTTGAAATTGTGGGCGGAAAATCAAAAGCAACACGCGTTGCAGACTGCATCGAATGTTGCGCATGCGTGGATGCATGTCCTGTGAAGGCTATCAAGCACAGTTCCTGCTAAACACCATCTCGAAGCCTAAAAGCAAGTTCTTCCGGAAGATATGTTTTTTGCATATCTTCGATCACTTTTTCTATATCATATTCCGTTCTCTTAAGTTCGATCCGCTTTGTATCAGTATCAAGAATAGCAAAAGCAGATGCTGGATTTAAATCTCTTGGCTGCCCCACCGAGCCCGGATTTACTATTATGCCTTCTTCGAATTGTTTCTTGAATTGAATATGCGTATGACCAATGACAAGAATATCATAATTCGTAATTGTGAGAAGTCCTGGTTCAACGTCTTCAGGATAAACATACGTGTCAGGATCATTTGGGCTTCCATGAGCCAGGAATATTTCAATATCGGCCACCGAAATTGACTCGGTATCTTTTAGTTTTGAAATATAGTCCAGATTTTCACGGCTTATAGTATTCGATGTCCATTGAAGGGCACACGCAGCAAACCAATTAAAATCAGACAAATCTCCCGTGAGCAGCGCACGTTCATGGTTTCCACGGATCGAAATTATCTTTCTTTTCCTGAACAATTCAATAGTCTCATTTGGGTAAGGATTATAACCTACAAGGTCGCCTGCATGCAATATCTTTTCAACACCGAGTGCATCCAGTTCCAACAGCACAGCTTCTATCGCAACAACATTTGAATGAACATCCGCAATTAACCCGATGAGCATATTATTAGACATAATCTGATCAAATTTCTTTTTTACACTGCATCTTACCCTTTAACTTCATTTCACAAACCCCATGAATCGTGTATAGTGGGTTTTATTGTGCGAAACATACTGTTTTAAGCTGCAGAAATAGACCGTTTCAATTTGGTGCTAATTATCTAACCGAATTCAATTGAGTAGTTTCTGCTTGGCTTTTTCGTATTCTTCTTTTGTTATTGCACTATTGTCCCAAAGGTTTTTTAACTTAGTAAGCTCCTCCGATATCGATGTTGAAAATACTGGTTGAGCTTTTCCAGCAATTACTCCTAACGATTCCGCCATGCTCTGCTGCTGATACACTGTCCTCCATCGAGTTAGCTTGTCCATTAGCAGTTCTTTTGCTTTTCCAGGCTCAAGAATATCGAAAAAAGTGTTGCCTCTGCCCTTAATTACGGTCGGGGTAACAGTACCAACTCCTCCAAAAATCCCTCCCCGCGAACCACCTCTTGTTCCTCCGCCTCCCGCCATAACTGCGCCAACTTCCAAACCCGTTTTGGTCACGAATACAAGTGAACCACAGTCAAATAGCCTCGCCAATATTCCTTGATTGACTTGTATGTCAAGTATCTGGTCAAACGTTATTTCCCTCGAATAATTGCCAAAGACCCAAGATTTTTCAATCTTTACCGATCTATCCGTGATGTGATACGTGAAAGAGTTTTTGCTTGGATAATAGAATCCGAAAAATACTATCGCTAAGAGAAACCATAAACCAACTAAAGGAGTACCACTCAATAGAAAAGTTACGGCGATGAAGATTATCCCGAATTTGACCAAGGTTTTCTTCATGAATGGTTTAGCTGACCAAGACAACGAGGTTTTTGATGCTTCTGACATATCGCGGTAATTAATCTCCTCTATTTTTGTCCCATTAGGTTTTTCTACGATTAAAGGATATCTTATTTCCTTGAGACTTTTTTCTACAAAAAATCTAATTTTTTCTGAATACCGGTCTACAAATTTAACGTCATTTTTATGTAGATTTCGTAAAGTTTCAGTTGCTTCTTTATTTGGTTGTAAAGATTGTTTCCTTGGTTGTAAAGATGGCCTCATTTTGGGTAACCTATGATCAATAATGTTGTAATTCACCTTATATAAGCAGCCTAACAGCAGCGACTTAATACAAACTGCTAAACCCTTACTTTGAGTCCAGCAGCATCATTTAATTTTTTACGCTTGCACGTTGCTTAAACTTTCATGCCACAGATCGCATAAATTGGTTCTAATGGATTGAAAGCTGCAAGACATTTATTTTAATTTCTCTACGAAAGTCATCCATCGATTGAATGAGCCCATGCATATGATTGCGACACATGAAGTTACTAGAAATATCAATATAGCTAAAAGCATGTTAGCTTTAATCTCTGTTACAACGTTAATTTCTGATAATATTTTCCATCCTATAATCAACAACAAACCAGCAGATGAAGAAAACGTGTATTTATATAACTCAATACTTCTTTTGATATAATCAGATTCCTTTTCCATAATCTTCAACAAATATGTTATTAATGCTATATAATGTTAGATGCAAACTATTAGGCTGCATCTTTTCCTTTAACTTCATTTGACAACACCCATGAATCCGGTATAACAGAGTTTTTAGCTGCAAAGCATACTATTCACCTGTCTGTGAAGCTTCCGCAACCATAGCTTTAATATAGTAGGGATGTAATAAAACAGACTATGAAGAAAAAGAGGAGTATAACTGCAACTGGCGGGATAAAAAACGGTATTCCATATGGTAGTATAAAATATTCTCAGACAGAAACAGAAGATACTAAAAGAAAATCTAAAAGAAGAACTGGAAGACTTGGAAGAAGTAGACCTTGAAGAAGGTTATAGTGAAAATCTTTTATCATTTATTCCAGCAGCACCATTATAACTGCAACACAATTAAAGAATCGCTCTGCATAGAACTGATGTATACTATGCGTAGATTAATAGATATACAATGATTTCCCAAATAGTTGCCTGAATGAAAAAAGTCAGGGCATCTATGGGAACACTTGGCGTCCTGGGACTTGAAATGATCCAGATGGATACGCCTCCTACTACTGCTTATCTTCAAATATACACCGAAAAGCGCTGTAATGCGAATTGCCAGTTCTGCGCCCAGGCAAAAGGCTCATCGGCAGACCTGACTCATATCGCGCGCGGCATGTACATACCTTATGATCTTGCGGCTGTTGTCAGTCGCCTGAAGATGGCATATGACAGGGGCTATCTGGCGCGGGCCTGTATCCAGACGGCGCTTTATGATTCATGGTGGTGGGATACAGTTCACCTGATAAAAATGATCCGGGAAAATAGCCAGATCCCCATCTCCCTATCGGTTTTTCCAGTAAGCAACGAGCGTTTTGAAGTAATAAGGTCATTAAAAGTAAATGAGATCGTCATTCCGCTTGACGCCTGTACGCCGGAGTTATTCAATAAGATCAAAGGGAAAAGCGCCGGAGGACCTTATTCATGGGAATCGCACATGGACGGAATAAAAAGAGCTTCTCACATCTTTCAAAAAGTGGGAACTCATCTTTTAATCGGTCTTGGGGAAACGGATGAAGATGCCATAAGGCTTATTTGGGAATTATGGAAAATTAATGTTAATGCGGCGCTTTTTTCCTACACCTATGTTCCGGGGACGCAATTCGAGGTCATTGAAAATCCACAGAGTGAAATTATCAGGCATTACAGGTCTGTTCAGCTTGCCAGGCATCTGATAATTCAAAAATTGGCGGATTACAATGATATGCGATTTGAGAATAATAATATCTGTGATTTCGGGATTGATGAAAAGATTCTCCTCTCAATTATCGAAGACGGGAGCGCCTTTCAAACATCGGGATGTCCTGACTGCAATCGTCCTATGGCGAATGAGACTTTCTCACAGATTTTCAATTTTCCAAAGAAACCGGGTGATGATGAGAAAAAAAATATCAAACGGGAATTGGGAATGAAAATATAGGGTTAATTTTTCTCCAGCCAGATGCATTGCCGATAAACTGTGGATATATTGCCGATATTTTGCCGATAATTAATAAGAACGTTTTCGGTTTGACGGATTTTTTCATTCGCCATCCTTAATACCTTATCTCCCCTATGTTAAATCAGTACCATTTATGCCCCGACTTCCCCCAAACCAGAAACTGACCACAAATTTTCCAGTCCTCCATTTCGGGAAAGTTCCTGAATTTGACCCAAAGACATGGGATTTTTGCGTTGAAGGGCTTGTGGAAAATCCTGTCCGGCTGACATACGATGAATTATTGTCGCTTGAAAAAACAACCGATATCAGCGATTTCCATTGCGTGACAGGATGGAGCAGGTTTGATAATAAATGGGAAGGTGTGCGGTTCAGTGACCTCGCAAAACTTGTAAAACCCAAAAGCAACGCCATGTTCGCAACAATAGAGGCGGATGGCGGATATACAACAAGCATGCCGCTTCATGAACTCATGGAGCCTGATGTCCTTTTCGCATATAATTTTGAGGGGAAGCCTCTTGAAGCCCTGCATGGCGGACCGTTGCGGCTTATCGTACCGAAAAAATATGCTTACAAATGCGCCAAATGGGTACGAAAGGTGATATTTACGGAAAAACAGGAATTGGGCTACTGGGAAGACAGGGGTTACAGCAATACTGCAGACCCATGGAAAGAGGAGCGGTACTCGTATTAATCCGTGTGAATCCGTCCGATCCGTGGCATCCGTGTTCCCGGTCGATACTTTTGTATTCTTCTAATCAATATGCGAGGAGCCATTTAATATATCGCCGATCCTCACCAACGGCGTCAGTTCAACACCCTCATCCGCAAGAACCGCGCGCGCCCCCTCCTCGCGGTCAACGACCACGATGACATTGCTGATGAGGAGACCTTCTTCCCGCATTAACTTGATGGCCTTCATGACTGAACCGCCAGTCGTTGCAACATCTTCCACCATAAGCACCCTGCTATTTTTAATAAAATCCCCAACTATCTGTCCTTTTGTTCCGTATTCCTTGGCTTCTTTCCTTATAATTATCAGCGGCAGATCCGTTTCAAGCGACACGGCGACAGCGATGGGTACACCGCCAAGGGCGACACATCCGATATAATCGGCATCGAGCGAATTTAACTTTATTTTGTCGGCTATTTCGCCGGCCATCAATTTCAATATACGAGGAATTGCGCTTGCTTTTTTGATGTCGATATAATACTTGCTTTTTTTTCCTGATGCAAGGGTAAAATCCCCGAATTTAATTGCACCGCATTCTTTGAGATGATCTGAGAGAGATATCATTACCATGGCTCCTTTTTCAATTTTGCATAATAACCAATAATATTAGTCAGCCTATGTAAAAGCGGTGTAAAAAGGATAACTGTTACCATAATCCACGGATCTAAAAGGAAATGATCCGAAAACCACACAGGGTCAAAAGCATATGTCAATAACCAGGCGCCTGCAACAAAATCAAGCTGGTCAACAAGTGGGAATTTTGCACCGCGCTCATATCCAAGCCTTCTCTTGAAAAAACTTTTTGTCATGTCGCCAAGAAGTGCCCCGAAGGAGAGTGTTATTATTGATATGAATGTGAAAGTTCCAAGAAAAGAAAGTGAAGTCACCTGCATCTGTATAAGACCTAATACTACGCCGCATGCTGTACCCCCAAGAAGTCCGCGAAATGTCTTACCGTCGCCAAATATCCTGCGCCCGTCCTTCCATTTCTTTCCAAGATCGATTGGTGTTCCGCCGCCAAACACTACCGCTGTTGGATTTGCGATATAGGCAGGAAGCATCAACCATGATGCTTTGATTATTAACCAAAATATTGTTTCGAGTATATCAAACATTATTTCCCCTGTTCACAGGGAAGGCCAATTGTTCGATCTTAACCCCTGCCTTGTCAAAAAAAGCCAGTGCTTCTTTATCAGGATATACCGTCCCGAATACGACTTTTTCGACCCTTGAATTTATAAGCATCTTTGCACAGAGGATACAAGGCTGGTGTGTGCAGTAAACAGTTGCGTTCTCGATACTGACACCGTGAAGCGCAGCCTGGATGATGGCATTTTGTTCGGCATGTACGGCGCGGCATAGCTCATGGCGCGTACCCGATGCAATGTTGTTCTGCTGCCTGATGCAGCCGATATCGAGACAGTGTTCAAGATTCCTGGGCGCGCCATTATAACCCGTTGACAGGATCCTCTTATCTTTGACTATTACCGCTCCCACCTGGTTTCGCAAGCAAGTGGAACGTTTTGCCACGACTGAGGCTATCTCCATGAAATATTCATCTATTGTGGGTCGCATCGGCGATTAATAAGCGCCAAACGATAAATATTTACTGCTTAAAGATAAATGGTTCTTATGAAATCAATTGTTTTACTTTCATCAGGACTTGATTCAACTGTTGCATTCAAGGAAGCCTTTGACTGGTGCGAAGAGGTTTTCTGTGTTACTTTTGATTACGGGCAAAGGGCAAGAGAAAAAGAGATCGCATTTGCAAATACCATCTGCGAGAAGTTCAAAGTGGGGCATATTATCATCCCACTTCCCTGGTATGGCTCCTTTCGCGGTGTCCTGACAGGAGGTGGCGCAATGCCAAAAATTTCTGAAATGGAACTGGATGACAAAGAAGTCACGCAAAAAACTGCCGAACAGGTATGGGTGCCAGCGCGAAATGTCGTTTTTCTTTCAATAGGCGCGGCTCTTGCTGAAAACTTTAAATATGACCACATAGTCACAGGTTTTGATGCAGAAGAAGCGGCCACGTTTCCTGATAATACCATTGAATTCGTAGAACGTTTCAATGAAATGCTAAAATTTGGTACCCTGACAAAAACCTCGGTTTATGCTCCTTTGATATCCATGAACAAAACCGATATCGTAAAACGCGGACTTGAAATAAATGCACCTATTGAATGGTCATGGTCATGTTATGAGGGAAACGAGTTGCCCTGCGGTGTCTGTGAATCATGCATGCGGCGTGAGCGAGCTTTTAAGAACGCTGGCGTAAAAGATCCGTTGCTGGAAAGGTTAGAGTGAAATTTGTAAAAAACTAATCTATTCAAGTTATACGATATCTTTTTATAGAACTATAAACATGAAACAACCCAGCGTCATATATCCATTGTTGGAAGAGACGTATTTCATTTAATTATTTGATAAAGGAGAATATTATGTCAGGTCAAATGGGCGGACAGCCGATTATTATTTTAAGACAGGGAACGCAAGAATCAAGAGGAGAAGAAGCGAAAAGGAGTAACATCATGGCGGCGCGGGCAGTGGCTGAAGCCGTTCGCACAACGCTTGGTCCAAGGGGATTGGATAAGATGATCACCGACCCGGCAGGTCTTGTGATAATCACTAACGATGGAGCAACCATCCTTGATGAGATGAAAATAAAACATCCTGCCGCGAAATTAGTCGCAGAAGTGGCAAAGACCCAGGATGATGAAGTTGGCGATGGCACCACGACTGCCGCAGTTTTGACAGGAGAATTTTTAAAAGGCGCCCAGGAACTCATGGAAATGGGAGTTCATCCAACAACGATAATCCATGGATTCAATCTTGCTGCACATAAATCAAAAGAAATACTTTCAGCAATTGCAACGGATTCTGATGATAATCACCTGCGAAAAATAGCACAGACCGCACTCACTGGAAAAGGCGTGGAATTCTCCAGGGAAAAACTCTCAGACCTTGTAGTTACAGCAGTAAAATCAATAGTGAAAAAAGAAAACGGCAAGAACAAAGTAAATATAAAAGACATATCGATCGAACGCAGAGGCGAAGGATCTGTTGAGGACAGTGAACTGGTCGAGGGTATAATCCTTGATAAGACTAAGACCCACCAGAGTATGCCTTCAAAGATAGAGAACGCAAAGATCGCTATCCTTGCTACACCCATTGAAGTCAGGAAGACAGAAACAAAATCCGAGATTTCCATTGAAAATGTCGGCCAGACCCGTATGTTCCTTGAGCAGGAAGAAAGACTCATCCGCGAAGCCGCAGAAAAAGTGATAAAAAGCGGTGCTAATGTTGTTTTCTGCCAGAAAGGCGTTGATGAAATGGCTCGTTATTTCCTTGCCAAAGCAGGCATATTCGTGACACACAGGGTCAAGAAGAATGACCTGGTCAAATTATCACGGGCAACAGGAGGCAAAATTATCACAAGCCTTGATGAGATAACCCCGGATACACTTGGCGAAGCAGGACTTGTAGAAGAGAAAATGGTCGGCAATGGGGAAATGATCTTCATTACAGGCTGCCAGAACCCTGATACCTATTCAATTCTGTTACGCGGCGGCTCAGAACATGTCGTTACAAGCCTTGCCCGCGCAATGCATGACGCTTTGAGGGTTGTCGGAGTAGTTATCGAAGATGGTAAAATTCTCGCAGGCGGCGGCTCACCCGAAGTCGAACTGGCGCTTCGCCTGAGGGAATATTCTTCCACGCTCCAGGGAAGAGAACAGCTTGCTGTCAGTAAATTTGCCCAGGCGCTTGAGATAATCCCAAAGACACTTGCAGAGAATGCAGGACTTGATGCCATTAATATGCTTGTTGAACTCAGGAGCCAGCATGAAAACGGAAATAAGACAGTTGGTCTTGATGTATTCCAAGGTAAACCTGTGGATATGCTTGAGGCAGGCGTAATTGAACCTCTTCGTGTTAAGACACAGGCGATAAGTTCTGCGACCGAGGCGGCATCTATGATCTTACGAATTGATGATGTCATTTCTGCTGCAAAAGATGCAAACCCGAAGAAGAAACCCGATCTTAGCGATATAGATTAAACGAGACCGTTTCTTTTCTTGTTGTTGAACAAAAATGGACTTGAAAGTGGTATCCAACAAATCGTGACCTTTGACAGGATTAACAGGATCGACAGGATACGATTTTTGTGGCAAATCCTGTAAATCCTGTTGATCCTGTCTAAAAATAAATCATGATATAGCCACTGCCGCACAGGGCTGCCCGTTCGTTATCCGTGACTTCGCAATGCAAATTAAATTTTGTGAAGCGTGGGGGTTCATAAAAACAATTTAACAATAAAACATAGGAAAAACGCGATTATGCGCATTTCGCATTATCGCTCAACCTCCTAATTTAACTATCGCGCACGTTGTCCGGCGCGATTGTTAAATTGGCGCTCTATCCCATATAACTATTTTAGGGTTATTTTATGGTTTGACATTCTTTGATAGATACACGCTTCAACACGTCACGTAGACGGCGCGTTTACGCGCCGTCCGTCGTCTTGATCGTATTAGAGTAATTGAAACCTTTAAGGGCTAATTGGTTTTATATGCCCTAAATAATCATCATGTTAATTAATTTACGTGGTGCTTCTCTGCTTTCATTTCATTGTTAAAAATTGATAGCTGCTGAATGATCTTAGTCGTTTTGTTTATTATAAACAATAGAACAACTCAATAACGTCCCAGTTTTAAATTTTACTTTTTGAATTTATTATAAATAAGATTCTTTCACAAAATTACTAACCAAATCAAAGATTTCATGATGATTTTTTATTTGACTAATTGCAGTTTGATACGGAGCAAATGTTTTAGCTGGGAAATCTTCTTCGTAACTATATTCTTGAATGTTCTTCACTCCTATAACATTCGCATGAGTAAAAGACTCCTTCACCGGATGGAAGAAATATTTCTTATCAACTGTAGCAATAGTGAAATTGCTTACCTCACGAATGCGTGGTATAAAAACAATATCCCCAGGTTCCATTTTTTTCATACGTTTCAGTATATTCCATCTTCCACATGCATTTTTTGTTGAAATTTCTTCACCCCATAGTCTCCATACTAACATAATATAATTTTCAATCCAAATATTTCCAGGTTGATTTAAATCTAATTTCATATTTTCAAATTCATATCCCCATCCTTGTCTTAATCTTCTATGATCGAAAAGTTCACGTTTTAAAAATGAAAAAATCTCATTATCGTTTTCTTCATCATCATCTACAATTTCTATATCATCATAATCTACAATTTCTTCAATCTCGTCATCTACAATTTCTTCAATCTTCTCTTCATCTTCCTCAAATGGACGTACATTACGTTTATATTCATTTATACGTCGGCTATCAACGCGAGGGCATATTATACTCTTGGGATTACCACTATCACTAACAGACAATCTAAATACCCATATTTTATTATTCATATTATATTACCACTTTTCTTTTAAATTAATTTTCGCAAATACAAAAAATTTGTATTCTTTGTTTTCTATTTACTATATGATAAATATTTCTAAATAGAAAAATTGGTCAACACGAATTATAACGTTTCATAAAACAACACAAATTTTATAATAGTTTGAATCGTTAGGATTTGTAATGCTCCAATTGTATAACTAAAGATTTTGGTTAGGTCGATATTATGAAATGGGTTGCACTAAACTATAACTATCCGTGTAAATCCGTCTGATCCGTGTCATCCGTGTTCTATTCAAATCATGCATTATCATATAATCCTTACAAAAGAATGCAACCTCAAATGTAATTATTGCGGCGGAGGGAGCGATACGCCTCCGAAGGAAATCCAGTATTCGATAGACGAACTCAAAAAGTTTATTTCTCTTGATAAAAATCCCATCATAGAATTTTATGGTGGAGAACCACTTCTTCGCATTGAAACCATGAAAAATATCATGGATTCAATGTCGCATGCAAGATTTGTCATCCAGACAAACGGCATGAACCTTGATAAGCTTGAATCGAAGTATCTAAAAAAGTTCCATTCGATCCTGATATCCATTGACGGGAAAAAAGCTGTTACGGACAAAGAGCGAGGGAATGGTGTTTATGACAGGATACTTCAAAATATCAGGATCATCAGGCAAAAAGGCTTCAGCGGGGATATAGTCGCAAGAATGACTGTCGCTCAGGGCACTGATATTTTCGAGAATGTCAAACATCTTCTTACGCTGGAAGAGTGTTTTGACCATGTCCACTGGCAGCTTGATTTTGAAATGTTCTGGGAAGCATGGGAAAATACAGTGCCAGGTCTTCCTGAATGGATCGAATCTTATAATTCCGGTATATCTTCGCTTGTTAAATGGTGGATTTCCGGGATGGAACGAACAGGTCGCGTGGCAGGTATAGTTCCATTCATCGGCATTATGAAATCCCTTCTTCAAGGCTCCCGGTCACGCCTCAGATGCGGCTCAGGCATTGATTTTTTTACAATAATGCCTGACGGCAGGATATCCGCATGTCCTGTTTCTATTGATTTTGATTTTTCAGTCGTTGGCTCCATCTTTGAAGATGCCCCGTCATCGCTTGTTGACAGGTCAAATGTTGGTGAACCCTGCACATCATGCGATATTTTCAGTATCTGCGGGGGAAGATGTCTTTTTGTGAACAGGTCACAGCATTTGCTCAGAGAGGATGGATATGCGATGATATGCCGGACGGTAAAGAATCTTGTTATGGAATTGCAAGAGGCTCTGCCACACGTTCGGGGGCTTGTTGATGCTGGGGTTATAGAAATATCAGCTTTTGATTATCCCGAATTTAATAATGGATGCGAGATAATACCGTGAAAATCATTAAGCAGTTGCAAATTCTGCGATATTTATTCTTGCAATGAAAAAATCTTCTTCTTTAGGTATCTTCTCTTCCTCTTCTTTCAAAGCCAAAATATGTGCTTCTACAGCTTCTTTGACATTAATCATTGTTTCCTCAACCGTTTCACCCTGTGAATAGCACCCAGGTAAAGATGGTACCTCGGCCCAAAAACCTCCTTCTTCGGCTTTATAAACTAACACTGTATATTCCATTATTTCTATCATCTAAGATTATCTTATTTATAATTGCCTCTTAACACCAATTACGTTAGAAGAACCGCTGTTGAATAAGCTATTATCAGGTATCGAATGAATTTCCCTGTGAATACAAGGATAGAAAAAATCCAAAACTTAACTCTCAAGAGCCCACTTGCTACTGTAATTGCATCCCCTATAAAGGGAAGCCATGTAAATAATAGCACGAATTTACCGTATTTTGAGAAGCTTTTCTCTACCTTTTCTATCTCTTTTGGGTCAAACCTGAGATATTTCTCAACAAGTACCCTACCTTTCAAACCAATATAATAGCTTGTGCAGGCTCCCAGGAAGTTCCCGGCAGATGCCACTAATACCAGGGCAGGAATATTGAATTTCTCATAAACAAGAAGGATAAGGAGTCCCTCGCTTCCGAAAGGAAGAATGGTCGAAGCCAGGAAACTTGCCAGGAAAAGACCGATATAGCCATAGCCAATTAATATTCCCACAAGCGATTCAAACATACGCCAAAATATACTTGCCAGATATAAAAACAATGGTATTAAATAAAGATAAATACTCATCTGTTGTTGAATCCTCAATAAATCTTCGGGAGGACTTGAATTGGAAGTCGATGAAATAATCCGCTTATTGAACCATGATTTTGTACGGGAAATAGAGGCAACGATGGTTTATGTCAGGAATGCTTTCATCATAGCGCAATGCGATCCTAGCCGGGTCACAGAAGCGATAGCGGTAGATGAAATGAGGCATATGAACTGGCTGGCTGACTTGATAGTAAAACGCGGCGGAAAGCCGAGCATGGAACATAAGGAGCTAGATTTCGGTGAGGATGACCTTGAGAGTCAACTCATGAAACAGGTAGAACTTGAGACACAAGGGATCGAAATATACAAACAGCAGATAGCTGTAATTGATGATCCGGAAGTGGTAGGTGTATTAAATCACATCCTTGATGAAGAAAAGAGGCACAGGAAAGAGTTCATGATAAGGCTTGAAAAGATCAGGAAGTAATATTAAAGTATTAGTCATATATTAGTCAATTTTTATGGATATTTTAGACGGTTTTAAAGAACTTTCAGTTGATAAAGAGCATTCCCAGCTAATAGTTCCCATAATGCATGTGGAATTATCTCTTAATGTCAGATATTTCATGAAGCAGGGAGAAATGGGGTATTGCGGCTTGTTGATAGACGGAGTAAAAGGAAGTGGATTAAGAGGAAGGCTTGCAGCAGCTGCTGCACAATCATACATCGGAAGAACGATCTATGTTTTTATATCTGAAGTTGATGGCGGAAAAAAATTCATTACAGTTCCTGCATTGTTTGAAAAAGAACCGACCTTTGACGAGAAACTGGATTTGAGTGACCTTATTATCAAGACATACTATCACAATGATTTTAAGAGAACTGCAAAGGAAGTTTGTGAAGAGCATTTGACCGCTCTCGCTGGAAGAAAAATATCGATTGACGAAGACAAAATACGGTCAAGCCTTCTTGAGCTTCCTAAAAAGGGCATTGAAATTTTGAAATCGTACAGATAGTAAAAGTCAGTGCACCCTGAAAAAAAAGCATTAGGTCTATGAAGTTCTTCTCCTCAAGATCAATGCCACGACAAACAAAATCCCAATTGCAGAAACTGATTCATAGGCAGGCATCGTTACTTTCTGTTCAATACTCAACAAACCTTTCTGCCCGAGTACTTCAACAGTATAATTCCCCACAGGAAGCGTAGACTTATACATGAAATTAACTTCCTTTGTTTCAGCCGGAGCCAGGGTTATCAACTTGCTGGCTACCTCTGTACTGTTAACCACCAGCACTACCGGAAGCGTGTCTTTCATGTTCCCCGCATTCGTTACATTTGACCTGATAGTGGCGGTCTCCCCGGCCTTCAGAACATCAGGGTCAATATTTATACTAATGGCCTTGAAATCGGAAAAAGGCGCCTGGACATCTATGTCCCGCCCTGCCGCGAGATATCCGCTCTTTGATGCGGATATAGTGTGAGTTCCGCTTTTTTCAAGCTTATAGTTCAGGACTCCTGTATTATCAGTTGAGCCAATACTTACATCATCATATCTCACATCGGCGCCTTCTATGGGAATATTCAGGTTCGTCACCCGTATTATTATAGTTTCTAATTGATTGGCATGTGCCGGCGCCTCTATGCTTAGCATTTTCTCGACATACGCTGCTACTTCTATGCTTTTAGTCCCCTTCTGGTATCCTAACTTTGTCGCCGTTATGTTATAAGTGCCATTCAAAGATTTTGGCAGCGAATAGTTAAATGTACCCGAAATATCTGTCCGGCCAGTTCCCGAACTTAGTAAAACAGAAGCTCCTTCAACCGCAGCGCCACCAGCCGTGACCTTAACCGTAACGACATCTCCTGCGGTGGCCTTTTCCGGGACTTCAATGATTAGCTGGGAACTGATCATTTCGGGCACTACCGTGACGAAAGGATAGAACCTGACATTATCGGAATCCGCGACTTTGAACTTAATATCACCCATCAGGTTCACCGTGCTCCCTCTGGAAAGGCCGATCGAACCCGGATTATTCATTATGATCCCCCCGGCGTTGAAGCTATTGATTTCCATCTTCCCGTAAGAGTCTCCCCCCCTCACCGGTGTCATTGATTCTGATATCTGGAACAGCCCTTTAATGAATGCGGCCTGCACCTCTGCACCTGCGAACACGTTTTCAAATCTGACGATTAAAATCGGAAGGTTTGAAGCCGACCCTATTGTCCTGGTGAATACATAGGTTTGATTCGGAGAGAGCGGAATTATGTCCACTTCTTTACCATCTTTTAGCAGGCTGATAAGCATCTGTCTTGAGGTCAAGTCTATTTCATCTGCTTTCAGGACATAACCTTCTTTCAGGGAAAGAGTACTTCCCACAGATATCACATGCTGGGTATCCTCATCGATAAGGATCTTATGAAGCTGCCCCTGGGAAAGTGCGCTCATTGGTTCAATGCTGGAAGTTGGATTCGGAGGATTTGTGTTTGCTGTATAACCTGCAAAATATCTTTCCGCCATGAAACCTATCCCCTGGTATGTACCAAAGGGCTCGAACTCGAAACTGATATCCTCAGAGGATGTCGAATACACCAGGCCACCATCCGGGATAGACGCTCCGTCTATCTGGTTTATCGTCAGTTTTTCAGTCCCGATATCCCTTTTCATATCATAATAGAAGCCAACGTTAGAACCACCTATGTCCAGGCCAAAATTAAGAGGAGTCCAAACGCTTGTCACCGGATAAATCGTCCCCCTGACATCATATATCCCCTTCCTTTCAACCGATGGGGCAAAACGCAGGACAGAGCTGTTGTCAGCTACTATTATTCTCAGATTCCCCATCAAATCAATTGTATCTCCGGGGGACAGTACGATCGGATTCGAATTCTCCATGCTGATCAGTTTATTACTTGATCCGGTGATTTCCATGTTCCCATATCTATCTCCGCTGCTTATCGTAATGTACGAATCCGAGACCTGGAACAATCCCTTAATGAATGCTGCATTTAAGGTGCCTCCACTGAAAACCGAATCTATGCGAACGGCCAGGATCGGCAAATCATTCACATTCCCGATATTTTTAGTATATACGTAGGTATTTCCTGCGCCAACCACACCATTATCAACTTCAGTACCATCTTTCGAAAGAGTAAACCAGACCTGTCTTGGACCGGCTCCAATATCGATCTGTTTCAATTTCAACACATATCCTTCTCCTAAAGTCAGGGTGCCGCCTTCATAAACAACTCTCTTATCATCATCATCAAAAAGCACTCTTTGCAGCTTGCCATTTCCAATCGTGGTTAATTCTTTATTGTCGGAAATAACGCTGTTAGACGTATATCCTGCAAAATACCTGTCAGCCATAAAACCTATAATCATATACTTGCCAAAACCAGAATAATTGAAATTTATTTCAATAGGAGATGTTTTGTAAATTATGTCACCGGCAGCTATGGTCCTATCGATATTCCGGATCGTAAGTTCCTCTGTAGTGAGATCATCATTTAAATCATAATAAAAGCCTGGAAAGTTATATGAATTCCATGTATAATCAGTTCCTGTATTCTTGTTTTGATCCCATACCCGGTTTACAAACTGGCCAGAGACCGGGTAAATCCCGGCGATAAGAACTATTACCAGAATTATTATTCCGAATTCAGTTCTGTATATATGTCCACCATAATCTTGATATTTTAACATAAACCTCCGTTTGACAATGAACTTTAACTAACCCATAAATAGAAATTATTTCCATTACTATAAAAATGTTTTCTATTTGTTAAACAATGAGTTTCTTTTTCATCAAATTAATTGAGAGTACAAAAAAGAGCAGTGTTGCCAGTAAGATCCAGACAAAACTGATAACCATTAATGGATTCGGTTGTGCAAGTGTCAGTGAACGAATGATAATCACCACATGAGTAAGGGGAAGTACTGCCAGAGCAAAATATCGGATAAAATCCGGCATAAGTGAAAGTGAGAAAAAGGTTCCGCTAAAGAGAAACATAGGAGTTATGAATAGAAATGTGGGGTAATTAAGAGAATCTATGCTTGGTACTATTGCAGTGAAGCACATGCCAATGGCTGCAAAAAGAAGTCCGGCCAGAAAAGAAAATGGGATTATCAGAAATGAAGAGGGAAAATCAATAATTCCAAAGATCGCAAATATAGGCAGCATTATCAAAGCGTTTATCACACTTTTGGTGGCGCCCCAGAGAAGCTCACCTGCTATTACTTCTTCAATGGAAAGTGGAGTTGCGATTATGGCTTCAAAGGTCTTTTGGTAATACATTCTGACATATGAACCAAAAGTGCATTCAAAAAAAGATGAGTCCATGATCCCAAAGGCTATCAGGGCCGGAGCAATAAATCTGATATATGAGACACCTTCCATAACATTTATGGAATTGCCGACTCCGAATCCAAAAGCAAAAAGATATAAAAGCGGTTGCGCGAACGAGGGAATGAAATTCACGATAAATGTTTTCATGAACACATCTTTATTGCGAGACCAGACTTTCCACAAACTGCCTGTGAGTTTTGGCACATCAAAATATGACATTTTATCAATCCCTCATTTTTCTTCCTGTGAATTTCAGGAACACATCTTCAAGTGTGGCTCTTCTAACGAGCACGTTTCCAAACTCGCATTCTTTTAAAAGAGCATTCATGACAGTCTGCGGATCATCAGTATATACCTGGATCGTATCTCCCACTACTTCAAATTTCGAAGATGTCCTGCTTAAACAATCAATTGCAGCGGGATTATTATCTGCTTCTACAATTTCTGTGCCAATGTATTCCCTTATAAGTTCTGAGGGTTTCCCTTCCACCAGGATCTTGCCGTTATCCATGATAACAAGCCTATCGCATAAGCGCTGCGCCTCCTCAAGATAATGTGTTGTAAGAACGATCGTATTTCCAAGGGATTGCAATTTCTTTATCTTTTCCCAGATAAGGTGTCTTGCCTGCGGATCCAGCCCAACTGTGGGCTCGTCAAGAACCAGCAGCTTGGGATTGTTTACGAGAGCTCGCGCAAGTAAAAGCCGCCGCCTCATTCCTCCTGATAATAATGTGACCAGGGTATCTTTTTTCTCTTTCAGCATCACGAAATCGAGAAGTTCTTCGATGATCTTCTCTGCTTTATTTTGCGCAATATCAAAATATCGTGAATATACGAGGAGGTTCTGGTAAACAGTGAAATCCGGGTCAAGGTTACTCTCCTGGGGCACTACTCCAAGAAGTCTTTTTATCTTTCGCTGATCAATGCTCACATCCATCCCGAAAACCTCAAGCTTTCCTTTATTTTTGGGTGAAACACACTGGATCATTTTCATCGCAGTGGTCTTTCCAGCACCATTCGGACCAAGAAATCCGAAAACTTCCCCCTCATTTACTACAAAACTGATGTTATCCACGGCAATAAATTCACCATATCGTTTTTCCAAACCCTGCGCTTCTATCACCGGAACAATAATGAACCTCCAAATTATAGCGGTATAATATCCATTGTAGCATAACACTTCTGTTTTAGATTAAATTTACCCAAAAAATTGTTAGTGTATTGCCAACCACGCAAGAAATCACCCGAAAGTAAATGTGAATGCATGCAAACCCGGATTTTCTACAAGAATATCAAGCGTATGTTCTCCATAACCCATGGGATCTTCGATTAATGTATATAGCCGGGGTTCGCTGATGGTAACGATGCTTGAGCCATTTATTGTCGAAACATCTTTTCCGGATTCATTTCCAAGCATATTTCCGTCACGGAGAATCCGGATCGTTATATTTTCATTTGCACTTGCTACAAAATGAACATTTTTTGCGTTATAACGAAAAATGATTTTTGCCCCCGGATCTTTATTTTCGGCATATTCATTCTGGAAATCCCAGGCGCCTGACAGATAAAGGGTATTTGTTAAGACTTGCGCCGGTTCAGTAAGATTTTGAACACCAACTTTATTTACTATTCCATTGCCCAGATAACTGTTCCTGTTTGCGCCAAAATAAACTTCAGGACTGCTCACTCTGGCAAGATCAACATTCGGCGCTCCGGCTGGCTTTGAAACTTCCGTGCTGATCTGTTCATTGATGTTTAAAACTGCATTCTTTTCTTTCAAAGCATCCTGGATATTTTTTTCAGTCACATCATAATCTCCCTCACCAATGTGGTCAGCAACGATGAAACCGTCAATATCGATAAGATAATCATGTGGCCAGTATAGATTTCCATAAGCAGTCCAGGTCGAATAGTTATTATCCAGGACAACAGGATATTTGATATTATATTTTTGCACTGCTGCAAACACATTGTCATAGTTTTGTTCAAACTGGAACTCTGGTGTGTGAACTCCTATGATCACAAACCCCTGATCCTTATACTTTTCATACCAGCTATTAAGATACGGTAAAGTCCTAAGACAGTTAATACAACTATATGTCCAAAAATCAATAAGTATGACTTTCTTTCCGATCAATTCTGCGACAGTGATATTATTCACGTTGATAAAACCCGAAGGATTTACAATTTCTTCTGCAACCGGGTATTTTCCCAATTTCATATTGTTCAAAGTTTTGACCTGTGCTTCTCCGGGTGCTATCCTTACCGGTTTTAATCCTTCCAGATAAAGGATTGAAGCAATTATTGCGATCAAGACGAGGATAAGCAGGATTGTTTTTTGTTTCATTGTCCTAAGAGCCACCTGTTAAGAGGGCCAAAATTGGCAATTAAGTTAAGGTTACGTGTAAAGGCAAGAATGCCAAGAATGATCAGGATAGTACCAAAAGCGATATTTATATATTTGAAAGTCTTTGCATGACGAATCGTGGCACTGGTAATGAAATTTGAGGCCCTGGAAGTGAATAAGCCTACAATAAGGAAAGGAACCCCAAGGCCCAGGGAATAGGAAAGCAATAAGTAAAATGCCATTCCCGGCTGTATTGCAGCAAACCCCAGAATACTGCCAAATGCAACCCCGACACATGGCGTCCAGCCAGCCGCCAGAGCTGCCCCGAACAGGAAAGATGTGAAATATTTTGAGTTGAACTTCAATCCGATCTTGAATTTATGCTCCTGCTCAAGAACTGGTATCTCGATAAGCCCTACCAGGTAAAGACCAAAAAAAATGACGATTATGCCCCCTATACGGGCAAGCCATATCTGGACATCATTTGCAAATGCCTGCAGGATGGTATTTAGCAAAATACCAAGAAGTGCAAAAACCACTGAAAACCCCAGGACGAAAAACAGGCTGTTAAAAAAAATATTTTTCTGCTTCGATCCGGTATCTGCAAGGGAGACCCCGGCAAGATATGTCAGGAATGTTGGAATAATCGGCAGCATGCACGGGGATAAGAATGAGACCAGCCCCGCAAGGAATGCAACTATAATAGTGATCTCAACCATATTTTAGCCCACTAAGTTATTAATTGTTTTTTTATTTATAAAAGTTTAATCCCTGGATTTTTCATTGGGATTACTCATTCAATGATCTTGAAAAACTAAGGAAATAAGACCCGAAAACGCTTCTTCAGGCTCACACCACATAACCATATTGAATTGGCCAAAAGTGTTTTAATCCCAATATCTATTTATCCGATGAGTTCTAAATAATAATTGGGGAAAAAATATGAATTGTGACATATGTGGTAAATCCACTTCAAATAAAAATAAAATATGTGACAGATGTACAAAAATAATGGATAAGGTCATAAAAGATGTTGGCTCAGACGTCCTAAAAAATATTGATGATTGCAAGTACTTATATCCTATGATAAAACGTGTTGCTGAAGGATCGCTTCGAACCCAGGATGTAATCAATGAGGTTTTAAAGGGTGAAAGTGATTAAAATTTTCAATACCTGAATGTATATTCCGAGCATGGCGTTTTAAGGAGAAACTTATGCAACATCCTAAAAATAAACCGAACCACAAAGCTGTTGTACTCACCGCCGATAAGTTTGAGGATATGGAAGTCTTTTTCCCTGTTTTCCGCTTGCTGGAGGAAGGATGGCATGTGGACATCGCTGCGCCTAATTTGAAGGAAATAAGCGGAGAGAACGGCTACGTTTTAAAACCCGATAAAACTATTGACGAAGTTAATCCAGGCGAATACGATCTTCTTATAATTCCAGGCGGAGCGCCAAATGGAGCGCCGTCAACCGTGCGCAAGATTAAAAAAGCGCAGGAGATAGCAAAATCATTCGTTACCAAAAATAAACCTGTTGCCTCCATCTGTCATGGCCCCTATACTCTTGTGTCTGCTGACCTTGTGAAAGGAAGGCACCTTACTTCTTTCTGGCATGATGGCGTGCCCGAAGAGATAAAAGCGGCAGGCGGAATCTGGGAGGATAAAGATGTTGTCGTTGATGGGAATCTCGTCACCTCTCGTTACCCGATGGACTTGCCCGCGTTTATGCGAGAATTAATGAAGATGGTTAGATCGATCGAAAAAAATGATTAACAAGGGAGGAACAAATATGGAACAAATACAAGATGTCTTGAAAGTAGCAGCTAAGGCTTATAAGCTGCTCATGGAAAATGAGAAAGTAAGGGTGCTGGATATCCGGCTTAAACCCGGCGAAAAGGCGCCGATGCATAACCATCCCAGCGGCCATGTTGTCTATGTGATGAACAATGCCAGGTTCAAATTGACCTTTCCCGATGGCAAGACCGGTGAATTTGATCTTAAGGCCGGACAGACTTTGTGGTTAGAAGCGGGGTCGCATGCGACTGAAAATATAGGAACCACCGATGGTCATAATCTGGTTGTAGAAATAAAAAAGTGACAACTATCTCAAAAGCAGGATATCCTGAAGATAGAAAAGACCATGTAGTTTTTTCCTGCCTTATTTTAACCTTTAATGTTAAATGCCATACAATTCAAACTATCTTTGCGTCCTTTGCGCTCAGGTATGAAAAAATTTAACAACGAACTCGTACGAACTCCTTACGAACTGACGCCCCATGAGCAAAGACCGCAAAGTGTTCAGTATATATGTAAGATAATTTATGTTCTTTACTATAATGACCAACAATATCCCTCCTCCAGTCAGAATCGAAATGTCATTGGGGATATGTCTCCATATCATGAATCCCGAAATTGAACAGGGAGATTATCCTTCCTGCAGGATACAAAAGGGGCTTGTACTTGTTCATGAAAATAGAGATCTGTCTGAAGAAGGCATTGGATTCGCAGTACCTGTGCTAAAGTTCGGGCATGAAACTATTTTTCCGGGAAATGCATACATAACTACTGAAAAAGACGGTGATACATCCATGGTTAAGATAGATTATGATATGAACCTGGTGGAGAGGATGATGGTGAAAAGCAGCAGGAAGATAGACAGCAAAGCCTTTTATAAAATAAAAGAATGTTTCTCATGGCTGCATTGGGAATATCCATTGTTTAGAATGTTCCTCGTACATTCGTCTGATTTATTAAGGCGCAATTGTGGTATGAAGACCAGATTCGAAAAGATTTCTTCTGCAGGTATAATAAGTGTTGTGAATACCGTCAATACAAAAAAAGGCATAATCAATGTTGTAGTGGATATAAGAAATGTGAATAGAGAAAGATGCACAGAGGTTAATATCATGAATGAACTGGGCGCAAACCATTTTGACAGCTACGGCGATTCAAACGGATTATTTCTCAACGGAAATGCGATAGGAACGTGGGATGAAGTTTTTGCAGATGAGGCATCATTCATTGATTCCTGTGATAACATAGCTTTCACACTAAATTCAAAAAAAGGAGCCAGGATGTTCAGGGGAAGGGAGCTTGTGGGAGGCCGCCTGGCATGGTCCGGACTCGCATATAGGTTACCTCCGGACATTATTAATTTCACTTATGACATAAGGATTGAAAGGTTTGCATGACCTGCGTTCTCCTTATTTACCCATATTTTAAAAATCTACACAACAGGTCAAGTTTTCGCTTTCCTCCTCTTGGATTGGGATATGTGGCGGCAGCCCTGCGAAATGCAGGCTATGGAGTTGATATCATTGATTGTACCTTTATGAAAAGGGACGAGGCTCTAAGGAAAGCCCAATGTGCGGGAGCGGATATTGTGGGGATATACAGCATGGTGACCATGAGGAATGACAGCATTTGGTTCGCGAAAAACTTAAGGGATAGTTGTGATCTCCTTATTGCAGGAGGTCCTCTTCCTTCATGTGATCCTCTCTCATTCATGAACGACTTTGATGTCGTAGTGAAGGGGGAAGGGGAGGAGGCTATGCTGGAGCTGCTCAGGATATATGAGAGCGGCGATGATCCTCAATCCGTACAGGGAATCATATACCGCAAATGGAATAATGACCATGCAAAGGGGGAGCAGGATGGCATAATGTTCACAGAGCCACGCTTATTGAAATCAGGCCTTGACACAATAGCATTTCCTGCAAGGGATTTGTTTCCGAATGACAGATACATAGACTACTGGAAGAGAAGAGATGGGCATGCTGCAACTACAGTCTTCACAACCAGGGGCTGTCCCTTTAGTTGCGAGTTCTGCAGTAATGCCGTTTTTGGCATTTCTTATCGTGAGAGATCTCCTGAAAATGTTGTGGATGAGGTTGAACAGGCGCTTTCATTCGGATATGATCGCATTCACTTTGCAGATGATGTTTTCACGCTAAATAGAGAGCGTGTGCTCAGGATATGTGACGAAATAATGAGGAGAGGTCTTCATTTCAAGTGGGAGTGTCTGGGAAGAGTTGACTCGATCGATGAGGAGATATCTATTGCGATGAAGGAAGCGGGATGTGATAGGATTTACTTCGGGATTGAATCCGGCAACGATTCGGTGTTGAAGCTCATGAAGAAGAAGATCACACCGGATAGGGCACGCAAGGCAGTTTATGCAGCCCATGAAGCAGGGCTTTCGACCGGAGCTTTTTTTATCCTTTGCTATCCGGGGGAAACTGATGATACCGTACTTGAAACTCTTCGTTTTGCAGTTTCTCTTCCTCTTGATTACCTCTCATTTACCATGCCTTATCCTTTGCCTGGAACTGCCCTTTATGAAAGGGTGAAGGGCAGGATCTCAAAAGAATGGGAAGCTCCGGACAGTCTTATTTCTGATCAAGTCCTTATCTTTGATGCAGACTTCCCTGAGTACAAGATGAAGTTCGCTATTTTAAAAGGGGAGGCGCAGTTTGAGATGAAGAAGAGGTTTGGGAATTATTCATTCCTCGTTATGAAGCCCTTTGAGCTATTGACAAATTTCATGTTCAGGTTAATGAAATAGATGGCATATAAAATAGCCATGAAGCTTAACAGATGATAAATTTCATCTGTTATACCGGCAAAGAAATCACAAAATATCAATATTATTTCATGATCAGTATCCACTCGTTTGTACATTTACCAATATCTGATATTCCTGGGAGAATACATCTGTTCCATCAACTATCGCATGTGCTCTGAAGTATAAAGTTCCACTTGCAGGGATATTTACTTCGGCGCTAAATTGCTGTAATGTTTTTCCTGTCTGTATCACAGTGGACTTTGAATAATCCGAAATAATTGCACCTCCGCTCTTATAGTCCCAGAGAATAGCGGTATTGCTGATATTGCCAGGATTTCCTCCGGAAACTTCCCATCGAATAGTAATTATTGTATCTCCATACGCACTGGAGGGGAAGGAGGTAACTTTGATAGCCAGTGCGGATGATGTGGCAACTGGAGATTGAATTGTTGTTGCGGATACTGCTGCAACCTGGTTTGGTTCTACAATAAACCAGACATTACTAACATTATCTCCATTTGTATCGCCGCGTATGGCGTCGTTAACATAATAGTAGAGTGGCATTTGTTTATATGTTGTTTGTTTGGATCCTTCGCTGTTGGTTATAACACCGAAATCAGAAGCATTAATCATTGATGGCACCACGATATTCTCAGAATAGAACACAGGCCAGGCCTTTAAACAATTTCCTTTACAATTGCTCACGCCTGGGATATCCTTTGTAAATTTATACAATGTATGTCCGTCTGAATCAACAATGAATTTCATTTTTTCTTTATCAGCAATTAAAACTGCATAATCTGGTCTGGCGACAAACCATACATTACCTACTCCTTCTCCTTTAATATCACCAGGACTTACATCACCGGAGAAATAGTATAAGGGCCATCCTTTAAAAGTAGTCTGTTTGTTTCCTTCGTTCCTTGTAATTGTCCCAAAATCAGGGACGTTTAATCCAGGAGAGACAGATATCTTTTCCTGGTAAAAAACAGGCCATTTATTAAGACATTCACCGCTGCAATTGCTATCTCCCTTTAAATCCTTAGTAAAGAAATAGAGAGTTTTTCCTTTATCATCCACGATATAATTTCCAGCAGATAGTCTAATTGTTGGTTGTTCTGAAGCTGGCTGTACTGAAGTTGTTTGTACTGGTGTCTGATTTCCTGTTGGCTGTTGTTGAGCGCAGCCGCTAATTAGTAAAATAGCTAATATTCCAAATATGACAAAGAATGAAAAACTCTTTTTCATTTGATTTCCTCCCTGTATTATTGATTAAGAATACATGTTAATATGTTTTTGCATTATTTGTGAGTGTAAAATCTTTCACCAAACTTTGACATGCCCCATTTATTAAACCCGAATAGCTAAATACATCAAACGCAATAAAATCAATATATTGCGGTTATAAGAGTATAATATGGATAAGAAAGAAGCCATTAAATTATGCATATGCAGTCTTTGTCCCACATTTATCGAATGCAGAGAAGAAATAGCATTTTGTTTTTTAACAACCGGAAAAAGCAAATGCATTAAAGAGGAAAAAGGATGTTTATGCCCAAGCTGTTCTGTTCAGGAAAAAATGGGATTTAAACATGTTTACTATTGCACCCGCGGAAACGAAAAGGATCAACTTGCAAAATAGTAAAGTCTGGAAATGCAACGTATGCGGTTTTATTCATAGGGGAAATGAGCCTCCCGAAGAATGCCCGCAATGCAGTAGTTCTTCTAAAGAATATTCGGAACTTAAGGATAAACAAAAACTTAAGTCGGATAGAGAAAAGTTTGATGTATTATTGATCAATGGAAGTTCCCACGGATTTCACAATACCAGCGTTTTAGTGGATTCAGCAGAAGAAACCCTTAAGGGAAAAGGCGTTAGTTTCAGGCGGTTTAATTTGAATGAATTGGATATCCAGCATTGCTGGTGCTGCTATAGTATGAGGGATTCTGCATGCACGTACCCATGCAGGAACCAGCTTGATGATATGCCTGCACTCCATGAGATGGTTATTAATTCCAGGGCAGTGATTGTCGCTTCTCCCATAAATTGGAATAATATGTCTGCGCGATTAAAGGATTTCCTGGACAGGCTGACATGCCTTCAAAATCTTTACTTACTGAAAAAAGAAGGCTTAACCACCGGGAAAGTTGTCGGAATTCTTGTCAACGGTCATGAAGATGGAGGAGCGAAAACTGCAATGGACATTTTTCTTTACTTCCAGCAAATGGGTTTTGTTCTTGCCCCGTTCGGTTTTGCATACAGGACCCATGGATTACAATATAATTCAAAAACTGACAATGATTTTTTCAAAGATGACGAAATACTGAAAACGGAAATCGATGGCATTGTTATCAATGTTTTTGAAACAATGAACCAGGATTTAGAGACTAAACTAAAAGATAGGATAGTTCCTGTTAGCGAATAGCTTTATAAAGAAGAAGAAAATTCGCTCAAAAGTCATTGATTTCAAGGTTATGTAAAAGTATAAATGATAGTTGTGACCATTAAATTATCAGGGAGGAAATATTTTATGGACAAAACAAAAGCGTCAAAATCTACCTCAACATCTGCTTCTTCATGGTGGAATGAAAGAGGAAAGATCTCTGCAATGAAATCCGAAACAAAATCCGTAAAACCAAAAAAGAAAGTCAGGACAAAGAAGGCCAGCAAAACAGAAACGGGGCAAACATATTATTGTGAAGTTTGCGGATGCGAAATGGTCTGCGTTTCAGAGAGCGCCGGTGTAGTTGTTTGCTGTGAAGAACCGATGTGTCTTGTCATCTAATTTCACATCTTTTTCTTTTTGAATCCCGATAATTGAGTTTTTAGCCATATTGAAAAATTCAGATCGGGTTTCAACAATCATCATTGGCAATTGATTTTCAGGGAGGTGACACAAATGGCTAAACAAGTTGAATGTAAGTCAGCAGGAATAGACTGTCCTTTCATGCTTCGCACAGATAATGAAGACGAACTTGTATCGTTCGCCCAGCAGCATGTCAAGAAAGCGCATAAAAGGGAAGTCTCAAGAGAGGTCGTACTAAAATTTGCAAAGAATGTGTAGGCTGCCGGCTCATTTTTTTAAATTTTTGATATAAAATGGAGAGCACATGCTTATCTCGAAAATGACGTTCCTTTTCAATGTCAAAAACATACCCTATATGCCCGTCGAATCTTTATCGGTCACGGGATATTATGTACAACATCATATATTTCTAAACGTAGCGTAGCCTTTACTTTTAGGAATAGTTCAATGGCTTTAGGTGTCTGTGTACTGCTTCTCATTTTCTCCAACGCGTCACGACTTTCCCACACAGTTTCAATCCTGTAAATTTCCGGATTGTCATTTTTTCTCAGCAGAGATGACCGTACCAATCCTGGGGTCAATGTGGCTTGTTTCAGGGATTCGTAAGCCGTTTCGAATTCTTTTGCTTTGGAAATTGGTACCTTTCCTTCTACAATAGTTATTACTTCCATATTCACACCTTTCCTGGATATTATTTGGGTTTCATTGCTGCTATCATCAACCCCGTTCACCTTATCTATTATTTTCTCTTTTGTATATAAAGACCAATGATTGTTTTATTATCTTGTTTAAAGGATCAAAAAAACAATGGGAACCCACATAAAAGCATACCATAAATCTTATGTTGATGTAGAGGATATCATACATGCAGGTGTTAATGATGACCGAATATGTCCGAACCACAATCAAATTAAGAGAAGATGTCTATCAAACTCTTAAGGAAGCAGGGGCTAAAAATATATCAGAAAAAATAAATGAAATTTTGATCAAAACGCTTTTCAAAGAGAAGAAAAGCCTTTTCGGGACAATGCAAAAAACTGATCTATCAGACCTCAGGGACCATGAGGATAGATTAGAATGATGCTGGATTCTTTCGCATGGATGGAATATTTCATGGGGACTCAGAAGGGTGAAAAAGTCCAAAAATTAGTCGATGACAACTCGCAATTATACACTTCTCCGATAGTGTTAGCAGAAATATATTCCAAATCTCTCAGGACTGATGGAAAGGCCGAAGAGAGAAAGGATTTCATAATGAAACGATGTGCTGTAGTAGCATTTGACGCAAAGATCGCAGTTGAAGCTGCAAAAATACATGCTGAAGAAAGGATTAAGATCCAGGATTTCGGTCTTGCTGATGCCATAATACTTGCATCAGCCCATAGCAGGAAAATGAAAGTATTGACAGGAGACCCACATTTCAGGAATTTTAGAGATGCTGTTATGTTGTGATTTTTCATAACGGTCTTGGCTTTTATTTTTATTCCATTCATACCTTTGTGGTTATTCTGACAGTGGTTTCTGTAACGACAATAAAATTTTCTGGGATAGATTTTTCATATTTTTCAATCAAGCGCTGCAGTACAGCTATTTTGTTTGCAGGCCTTTCATCTTCAAGACGCAACAGGATCACACCTTTATGTGGCCTTTTCTCTCGAAAAACAAGCTCGCCAAAGTCTTTATCATTTGTTATCAGTATGCGATTTTGCTCGAATGCTTTCTGGATAACATTTCTATCATCTGTTCCCCTGATTTCATCAAATACAGAAACAACATCATGATTTTTCAGGCGCAACCACTGTGAAACCGCTGGCCCTGTGCATTCATCCACAAGGAACCGCATCTAATAAGCCTCTGCTGTCAAAGGCATAAATGTTGTATTTTCGAGGGATTCCGTTGCAAATTGCAGACATGCCTGTATATCTTCCCGGTTTAATCCTTTGTATTCTGCAAGGATTTCCTCTACAGAAGCGCCATGCGCTAATAATCCCAGGATATACTGTACCGTAAGTCTTGTCCCCCTGATCACAGGTTTTCCAGTCATAACATTGGGATCAAGAGTGATGCGTTCAAGCAATTTTTGCACTTTCATATCTTTTCACCTTATCTATTATTTTCTCTTTTCTTATATTAAGACCATTGATTGTCTTCTCAATATTATTTAATTGGCTGTGTCATTTAGACCACAGATAAATCCATGCACCTGCTGCACACTACATCGACCCATCCAAAACCTATATCCCTCCCGACCACCCAATATAAATCAAGGTGATGGGAATGCCAACAATTGTACACTTTGACCTGCCAGCGGATGATACTGAACGTGCAAAAAAATTCTATGAAAAGCTGTTTGACTGGAAATTCGAAAAAGTACCGATGCCGACGCCGTATTATCTTATAGGGACAAAAGACCTGGAAGGAAATCCGGGAGTCAGGGGCGGGATGGGACTAAGAGGGCTGCCCGGACAGCAGGTCTCGAATTATATCGGTGTGCCTTCAGTAGATGATTACCTGGAAAAGGTAAAGAAGCTCGGCGGTAATATCCTTATGCCAAAAACAAAAATCGCTGGATGGGGGTATCTTGCGATATGCGTTGATACCGAGAACAATACATTCGGGCTGTGGGAAGAAGACAGGAATGTGAAATAATTTTTCCGATTAAGATAAAAAATGACCATAATGAAATCCTATAAATACCATATTTCCAGTTTCATTTAATACTACGACCTGATCATTGAGGTTAATACGGGATCCCATGGACCATCCATAATTATTATCAAAATCTATTTTTATTAATGTGGCATTAGAAAAGTTCATCTCACCTGTAAAATTATCATGAAATCGTTTGAAAGTTGAGTTGTCAGAAATCGCTATTTCACTATAATAATCGTTCTTTATCAGTTCTTCATTATTTTCTCCAGTAATAAAAACAGGATTTCCAGGATGGATTGAAATATTTTTTCCTGGGATTACTTTCAGCGCATATGTTGAATATGTTGCAGGCAGATCATAATCTCCTTTGATGTTATTTAATTCCTTCAAATCGAGTTTCTTAAAGAATTCAACGACACTTCTGTTTGCCCAATTTGACCATATCGGAGAATATAATCCCACAACATCCGTATACAACTGCGCAGGATCATATGTATCACCTGAATATTTATCGGGCAATCCGAAATTGTCGCTAACCCAATACGGAGGTCTTCCCATAGCAGTTGAATAATCAAAGAGATCTGCCTTTTCAATAGATAGAACACTATTTTCAAAAGAAGGTAATGAGACCGGTTTTGAGTTATACATGAGCAAGAACGAACTATTATACATTGAATCAACATTAAAAACAGCATAACCTTTAGTAATTTGACCTGGCAGAAGAGAAACATCTCCTAATCTTATTTCATCAAAAGGTATTCCTTCATAAGGATATTTTGAAATTACATTTATAGAAGCTGGAATTGATGAACCGGTTCCTGAATTGAGGCGCAGCTTGCTTAGCATGAATCGATAAGTTTCTGATCCATTATTTTTTATGGATAGATTATAAACAGCATATCGCTTTTCTGAAATATCATGACCCTGTAAATAGAACACGTCATAAACAATATAGTTCCCGTTTATTTCCTTTACGGGTAATCGCATACCTCCGCCCTGGCCAAAGCTCAATAAAGCGCTATCATTTGATATAAGTGTAATGTTAACTCCGCCGGACTGAAATTCATCGCCATATATTTTTCTTAAATAATCCCGCAGTATGTCGCTATCATTTCCGGGCGCATCGTCCCAGTTAAATAGAGGTCTTGGATTTATATTATCATTGTCCCGGTGATATATCCATGTAAAAGATTCCAGGGTGAATTCAGGAGTAAATTCAGTCATGTTCTCACCATCTTGTTCGCTAGAAGAGGTAAGATTGGTCGATCCTTCATTCGATTTTTCTTGAAATGAAGGTGAATCCGTTGATATATTGCTGATGCGGGTATCGACCTCAATTTTTTTTTCTTCAGTACATCCGCTAATGATTACTGAAAAAATGATTGCAAGAAGCAATATTTTGTTCTTCAAGTTTAGTTTCATTCCACCAGATTTCCCTTGGATGAAGGATGATATTGTGCACAACCTATTAAAGTCAACTGATATTTGACTGCGGAGCAAACATAGGTGTCATATAATTTTTTGGAAAATAAGATGCAGATAGGGTTTATTTTGGGATCTCAGGATTCAGCAATGGATTTCCAGGCTAAAGTATATCAGATTCTCAAACCTCTAAATTATTATGCCAAAAAATATAATTCTATATATCGCCACAAGTCTTGATGGTTTCATTGCCCGTAAAGATGGATCCATAGATTGGTTATCACCCTATGAAAATGGCCAGGAAGATTATGGTTACAACGATTTTTTAAAAAAGATCGGAATTGTATTAATGGGTAATACTACTTACAAACAAGTTTTGTCTTTTGGTGAATTTCCATACAGAGGGAAGGATTGTTATGTTTTCACAAGGAATAAGGAAAAGCGCAAAGATGAAAATGTGATTTTTGTGAGCAAAAACGCAAAAGATTTTATCAGCCAATTAAATTTAAAAGATGACAAAAATATATGGCTTGTGGGTGGTGCTTCAATTATTGACAAATTCCTTAAATTCGATTTAATTGATGAATTCATTATCACTATAATTCCGATTTTACTTGGAGAAGGAATTCCACTTTTTAAGGGAAGATCAGACGAAAAAAATTTGAAATTGATTGACGTAAAAACATTTGATCGGGGTTTAGTGCAATTATATTATAAAATAAAAATATCCTGAGATTTTCAACGTTTACAGGTGACAGGTCAAAAACCTTTTGAACTTAACGTTTATTCCTGAATTCTGTTGATAATTTCTGCCAACTGTTTTTCGCTCAACCCAATACCGGCTTCTCCATCGCATCTTATTTTTATTCTGCCATTTTCAAAGAAAATCACCGTAGGTACTATCTCCACCGAATATCTGTCCATTAAATCCTCTCTGTCATCTATCATAACGCGAAGGTATGTCTCTGGCTGTTTCTCAAAGTATCTATCATATATTGGCAGAAATGCCCGGCAGAATCCACACCATGATGCATAAAACAGGACAAATGCCTGTTTCCTGGTTTCTAGAAAATCCTCCAGGTCTTCGATATCTTTTAACTCACCTTTCTCCCTTGCCATCGTTATCCCCCCTTGCGACTTTTCAGGGTAGTGACTGCTGTCACAGAAAGGTTTATTCTGGGATTTACCACATCGACATAAGGTGACGCGATTTCTTTTTTCATATATCTCGCCATCAGCAGATTGGATCGGAATCCCTCCTCTCACCCAGATTGGACCATTTACCCCCATAAATGGGTCTTCTGCCAATGCGATTGAACGTCCAAGTTCGGGCTCAAGACTTTTCCCTGTTTTTTTATCCCAGAGTAAAAGGCGTCCTGAAGGACAATCGAATGAATTCCTGATTGCATTTTCTTTTATTTCCGGATCGTCGGATTTGGGAATCTGTTCCCAGATGTCTCCTGACCGATGACAGAAGCGGGCAGAAGCGCAGAGTTTTTCAACATCTTTCAATATCAATTCCAGACCGTTTATCTCTTTTGCCTGACTATGACTTTGTTCAAGATCCGCTGTCTCGTTTCCATTGAAATTTATACTGGCATGAGTTCCATCGCAGAAGGGTTTATTCTTTGATTGCCCACAACGGCATAATGCACAATTTTCTCTAACCGGATATTCCTTTCCCAATATCCAATTAATTGGAGTGCCTTTGCTATCGCAATTTATCACATATTCGAATATTGGAATTTTCCCGAAAACTATGTAAGGTCCATTTTTGGTGACCTTTATAAAGCATTCATCTTGTACCATGTACTTTTTATCTCTCTTATTCAATTTTGATGAGAAGCAGGAATATGAATCTTCAAATAGCCATGCAGACCCGGGTGGTTGCACGGTGGTACTTCTTTACTTCATCCTGAATTTTTCAAATCTTTCTTTCTTTGCCCTGCAAATAGGACATAGATCGGGCGCCTCTTCTCTTGCGCATAGATACCCGCATACCTGGCACCTGTAAACCTCTACCATTTCTCCACCTCCCGCTCCTTTTTGTTCTTTGATAGAAGGATAACCCTTTATAAAAAATTCCTTCGGGCGCCTTTCCGGAACAGGATCATGCGGTTTTCTCCCTGCGATCCATTCATCGTTCACGTACAGCGTGCATAGGCAGCTTCCGTATTCGGCAATATCAGCATCCCGGTAGTTGCAGGGGCAGATAATATCCATATCATTCGCTAGTGTTCCGTTTGCGAGGCGGCACGGACATGAAGGATAACCATATCGCTGCTCGTTGTCCCACATGCCCTGGAGAATGTCATTAAGTTCAAGCTTATTCGGGTTGAATTTGTAACCCTCTTCACGGGCTATTTTTTTCATCGAATCGAACATCTCTTCTATTGTTCTCATAATCCAAGCGCCTCTTTCAATTTGTCCTGATAGAAGCCAACTATTACTTTTTTACCAATTATTATCGTTGGAAATCTCATGTCTCCACTTACTTTCAACATTTCCGAAAGCACCGCGTCTTTTTCACTGCCATACAATTTGTCAACGTCAACATAATCGTATTCGATATCATTCTCTTTCAAAAATCGTTTCGTTGCGCTGCAATGAACGCATGTGCTAAGTGTGTAAAGCATAGGTTTTATCATTTTTTTCATGGTCCGTGCATCTCCCTGTGTTCTTCGGTGATGGCATGATGTTCAACAGGTGGCGCCACTTCACAAATATCAGGAGCGCCTTTTTCCCGGTAATGCAGGTTCCATTTCTTGCAGACCCACATCTGGAGCTTTTTTATGTCCTCATCGCTCATGTGCCTGAACCGTCCCTGCATATTGAGGTAATCCTTCACAGATTTCATTTTACCTGGTTTATAAGTGACCTTCTTCTCGCCGTTTTCGACTTCATAAAGCGTCCACATACCGCTTTCAACTGCTCTTTTTGTGACCTCAACCGTCTTTGCGGGATCCATCTTCCAGCCCGGTATGCATGGAGTGAACATATGCAGGAAACGAAATCCTTTCATATTTTTTGCTTTCTCGACCTTTCGGATGAAATCAAGAGGATGCCCGATGGATAATGTCGCATAATATGGAATTTCATGAGCTACCACAATATCCCCCAGGTTTTTCTTGAATCGCTGGTTTCCCTGCATCTTTGAACCCACAGGCGTAGTTGTAGTCCAGGCTCCAAAAGGCGTTCCGCCACTTCGCTGGATGCCTGTGTTCATATACGCTTCATTGTCAAGGCAAACATAAATGATATCTTCGTTGCGCTCTGCCGCGCCCGACATGCTCTGCAAACCAATGTCATAAGTTCCGCCATCTCCCGCGAATCCGACAACTGTGACCTTTTTGCCCTTATTTTCAAAAGCCGCCTGCATACCCGTGAGACAGGCGCCAGTATTTTCAAAAGCAGTATGGAAAAACGGGACTTTCCAGGCTCCATAAGGGAAAGTAGATCCAAATACAACGGCGCAGCTTGCTGGCACATATACTACTGTATCTTTTCCAAGAACACGTATGGCATTTCTTATTGACATGGCGACCCCGCAGCCAGGACAGGCTGTATGACCTGCCGTGAAAAGGTTATCATCAGAAAGTTCTTTAATAGTTATCATACTGTTTCACCCCTTGTATTGTGCCAGTTTACCTCTTTCACTTTCTCACCTTTAGCCGCCCTGGATGTCAGATCGAACATCTTAGATATCTGCTCTTTTGTCACATCCCGCCCTCCAAGCCCTGCAAGATGATTTATTACTGGTATCGTCATGCCAAAAAGCGCCGAGCGCACTTCATTATAGACAGGGCCTCCGCCATGATATGATATCGAGCGGTCAAAAACACCAAGCCCATCCAGATTTGTAACTAATTTTCTCAAAATCTCAGAAGGGAACGGCCTGAAAAACCGAAGTTTGATAATGCCTACTTTTTCACCTTTTTGCCTCAGTTCATCGACGACTTCGCGGGATGTACATGTAACGGTTCCCATTGTTATTAGAGCGACCTTTGCGTCATCCATCATATAAGTATCAACCAGACCGCCATAATCCCTGCCGAACTTTTTGGCAAATTCGTCATTTACTTCTTTAATAACATCTTTTGCAGTTTCAAATGCTCCAACAGTCTGCCTTCGTAATTCCATAATATACTCGGCAGGCATAAAAGTCCCGATCATAGCCGGTCTTGCCGGATCAAGAAGGATATCCGGTTCATAAGGCGAAAGGAACGAATCAACTTCCTCTTGCATCGGGATCTCAACGGGCTCAACCGTATGCGTAAGCACGAAACCATCAAGACAGGGCATAACTGGCAAAAGTACGCGTTTATCCTCAGCGATCCTGAAAGACTGGATTATCATGTCCAGAGCTTCCTGGTTATCTTCCACGTAAAGCTGCAGCCATCCGGAATCTCGCGCACCCATGGAATCATTGTACTCGCACCAGATGCCCGGAGGACCTCCAAGTGTACGGCTTGCATTTGCCATAACCACAGGAAGGCGCAGAGGCGCTGTTGCATAAAGCATCTCGTGCATGAATGCAAGTCCCTGTGATGAGGTTGCTGTAAAAACCCTGGCGCCAGCGGCAGATGCTGCTGCTGATGCGCTCATTACGCTGTGTTCCGATTCCATGGTAAGGAACTTTGTATCAAGTTCTCCATCGTTCACAAAATCAGCGATATGTTCTATTATTAATGTCTGCGGCGTTATGGGATAAGCCGGAACTACATCAACGCGACACAGTTTTGCGCCGATTGCAACGGCATGATCACCCGTTATTACTTTCTTCATGACCGAGCCCTCACCATTTTTATCGCATCAACAGGACATTCATTAGCGCAAATGCCGCAGCCCTTGCAGTAATCATAATTTGTCATGAGGTCTCCGCGGTCTGAAATCCTGACAATTGTCCCTTCGGGGCAATAAAACCAACACAGGAGACACATTGTGCATTTTGCTTTATCCCTTAAAGGACGGTAAGTCGCCCAACCTGAAACTTTATTCTCGATAAAACTCCCGGGACCTATAAGACCTGACTCTGTTTTACCTTCAACAAGAGCACCGCCAATCGGAATATCCTGGTATTCTGGCAGCCATTGTTTCTTTGCCTCAAGCTTTTTAACACCCCGGCTGATTCCAAGGATCGTTTTTTCATAAGCAGTCCTTGCAGCCAGCGCATTTCTCTCACCAACTCTTTCGCCCAGTTTCTCGCCGAATTTTTCCATGATGGATGCTTCCAGAGATTCGATACTGATAATTCCCGTTGCTTTTGCAAATGCCCCCAGGATTGCGGTATTTGTTATCGGGGCTTTCAGTATTTCAAGCGCGATGGATGTGGCATTGACGCTTGCTGTTCTAACACTTACGCCAAGGTCAATGTCATCAGGTTTTTCTTTTGAATTAATTATTACCATGCCATCCGGTTTTAAACCTGAAACAACATCTATGGTATCAAGAAGGGAATCGTCAAGCACTACTACGCAATCTGGTGCATAAACCTGCGTTTTGCTGTATATTTTTTTATTATCTATCCGCGTAAATGCAAGAACGGGCGCACCACGTCGTTCAGCTCCAAAAAATGGAAAGGCCACGGCATAATTTCCTTCATTTACGGCTGCCTCTGCGAGTGTCTGGGCGGCCATGACCGCACCCTGGCCGCCCCTTCCATGGAACCTGACTTCGAACATGTCTTTTTATTCACAGGATCCGGGCAAAAGGATATTCCCACAGTCCCTGCATACGAATCTTGGAAGACTTTTCTTGAGCATTTTAACAGGCGCAGGATAACCTCCTTCCCAGATAGCAAGATCGATCCGGTTTGCGTGTTCCATGCACAGCCCTTTCCCGCACATTATGCATATGGCAATTGTTTTTGAAGGTGCATCATTTTTTGTACATTCATAGCATTTTAACATGGCGATCACCAGTTCTCCTTAAGAGCTTCATGACAGGGCGGACACATTATTCTTTTCATGTTCTCGATATCCTTTTCAAGTCTCACAGGATAGTCACCTTTCCAAATAGGTGTTTCTTCATATCTTGCATGTTCCATGCAAACTCCCATTCCACAAACGATACAGACTGCAACTGCATCTGTGTCTTTTCCTATTTTAGCGCAAATATAACAGTTCATATTTATTTCACTCTCCTTCACCTGCCATTAATCCTTCTTTTATTAACAAGTCGCTTCTGACAGCATGGGTTGATTCTACTTTTTCACTCAGTATCTGACGTATAACCTTTGCCAGTTCATTCAATTTGATCCGTGAGCAGGTCTCACCCCTTGTTATGCCGCTTACGATCGCAACAACTGTGCCTTCTGTTTCAGGATTTTTTGGTTTTACAAATTTTGTCCTTATGCCGGCTTTTGCAAAATCCTCAAAATCGATAGGATATTCACAGGCAACGACCGTGGGGATATTTATATATTTTAAGAATTTCCTTGTTTTTGAAATTATATGGGAATTAACGTTTCCCATATTTAACAGCAAGATCTTGTGCCTTGATATCTGTTCAATTTCTCTTGCAGACAAACCAAAATTTGCTCCATAACCTTTTGAGATTGTACTAGCTCCGACATCGTCCATCGGAATACCAGCGCCTGCTTCAAGCACAAGTACGCTTACCTGAATGCTCTCCCTGCGAAGACCCTGTGTGATCTCGCACACAGGTTTTGTTATATGCCTGCGCCCAGGCGTCATGGCTATAGCTACAACATCAGGTCTTGCGGCTTCCGAAAGGGTTCCGCGCTGGGCAAGACCACCGCCCCGCCCTAAACCCATTGTTTCCCTGCAGTCCACTAATTGTGTTTCTCTTCCGAACATAGTTATTTCTTTATTGATAGTGTGGTTTCCCAGATATCGGCATGACCTTCTTCATCAGAGAGGATCTCCTCTAACATGAGTCTGGTCGTGGGGTCATTTTCTTCGATGGCGAGCTTAATGTGTTCCTTGTATTGTTTGATCGCTGCATTCTCTTTTGCAAGATCATCCTGCATCATTTTCTTTAGGTCTCCGCCTTCAATAATGGGCTCAGGTTTCTTTATGGGAGTCCCGCCAAGATAGACAATGCGCTCTGCAAGTTTCTCTGCATGTCCCATCTCATCCTTTGCCGTGGATTTGAATATTTCAAGGATAGCCGGGCTTTCCATGCCTTCTCCCTCATAATGATGTTTCATATACTGTATGATCGCGGCCAATTCGGCTTCTCTGTCCTTGTTTAATGCATCTATTATTTTCTGGCTCATTGTATCCTCCAATTTTATTATTTTTTTACCTTTCATTGATAAATCAATGATTTCGAATATATAATCTCATTTATGGTTTATTGTCTTCTTCTTCCGCCCATGCAGCCATGACCGCTTCCGTGACCGCCATGTTCTTCATTTCCTTCCATTATTTTCAAGGCTCTCCTGCATACTGCGACACCCGGCGCACCAGAAGTAATGAAAATGACATTCATTGTTTCCATTATTTCTTCTTTTGTAGCGCCATGGTTTATGGCGCTTCTCATCTGGGATTCACAACATGCTTCACAGCGTTGTGATGCCATTATTGCAAGTGACATCAGAACCTTCACTTTTGCAGAAAGTGCGCCGTCTTCCTGTATGCCGTCATCGCATTTTTTATAATGCTGGAACATCTCCGGATTCATTTCACTCATCATGTTCATGATCTCAGGGGTAAATCCCATTTTCCCTTCGATGCTGTTTATTACCTTTTCTGGTTCCATATTTATTCTCCCGTAGTATATTTGTTTAAAGTTGATTTAATCTTTTTCCTGTAATTTTGAAAGGATTTTTTTTATTCCTTCTTTATGCTTAGTTTCATCTTTCATCGATTCTTCAAAAAACTGGGAAGCTTCATCATTTCCTTCGTCATAAGCTACTTTTGCAGCATCAGCTTTATCCTTTTCAGCCTTCATCTCATCTGCAAGCCTATTCACAAGATTAGTTTTTGTATCTTTAACCTTTCCCAGGAGAGATGCAAATTGGATAGCATGCGAAGCTTCATCCATTGCGATATCAAACAGGTAAGCAGCAATCTCAAGATGTCCCTCTTCGTCAGCCTTTTTGGACATCGCAAGATATAGTGCTATATCATTTGATTCAGAATCAAATGTTTTTTCCATTATTTCGATTGTCTGCAAATTAACACCTATTGCATGTCAATTACTTTCTTTAAACCGTCTTCCGCTTCTAATGCAAGCTTGCTGAGTTTATCATAACCAGCAAGTGTACTTGCTGTGCTTAATGCTACACTAGGTTTATAGAGTGAGATCTTTGTTTTTCCCTTATCGGAATAAACGATTATTTTGCAAGGAAGGATCAGCCCAACCTGTTTATTTATAGTAAGTCCCTGATGTGCTAGACCAGGATTACAAACGTCAAGAATTATATAGTCGTCCGATTCGATTTTTAGCTTTTCTGCAAGTATATTTTTTACATCAATGACACTCAAAACACCCCATTTGTTCGCTTTCAGGTCATCTGTCAGTTTCTCGACAGCAGATTTCACATTCAGTTTTGTTTCTTTTGTGTAATCTATCATCCCTAACGACTCCGTACTAATGATTGTCTTTCAAGTGTTATAAAAGATGTGGTTTATTTAATTGGGTCTGGCAAGATCAGAAATGATCCTGGTCATTTTCATATCAAGATGAGATGCAAAATGTATTTTCCATGCAACAATCTAATATGCATTGCAGCCATTAAGCCTTTAAAATTATGATCCGTCTTGGAAAGATCGCTTTTGCCAACTGTGATTTCCCTTATTATGCCATTGAGCGGCGAAAAGTTGAGTCGCATGACATCGATATCAAAGAAGCCCATCCGGTTGAACTTGCGCGAATGCTCTTCAATGAAGAACTGGATATCAGCCCTATCTCTTCAATAATGTACTGCAAAAGAAAAGACCTTCTCATACTGCCAGGACTATCCATAACTTCAAATGATTTTACAAAGAGTGTGTTGATCTGTTCAAATGGGAAATTGGATCTATCTGATTTTGAAGGAAAAACATTGTGCATTCCTGAGACCACTGCAAGTTCTGCAACACTTATTAAGATAATTTTATGGAAAAATGGGATAAATGTAAATATCAGGCAGTGTCCAGGGACTGATATTGACCGGATGCTGGAACAGGGGGACGCAGCTCTTTTGATCGGGGATAGCGCTATCCAGGCTATAGGGAAATATCAGATCATCGCTGATCTTGGAAATGTCTGGAAAACACTCACCGGGAAAAAAATGGTCTATGCGCTCTGGGTCGTCCGGGAAAAATTTGCAAAAATGCATCCTGAGAAAGTGAGTTATGTAATAGAAACACTGCTTCGATCCAAAGATTATGCATACAACAATATAGGTGAAATCGCAAGTTCCATCGGAAAACAAAAAAACATAGAGTGCAATTTCATGCGAGAGTATCTCCATACCTTGAATTATGATCTTGACGACGAGAGCGTGGACAGCCTTGAACTCTATTTCAAATATGCTAAGGAATGCGGTATCGTGGGTGATGTAACATTAAGATTTTTCGATAATTATAAGTGATTATAAACTAATATAAATACAAATGAGCAGGCTATGGTTTTTTTTGCTGATATTGATCGTTGCATTATCAGGGTGTACCGGAAAAGATACGGATTCTGAACAATTTAATACGGCTGTGACCCCTACACCAACTCCTGTGCAGACAACCACACAGACATTTCCAGTACGTGAATCCATGACGGTCTATGTGACCATCAAAGGAACAATGTTTAACCCTCTTGAACTGGATCTCACAAATGGAACTACCGTGAAATGGACCAACCAGGATAGCAATCAATATATATTAAACATCAGTGGTTCTCAATCTCCTCTTCTTAACAAAAAGGATACATGGAGTTTTACATTCAATAAAACAGGCACTTATGAATACGGATGTGACCTCCATCCTTTGATGCCGCATGGTCGGATAAATGTCATTTGATTTCCATCAAAACATTCCAGAAAAATCCGTTATCCGATCTTGCGTTCTACTTTTTCTGCAAATCCGGTTAGATGTTCGATGTTTTGAAGGCTGTCCTTTTTGTATTTGGCGCTTATTGCGGCAAACACATTGCTTTTCAGGAACAGGAGGTTATAAGTGAATCCATCGGTATCGATTTTTTTTAACACAATTGAAGATTCGCCTATGGTTTTTGCGATCAAGGGTTTTCCATATCCGTTCCTTTTCAAATACCTGGCATCTGCTTCATAAGCCGCTCGTGCTCCATCATTATCCTGGTATGTCGTGACCACCTGGATAATAACATCTTTTTTATCCTTCATCAGGCAACTGAAACACCCTTCAGTGAAACCCCATACCTTGAGTTCATCCGTTGTAGCATAATTAAAGCACAATTCCGGCTCTGTTGAAAGCGTACAAACATTCTCATAAACAATTTCTGTTTTATCCCCTGCTTCAACCTGCGTAAGAGCGATATCGATAGAACGTCCTGTCATGTTTTGCAATAAATGCGGAGGTTGGATATGAAAGTATCGACGCATTAATAGATACAATAAAATAGATAGAAATACTTATTAAAGTCAAACAGCATTTTAATAGAGGAGACGTACAATGTTTAAGGCAGTAATAGGAGCAGAAAAACTGAAAGATTCCATAGAATCAATATCCACACTCGTAGATGAAGCAAGATTCAGGCTTACGCCTCAGGGTTTATCAGTTAAGGCGGTCGATCCTTCGAATGTCGCCATGGTGAGTTTTGACCTTTCAAAAGATGCTTTTGATTCTTTTGAAGCAACAGAAGGAGAACTTGGCATAGACCTCACGAAATTAAATGGGGTAATGGAAATGGCAGTCAATAGCGACATTGTCGAGCTTGAGCTGGATGAAGCTGCACATAAACTCATAGTCAGGATGCGTGGGCTTGCATATACCATGTCACTTCTTGATCCCTCATCCATACGCAAAGAACCAAAAGTCCCGACACTTGACCTTCCCGCCCATATAGTAATTCGTGGCGAGGACATAAAAAGGGCTGTAAAAGCTGCTGAGAAAGTCAGCGATTATATGACTATGGGGGTCAGGGGAAATGTATTCTTCATGGAAGCAGAAGGAGATACTGATAAAGTGCTCGTTGAATTGAATAAGGAGCAGTTGATAGATCTTCAGGCCTCAGATGCAAAATCATTATTCTCACTGGATTATCTTTCAGATTTGAGCAAGATACTTGCAAAATCCAATGAGGTTACAATAGACCTGGGAAAGGATTTCCCTCTGAAGATCAGGGTCAAGATCGCCCAAGGTCATGGAGATGTCAGTTATATGCTGGCCCCTAGGGTTGAATCCGAATAAGCATTAGCGTGTTCGGAGCCGCTTGCGTTCATGATGGCCGTTTGGTAACAATCTCGAAACCCTTTAGAATTTGTGACCAATACCTTTGATGCAGGGATAACACAAAGGCGGTATATTGGCGATACAATATCCGCCTCATCCGCACACTCCGTATTCTATTACATTTGCTCAGTTATTCCCTCAGTTCCGGCGGCAGCATATTCGGAATACCGTCGTCTATTGGATAATACTCATCGCATTTTTTACAAAAAAGCGTCCCTTTCAAAATCTCTTTTTCATTCTCTTCTGTGACTTCAAGCACAAGATCTCCCTTGCACATCGGGCAGCATAAAATATCCATCAGGTCTCTTTTCATTATTTTTACACCTTAATATGTCCTAAAATACTCTTCTAATTATCAAGTTATCGAATAAGATAATTTTTATTGCATCAGGTGAGTATATGGATTAATATGATACGCACATTCATTGCTGTGGAATTGCCAGACCGGTTTCTTCATGAGATCGAAAAAATTGAGTCTGAGCTAGACATTCCTGGCATAAAAATCGTTGAACCGAAACTGGTTCACATTACCATGAAATTCTTGGGGGATATTAACGAAACAGACATAGAACCAATAACAACTGCACTATCCCAAATAAACTGCGCGCCATTTGAAGCAAAAATGAAAGGAATCGGAGTATTCCCAAAAATTGCGTATATAAAAGTCATCTGGCTGGGTGCGCACGGGAATTTTGAAGTCCTTCATAATGAAGTTGAACGCGTTCTTTTGCCATTCAAATTCGGGAAGGATCACCAGTTTTCACCACATGCCACGCTTGCACGTGTAAAAGTGCTTCGTGAAAAGGCGCTTCTTCTTGAAAAAATGAAAAAATTTGAGGATATTGACCTTGGTACCATGAATGTTGGATCGATCAGTCTTAAGAAGAGTACATTGACTCCACAGGGTCCGATCTATGAGACAATAAAGGAAATTAAACTTAAATGACCGACCTGGAAACTATCAGGGCAAGCGTTCTTTCCCGGATCAAACCATCTGAGGATGAAAAGATCCGACTTGACTATCTTGCAAAGAGCATAATTTCACGTATCGATGCCATTGGCGAATCCGAAGGGATCGATATTCGGGGAATTCTCGTTGGTTCTTCTGCGCGCGGGACATGGATATCAGGTGAACATGACCTTGATATTTTCATAATGTTCCCGCCTGATGCAGAAAGGGAATTTCTTGAAGAAAAAGGGCTTTATGTTGCGCGAAAAATCGCTATGCAGGGTGAAAGGTTTGAAGAGCGGTATGCAGAGCATCCCTATATCCATGCTGTTGTTGAAGGATTTGATGTCGACCTTGTTCCTGCTTTTAATGTTAAAAGCGGCGCCGACATAAGATCTGCGGTTGACAGGACGCCGTTTCATAATTCTTATGTTTCTTCAAGGATACAGGGAAGAGAAGACGAAGTGCTTCTTCTTAAACAGTTCCAGAAAGGGATCGGCGTTTATGGTTCTGAATTAAAAACCCGTGGTTTTTCAGGCTTTCTCGTTGAATTGCTCGTTATCCATTATGGCTTATTCGAAAATGTGCTTAGAGCCGCCTGCAATTGGAAAGCAGGAATAAGCATAGATATCGAAAAACATGGGACTTTGATACACAGGGATCCTCTCGTCATGATCGACCCAACTGACCCGGCGCGTAATGTCGCTGCGGCGCTTTCTCTTGATAACCTGTGTGTTTTCATCGATAGGGCATGTGAATTCCTGGAAAAACCAGATGAAAAATATTTTAAAGTGCAAATCCCCAAACCACTTGAGGATGATGAGTTCAAAAAGATCATGAACGAAAGAGGATCTTCATTGCTGGTTATTGTTTTTAAGGTTCCGGATATTGTTGATGATGTCCTGTTCCCGCAGCTCCATAAACTTGAAGACTCCATATGTGAGATGCTTGAAAAATATGATTTTCGTGTTTATAACAGCGCAGTTTGGGCAGATGAAAATGCCGTTGTTCTATTAGAGCTTCAATCTGCAAATCTCCCAATTGTAAAAAAACATATGGGGCCAAATGTATGGGCAAAGGATTTTGCATTATCATTCAAGGAAAAGTATAATAATTCAAGAACATTCTCAAATATATATATCCAGAATGGGAAATATATGGTTGAAATACCGAGAAGATATTCCAATGCCAGGAAATTTGTTGAATCCGAACTATTAAAATGCGGACTTGGAAAACATCTCGCTTTAAGTATTAAAAAAGAATTTCAGGTTATAGAAAATGAAGAGCTGTTGAATATCAGGAATGAAGAATGGCGAAAGTTCCTAAGGGGATTTTTCGAAAAATAGGGCTGCTTATGTTGAATAAAAATATAATGAAAATTATGCTATTGATCCTTTTTGCAGGAGTTTTTGCACTAGCAGGATGCATCGATTCATCATCATATAAAGAAGTTACACCCTCGCAGTTGGTCTTGACTCCCGATACTTTCGAAGGACAAAAAATTTGCACTGACCTCGTGTCTGAAAATAATACTTTTTCAGAGATCCAGGTCGTGAGGAACCAGAACTTTACGGGAGACCTCACGAATGGAACGCTTGCGCAAATCTGCGGGACTTTTAATGCCGGTCAACTTGAGCCCGATTCAGTAAATTCACTTCTGGTTTTGATCACAGACAAAGAAATATACTATTCTAATGAGACCCTCAAAGTGCATATCGATTTTAATTCCACGCAGGAAGGAACAGCGCAAATTACGGTATGGGGAATAAAGAATGCATTTGAAAGGGCTTTGATCAATGGTTCGCGTGATGAAATTTTAACGAAAGGCCAAAACGGATTTGATTTTGAATTCAGTACACCGTCATGCGAGTCGTGTTCCGCGCTTTCACCGGGTGAATATTCTATTAATACGACTGTAACAACAGGCACTAAGACTTTTGAGACCTATAAGAAGATCACACTGGAAAGAGAGGATTCAAATGTTTCCACTTCAGAAATTTCCTCTATTGAAGTAAATGGGACTTCAATTTATAATTCAAATAATACTTTGAATATAACTCCAACTTCAACTACAATTCCAGCTCCAATCCCAACTTCTACTTCCAATCTTAATCTTACTAACATAGTTATAGTTGAATATTTCTATATCCCTGGCTGCGCAAAGTGTGAAAAAGCCACGCCGATCATTGAAGCTGTTATGAGTTCTTATGGCAGCAAAGTGGATTTTATAAAATATAATTCGAATGAAGAAGGTCGCTCACTTGCGATAGAATATCAGATCCCTGGCACACCATCTGTTATTATAAATAAGAATGCTAAAAAACTCATTTCATATGAAAATTATAACGGCAATATCTCAAAACTTGAAAGTATATTGAGAACTGAGATCGAAACAGCCTCAAGTTCGACAGCATCAACCGACGTTTTACCTCGCGAAAAGATCAAACTTTCAGTTCCATCTGTTTTTGTTGTGGGTTTACTTGCCGGTTTTAACCCGTGCCTTCTTGCAATCCTTGCTTTTATCGCATCGGTAACGCTTGCAAACACCGGAAGAAGGCGCGATGTCCTTCTTATAGTTATAATGTTCAGCCTTGGGATTTTCGTCACTTACCTGGTATTTGGCATCGGCCTATTGAGCATCATTGAAAGCTCACCCGGATTGCAGGGCTCGATCAAGAATTTTCTAGTAGCTTTAATAGGTATTCTTGGAGTATGGCATTTGTACGATGCTTATCACCTTCGAACAAACACTGAATCTTCGTTTTACACGCCAAAAGCTTTCATTCGACTTACAGAAAGCGTAACAAAAAAAGTCAGCCTTCCAGCATCTTTTTTTATAGGCGCTTTGTTCTCTCTTATCAAAGCCCCATGCGTTGGCGCTGTGTATTTTGTCGTGCTTGATATGGTCAGGAGCGGCGAAGGAACAGGATATTTATATCTTGCAGCTTACAACTTCGGCGTTGTGCTTCCGGTACTCGTTCTTGGCGGTGCGATCGCTTTTGGCTTAAACCCTGAAAAAGTGGAGAAATTCAGGAAGGATAAAAGGTCGATGATGAGGCTTGTCACGGGAATTACGCTGCTTGTAATTGCGGTTTTGATGTATATGGGAATAATTTGAAAGTTGGAGGAATTAATTTTGTAACTATTCAGATACCTTCTTTTTATTCATGCCCTTCAACACAATAAAATAATAAAAATCAAATAGCTTAGAATATCTATATCGAAAAATCAATATACATTGAGATTATTACAAGATT
>Ga0172370_10000405_pt1 | contig 67837 bp, 68 predicted proteins | sample LakKiv5m_FD_114538 | JGI IMG/M metagenome (GOLD analysis project Ga0172370, IMG submission 114538) | Freshwater microbial communities from Kabuno Bay, South-Kivu, Congo - kab_022012_11.5m | ecosystem: Environmental > Aquatic > Freshwater > Lake | place: Democratic Republic of the Congo... | reverse complement strand
TACGAGATGGAAGGCGTGCCCATTGAGGTCGCACGTGAGGCTTTCCGCCTCGCGGCCCGCAAACTTCCCGTCAAGAGCCGCTTCGTCGTGCGGGAGGAGGTGGCATGAAAGCGCGGGAACTCAGGCAGATGTCCGTCGACGAACTACACGCCAAGGAACGCGAATTCCGTGACGAGGAGTTCAAGTTGCGCTTCAAGCATGCCACAGGCCAGCTCGATAAGACCAGTCGCCTCCAGCAACTGCGTCGGACTATTGCACGGGTGAAAACCATCATCCGCGAGAAGGAGGGTTCTTGATGGAGAACTCCCCGAAGAACCGTGGCCAACATAAGGTCCGCACGGGCGTCGTGGTGAGCGATAAAATGGATAAGACCGTCGTGGTGGAAGTCTCCCAGACGGTCCTGCATCCGGTATACAAGAAATACGTCCGCCGCCGAAAACGATTCATGGCCCACGATGAGGAGAACCGCTGCCGGATAGGTGACGAAGTAACGATCGTGGAAACCCGTCCGCTTAGCCGCAGGAAGAACTGGCGGGTGCAGAAGATCGTGAAAGAGGCGTCGTTGCCTGGAGGTGCTTTATGATCCAACAGCAGACCAGGCTGGACGTGGCGGACAATTCCGGCGCCAAGGAGCTGTTCTGCATCAAAGTGCTCGGTGGCACGCGGCGGAAGTATGCGTCCGTAGGGGACGTGATCGTGGTCTCGGTCAAAGAGGCCATCCCGAACGCGAAAGTCAAAAAGGGCGAGGTGCACAAGGCGGTGGTCGTACGCACCACACGGGCGGTGAGACGTCCCGACGGGTCGTACATCCGTTTTGACGACAATTCCGCGGTCCTGATCAATAATCAGCTCGAACCCATCGGCACACGTATCTTCGGTCCTGTGGCTCGGGAACTCCGGGCCAAGAAGTTCATGAAGATCGTATCCCTTGCTCCGGAGGTGCTGTGAAATGGCGCACATCAAAGCCAAAGACACGGTCAAGGTTATTTCCGGAAGCGATAAAGGGCGTCAGGGCAAGGTCATCAGGGTGAACGTCGAAGACGGCACCGCGCTCGTGGAGCGGGTGAACTTCGTTAAGCGGCATTCGCGGGCAGGCGGCAAGGTCGGTCAGCAGGGCGGAATCATCGAGAAAGAGGCGCCGTTCCCTCTGTCGAAACTCGTGCTGGTGTGCCCCAAGTGTTCCAAGGCAACGAGGACCGGTGTCAAGGAACTGGGTGACGGCGCCCGGGTCCGTTACTGCAAGAAGTGCTTGGAACAGATAGACACCTAAGAGGAAACACGCAATGGCGTCCAGGCTCAGCGACTACTATAAACAATCGGTTGTACCGGCGCTCATGGATCGGTTCAAGTACTCTAACCGCATGCAGGTGCCGTACCTGAAGAAGATCATCATCAATATGGGGCTTGGAGAAGCGATTCAAAACCCCAAGGCGCTGGAGAGCGCTCAGCAGGAGATGTCCCTGATCACCGGTCAATGGCCGGTTCTCCGCAAGGCCAGGAAGTCCATAGCGTCGTTCAAACTCCGTGAAGGAATGACCATCGGGTGCAAGGTGACGCTCCGGCGCGACACTATGTTCCACTTCCTTGATAAGTTGATCAGCATCGCTCTCCCTCGAGTGCGTGACTTTCGCGGCGTCAGCCCGAAGGGCTTTGACGGGCGCGGAAACTTTTCGATGGGGATCAAGGAACAGATCATCTTTCCGGAGATCGATTACGACAAGATTGACAAGATCCGCGGCATGAATGTAACAGTAGTTACTTCGGCTCGATCCGATGAGGAAGCACGAGAGCTGCTGGGGTTTCTGGGCATGCCTTTCAGGAAGTAGCGCATCCCGATCCTGTACGGAGGACGTATGGCGAAGACAAGCATGATGGTCAAGGCCGCAGGCGTGCAAAAGTTCCGAGTGCGCCAGTACAATCGTTGCCAAATATGCGGCAGGCCCAGGGCCTATTACCGAAAGTTCAAGATGTGCCGGATATGCCTGAGGAACCAGGCCCTGAAAGGGAACATACCGGGCATGGTCAAATCCAGTTGGTAGGAGAAGCGTCCGATGTGTATGACTGACCCTATCGCCGATATGTTGACGCGGATCCGGAACGCCCGGCACGCTCGTAAGGAACAGGTCACGATCCCCGCGTCCAACCTCAAGATCGGAATTGCCCAGATCCTGAAGGAAGAAGGGTATATCAAGAAATACAAGGTCATCAGGTCCGCCAAGAACAAACAGGGCGTCCTTCGGGTAACCCTGCGGTACGACGATGACAACGTCTGTGGCATCGAAGGGCTCTCGCGGGTTTCCCGCCCGGGCCGCAGGGTTTACGTGGGCAGGGACCACGCGATTAAGAGCCACGGCGGTGTTGGGACGCTTATCGTCTCCACGTCCAAGGGGATCATGACCGACAAGGAAGCCAAACGCCAGGGTATCGGTGGCGAGGTCCTCTGTAGCGTTTGGTGACAAGTACGTTTCGGGAGCAGCATTCATGTCCAGAATCGGCAAGGCCCCCATCAATATACCGGAAAAGGTCAAGGTGACCTTTACTCCTCCCACGCTCCAGGTGGAAGGACCCAAGGGCTCGCTGAGCATGTCGGTGTCCGACTTGGTGACGCTCGATATGGAGGAAACGCAGATCCGAGTTTCCACGTCTCAGAGTCACCGGAAGTACCGATCTATGCACGGCCTCATGCGGACCCTCATCCAAAACATGGTTACGGGTGTCACAGCAGGCTTCACCAAATCGCTGGAGATCCAGGGAGTCGGGTACAGGGCCGAAACCGACGGCAGCAATCTTACCCTCCTGGTAGGGTACTCGCACCCGGTGGTGATGCCGATCCCGGAAGGGCTGGCGATCGAGGTGGAGAAGAACACCCTCATCCATGTGCGGGGCATCGATAAACAGCAGGTCGGCGAAATGGCCGCACGCATTCGGCGAGTCCGCAAACCTGAACCGTACCGGGGCAAGGGAATTCGTTACCTCGGCGAAGCGGTGCGGCGTAAGGTGGGCAAGGCCGGAGGCAAGTAAGCTACATCACCGTGGCGTGGAGTTAGGCTCCGGCTGCGGACCAGAGGATACCACGATGGCGAAGGAAGGCGACAAGAGAGCCTCGAGGGAAAAGCGAAAGAGACGGGTGCGTTCCAGGATCGTGCAGGTCGGGGAACGACCTCGGTTGACGATCTTCAGGTCCAACAAGAATATCTTCGCCCAGATAGTCGATGACCGCGCAGGCACCACCCTCGTGGCCGCCTCCACCCTCGACAAAGGGTTCCGCAAGAAGCCCGGAGAGGGCAAGTTCGACAAGGATGCCGCTCGTGAAGTGGGCAAGCGCATCGCGGAGCGCGCAAAGGAAAAGAATGTGATCAAGGTGGTCTTCGATAGAGGCCCGTACCTGTACCACGGCAAAGTGAAAGCCCTCGCGGAGGGTGCACGCGAAGCCGGACTTGATTTCTGACGGTGTAAGGAACCGAAGGAGGATTCGCTTGCTCAATCGAACCAAAGTGCCTGCCGAAGGCGAATTGAAGGACCGACTGGTTCACCTGAGTCGCGTAGCGAAGGTGGTCAAAGGCGGCCGACGGTTTTCATTCAGCGCGGTTGTTGTGGTCGGAGACGGTCGGGGACGCGTCGGCTTTGGCCTGGGCAAGGCCAATGAGGTGCCTGAAGCCATTCGCAAAGGCGTGGAGCGTGCCAAGTCCTCCATGATCGACGTCCCTGTGTCCGCCGGCACGATTCCGCACGAAATTATTGGACAATACGGAGCGGCGAAGGTACTCCTGAAACCCGCGTCGTCCGGGACCGGCGTCATTGCCGGCGGCCCGGTGCGTGCCGTGGTGGAATCCGCGGGCATCACGGACATCCTGACCAAGTGTATCGGGACCAACAATCCCCATAACGTGGTCAAGGCTACCTTCGAAGGGCTCAAAGGATTGCGCACCCAGCGAGATATCGCCAGGCGCCTTGGACGGGACGCAGAGGAACCGGAGAGAGAAAACGAGGAAGGAGAGGAGTACCTTTCCAATGCTTAAGGTGACACTTACCAAGAGCACCATCGGAGGCACCAAGTTGCAGACCGCGACCGTTCGCGGCCTGGGCCTTCGCAAGATCGGGCATAGTCGGACGGTTGAGGACACCCCTGCCGTCCGCGGCATGCTAATCAAGGTGGCACACCTCGTTCGCATCGAGGAAGTGGCGGAGTGATCCGCGGCTGGCGTTTCGGAGAGTGATTCATGGATCTGTCGAACCTCAAAGGACCCAAGAATAAGAAGCGAAGAAGAATCGGCCGCGGCGAGTCGTCAGGCTGGGGAAAGACCTCCGGCAAGGGCCACAAGGGTCAGAAAGCCCGCTCGGGCGGCACAGTGTCGCCCGCGTTTGAGGGCGGTCAGATGCCCTTGCAGCGCCGCATTCCCAAGAAGGGCTTCAGCAACGCCCCATTCAAGGTGCGCTACAACGTAGTGCACGTCAAGGACCTGGCCCGGTTGGAGACGGGTGCGTTGGTGACCGCGGAAATCCTCCGCGAGATCGGATTGGTGAAGAAGCGCGGCCCGATCAAACTCCTTGCCGATGGTGATGTTTCCGGCGCCTATACGGTCAAGCTGGACAAGGTTAGCGGTCAGGCTCGGTCCAAGATCGAAGCGGCCGGCGGCACAGTCGAGGAGTTGTGACAAGATTTCGGGATCGATTGGAAACGATTCCACATAATCACAAGCGATTTTTCCCAGGGAGAGTCAGGTGGCGCTCGTAGGTTCCATCGCCAACATAGCCAAGATACCGGAGCTGAAACGCAGGGTGATTTTCACGTTGCTGATGCTCCTGGTGTATCGGATTGGGGTTCATGTTCCGACTCCGGGGATTAACGCGGCCGCGATCAAGGACTTCTTCCAGAAGTACGCGCAGACGCTGTTCGGAATCGTGGACATGTTCACCGGCGGCGCGATGGAGAATTTCTCCGTCTTTTCGCTGGGGATTATGCCGTACATCAGCGCATCGATTATTCTCCAGTTGCTCACCGTCGTGGTGCCGCACCTGGAGCGGCTCTCCAAGGAAGGTGAGGCGGGCCGCAAGAAGATCACCCAGTACACCCGGTACGGCACGGTGGTCCTGTCGTTGATTCAGGGATTGGGTATCAGCATCGGCCTTGCCCGGACTGAGGGCATGGTCTACATGTCCAAGCCGGCGTTCGTCATCCTGTCCATGATCACCCTCACAGCGGGAACGGCTTTCCTCATGTGGCTGGGCGAGCAGATCACGGAAAGAGGTATCGGCAACGGGATCTCGCTCATCATATTCGCAGGTATCGTAGCAAGAATGCCGTCCGCACTCGGAAGCACCGTTCAGCTTGTGAAGACGGGTGAAATGGGCTTCCTCATCTTGTTGCTCCTGCTGGCGATCATGGTGGTGGTAATCGCAGTCATTGTGTTTGTGGAACGCGGGCAACGACGAATTCCGGTGCAATACGCCAAACGGATCGTGGGACGCAGAGTCTACGGAGGACAGAGCACCCATCTGCCTCTGAAAGTGAACACTGCCGGCGTTATTCCGCCGATCTTTGCGTCGTCTCTGATCATCTTTCCCGCAACCATCGCGCAGTTCCTGAACGTTCCGTTCTTGCAGACCGTGACGAGCTGGCTGCATCCGGGTACGCTGGTGTACGAAAGCATCTACATCGCGATGATCGTCTTTTTCTGTTATTTCTATACTGCGGTCACGTTCAACCCGATTGACGTCGCGGACAACATGAAGAAGTACGGCGGGTACATCCCGGGCATCAGACCGGGGAAGAAGCCCGCGGAATATATCGACAAAGTTCTGACGCGGATCACCTTCGGGGGCGCGGTGTACATCTCTGCGGTGTGCGTGCTCCCGTCGTTGCTGATCTCCAAGTTCAACGCACCGTTCTATTTCGGCGGAACTTCGCTCCTCATCGTGGTTGGCGTCGCGCTGGACACGCTGGCGCAGATCGAATCCCATATGATTCAGCGGCACTACGAAGGGTTTATCCGGACGGGCCGCATCAAAGGACGACGCGGCTAGCCGCGGCCTCGCAAGGAAGGTGCTATGAGAATCGTACTGCTCGGAGGACCTGGATCAGGCAAAGGAACACAGGCTAAGAAGCTCGTGGACCAATACGGAATTCCCCAGATTTCGACCGGCGACATCTTTCGCGCTGCCCTCAAAGAGGGAACACCCATGGGCCTCAAGGCCAAGACCTACATGGACAAGGGCGAACTCGTCCCGGACGACGTTGTCGTAGGAGTGGTAGAGGAGCGGCTTGCCAAGCCGGACTTGGACAAGGGCTTTATGCTGGATGGCTTTCCGAGGACCCTTCCGCAGGCCGAAGCGCTTGACCGGATGCTCGGCAGCATGACCAAGAAGATCGATCACGCGGTGCTCGTGGATGTGCCCGATCAGGAGCTGATGGCCCGGCTCACCGGCCGCAGGACCTGCCGCAACTCGAGCTGCGGGAAAATGTATCATGTGATGTTCAACCCTCCGAAGAAAGAGGGCGTGTGCGACGGGTGCGGCAGCGAACTCTACCAGCGGGACGACGACTCGGAAGCGACCATCAGGGAGCGCCTGAATGTGTACAACGCTCAGACTGCTCCTTTGATCGACTACTACAAAGAAAAGGGACTTCTGCGCCGCGTGGAGGGTGTGGGTCCCATTGACGAGATCTACACGAAGATCGTGAAGATCCTCGGCTGAAAAGGCGGTCTACCCGGCCGCCCCCCGCGAAGCGGGAGTAAGGAGGCGCCCCGTGAAGGTCAGGGCATCAGTGAAAAGAATATGTGACAAGTGTAAGATTATCAAACGCAAGGGAGTGGTTCGGGTGATCTGCGAAAACCCCAAGCATAAACAACGGCAGGGGTAACCCGACCCACGTTCGTTTCGTCTCCAGGAGGAAGACTGTGGCGCGCATTGCAGGAGTGGACCTTCCGAAAAATAAGCGCATGGAGATCGCCCTCACGTACATCCACGGGATCGGCCGAACCACCGCGCGGAAGATCCTCGACGAGTCCGGCATCGATCCCGGTATGAAGTCGGACCAGTTGAGCGAGGTGGATGTCGCGAGGATCAGGGAGGTCATCGACCGCTCGTACAAGGTGGAGGGCGACCTCCGCCGCGAAGTGACGATGAACATCAAGAGGCTCATGGACCTGGGCTGCTACCGGGGCCTGAGACATCGTCGCGGCCTGCCGGTCCGCGGCCAGCGGACACATACCAACGCCCGGACTCGTAAGGGACCGAGGAAGATGCAGATCGGCAAGCGCAAGTAATGGTGCTGCTGCGGCCTGACAGGAGATCAAGATGCCACGACGGCGAGTTCAACGCAAAAAGAAAGAAAAGAAGAACATCCCCCACGGGGTCGCTCACATACAGTCGACTTTCAACAATACCATTGTGACGATCACCGATCCGGACGGCAACGCGTTGTCATGGTCGTCGGCCGGCACGCAGGGATTCAAAGGATCGCGCAAGTCCACGCCGTTTGCGGCCCAACTAGCGGCTGAAGACGCGGCTCGCAAAGCCCAGGAGCAAGGCGTGCGCAGCGTCGAAGTGCTGGTCAAGGGGCCGGGCGCCGGCCGAGAAACCGCCCTTCGCGCGCTCCAGGCTGCGGGATTCCGCATCACCAGAATTAAGGATGTCACCCCGATTCCCCACAACGGCTGCCGACCGCCCAAGAGGAGACGGGTCTGATACGGCTCGCGGCCGCGTAGGTTTTTGGAAAAGAAGAGGACAGAGGCTTGGCACGCTACACAGAATCAGTTTGCAGGTTCTGCCGCAGGGAACAGGAAAAGCTCTTTCTCAAGGGCGACCGTTGCTATACGGACAAATGCTCGGTTGAGCGACGGAACTACCCACCCGGTCAGCATGGCCAGGGCAGGCAGAAGAAGACCGACTACGGTATGCAGCTCCGAGAGAAGCAGAAGGTCAAACACATCTACGGGCTTCTTGAAAAGCAGTTCCGCAATTATGCGCACCTGGCGGAGCAGAAGAAGGGTGTCACCGGCGACAACCTGCTGCGTATCCTCGAGGCGCGCCTGGACAACATCGTGTTCCGCATGGGGTTCGCCCGATCGAGGAACGAGGCCAGACACCTCGTCAGTCACGGGCATTTCCTCGTGAACGGCCACAAGGTGAACGTGCCGTCATTCCTGACCAAGCCCGGCATGGTAGTCGAAGTGAAGGAATCCAGCCGAACCATTGAAGCCATTGATGACGCGCTCAAAACCGTGTCGCGTCGCGGGGTCCCGGAATGGCTTCAGGTAGATGGGGCTGCGTTCAAGGGAACGGTCAAGGCGCTGCCGACACGAGAAGAACTGCCACCGAACATCCGCGAGCAGCTCATCGTCGAGTTCTACTCGAAATAGCCTGGATCAGCAGCCAGATACTTCAGGACGAGGGGAGCCATGAGCGACACGGCGCAAGCCCTTATGAGACGAAACTGGACGGAGCTTATCCGCCCGCGGCGCATGGAGGTGGAGGAATCCACCCACACACCGTTTTATGGAAAATTCGTGTGCGAACCCTTGGAGCGCGGCTTCGGCATCACGTTGGGAAACGCGTTGCGCCGCGTGCTTCTCTCCTCGTTGCAGGGGGCCGCGATCACGTCGGTGAAGATCGACGGAGTGCTCCACGAGTTCTCGACCATCCCCGGCGTCAAGGAAGACGTGACCGACCTCGTGCTGAATCTCAAGCAGGTTCGGTTCCGGATGCATACGAGAGACGGCAAGGAACTGCGCCTGGAAGCTCAGAGTGAAGGCGAAGTCCGCGCTGGAGACATCGTCACCGATGAAACGGTGGAGATCATCAATCCCGAGCAGTCTGTTGCGACGCTTTCCAAAGAGGGCAAGCTCTCGATGGTGATGAAGGTCGAGTGGGGCAAGGGATATGTCCCCGCTGAGATGAATAAGAAGGAAGACGATCCTATCGGAACGCTCGCGCTCGACGCGATCTTCTCGCCGATCCAAAAAGTAGCCTACAAAATCACCAACGCTCGAGTGGGCCGACGCACGGACTATGACCGACTTACCATGGAAATATGGACCAGTGGAGCGGTTCTGCCCGAAGATGCTCTTGCCCACGCGGCGAAGATCCTGAGGGAGCAATTCCTGGTCTTCCTCAATTTCGAGGAAGACGAGAAAGGCGTCGAGGACGAACGGCCCGAACGCGAGCCGGAAATCAATGAAAACCTTTACCGAAGTGTCAGCGAGCTGGAACTCAGTGTTCGCTCCGCCAATTGTCTTAAGAACGCGGACATCAAGTACATCGGCGAGTTGGTACAGCGCAGTGAAGGGGACATGCTGAAGACCAAGAACTTCGGCAGAAAATCCCTGAACGAAATCAAAGAGATCCTCGCCGACATGGGCCTCGGCCTCGGTCTGTCGATTCCCAACTTCCCTTCGAGGGAAGAACTGGACGCTATGCGCCAGCAGCGGGAAAACTTCATCGGCGAGTGATTGGAGCTTCTCTCATGCGCCACAGGAAAGCACGACAAAAACTCGGCATGCGCACTTCCCACCGGGAGGCCATGCTCAGGAATATGGTCACATCTCTGCTCGAACACGAGACAATTGTCACCACCGACGCGCGGGCCAAGGCTCTGCGTAGCCTCGCTGACAAGATGATCACCCTCGGCAAACGCGGCGATCTCCATGCACGGCGGCAGGCGCTCGAAGTGATCCGCTCGAAAGAAGTAGCTAAGCGGCTCTTTGACGAGATCGCGCCCCGTTTTGCCGGCAGAGACGGCGGGTACGTTCGGGTCATCAAGAAGGGCACCCGAGCGGGAGACAATGCCGCGATGTCTCTCGTGGAGCTTGTGGAGAAACAGCCGGAAAAGGCGGCAGCCGCAAAACCGGGCAAGAAGAAATTCACGGACCGCATTCGCGAGAGCCTGAGATCAGGCAAGTAAGATCCGTAAGTCTCATCCTCGGGGGAAATCCCATTAGGTGTAGGGGCGACCGGCCGGTCGCCCGCAAAAGTTTCCGGCCAGGGCAGGGCCACGCGGGCGACCAGCCGGTCGCCCCTGCGATCATGTGACCGCGGCCTGCGCCTTCGGGCACTTGGATAAACGGTTCCTGTGGGAACGCTGACAAGCAAGCGATTCTCGGTGGCATTCGGCCTCCTCATGGCTTTGACTCCGCCTTGGCATGATCGCCGATTTGCATGATACTCCTCGACGGCATTTCGTTCTCCTATCCTGACTGCGACAAGCCTATCTTCGACCACCTCCACCTGGAGATCGTCCCACAGTCTTCCGTGGTGATCGCGGGGCCCGACGGCGCCGGCAAATCCACACTTGCAAAGCTCATGAAAGGTCTTCTCGAACCTCAAGAAGGCCGTGTGCATTGGGGGTGCGATCGGCTCACCGAGATTGGATACGTGGGCGGCGACCCGTACGAATCCCTTGTGGGCATCTCAGTCGAGGAGGACGTGGTCTTCGGTCTGGAGACGCTTGGCGTTTCTTCCGCAGATATGGAGGTCCGGCTGGCTGAGGCACTCCAATGGACGGGGTTGGTGGGGATGGAAAAACGCCTCACTCACACGCTCTCGGGTGGTGAACAACAGAAAACCGCGCTCGCCGGAATGCTGGCCATGGGTAGCCGAACACTGATCCTCGATGACGCGGTAGCCATGCTGGACAGGAAAGCCAAGAGGTCGATCCGAAACCTCGTCGAGTCCCTGCGCCGCAGGCGAGAGTTGACGGTGGTGGAGTGTACAAACGACCTGGAAGCGATCTGTGCCGCGGACCGTGTGGTCTTCCTGACAGAAGGACATGTGCAGTTTGACGGAGCGGCTCGCGATTTCTTGCACACCGCTTTCGGGAGTGACTGGCGCCGGTTTGCGGGGGGGGCATGGCACTTGGGGTGTGCATTGGGGGAACGGGGCGGGTTGAAAATGGCCGGCGGGCCTGCCACGGAAATAGTGGCTCTTATACTAAATTATATCAACATGTAATAGCAAAAAGCTAAGAAATTACTTGATAGTAGCGGCGTGATCGGGTAAAATCCCGCCGAAGACAAGTGGTGCGACCGCTGCACACGCACGACCCGCGGACGCTCCAGGGAAATGAGTTATCACAGCACTGGGCTTTCAAGGAAGCGATACCAATGTGCTTTCGAAAAAAGGGCTTTGTAGAGCAGCCGGGATGCCTCCGGAGCGAAGTCAGGCTTGCCGTCCGAAGCGGAGGAGGCATCCGGCCGCGTTACTCCTTCGACGGCATCTTGGTATAAATGAAACCTCTCTTCGGCCGAGCGGTCAAATATCTTGAGATATTGGTGTTGCTTACGATCGTGGCATCCGCCTCGTTTCTCATTGTGGAAAAGGGTCTTGTGCACAAGCGAACGCTCCAGGAAAAGAAAGCTTTTCTCGAGCGGGAGTATGACGAGCTATCCAGGGACGTGCGTGCGCTGGAACGCCGGCTGCGGTCCTTGCGTGCCGATTCTGGTGCAGTTGAGAAGGTGGCTAAGTGCAAGCTTGGCATGGCGCCACCGGACGAGACCGTTTATATTTTTGATCGGAAAAATCAAATCGTCGAGCGGCATTCATCAGATGTCAGTTTAGTTAAGAGGAACAACGAACGATAATTCCGGGTTTTTCATTGACAATTCCGTGACTCTCACGTATCCTGGTACGGACGCCTCCAGGCGTTCGAGCTGTCCCTCCGGGAAGGACGACCCATGGCAGTTTCCAAGATCATCGGACTCGACATTGGCTCAAGCTCAGTGAAAATGGTCGAGATCGATCGTTCAAAAAAGGGCTTTGAGCTTGAATACGCCGGTATCGCGCTCCTCCCTGAAGGGGCTGTGGTGGACAAGACCATCAAGGTGCCGGACGCGGTGGCCCGGGCCGTCGGCAACCTCCACAAGAATTCCAAGAGCCGCACGAAGAGCGTTGCGACGGCGCTGGCGGGCAAGGCCGTCATCATTAAGCAAGTGACCATGTCCTCGATGAGCGATGTGCAGCTGGAAAAGCAAATTCAGATGGAAGCTGAGCCGTATATCCCTTTTGACATCAAGGACGTAAACCTCGACTTCTATATCATGGGCGATCGACCGGAGCGGGAGGGGACCATGGACGTGGTCCTCGTAGCCGCGAAAAAGGACTATATGGCTGAGTACCTTGGTCTGCTCGGTCAATTGGGGCTCACGACTGCTGTGGTGGATGTAGACCCCTTCGCGCTGGAGGTCATGTACGAGTTTTGTTACCCCAACGTGCAGGAGGAAGTGGTAGCCCTGGTGAATATTGGTGCGGCCACCATCAACGTCAACATTCTCAAGTCCGGTGCATCGCAGTACACGAGAGACCTGCCGCTGGGGAGCGACTCGATCACTCATGAAATCATGCGCTTTTTCGATGTGGACTTCGAGCGGGCGGAAAACATCAAGCGCTGTGCTCAACTTGACGGAGTAAACCCGAGGAACCTTGGCAAGATTTTTCAGCGGTCCTCGGACTATTTCATTTCCGAGGTGCAGAAGATCTTCGACTTCTTCTCCACCAACGTATCGTACGATCCCATCCAAAAGATCTTTCTCTCCGGCGGAGGCGCTTCCACGTACGGGCTGGTTTCGTCAATGGAGACGGAACTGAATATCCCGGTGGAGATTGTCGATCCGTTCCGGAGCCTGAGGATTAACGAGAAGGTGTTTGACCTGAGCTATCTCAACGAGATCGGGCCGATGATGGCGGTGGCGGTCGGCCTCGCACTCCGAGACGAGAAAGACAAGCAGGTGTAGAATGGTAAGAGTCAACCTTCTCCCTGTCCGGGAAATTCTCCGTAAGCGGGATCTGAAACAGTTCGCGATCGCCGCGGCTGCAATCGTTTTGGCGGCGGTTCTGGTGATGGTGGGCACATGGTGGTGGCTATCGTCCAGGATCAGCGACTTGCAGGCCCAGAAAGCGGCTGAACAGAAAAAGCTCGCCGAATTGCAGAAGCAGAATGAACGCATCAACAGGCTCAAAGCGGAAATCACAACGCTGGAGCGACAGCGGGACACGATCAAGCAATTGACTCAGTCCCGCGACACACCTGCAGCGTTCATGTCCGCGGTCGCTTCCGCAGTTCCCGATGAGGTGTGGCTGACGCGAATAGATAAGTCCGGGAACAGTTTCAATCTTCAAGGCCAGGGCCTTGACAACACTGTAGTTGTCAAGTTCGTGGAAAACCTGCAAAAGATCAAGAAAGACGCGGTGCTCAAGCGCCAGGGAGCGCCGGCGGAACAGAAGCCCAATCAGCCGTTCTTTTCCAGCGTAAAGCTCGTTCAGACAGTTCGCACCGGCGGCGGGCCCGGCGAAATCCAGTTCGGTATAACAGGGACCCTTAATTGACGAGGGCAGCACAATGACACCGCAGGAACTTTTCTTCAAGCTCGCCGGTTGGCAGCGCTTCGCAGCGGTTGGCGGACTGTGCGCAGCGCTCATAGTGGCGTTCTATTTCTTTTTCGTCTCGGACATGTTCGTCGAGATCTCAAAGATCGAGAAAGAAATCGAGCAGTTCAATATCCAGATCCTCAACCAGCAAAAGATTCTGGCGCAAGGGCCGGAGCTGGAAAAGAAGATCGAGGGTCTCAGGGCTCAGCTGCAAACCATGGTGGCGTCACTTCCGGAAAAGCAAGAGATCGAGGGTCTGCTCAAGAAGATCACGGACTTACTGAGCGAATCGCGCCTTACCGCCTCGCGCTTCGTTCCCGGACAGGAGCAGATCAACACCGAACTTCAGTACGCCACCATTCCTATTACCCTCACCGTGAAGGGTGATTACCAGAAACAAGGGGCATTTCTGGCACGCCTTCAGGACCTTCCCCGCATCGTCAACGTGCCCAAGATTAGTCTCGCAAAAGGCGATCTCGGTGGACGCGAAGGCGCGGTGGCCAAGAACCTGGAGATCGTCCCTCTCAACGCAGAGATTAGTGGGGTGACGTTCCGGCGCCTGTCACCCGAAGAGGTTAAGAACTTAGCCAAACCGCCTCCTGGCAAGGCTCCCCCTGCCCGCAGGCCAGGTGGCGTCCGTAAGTAACGAGCGGAGGCGGATATGCGAAATGACCGCCGAGGTTTCTCGATGACCCTGCAGATGCGAGCACATATCGCCGAAAGAATCGCTATTGCCTGTGTAGTACTGGGATTTCTGGGCCTGTCGGCCGGGTGCTCGGAACTTCACACGACAGTGGACGCAATTCTCGGCAAGCAGCCGCCGATGCTGTTGGCCCAGAATACGGAACCACAGACTGCCGTCCCGGGCAAAGTGCGAATGCCGCCCAAGCCGGAGCCGGCCGCTACTGAGGAAAAGGCGCCGACGCAACTTCCGGCGGCGCCCAAACCTCCAGAGGCTGTTCCGAAGCCGCAAGCGCAGCCACCGGTAGCTCCGAAGCCGCCAGAGGTCGCTCCACAGCAGGTACAGACTCAACCTCCGGCAGCTCCCAAGCCTCCCGCGGCAGTGACTCAAGCGCCGATTCCGCCCAAGGCTAAAGACAAACAGGTCCTCGCCCTGGAGGGCAAGAGGCGAGCCCCCGGTCAGCCATCGCCGACCGCCCCCCCCGCCGGACCGGCTGCCGAGCCGCCCAAGACCGAATTCAGGGCGGACCGAGATCCCTTTAGGCCGCCCTCCGAAGTTCAGGTGCGGACCGACTACCTGCCGTCCACTCCTCTGGCTCGGTTTGACTACTCGCAGTTGAAACTTGTCGGGATCATTCAGATGAGCGAAGGACAGATCAAAGGAATGGTGGAAGACCCCGACGGCCGAGGCTACTATGTGCAGCCGGGAATGCAGATTGGTGACGGCCCGAACATGGCCACGGTAACCCAGATCACCAACCGAAGCGTGGTCCTGCGCGTCCACAAGACCAAACAGGACGTCTTAATTCCGCTTTTCAGCGAACGGGCTGAAATGGAACGAATGTAAGGCCGCGTAGCTTTCGGGATCGCTCCTTAGCCTCTATCCGGGCATATCCCTCGTTGGGATGTGCCCGGATTTGTTTATGGCAGTTGCAGGAATTGGTGACCGATTGTCACGAATGCTCTCCGGAAATTGGTGACCGTCGGCGTCGATGCCGGCGCATCGTGTGTCTCGGAAGTTTTCGCGAAATGAAGTCACACTGCCGGGCAAGCCAGCAGTGGCACGCAAGAGTTGATCCGTGATTACTTTCGAGAATTCCTGTCGCGCAGTGGAATAGCAGCCGCTTGCTACTGACCTCAAGTCCCGTAAGGCTGCTATTACTGCCGCAGTTCTCAGGCTTCCTCGCTCCACGGGTTGAAGCCCTCAATCATCTTGTCCAAGAGCTGCTTCAGGGTCCGGCGCTCAGCCTCATCGAGCCGCGCCACCATGGCCCGGTCCCGATCCGTGAAAACCCTGATTATTCGATCATACAAGTGCTTGCCGGCGGGCTGGAGCGTGAGGATCTCCGCTCTGGCATCCTTGGGGTGGGGACTGCTGGTGATATACCCTTTCCTAATCAGGCTGTTGACTGCCCGGCTGATCGTGTTCTTGGGCCGTCCGCAGCCCTCACACACGTCGGTCGCGGTTACGTTGGTCGAGTTGGCCAAGCAGAAGAGCACCACGAATTCCTGCCGCGTGGTTTTGAATCGACGCCCAAGCTGGCGGTTCGCAATCAATGAATAGTGGTTTGCCAGGTAATTGATGCGCCATCCAAAGGGCAGCACTTCGTTTAGCAGTATGTCCTTACGGATTCCTTTCAAGAGCTGCCTCCGAATTGGGAAACCTTTCTTAAAAGGTCGATGCAGGAAACCTGCAAACCTCAACACGCTGTGCAAATCGGCCTGACCTTGTCATCATCGTACCACAAAAGAGGCCGATTTTGAACTTGACTGTAGTTCCGTTCGGAACTAGTATAGTTCCATTCGGAACTATATACCTCTTTGGGGAGGGTGAAGCGGCTCCGAAACAACAAAGGTTGGAGGTGCTGAACGATGACGAGGCTTAGAGACAAGGCATTGATTTTGGGTGTCATCTTCTATTGTCTAGCCATCTTACCGACAACGGCCTGTGCCCACAAACCAGGAGATCCGGAGCACCAGATTTACAACATGGGCGACTTGAAGTTGGAGTCAGGTGCGATTATCAAGGAGTTCGCAATATCGTACGTGACCCACGGAAAACTCAACCCCAACAAATCCAACGCGATCTTGACATGCTCGTCGTTGGGAGGAAATCATCACCGCGTCGACTTTCTGATTGGTCCGGGCAAGGCTCTGGACACGGACAAGTACTTCATCGTGTGCGCCGATGCCATCGGCAACGGCATGACCACTTCGCCTAGTAACAGCAAAGCCCAGCCTGGACCAAAGTTCCCGCCTTTCAGTATTCGAGACATGGTCCAATCCCAGCACCGCTTGCTCACAGAGCACTTGGGCGTCAAGCACCTTGTTGCGGTGGCTGGGGCATCCATGGGCGGCATGCAGGCGCTGCAATGGGCAGTGAGCTATCCGGACTTCATGGATGCTGTGGTGGCGCTGACTCCCGCAGCGAGAACCTGCCCCTGGACCGCAGCGCTTATGAAGGCAGGCAATAGCATTTTCGAGTTGGACCCCGCGTTCGAGCGCGGCAACTATAAAGTCCAACCCGAGAAGGCCTGGCGGGTTTGGACAGACTTCATCTTGGCTATTGGGGCCAATGCTCCCGAGGGTCTGGACCAGAGGTGCGCCACTTCCAGCGACGCTGCCGCTTTCCTCAAATGGTGGGAAGATCTGTGGATCAAGACGGGATTCGACGCTAATGATTGCATATACCAGCAAAAGGCCATCATGGAGCACGATATTAGCAGAACACCCGGCCTTAATGGGGACTACCAAAAAGCGCTGAGAAGCATCAAGGCCCGAGTGCTGGTCCTTCCGGCCAAGGGTGACGTGCTGGTTCCACCGTTTATCAAGGAGGATGCGAAGTATATTAAGAATGCTCAGGTTGTTGAAATACCGACCTTCTTCGGCCATTTCGGCGCAAGCGCCATTTTTAGCAGCGCTGATGTTCTCAATATGAATTCAGCCGGCCGCGTTTTCCTGGATGACGTAAGGGACTTTGGAAAGAAGGTGAAATAGCTCTCAATTACACGACAGAACGGCGGGCCGGAGCTTCCCACACCCCTGTCTTCAAGTGCGTGATATATTTGATACCAACTCCCGTGGCGAAGAAGCCACAACGAACGATGGGAATTGGACGGAATCCCGTCCGTGGCTTCGCCCCGGCTGGGATGGCTGCCTGCCGGGGACCATTCATGGTTCCAGTCTAATCGAGGGGGAGACTCCATCTCCCCCTCGGGCTCCGCCAATTTCTCGAAACTCAGCCGCTACAATGTCAGGGATTCCCGAAATTCCTGTATGGTTCTACCGTCGCTTCTACTCGAAGCACCCCAACTGGCATGAGTGGATCTTGATCTTCATTTCATCCAGCAAACGGCCCACGACCATACGCGAAACGCCGACCTCGTCGGCCACCTCGCACGCCGCTTTGCACGAGATGCGATTGTTGGCTTGTTTCTTCATGATGAGTTCCCGAACCTTTTCTTCGTCCATCGATTTAATCCCTTTCATACGAATCCGCTTTCTGACTGGTCATGCAGAAAGGGCCGGCAGAGACGCCGGCCCCTACCATAATTTGGTGGCGGCCCCGCGTCCCGCGGGGTGCCCGCCATTTTTAGTTGCATCAAAATGCACCGGTATCACAATATATTTCGGCTCTTGATGTCAAGGTACCGCTGGAGCACCTCAATCGAAATGTTCTCCGGAGGTGTATCGACCACCAGTGCACCTCGAGACGTAAGGCCCGCGACAAGCCGCTCGCGCCGGGCGAGGATCCCTGCGGCCACGCCCTGGCGATACAGGTCGTGCGTGGTTTCCGGTGCGGTGTCGGCAACTTCCGCGAGGTCAGTATCCGACAATGCCGCCACCAGAGGCAGATGTCGCGGTCGGAGCGCGGCAGTGTACCGAAGCAGACCCTCTGAGGCACGCTCATCGATCAGGTCAGTGAAGACAATCACGAGAGCCCGTCGTTTGAGTCTGCCGGCGATAACCTGAAGAGCTAAGTGAAAACGCGGCTGCTCCAGCCGGGGCTCAAGGTCGTACGTTGCTTCCATTATGCGGCCGAACTGTGCAGCGGCGTTCGACGGGGGCTGAAAGCGCATCACGTCCTGTCCCACGGCCATGACTCCAACCCGGTCTCCCAGTTCGAGTCCGGCGTACGCAATCAGGAGCGCGGCCTCAACGCTGTAGTCCAGCTTGGTCTTTCCACGAATCCGGGCGGTCATCATTCGTCCCGCGTCCAGCACGACAAACACAGTCTGGCTGCGTTCCATACGGTTGCGGCGGACAATGAGTTTACCCTTTCGCGCGGTGGTACTCCAATGGATGAGCCGAGAGTCGTCACCCACGCTGTATTCCTTCAAGGAATCGAACTCCGTACCCACACCGGGTCGGCGCAACAGCCGGAGAGCGCCACCCACGTCAGGCTTGCGCACCGTAAGGCGACGGTCTCGTATCAAGGCGAGTCCGGGATAGAACTTGACCGTTCGGGCTGCTTCGGCGCTGCCTTGCTTCCACACGAGACCGAGTGGTCCGCGGATCCAGAAGTGTATGTCGCCGAATTCGCCGGTCCCTCGCTCACGTGGCGTAAGACGATAGGACAGCCGCGTGCCCGAACCGGGAGGCACAACCGATTCCACCGGGAATGGCTCGGCGAGGCACCGATTCGGCACGTCGTCCTTGACGATGGCCTTCACGATTTGCCCGGTTCGGTTGGACACTTCGATGACGATCTCGTTAGGGTACCCCACAGCCAGAGGGTACGGGAGAGGCCGCTCCATCGCGATCCGGCGTGGTGACGGGTCCATGAAGTAATCCACGGCGGCAGCAAGAAGCAGGAGACCATCGAGCGCCAACGGCAGAAAGATCGTCTCGGGGAGGAATCGGTAGGCGGGCACGAGCAATGCGGTAGCACCGGCCAGCAGCACGAAGAACCTTGTCGAGAAGAAGAACGGCAAGGGCCTGATGCGGTTACCTCGTTTCTTCGAGAAATCTTCTGACTGGCGTTGTGACGCTGACACGGTTCGCGGCCTCGAGGTTTGGTTCATCTCGGCACGGGCACCCTGCGGAGGATATTCCCCAGAAAATCATCCGGCGTTAGCCCGTCAATAAGCGCCTCGGGACGCATGATCACCCGGTGCCTCAATACCGGCACGGCCACATCTTTCACTTCTTCGGGAGATACGAAGCCCACACCACGAATTGCAGCAAGCGCCCGAGCTGCCTTGAGTATGCTCACAGCCGCGCGCGAGGACGCTCCAAGCTGCACATAAATCAAGTCCCTCGTCTCCGCCGCGAGCTGGCGAATGTAGCGGATGACGCTCTCTTCCACTACGACCTCAATGGCAGCCTTGCGGAGGGTGAGCACCTCGTCGTTCCGGATCGCGGCAGTGGGGACGAGCGTATCCAGGTCCTGAAGATCCACGCCCTTCGCGTAGCTCTTGATGATGTTGAGTTCCGCATGTTCATCGGGATAGTCGATGGTGACTTTCATCATGAACCGATCGAGCTGGGTTTCAGGAAGCGGATAGGTTCCCTCGTACTCGACGGGGTTCTGAGTGCCTATCACAAAGAATAGCTCCGGCAGAGGGTTTGTCACGCCGTCCATCGTGACCTGCCGCTCTTCCATAGCCTCCAACAGCGCGGCTTGAGTCTTGGGCGGAGTCCGGTTGATCTCATCGGCGAGGAGCACTTCGGTGAAGATTGGTCCTTTGCGGAAACGGAACTCAGTTGTGTTCAGGTCAAAGACATTGGTCCCCACGATGTCGCCGGGCAGAAGGTCGGGCGTGAACTGGATACGGCGGAATTCCGCGTCCACCAGCTTTGCCAACGTCCGCGATAGCAGCGTTTTGCCGAGGCCGGGTACTCCTTCCACTAGGACGTGGCCTCCCGCTACAAAGCACGTGAGAATCTGTTCGATCGCGGCCTCTTGCCCCAGGATAACCCGCTGCATTTCGCTGCGGACACGCTCAACCTTTCTGTGAAGTACATCCAAACCGTCCATCCAAGCCTCCTCCGGCACAGGGACAATGTGTCAATCAAGGATTGGGATTGTGAATGCAGTCGTGGGGCAGGCTTTCCAGCCTGCCCTGCAATAATTGTGTCTCAAGGCAGGCTGGAAAGCCTGCCCCACAAAGCTCAATGCCTGTGAAGCGTCTTTCTTCGAACCGCCTCCGCCGATGCCTCTTCTGCTCCCAACCTTCGGGCGAGGTAAAGCGATCGCTCGGGGTTCTCCGGGCCTCGAACCACCGTCCGGCACTCCTCAAGGAGCGCCGCCAGACTCGGCGACACCTGCGGTGCGCCCGCGACAGCACGCGTGAACCCTGGATCGTCCAGGCGCGGCAGTCTCACGCCGGTGGTGCGGGAGAGTTGAACGAGAAACCGTTCGACGGTCGCAGCCAGCGCTACGGACGAGGCCTTGCATGACTCGAAGATGCCTGCCATCGACTCAACATGTTCGAGTGACGACCTGCCTCGTTCAGGCGTCATGTCGCCGTATCTGCCGGCGTACGAGGCGCGTCGCGAGTAAAAGAACAGTGCGAATCCCATCAGCGCCTGTACCATCACCCACAGGAAAACGGAGGACCCCATGTACGTCCAGAAACTCTCCGAAATCATGTACCCGTGGTGGTGCTCTCCGAAAAAGATCGTGCGCGGTCGGGTTTCGGCCAGCAAGAGCGCGATGACGAGTCGCAGATTGTGTTCCGTAGGCAGGAACTTGTTGGAAACGAGAGTCGGGTCGCTCACTGCCGCGACACTGCCTCGGCCGACCTTTCCCGCAACCACGACGGGCCCTTTATCGTCCCGGGCGATTGTAACCCAGCCTTCGGGCGCACCTTTCCATCGCGCGGCGCCCGACACACTGATGGGGCCGGCATCCTTTACACCGGGAAAAGACACGGCAAGACTCTTGCGTGAACGGTCACCGGTCTTGCGTAAGCTCAACCCGAACACACCCGGAAGGTCATTGGGAACCGACCGCCTCGGAGACACGCGAACCCCACGGCCCGATTTGGGCTTCTTATCCTCTTCCACAGCGCGTGCTCTTGCCTGGAAAAGAACGAGCCGGTTGCCCTGCTCGACCCATTCCTTGAGCTGTTCCGTTTCCCTTTTACTCACATCAGCTTGAAGAGGATTCACCACCACGAGTACTCCGTCCCGACCTCTGAGTCGTGTGAAATCGGTTCGGAGACGCTCGACGGGGAGGCGCAATTCCTCAAGAGCAAGGTAGAGTGCCATGCAGCCCTCTTCGTCGGCTGAAAATGTTGTCGGCACAGGGGTGCGGTCGACAGACTGACGTGGCACGGTAACCGCAACTACCGCCACAGCAACTGCGACCAGCACGGTCGCCACAATCCATAAGCGCCTGGCAGACATCGCTTACTGCCCGAATCCACAAATACATTGATGTATTGTGTGCGGCATTGGTGGGACAGGCATCTTGCCTGTCATTCTGTTTTGAACAGGCAAGATGCCTGTCCCACCAATTGGTGATCTCCATCCTTTTCTCATCGTCTCCAGCCGAGGGAGAGTTGCCGCAATTGCGTAACGGAGCACTTATACTCCGCCCACCACGTCGCGACAGAGCGTGAGGAAGCGATCATAGTCGTTTCTTCCACACGTTGTGCCGCCGTATCGTACCCGGTTGAACAAGCGCGCCATCTCACCGACACTCCTTCGGATAGCGTCATCTGCCGTGAGGGCCGCGAGTAGTTCCCGATTGGTCTTCCCTGGATGGTATGCCAGCAATCCTTCCTCATCGAGGCGGAGGATCGCATAACGGAAGAACAACACTACCGCGCGGCCGAAATTCTCGTGGTCGGCTTCGCGTAAGGCCAGAGCACGCAGATCCGCGGGCGATTGCGCGTCCTCGGGCTCGAGGTCCGGCGCGCGGCCGACAGCTCGCTTCCAGGAGCGTCTGGCGAGCAGAACTCCGAGCTTCCACCCGATCATGACGAGGATTGCCGCTGCCACGCCAACAAGAAGCGCAGTGCCTATCGTGCCAAGGACGTCGCCACTAAATTCCATCTTTCCCATGGAGGGGATTCGTCCCAAGATCCACCGCAGAATCTTGTCCAAGATAAAGAGCGCCTTATCCAAAATGCGTCGGAGCAATCTGCTCGCTGGATCTTCAGCGAATTCACGCCGCGACAGCACATCCCTGAGGACCTCGTCGGGATCGCGCGGGAGGTCGAAGCGCTCCGCGAACTCACGGTCCGGGCCGGCCGCGGCGAGTTGTGCAAGGGAAGTGGTTGCCGAAAAAAGCACTAAATGTCGACTCGCGTGAACACGGTGACACACGTCTGGCGGCATTGGTGGGGCAGGCGTCTCGCCTGTCACGGCTTTCGTCGCTGATTCGTCAAGCAGACAGGCGAGACGCCTGTCCCACCATGAACACCGACGAAAACCGCTATCTACGACCAACGACTGTGTCACGGCAATTCCACCATAGAATGCCGACCACCCTTCATTGCAAGTATGGCAACGCGCTTTTTCGCTTGGTCCTTGGACAATCAGTGGCGCCGGAGCCGGACCGATATTCAGGTCAATGGCCGGCACGCATGCCGGCCCCACCAATAGCGAGAAGTCGCGCGTGCAATCCGAGCTACCTATGTGCGGAGTTAAGACAACGAAGCCGAAAGCTAAAATGATAATCCACCGGCGCATGTTCTCTCAGCCCGTCACTTTGGAGGAGCGCTCAACTCTCGGATGACATCGAGGGTGAGGTCCAGGAATGACTCGGCCTCGCCGCGAGTGAAGAGGCAGGCGGACGCGGCGAGGATGATATTCATCCGCTTTCGGAAGAAATAGACGTAGAACAACACTCGGGTCCTGGAAAGCAGCTTGTATCCCAGTCCGTGCACTTCGGTGATCTTTGCGTCTCCTAATTCAGTGAGGTCCGATTCGAGCGTCGGGCGCCCGTTTTGGACCTTCGGCCAAATAGCGCCGAGCAAGGTCACAGCAAGCGAATACTGGAACCGTTCGATAATGAAGTGAACGATCCTGCGCCGCACGCTGAAAGGCCATGTCCGAATCAAGTCGTTCATCATGGCGATGTTGGCATGGTATCGGCGGTCCATCTGGTTCCGGAACAGCTTGATCCGCGCCAGCGCCATGGAGCGAGCAAGACCTTTCGGGTCCGAGCGCTGCTCGGGCGTCGCTTTGAAAACCAGGAGGCTCGCATTGTTCGGGCTGTCGACACCCTGAAAGCGGCCTCTCATATTGACCGTCACCGAGGTGGTCAACATGCCGGGCCGGACGTTGCGCTGTCCGTTCCACCGGTCCACCGCGATGTTTGCGGATACGACGAGTTGGTCGAGGAGTGAATGTCCGTTCTGAAGCGCTGCTGCGACGATCGACGCGGTCTCCTCCTCCGAGAGTAGCCGTTTGATATGATACTGAGCCGTGTCGCTCCGATTACCGCTCCCAGCGGGGAGGACCGACCTTTCCAGCATGGGCTTGATGGCAAGCCTTGCCTTTTCGATCAGCTCTCGCACCCCGCCCTTTTTGACGACCACTCGGCGCTTCCGTCCTGTGGAGAGCCCTTCGGTCGGCGTGGATGCGTCAACTTCCGCTCCCGTCACGAGCCTTCTATATTCCAGCAGGATCGCCTTGCTGAAATCCGCCGCAACCACCCCGTCCGCGGCAGCGTGGTGGAGCACCAAAGCAATTACACGGCGATTTTCGGAGTATCGGATGATGTGAATCTCGGTGGGCAGACGACGGAACAGGTCCCAGGGTTTTTCGAGCCACGGCGACAAGTGCTCGATCATCGCGCTGAGGTCGGCCGAGTCTGCGGGAGAAACCGGGCATGAGACTACCACAGGAAAATCTTCCGCCGGCCTGGGCTCCCAGGCGAGATAGTATCGCCATTTGCTGCGGTGTTCCCGCAGGACGCTCCTCAGTTGCGGGAAGCGCGCGACTGCCGTCCGCGCCGAGAGCGCCCACGCGTCTTCATCGAACGGTCCCTCTACGTTCATAGCGGTGATGATGAGGTTCCGGGTGTTCCCATAGGTTGAGAGCGCAAGCATCTCCGACCCTGGGTCGAGAGAAACGGGCTGGTCGTGCATCGTCATCTACTCAGTGCAGCATCGAGGGAGGAACCGTACGCTGGCTCCAGCCGATTTGTGCGGCTCAAGAAGGTCGAGGCAATTGTGGACGGCAGAGCGACTCGGTACAAGTTACGGGGCCTTCTTCTTAAATTTGATCCCTTTGACACTGATAATCTTTGCACCTCTGAAATTGGCTCCCGTCAGCCGCGCGCCGGTAAAGTCCGCACCATCGATGGTTGACCAGGAAAAATCCGCCTTGGAGAGGTCCGCCCGGACGAAGACAGTATTCGTCAAGACGGTTCCGCTGAGCTTGGCGTCAGTGAGAATACTCTCCGAGAAATCGGTCTCATTGAGCCTCGATCCGTGCAGATCGACGGAGGTGAGATTCGCTCGCGAAAAAATGGCCTGTGAAGCGTCCGCATTTTGGATTATTGCGCCGATGAGTACCGCGCCCGACAGATTCGTCCCGATCATGGAGGCTTTCTCGAGCTTGGCCTCCGTGAAGTCTGACCCACTGAGGTCCGCGCTGGAAAGGTCCGCCCTGTCCATTTTGGTCTTGCTGAGATCCGTGTCGCGAATGCGAGCGCCCGTAACCACCGCGTCCGTAAGATCGGCCCTGGACAAATTAGCGTTCTCCAGCACGGCGGACGAGAGGTTCAACCCGCCCAGATAAGCCTTTTCCAGCTTGGATTCACGCAACACCGCTCCCGAGGCATTTGCTTTGGTCAGATCTGCATCACTCAGGTCCGCCTTGGAAAGGTCGGCGTTCGACAGGTTCGCTCCACCGAGCTTTGCGCCGTCCAGGAGCGCTCCCGCCAGTTTCGCCCGCAGGAGCTTGGCTCCGGCAAGTTTGGCCGAAGAGAGATTCGCCTTCCGCAGATCGGCCGATGTGAGATCCGCGCCCTCAAGGTTTGCCTGGGTGAGGTTTGCGCCTGCGAAGCTCGAACTGCCGAGGCTCGCTCCCGAGAAGTCCGCGTGCTCCAGATTCGCGGACGACAGGTCTACTCCGAGGAGCCTTGCACCAGCCAATTGTCCCCACGAGATGTCGCATTCCGACATCTTGTTGCCCGTGAGTTGGAGTTTTCGCAAGTCTGCGCCCGTGATCCGTGCACCGGCAAAATTCGCCTTGACGAACACTGCCTTGCTGATGCGTGTCCCCGCGAGGTCCGCTCCCACAAAAGAGGCCGCGGTAAAGTTTGTCGCCTCCATCATGGCATTGGAGAGCTTCGCGCCTGCCAGGTCAGCCTCGGTGAAGTTTGCGTTATTGAGTGCTGAACCGCTCAGGTCGGTCTTCGCCAGCTTCGCTTTGGAAAAATCAGCACGCTCGAGCAGGGCGCCGCTGAAATCTGTTTCCGACAGGTCCGCGCCGGAGAACACAGCATCGTTCAAGTCGATCTTCGTCAGGTCCGCACCGGTGATCAGCGCCCCGTAGAACCGAACCGGTTCGGTCTTCTTGATTTTCAAGGTAGTCAGGGCTGTGCTGACCATGGAACCGTCAGTGCCGGACTTGATCGCGTTGTAGACCAGATCCTTGAGCGTTTTGGCACTGCCTTTGAAGATGACGTGACCGGTTTTTCTGTGCTTGATCTCGAACGTGGGCATCGCGGATCTCCGGCGCTAAGATCTGTCCGACTATACCACTCCCAGGCCCGCAATGCGACAAGGTTTTTCGACCGTTGGTAACCGTTCACTTACGTGCGGCAGGAGTTCCCAATCGAACCTGTCATTGCGAGCGCAGCGAAGCAATCTCCGACGCTTCAAGAAAGGAGATTGCTTCGTCGCTTCGCTCCTCGCAATGACACACTTGGCCGCAAGAGCCCGCAGGAAACCGAAGGAAGACGACTATTGAAGCGCGGAAATGTTTTCCCACGATTGTGGCTGCCGAAGAGCCAAGGGAGGGGAAAGCAAATTTACCTGAAAGGTGAATCGTGCTCGCCGATTTGGCATCAGAAACATCAGGAGGTCTGCCTTTTCAAGCCACTTTTTGGCGGCACGACCTCTCTTTTGAGAGGTGGGAGGTGATTGGCGATGCAAATCAGCAAGTTGCTCGGTATCCTCTCGCTCTGTCTTCTCGTAATCTCGGTCTTTCAGATATCTCAAGCTGCCGAAATGATATGGGGAGAAGGCGTGGGACTCATATCCGCCACAGTCTCCGCGTCCGGAGACTCTCGCGGCGCGCCCATCCGATCCGGTCCGTCTCAAGAGAGCGAGATTGTTACCTATTTGCAGACAGGAACACGAATTCAGGGCGAAAATGAGTTCAGCAAAGGGTGGGTGAAGTTGAAAGCGCCGGCTCAAGGCGGCTGGATACGGCTCAGTGCTCTTAAACCTCACCCGTTCGAAGGCATCGTGACCAAGGTCAGCCAGACCGAATTCTGCTTGCCGCTCAAAAAGGGGCCTGGAGAAGCTTTTGAGAACGCGGACTGCGCTCAAATCGGGGAAGTTCTGAAATTCTCAGGGGTTGGAACTCGTGACGGCTGGCTGCAACTGGCAGCCCGGAATGGTTGGGTAACGGCAGCGAGCGTGGACCTGGCTGCGCTGGCGGCCGCTGAGGCGAAACCTCAAGAGACGAAACCGTCGGCAAAGTGGGAAGAACCCGCTGCTGCCGGACCTTTGGCCAAGGCCGCGCCTCAGGAGCAACCGCGGGTGACGTCTTCGAAGGGTCCGACCAAGGAAGAAGCTGAAGAGGAGGGTGACGCGAAGGTGTGCATCGGCGACTGGTGCGTGGATTTCTCAGACGACACGATCACGCGGGCGGGAAAAGCTCAGTCTTTCGTTGACTGTGCTCGCGACATGACATGCGCGCGCATCTTGGCAGAAACCTGGGTAGCTGCCTTGGAAGACCAGGATCACGTAGAAATACCCATTTCCGACACCATGGTGCTTCGTTTGGAACGTGATGGAAGGATTACGAGCGCCTCAAGCGGAAACGTTTTCGTGAACTGCTCGGGCGATTCCGGGCCTGTCCCAGCGTGCGTGGTGGCTTTCCTGCTGGAGCTTTCGAGGCCTATAAGCGATGAGCTGCGTCGTGAGTCGGCGGCTCCTACGCCGTCCGGCAAGGCGCCTGGAGCACCAACCTCGATGCAGAGAGAACAAACGGCCCCCAAAGCCGACAAGTCACGGCAAGGGCATTATGAAGTCCAAAAGATGACCAAATCCCCGTATCCCAAGGCCGCAGCCAAAAGCGGGCCAGCCCCGCGTTCGCGGCCAACGGGAGAGTCTGATACTGGATCGTTCTCGCCTCCGGCATCGTTCAGAGGTGAGTTTTTCAACCAGGGGCAAATGCAGAAAGACCTAATTGAGGAGCGTTGGGAGGATGCTCAGCGTCTGGGATTGTGAGAAGGACGAGAGCGTGACATTTCACCATGTGGAAGATTCCTCGAACGAGTCTTTCCAGGACGGAGAAGGGGGGAATGACTAATAACGGACACCTTGGAGGTGCGCCATGAACACTGGACACGAGAGTGATGGTTACGTCACCACCCTATATAAGGTGCTGCGAATATTGCTCATAAGCCTCGCGGTGGTTGCGTTCGTCGGCTCGGCCTATACCCCGGTGGAAGCGGGCTGGCTCAAGAAAGCCAAGAAGGCCGCGAAGAAGGCCGGCAAGGACATCAACAAAGAATTCAACCGCGCCAAAGAGAATGCTACCAACGAAGCTAACAGAGCTGTAGAAAATGTCACACGTGAAACGAAACGCTTTGGTGGTGACGTGAATCGCGAATTTACCAAGTTTGAAAACGATTACTCCCGGGAAGTGAGAAAATTCGGCAACGACTTAGCCAGAGAGACAAGAGGTCTCGTTGCAGACGCGCAAGCTCAATCCCAGCGAGGCATTTCGTTCGGTTCGTTCAAGCTTGGCGAGAACCTCGCCGGAGGCCTGCAGCAGTTGGGACGCAACTTGACGCAGGGTGAGAGGAACCTGGCCCACAACATAGATAGGGGAATGGACAGTGTACTCGGTAACATCACGGGAGTACGTTTTCCCGGAGGAGTTTTCGGGGGAAAAGTGGCAGGACTGATAGGGATCGTTGGGTGGGGTCCATTTAGTGCCGGGTGGAACCCGGCGCTCCGCGGGAACGTACTCGGCGGATTGGATCGACTTTGGGAAAATGTTGAAAAAGGAGGCAGGCGAATTGGCGACGCAGTTAGCGACGAAGGGTTTAGAACACGGGACCGGATCTTCGGCTCGCCTAAAGTGACCGACCTGGACAAATCCGATTCAGGGACGGGCCAGACCACCACCTCCCGCGAGCCTTATTACCCGGAAGAAGCGGCTGGAAGTGCCATGACAACGCCCACAACCAAGACCTCAAAATCCTCCTCTATGGGGTCAGAGGACACAGGCGGTTCGGGCATGGGCGGCTCGGGCATAAGCACGAAAATGGAGCAAACATCATCATCCGGTGGGTCTACGAGCAAGCCCAAACCGACAACCCTGCCGAAGAAGAAATGATGCATGTTTGGTTTATGATGCAGGGAGTCATTTGGGTGGTCGGATCTTGCACCGGTAGGCATACGGAGGAAACCGGTGTTGTGAAGGTGTCTTTTGTACGGTTTCCAGCCAAGCGGCGGTAAATCGGTGTAGCATGCTGTCAGGTACGGATCAGGGCGGGGGGAGTGAGGCAGTCACAGGATTGTTGGCCAAATCATACCTATCCCAATGTTAATGCGCTGTCATATAAGTAACAACGACACGACCTGCGGATTCCGGATTCCGTGCAAGAAGATCCCCCCTAACTCCCCCATTAATAAAGGAGGGAATACGGGTCCCCCCCGTTCGTAAAAGGGGGACAGGGGGGATTTTGGATGCTGGCGGTCTTAACGCACATCGGCACGCGGCGAACGCGCTTTCATTCCGGCTGCGGTTCTTCCGTAGGGGCTTGTCGCATGTCCAGTACTCGGCGGACGGTAGCGGCAAGCTCGTTCTTGCGGAAGGGCTTTGCAATCAGCTCTCGGACGCCATCAGGTTCGGCTGGTTGTCCTATCGGGACGTCAGTGCCTCCGGAGCAGAAGATTACCGGGATGTCAGGCCGAACGCTCAGGATCTCGTCCACAAGTTGTGCACCCGTGAGTTTGGGCATGCTCATGTCGGTGATCACGAGGTCGAAAGCGCGAGGATCCGCGCAAAAAATGCCGAGCGCCTTTTCGCTGTCTGTGCAGGAGACTACCCTGTATCCGAGCCGACTGAGCATTCCATCCATTATACAAGCGATATGTTGTTCATCGTCCACACAGAGGATGCTCTCAGATCCTCGCGGGCACTCTTCGTCAGGAGACGAGATTCGGGGTGCTTCCTGTTGGATCGCAGGCAGGAAGACCTGGAAAGTTGAGCCGGCGCCAGGTTTGCTTTCCACGGTGATGAAGCCGCCGTGATTTGCCACGATGCCGTGGACTATGGCTAGTCCGAAGCCGGTTCCTTCCCCTTGGGCTTTCGTAGTGAAATACGGTTCGAAGATGCGTTCCATTACGTCGGGGGGCATACCGTGCCCGGTGTCCCGAACGGTGAGGCGGCAATACGGGCCCGGTCTGGCGTCCGGATGGCGAGAGGAGGCGTTCGTGCCCAGGGTCACCCACTCAAAGAGCACATAGAGCGATCCGCCTGATTCGCGCATGGCATGGGCCGCATTCGTACATAAGTTCATGAAGATCTGGTGAATTTGCGTCGGCACAGCCATTATCGCCCTTTCGTCGGGCTGAATAAGCTGTCGGATCTCAACGCTTGGCGGTATCGAAGCGCGGACGAATCTGAGGGTTTCCTTGATGATGGGAGCGACGAGCGTCGGCTTCTTTTCTTCATCATCCTTGCGGCTCAGCGCGAGTATCTGCCGAACGAGGTCCGAAGCCCGGTCCCCCGCGCTCCGGACCCTTCCCAAGTCTGAATACAGTTCAGAGTTCTTCGCCACCTGCGTAAGGGCAAGTTCCACGTAGCCGTTGATCACGGACAGAATATTGTTGAAGTCGTGCGCAATCCCTCCAGCCAACGTGCCGATTGCTTCCATCTTCTGCACATGAAGAAGTTGAGCGCGCAGCTGCTTCTCTTCGCTCACGTCGATGACAAAACCGAGCGTCGAAAGGTCAGGTCCGAACTTGACCGGCGCCTGCCACACCGACACGTCGAACGATCGGCCGCCCTTATGTACCGCCCGTGCCTCGAAGCGTCGGCTCATCTCTCCCCCGTGGGCTACGGCACGTTCCATGGAACTTACCAAATCGTGATGCTCGGGTTCGTACACCGATTCGAAGGGGATACCCACAACTTCGTCCGTGCTTTCGTAGCCGAACATTCTGACGAACGCGGGATTGACATACCGGTATCGTCCGTCTCTCACGATATGGATGCCGACGGGCGACGATTCGATTATGAGGCGCATCCACTCCTCGGACTTCCGGAGCGATTCTTCAGCCTGCCGGCGTTCGGTGATTTGGTTCCACAGCTTCTCGTTAGTGATCAGCAGTTCAGCGGTGCGCATTTCGACGCGGCGCTCGAGTTCCGCGTGTGCGCGGTGAAGTTCCTCCTCGGCCCGTCGCCGCTCCTCGTGAACCGCGTGATGCTTCAGGACATGCTCGATCACCGACGGCATAAGATCGAGATACCGCGTGTGCAAATCTTTGATGATGTAGTCGCTTGAGCCGAGTTTCATCGCCTCGACCGCGATGGTCTCGTCGCCGGCGCCGGTGAGCATAATGGTCGGCGGCATTCTGGCGCCCTGGGAAAGGATCTTGAGCACTTCAAGGCCGCTCTTCCCTGGCAGCTTTTGATCGAGGACGACAAGATCGTACTGGTTGGACGAGTACTGGGAAAGCCCTGTGTCTCCGTCCGGGGCAATATCGACGCGGTTCCCCACTCTTTCGAGTCTTCTCTTGAAGAGGCGAGCCAGCCCCGGATCGTCCTCCATGTAGAGTATCCGAATGGGCTTTTCTGATGACATTCTGCAAGCCCCCCATGCAGTGTCACAATTGAGATGAAGAGTCGAGAACTATTAACCTGCCGACATCAGTAAATAAGTTGTGATCTTGATCGTCATCGGGTTGCCTAATATGCTCTAACTCACCAGTATGTGGGCCTCGTTGTCTGATGGTTCGCTTGTCATCAACGAGGTTGGCTTTCATGCCGGCAATCAGCAAGGGACCGCGGACATCAATTGGAGACAACACAGGGACCTGCCATTAATGTTCAAGTGCCGGTGGGCGTCGATGTCTCCGAAATCTTCTAACATCTTATTGCGATATTACTCCAATAAGCAACTGTATTCAACTAGTTCGCGTAATCGTTCAATTATTCACGGCGAGGAGCAACAACCTGTCGAAGTCGGGGAATGAACAGCATCTTCTGTGGGTGGCTCCGACGTTATACGTCGGAGCGCCGAAGGCGTAAGAGGTCTTGATCGCTGCTCATGTGACTTTTCTCATGCGAGAAAGAACATGGACCTCTTGTTGCTGCGCAACCCCGACGTGTAACGTCGGGGCTACCCTGCGTTACTTCCACAGATGTGGGATATGCTGCTCGTACCCCGCCCAGAGATTGTTCGGCCCGCTGGCAAAGAGGCCTCAACGGGCTTGCGGATTTGACCTTTGCGGGCCATAGTGCTTCCAATGATCTCCAAGCGAAAGGAGCGCTGCCGTGGGAGTGCTCGATTTCCACATCCACCTGGGGCGGCGAGAACACCTCTCCGAGCGATTCATCCGATACTTTGAAACGAAAGTCAGTGCTCAGGCCATTGAACTGCTCGACGGCATCACCCCCCGCGGGTTCGTCGGATACCTCGAGAGCCAGGGAGTGGACCGCGCGGTGGTCCTCGCCGAGTACTCACCACACGCCACGGGCATCATCCCGAATGAGTTCGTGGCCGAGTTCGCAGCGGCCGAAAGTTCAATCATCCCGTTCGGATCCGTGGACCTGTACTCTGCCGAACCTCCCGCGGCGCAGGTTGAGCGTTGCGTCACTCAACTGGGATGCCGCGGTGTCAAGCTCTACCCGTCCTACGACCGCTTCTACCCGAACGATCCGCGTCTTTTGCCCGTGTACGAGGTGGCGCGGGATCTCGGTGTGCCGGTGATGTTTCACACCGGTACCTCGCTCTTTCCCGGCACGCGGATTCGGTACGCGAACCCGTTGCTCCTCGACGACATCGCTGAGGATTTTCAAGGCCTCACGATTGTCATGTGTCACGCGGGGCGACCGTTCTGGTACAAAGAGGCCGAGTGGATGCTCCGACGGCACAAGAACATCGTCGTGGATGTGTCGGGCATCCCGCCCAAGCAACTCCCTCATATATTCCCCAAAATGGAGAGTATGGCCGAGCGATTTGTCTTCGGCAGCGACTGGCCGGACATTCCGTCGATCGGCAGGCAGATCGAACGGATCCGGCAGCTGCCTCTGAGTAGCCATGTGATACGGGCGATCCTCTGGGAGAATGGAGCGCGCCTCCTGCGGCTCGATTCGTGATGAGTCCGTCTGTGAGCTCTCGAGCTGCCGCGGTTGACTCGGGCCTCCGGCCTGAAGTATGCTCCCACCCCAGCGGCGAGGGCCGCACGATCGCAAAAGTGTGGCTGAAGCGGTAGGGGCTGGCGTCCCCCGGATCGAGTCCGGGGCAGGCTCTGCCGGCCCGCCGTACGCACGATCACAAGAGTTGGCTGAAAAAGTGAGCCCCCCGAACGCCTCTTCCGACAGAATTCCTCTGACCGGTGCGCTTGTTCTTGTGGTTCTGTGCCTCGTCTGGGGCGCGAACCTGGTAAGCATCAAGTTCAGCAACCAGGGTGTGCCGCCTTTAATGGCCGCAACGATCCGATCAGTGGTTGCCGCGCTGCTTTTGTGGATCTATGCGCGGGCGATTGGCGAATCCGTATTCCTGAGCGGGCGTCTGGTGAAACATGGCGTGGCGATCGGTCTTCTTTTCGGCGGGGAGTTCCTGGTCCTGTATTGGGGGCTGAGCTTTACGGACGCATCCCGCGCGGTGATCTTCCTCTATACGCATCCAATATGGGTAGCGCTCATGGCTCACTTTATCCTTCACGACGACAGGCTAAACGTGAGCAAGAGTCTTGGCGTATTCCTGGCCTTCGCGGGTTTGACCAGTGTCTTCGGATCTCGTTCCGCCACCTTGGGGCCGCTGCATTGGGTCGGGGACGCCATGGAATTAGCCGCGGGGCTCATGTGGGCCATCACAACGATATACGTGAAGAAGTTCATCTGGAACCAACCCGTCACGCACTATCAGACACTGTTCGCTCAGCTCATATTCTCGATTCCCGTATTGGCCGCAGGAGTGGTGCTGTTCGAATGGGGAGCGCCTGTGTCGCCGACGCCCGTTGTTGTCGGCGCACTGTTCTACCAGGCCGTAATTGTGGCGTTTATCAGCTATCTGGCCTGGTTCTGGATGCTCCACCGGTTTCAGGCCACCCGCCTGGCCACGTTTACCTTTTTGACGCCGTTGTGCGGGGTGGTGTTGAGCGGGCTCATCCTTGGTGAAACACTCACGCTGTTGCTCTGGCTGGGGTTCATTCTTGCGGCCGGAGGGATCTATCTGGTGAATCGGTCGTGATGAGAACGGGAGCTGGGCCGGGCTGATAAGACCGGAAATGCAATTTCATGTACGCAGAGATTTCCGGGCGCTGCTGTAGTCATCGTGACTGCTGTAGGTGAGACATGTCCTGGACGTTGGTAATTCGCCGCGGAGGGCTTATACCAATGCGCTTTCATACAAGTGAAAATGGCGGGCACCCCGCGAGACGCGGGGCCGCCACCAAACATAGTGGGGGCCGGCGTCCCTGCCGGCCCTTTCTAAGTCACCTGTTAGAAAGCGCATCCGTATTGCAGCCTGCTGCATGACCTCTGCCTATTCGTCCTTCACGTTCGCAAGGTACACCGAGATCAGGTGATCCAGCACCATATGAACGTCTTCCACCGGGCCGTAGTCACCCTTGCCGGTTTCCACGTGAATCACGTGATCTGCTATGTCTTTCATTGCGCCGCCGTCGAACCCGACGAGCGCTACGGGAATGCCTCCGTTCTCCTTTGCGTACCGGAGCGCTTCCACAGCATTCGGCGAGTTGCCGCTTGCAGAGATTCCAACAACCACATCGCCCGGCCTCATGAGGTTTCGCAGCTGCCGGGAGAACACCTGGTCGTATCCAAAATCGTTGGCAAGGCACGTGACGAAGGCGATGTTGCTCGTAAGGCTCATCGACCGGAATGGCGTTTGTCCCTCCGGTGACGCGCAGACCCCAAAATCGTTGGCAAAATGCGAAGCAGTCGCCGCGCTCCCTCCATTGCCGAGAAAGAAGATAGTTGCCCCTCTGGTTCTGGCGCCGCGAAAGAGATCGATGATCCTTCCCACAGCCTCGACGTCCAAGCGGGCTAGAAGTGCGCTCAAGTGCTCAACGTATCGCCGAGCGAACGCCGCGCCCGATTCTTCGTGTGGAACGATCTTTTCGATATTGGCCATGTGCTGTCCGTTCTTTGCTGCGTACGGTTGAAGCCATATGGTCTAATACCGATGCGCTTTCAAGCAAGTGACATTGTTGTCTTGGTGGGACAGGCATCTTGCCTGTCCCACCAAGACTTGTCCGAGAAAGTCGCCTATTTGATTGCGCATTCCTGTAATAGCCGAGAATTTACACGGTGCGCATTCCAACATGCGTCGCGTTTTTCATCACACACGCGCAGCGCACTGTCAAGACGTTTGACACCAGTGCGCCTTCATGTAAGTAACAACTCCACCGCTCAAAGAACTCCGAGTCCGTGCAAGAAAATCCCCCCTAACCCCCCTTTAACAAAGGGAGGAATACGGGTCCCCCCCTTCATAAAGGGGGGACAGGGGGGATTTTGGATACTGCGGATGTCACTTGTTTGAAAGCGCATTGATATCACGCCTCGTTCCCGATCGCGGCAGTCGGCCGATGATTCTCATCCCCGGTCGCCAGAGCATAAGAAAATAGAATGCAAACGCCACGAGAACAGCACGCTGGTGAAGAATGAATTGTTCCAACAGTGCGAAGAGTCCCAGCGAGGAGCATGCAAGAAGCACAGGAAACGCGAAATCTCTGAACCGAAAGAAGCGAAATCGTACTTGACAGTATACAAAGGTCAGCAGCGTCATAAGAAGTTTGGTGAGAATCAGCACCATGCACGCGCCTGCGAGTCCGTACGGATACACGAGCGTCACGTTGAGCACGAGACACAGCACGGTCGTCGCGACGGAAAAGGCGAGGAGCACTTTCGCCGCGCCGGCTACCATCATGACGTTGCAGAAAAGATTGCTTTCGAACGACAGCAGGATTGTCCACACGAGGTAACGCTGCATCCAGGCTGCGGCTTCGAACTTCCCCGGGTACACGGTCCCGATGATAAGATCGCTCCAGATATACAGAAAGAACATCGCGGGAAAAGCGAGGGCCATGAGCCACTGGGCGGTACGCCGAACGAGCGGTCCGACCTTCTCCCGGTCGGTCCACCACAGGGACGCAAGCAGTGGAAAGATCACCCACCCGAGCAACTGCTCGGACGCCAGCACCGACAGCGAGTCCACAATGTTGTACGTGGCGCAGTAGTCTGCGACGCCGTCCACCCCCATGGCATCTTCGAGAAAGAAGATGTTTACACGGTTGTACACGATGCCCAGGATCTCGATGAGCGCGAAGACGGCCGTAGCCCGAAAGACGTCCCACACACCCCGCGACGTGCGCCTCAAGAACCAGCGAACCCCGTGAACCTGGAAATAGCTCGCCACGCCGCCCCCGAGCCGTACCGCGCCTGAGAGCACCTTGAACAAAGCCGTAATCAGTGGGCTGAGGCCAAAGAACGCACACCCAAACCCGAAGCCGTACGAGATGAGCGACGCGGCGATCTTTATGCGCGCCTCGCGTTGTTGCAGCTCTCTTACCCGCAAGTCCGCGAAAAAAGTCTCCGCAAGTGCTTCTAGAGCAAATCCGAGCGAAACAAAAAAGAGCGCCCACGCCAACCGCACGGAAAAGCCCTTGAACAGGGCAAACCCACCGACGAACAGCATGGCGGGAACGAGCAGCGCCAGCTTGATCAGGTTTACCCGGTTCATGCTCTCGGGCGCTCGCTCTTTCGGTTCGCCGCCGAGTTCCAGTACGAGCGGATAGTAGAGCCCGAACTGAACGACCTTCATCACGATAACGCCGGCAGCGATTGCGTACATAATCTCGCCGTACAGCACGTCATCGACCCAGGCCAGGTAGAGGAAGAAGAGCGCGCTCCCGAGGCCCTCCACAACCTGCGCGGAGAGTAGGTGGGCAAAACGTCGGATGATGCCTCTTGCGGAGAGAGCAGACTTGGGCTTTTCGCCGTCGGACACCGGGACCTCTTATGACGCCGCCTCCATCGGAGGCGAGTCGTGAAAATCAGTAACTATAACATTCGGGGCTGCGCGAGAGAAGAGGAGAATGCTTTTATCGGTAAGCACTCAGTTACGTGCGGAAAAGGCTCAAGAGATTGCTAATCCGCACTCCCGGAAAGGGTCTTCGCCCGAAGGGCGTAACGTGAATAGCCGTGTGGCTTCAGCCCACGGAAAACGGCCCATCCCTTCCGCGACCCTGAAGGGGTCGGCCAATTACCGTGTGCAAGACCGACCCTTTCAGGGTCCTGAAAACTCTGTTTGAATGCTCGTTTCCGTAGGGTAAACCCTACGACTATTCATGGTTTGCCCCTTTCAGGGCATTTGCAGCGACGCTTTCCGGGTGCACACGGAAGGACTATGTCCCAGCCGCACGTAACTGAATCCTCACTTTCATCGGCTACCGTTCGGCTTTGTGGAGCGGGCTTTCCAGCCTGCCACCGCATCTCCGCGGCTTCAAACGAAGCATTACCGCCGCTAGAACCACACCGCGCAGGGCAGCGCCACGAGGATCAGGCTCAGTACGCGCAGCCCCTGGCTTATCAGGAGCAGCTCACTGGCGAGCCCGAGGTTGAAAATCCCCGCGTGGGTGGGCAACTGGTGTCGAATAGCTCTTATAGGGGTGGACACGATACTTCCTGCCACCAAGGCCAGCCCTCCCTGCTTTGCGGTAAGCGTCCCGGAGTCGAGCAGCGCGCCCGCGGCGGCCATGCCGGAGCTGAATTCGGCTGCGAACGCAAACACCACCATCCCGGCGGCTTCGATTGGGAAGAACCCGGTTGATATTGCGTGCGCTGTCATGGCTCGAAGCCACTGGAACAACCCCCAGTCGTTCAGAAGGAACACGAGCACGTAAATCGGCAAGGTATAGGCGACAACACGTTTGAATCGATCGACGAATTTCTTGCGGATCGCTGCGGAAATGCTCTCTCGCACGGAGGTTCGGCCTTGGCAGGGAGCGGTCATCGGATGACCGTCCGGGGGCAGCATGAAACGGGCTGCAACCAAAGCGGCGCCGCTCCGTATACATGCGGCCAGGAAGGTGATCACGAGATACACGAACCCCGCTCCGCCGGCAACGGAAAGCACGATGAAGAACGTGCTGGGAAGATGCACAAGGTACATCGGCAGACCGTTGTCGAGCAGGTATGCGAGCACAAGTTCTCTGCGACTGATTTTCCCGTCCTGATGCGCTGTCATGAGCAGCGAATTTGCAAGGATTCCCGAGACGAAACTCGTCGTGAATGCAGCGCCGCTGGCATCCCCCATGTGAGCCCACCGAATCATAGGACCTAACCACCGCGACAGCTTTGCAGTCCACCCCAAGCTCTCCACCACCTGGCCGGCCAGTAAACCCACGGCCAAATAACCGAGCAGCCGAACCAGCGGCAACGCGATCTGGTTGTACAGCTTCCCCGCGGTGAGGGAGATCCCACCGGCCCCCATAAGTCCCAACACCACGCCACTTGCGGCGAGGATTGACAGAGCTGCCGGTACGGCGATCCATCGTTTGTCTCGAGTCTTTTCCTCCGTCATAAGGCGGTTACCGTGTAATGCCAATGGGCTGCAATATAGGCAAAAGCGATCCGACTCGCAGGTTCCGAATCCCGCACAAGAAAATCCTTCCTAACCCCCTTTTGATAAAGGGGAGACAGGTAGGGGCGCACGGCCGTGCGCCCGCACGTGACGTTCCCCCTCATTCTTAAAGGGGGGACAAAGGGGATTTTGGGTGCTGCCAATGTCACTTGTTCAAACGCGAATCGGAATGCTTATTGCCGCGGCGGGCTCCGTCCGTCCCCGGCGCACAAGACCTCTATTTACCACATAATGTGGCCAAAAGTATGGCCTAGGCGGTACGGGTTTGTTTAGAATGCGGCCATTGGAAGCGCTCAAGAGTCTCAACAACTGCTATAAAGAATGAGGACCCAGAGTTTGCTCCGGCGCGTTGTCGGATTGAGACTGGCTCCTACGGTCAATATGACGGCTCTTCTCTCTCCTTCAGAAGGGATGGCATCACATGAGCGGTGGCGCGAGCGGTATCGGCGCGTTGATTGGCGGATCGGCGGCCATTTTTCTAGTTGGAGCCTTCGTTTTCAGCTTTCCCGGCGTGATGGGATCGTATTGGCAGGAGTTGTTTCAAGCGGGGCGGGGAGCGATCGGGCAGTCGCTCTTTTTCGTGTTGGTCGCGACAGGCATTTTCATGTTCTTCGTGGGGCGGTGGCAAGAGCGATTCGGGGCGCGACGGATGGTCACGATCGGAGTGGTGCTGTGCAGCCTTGACACGTTCTTCATCGCTGCGGCCTCAAACTTGACAATGCTCTATGTATGGGCCTTTGTAATGGGAGTTGCGTCCTGTTTCGTGTTAATGCCTGCGTTGACGAGCGTACAACGGTGGTTTCCCGCCCGACGAGGGCTCGTTTCCGGGATCGTGAACTTCGTGTTCGGTTTTTCCGCTGCGGTGATGTCTCCCTTGTTCGCGTATATGCTCCAAACGATCGGCTACGGCTCAATGAACTTGATTCTGGGCATTGCAGGACTTGTCGTCGGATTGGTGGCCGCGCGGTTTGTCGAAATGCCGCCTGCTCCGGACATGCCTCCACCCCAAACTCCTGCGGTTGCTCCAGCCGGCTTGCAGCGCTCTTTGACGGTGCGGGAGAGCGTGCGCACGAGCAGTTTCTGGTTTCTGTGGATAACATGGGCGCTCCAGGGAGCCGCGAGCATCGCCATGGTGACGCTATCGACACAGTACGGGTTGGCGCGGGGGTTTGATCTCTCCTCTGCGGTTATCGTGCTCACTGCGTTCAACGTGACCAGCGGACTGAGTCGCCTGGTGGTGGGGTGGCTTTCGGACGTGGTCGGCCGTCGCCTGACCATGAGCGCCTCATTTCTTGCCGCAGGATGCGCGTATTTTCTTTTGCCGTATGCAGGCGGTATCTGGTCGATGGCAGCGCTGGCCGCAGCCGTCGGGTGCGGGTTCGGTACGCTGTTCGCCGTATCAGCGGCGCTGACGTCGGACTGCTTCGGGTTGGTCCACTTCGGAGCTATCTACGGGCTAATCTTTACCGCGTACGGTTCACTCTCGGGGATACTTGGACCGGGTCTCAGCGGGTATCTCCTCGACGCGACAGGGGGCGACTTCTCATTGGTGTTCGGGTACTTGGGAATGTTTTCCGTTGTGGCGGCGGTGTCGGTGTGGTTTGTGAGACGCTCTGCTGTCACTGCGTCATTTCAATGACCCTCGGAAGAGACAGCACTATCGTGATGACGATAATGACGACCACCAGCACGACGACGAGCACGTCGGGCACGACGGAAAACGATGCTTCACCACGATTGATGTGACGGCGAACACGCAGAAACCGGATACCCGACATCAAGATCGCGATCGCTGCAAGAAGGAAAGAAAAAAGACTCAGCAACAACATTGACTGCGACGGCTCAGCGGACGCGACCCGGCCTTCGAGGCGGAGGAGGTGATGGAGGAATACCTCGAACTTCTCGATGACGAACCCGAAAGCGAGGAGTGAAACGCTCGTACGAGCCCACGCGAGGAACGTGCGCTCGTTGGCCATGTGGCTGCGCTGCCAGGCAAGCAATACCCGGTCGTCGCCGAAGATATCCGGCGGCCTGCTGATAGGCCCCTCGACGACGGGATAGTCCCCCTTTTCCAACGGATCCATTGTGGGCTCCTTTTGAGGGTGTACACTCTTTTGCGAGGATGGGTCAAGCCTTCTGCATTGTGGGTGCTTTGCGAGCTGGAGCGGAAACGATCTCGCGATCGCCTTGTACCGATGCGCCATCAAAAAGCGAAATACGGCCGTTGTAGGGGCGTCCCGCGCAGAACGCGCGATGCGCCCTGAGAGCTGGGCCGACACGTGGAAACTGTCTCAAAACCTGGGAGGAGTCGAGAATCGTAGCACCACGAAGCCTTAATTCCGCCTTTGTCACCCTCACCCCGGCCCTCTCCCAGAGGGAGAGGGAGGCTGGTGGAGCCGATTTCCGGTCCCCTCTCCCACAGGGAGAGGGTTAGGGTGAGGGGGAATCGTGTTACGACGACGCAATTTTCATAGGTTTTGAGACAGTTTCCGTGGGTCGGCCCCCACCGATCTTAGTTGATGTCACCTGCTTTTCGATGGTTACAGCGTCCTGCCGTTTGTTGTGGCTTCTTGGCGCGAGGTATTGCTATAGTGGCCCCGGCCGGCTGAGTCGGAGCCGTTTCAGTCACAGCAGTATCGCCCCGATAGGCGAACAAGCGCTCTCAGCCCCGGAGAGGCCATGTCCCCGCAAGAACGCGACAGAGGCCTGTTCATTTTCGGCATGGAGACGACAGGTCAGGGAGTGGAGGCCGACAGCACCGAATGGAAGCAGGGCATCGCTTGGCTGGAACCATTGTCACCTTCCGGCCCCAAACCTCCGCGGTCCTGTCGCTGGAGGGCTGTCAAGTCTCCCTGGGAAGCTTCGTGGCATGTCACGATCGAGTCGGGCTATGACTTGTCGCCCATTATCGGCTATCAACTGGGAGGGTGATTATTCGAGCGAGGTACAATTCATGACGCGAACATTCCTGTTTTTCATTCTGCTTGCGGCCCCCTTTTTCTGTTCATGGGATGTCGCTCTGCCGGAGACAGCGACGGTCGCTTGACGGTGCGATGATTCTGGGCCTCTCGGTCCGGGAGGCGACACAGGAGGGCTGCTGAGGCCCTCCGGAGACGGACGGTCGGCAGGGTAGACGCTGCGGTGCAAGTACGGCGAAGTGTTCGGGTTGGAACGGTGGGACAGGCGTCTCGCCTGTCTATTTCAGGGCGAAAAGGCAAAGATGCCCGTCCCACCAAGAATAGAGGCAAGGCCCGTGGCCTGAACGTGAAGAATCCGGGACCCGAGTTGTGATACAGAGTACACTGAATCCCTAAGGCCATCCTTCGTTGCCAACGGTCAATCCGATAACAATTGCAAGGAGGAGTGGAATTGCCTTCCACTGTGTTCATGACCGACATGTCCGCCACCTGGAAAAAGAGCGTACCCTCCAAGGTGGCGAAACTCTTCGATCAAACCGATCCTGCCCACATCTTCGGGAAAAGAGACCTGGTGGCAGTGAAGATCCATTTCGGCGAGCAAGGGTGTACTGCCCACATCCGGCCGCAGTACGTGCGCAAGGTCGTGGACCGTCTGAAAGAACTCGGAGCGAGACCCTTTCTGACGGATACCAACACGCTGTACGTCGGGTCACGCACAGAGGCATGCTCGCATCTCCTCACAGCAACCGAGAATGGTTTTGGGAGGGAGGTCACCGGCGCGCCGGTCATTATTGCCGATGGACTGCGGGGGAACAACAGCACGGAAGTCCGCGTGGACGGACAGCACGTGAAGACTGCCCACGTAGCGTCCGACATTCACTATGCGGACGGCCTGGTGGTGCTCACCCATTTCAAGGCTCACGAGTTGTCGGGTTTCGGGGGAACGCTGAAAAACGTGGGAATGGGATGTGCGGCACGCCAGGGCAAGCTTGAGCAGCACTCCAACATATCGCCCAAGGTCAACGAAAAGAAGTGCATCGGGTGCGGCGACTGCATCACCTGGTGCAGGGGCGGGGCGATATCGCTTGCGGGCGAAGGAAAGCAGCAGACGTCGGTTATCGATCCCGAGCGATGCGTGGGTTGCGCTGAGTGCATCTTGTCGTGTCCTCAAGGAGCTATCCAGATCCAGTGGAACCAGTCCATCCCCGTGTTCATGGAGAAGATGGTCGAGTACGCGGCTGCGGTCATTCGCAACAAAACCGACCGGATCATTTTCATGTCGTTTATCACGGATGTGTCGCCGTTGTGCGACTGCACTCCGTTCTCGGATCGTTCCATCGTTCCCGATGTGGGCATCCTCACGTCAACGGACCCTGTTGCCATCGATCAAGCCGCTGTTGACCTCGTGAACGCCGCGCCCGGTAATCCCATATCGCGACTGGAGAGCGCACTGGCCCCAGGAGAAGACAAATTCCGAGCTCTCTTTCCCAGCATTGACTGGTCACATCAGTTGGATTACGCGGAACGGATCGGCCTCGGGACGAGGCAGTACGAACTGGTCAAATTGTAAAATGCGAGAAATATTGCACAAATTCGTCCGGCATTTCAAGGCGACAGCTCGGTGCGGGGAAGAACCACTGTCCAGTTTACAGGGTAGATGCAAGCGTTAAGCTGACGAAAACCTGAAGAAGAAGCCCCCTCCCTGTCCCTCCCCGTCAACGGGGAGGGGACGTAATTCCCCCCGTTGACGGCGGTATTGAGGGGGGGGTAAATGCTCCGCAGCCAAACTGTAAGAAAGCTCTGAGACGTTACCTCCTCGGGGCTGCACCGCCTGTTTTATCTTCGCTTATGGATTTGAGGAGGGATCGGTGCTCTCTTGCGAATCCATAACATCGTAACGCTCCATCTGGCGCAAAGGAGCGACGCCATCATTATTCAGGCGAGCCGCTAGGTTGACGGTGAACATTCAAGCGATTCCTTGACAGGGTTTTGTCAATATTGTAATATATCGATAGGATACGATTGGAATTACCGCACCTGGCTCAACCCATTCCTCGTTCCGCACGAACGCGGGAAAGGAGCACCTGACATGATGAGAGCCTGGCTGGCAGCGCTCATACTGACCATCGCGTTTCATGGAATCGCCTACGGTCAGGGATTTCTCGACTCGGTCTTCGGCCCCGGCGGATTCGGCCTCTGGAGCGGGGGACAGCTCGAGCAGCAAACGACGCAACAATTCAACAACCCCCAGTTCTATCAGGGGCAGATGAATCCGGAGCAGGCTGGACAGTCCCCGCCGGGACAGATGCAGCAGGCCCCGGTTCAGTACGGCCAGCAGCCGATGCCGGGTGCCTATCCTCAGCAGGGAGCGCCCCAAGTGCAGTACTACAGCAATCAGCCTGGAACCGAAGCCGACTGGCAGGCGCAGCAGCCCATGATGCAGCAGCAACCGGCGCAGCCATACCAGGCGCCCCAAGGGCCTCCGCCGGTTAGGTACGCTCCTCAGCAGCCGCAGCAGGCACAAGGGCCGCCACCTGGCGGTCCGATGCAGCCGCCTCTACGGCCCGGTCAGTACTCGCCTCAACAGGGACCGCCCGGGGCCATGGATATCGATCAGCTCCCGGCGGGCGCAGTGAGCATCACCACCATTACGCCGGACGGCACCACGGTCCAGTACTATCCGCCGGCAGGCGAGGCGCCTCCACCGGCGGTTCAGCAACCAGTTCGCCGGCTGACCCAACCGCGGCCGAAGATGCCGGCTGCGACAGCACGAGCAAAGCCGGCTCCGGAACAAACGCAGGCCGGTCCACGAACTGATGAGGGCGGCGCGGTGGCAATGCCCAAGCCGGTGCAGGTCCCGCCAGGCCGCGATCCTCGATCCGGCTGGGATCATGCAGTGAATCGCGCCCCTCGCGCTCCCGAGGTGCGGTGACAGGGCACAGTCTCGACGGGTGACCTCCAAACCGGCGGCGATTATAGCGGTTCTCGAAAGTAATGACGGATTGACTTGCGGGTGCCACTGCTGGCTTGTCCAGCAGTGCCTGAGATGGAACCCCCAGCGAAACGCGGGGATTGGCTAGCCAACCGAGTGACTCCCTTGTCTTGGTGCGACAGGCATCTTGCTTGTCTGAACGTGACAGGCAAGATGCCTGTCCCACCCCTACTTATCCGAGATTGTTGCCTTATTGACTGCGCATTCGTATTTATTCAGCAATCCACGGAAGACCGAACATCTCCCCCGAAAGCCATGAACTCAAGAGAACACCGCGGTTTGGGGATCAATGTCCCCCTTTTCCAACACGTCCAGGGCTTGCGCGTACATGCCTCTCTTGATCGCGGCATAGGTCTGCCGGCTCTTGTTGGCCAATGCGGCAACAGTGGCTACGGCGCGCGGTAGCACCTGGTCAGCCGGTACGGCCTCATCAACAACGCCCTTTTCTCTCGCCTCGACGCCTCCGATTCGCGCCCCAGTGAGGAGCAAAGACCGAAATACCGTGGGTGTTAACCGGCTCTTGATCAAGGCCGTCATTCCGGGAGCAAACGGAATGTTGATGTCGACTTCGGGCAAGCAGAAGAACCCGCGGTCGGATCGCATCACCCTGAAATCGTGTGCCAGGGCGAGCATGGCTCCAGCTGCGAAGGCGTGCCCGTTGATAGCAGCTGCGGTGGGCATCGGAAATGCCATTATCCGTCCCAGGAGTTTTAGGACTGCTTTAATGAATCGTGGAGCTTCAGCTTGACCGTCGCCGGCGAGCCATGACAAGTCCAGTCCATTTGAATAGAACTTCTCTTCCCCGCCGATGGTCACAAGCGCTGCCGGCCCGGAAGACTTCTCGACTGAATCGAGAGCTTCGTTCATGGCGTCCACAAAGATCTGGTTAAACCTGTTTTCTCCGCTCCGCATAGTAAGGATGAAAACGTCGCCTTCTTTCTTGAGATCCACGATGCTCATAAATGGCAGCTCCTTTCATTCAATGGCCGTTCGCGGATAGGGCGGAGGTAATGCCCTATCACAGCGAGCCCTCAACATACTACATTGCGTTCGGTGAAACGAATAGTATGATTGATACCAGTGCGCAGTCGAAGCGGTGAGTCAGCCGGAGGGCTCCTCGGCTCCGGACGTCGGGCCTGACTTCGCTCCGGAGGCATCTCGGCCGACTACCAAAGTCACTCCTTTGAGAGCGCACTCCTATGAAAGTCGTCGCCATGGGCACCCACCATCGGAGGTGCGTATGGGGAGGCGTGGAGGGGAGATGGAGTCTCCCCTCCACAGGATGGCGCAACGTGCGCTCCTGCTACCCATCTCCGAGGCGGAGCCACGGAGTGTTGACCGAAGCCGAGGACTTTCATGCTTCGTTGTGCCCGAAAACCGGCGCATGGAAGTTGGTATGAGAACGGTTCGGATTCAGCCCGGCTTTGCCGCGCGCGCCGAACGCTGCTGCCGGGCTGAGCAATGAGAAATGCTTTCCCGGCCGGCTAACTCTGGAGGACTTTGAAGGTGTCAAGAATCATGTTGCCGGCAACCATCCGCGCGCCGTGGGCAACAGCGTCGAAGATGTCCATCTCACTCCAGCCCGCAGAGCGAACGCGGTCAACGTCGTCGGCAGTCACGGAGTGGGGGTCGTCGGTGGCCTTCAGGACCAGCATCAGGAGTGCTCTATCTTTCTCACTGAGGGGGGCCGCCTTGGGATCTGCCTGCATGGCAGCGATCTGGTCTTCGGTGAACCCCGCCTTTAGGAGCAGTCCAGTATTGACTCGTTGGCAAAACGGGGAATGGCAGGCCTTCGATACCAACATCCGTATCGAGGCGAGAAGTGGATGGCTCAAGGCGGGATGTGTCCGGTAGTACCCGACGAACTGAAGCTGATTGTCGAGTATGGCCGGGCTGACCCCGAGCATCTTCACACTGTCGGGAACCATCCCGAACATCGCTTCTGCTTCCGCGTACAGTTCCGCGAGCTTTCCTTCGGCCTTTTCGGGTGGAGTTGTCCGGATGAGCGGCATGATAAATCCTCCTGATATTTATGGCTGCGTATTGCGGCAGCCTGAACCCGCAGAATTCCTGCGGTTGTTCCCACATTTGCGCGGTCCGTTGGAGCGCGCGCTGTCTAATAGACCGGTCTAGTTGGCATCGACCAAAAAAATTAGCGCTTCAGCAGCCCGTCGAAAACCATTCGACAGAATGTCTCGAGGGGTTTTACGTCTTTCTGCGCCTTCATTCGCAGCAAAGCCCCTTCCCAACTATTGAGAAGGAAATCCGCCATCTCCCGCGGGTCCGTTGCAGGGTCGATCTCTCCAGCCTGTCGAGCGGCCTCGAGGGAACGGGCGAAAGTGTCCCGCAATACAGCAAGAGCTTCCTCCGCCTTCTCGCAAAACGCGCTGCTCAGGTCGGCCATTTCCTGAGCCAGGTTGCCGATAGGGCACCCGCCATGACATCCGTTCGTCTCATACGCGCGGCACCGGTCTTCAAAGAAAGCCCGCAGAGAGGCGAGGGGCGAACTGCCCGAGGCCTCAAGCTGTTCTGCCAGCCACACCCGCGCCAGCGAAATGTGATACTCGAGGATGCTGAGGCCGAATTCTTCCTTGCTAGAAAAATAGAAATAGAACGAACCCTTAGGCACACCAGCCGCCTGGAGGATCTCTTGGATGCCCGTATTGTTAAAGCCCCTTTCGTGGACTATGCGGGCGCCTTCGGTGATGATGCGGGTTTTGGTGCTGTGTTTAGCCATTCTTGTCGTGCATGGAGTTCTGGGCGGGAATACTAGACCGGTCGTCTACCTATGTCAACATTTTCTTCCGGCCGCCCCGGTGTCCGTTCAGTTACGTGCGGCTGGAATGTGGTCAGTCAGTGCGCGCCCTGCGAACGTCGCGGCAAATGCCCCGAAGTGGGCAAACCATGAATAGTCACGCTGTAGCGTGATTCACCCTACGGAAACGATGATTACAACCGGTTTTCAAGGACTCTAAAGGGGTCCTCCATGTGGGGATCAGACGACCCCGTCAGGGTCGTTTCAGATCGCTTGTTATGCTGCATTCCGTGCGCTGAAGCACACGGCTATTCACCGTACGCCCTTCGGGCGAAGACCTTCTCCGAGCGCTGGTTCAACAATTTTGAAGTGTTCGCCGCACGTAACTGAATGATTATCCGCCCCGAATCCATTCAGTCTTGTGTGGCAGGCTTTCCAGCCTGCCGGGACTTTCAGACCTTGTATCTCCCTACCATGTCGCTGAGTCGTGCTCCCAGTTCTGCAAGGCGTTTCGCGGAGGTATCCACTTGCGCGGTCCCGTCAATCATCTGGCGCATGGCTTGTTCGATGCTGCCCATTGCGCCGGACACCTGATCTACTCCTGCGAACTGCTGATCGATGGACGCCTCGATGACATTCGCGGATTGGGCAGATTCGGCAACGTTTTGAGCGAGTCGCTTAATGGATTCCGCCGCCTTGGCCGCCTGTTCGACTCCGGATTCGACCGCCTTTCCACCTTGCTCCGCAGCCATTACCACAGCGGAGACCCATTTCCGGTTGTCTTCCAAAATGGTCCGCACTTGAGCAGTGGCTTGCCTGGACTGATCGGCCAAGTTCTTGATCTCGTGGGCCACCACAGCAAATCCCTTGCCCTGGTCTCCCGCGCGGGCAGCCTCGATCGAAGCGTTGACCGCCAGCAGGTTCGACTGGTCGGCGATATCCTGTACGGTGCTGATGATCTCTTCGATGGACCGGCTGTGCTCGCTGAGGCGTACCACGATCTCACCGATTGAGTCCATTTGCTCTTTGATGAGGTGTATGCGCTGAACACGGTCATCGGCGTTAAGCTTGCCTTCCTTTGTGATTTGGATGGCAACCTGTGAATCCCGTGCGACCTTCTTTGCTCGGTCGACCGCCAGCATGGCCGCTTGTTTGACTTCTTCCACGGTGGCAGTGGTTTCCGTTACCGCGGTAGAAGTTTGAGACGTGCTCGAGGCCACCTGTGAGACCGACGTCGAGATTTCAGAAGCAGCTGCGCCAAGAACCCCGACCGCCTCCAGGACATGGGTGATCTGCTCACGCAGGCCGTGAGTCATGGCTCTGAATGATTGCAGGAGCGTTCCGATCTCGTCGCTTCTCTCAATGTCCGGCACATCTGCCGCCAGATTGCCGCGGCTCACTTCCGATGCGACGTTTGCCATCGCCACAACCGGCGCGGCAATACCTCGCGCGACAAAGAAGGCCGCGATCACCACCGCGATCGCTACGAGACCGGCGATGCCTGCGACCCACCACGCCAAGCGTCTGACGCCCTGCATCGCCTCCTCTTCGTCCAGATCGGTCGCCATTGCCCAGTCGAAGTCAGCTGCGAAGGCCCTTTGTTTGTTCATTCCGATTGGTGCGGCAACCGAAAGGCACGTTTCGCCGCGGTAATCGCGGGCGAACATATCGACAGTCTTGCCTTCGAGGGCCTGTTTGATAGGCCCTGTCGCCGCCTTTGTCTTGAGCACGGTCGAATCCCGAGAGAATCGAGACTGATTGCGCATCAGGAAATCCTTGCCGACGACGTAAACCTCGTTGGTCCTTCCCGAAGCATCGCGGAGAGACAAAATCTCATTTATCCCGTTGGGGTTGATTCTGAGAACGAGCACTCCGAGGAAACCCTTCGTCTGAAGGTGAAATACCGGGACCCCGATCGCTGCACACGCGGAGGCAGCGGACGGATAAGGCGCGAAATCCACGATCACCGGTTTTTTGAGGTTCCCCACCTGCTGCCAAGCCTTCCCTACCGCGGAATTGACCAGTGCGCCTCCCCGCACATCTGCGCCGTCGTCGGCCTTGTTTTTCTCGGCATAGAGGATCTTTCCGGTATCTCCGGCAATTAGGAGGAGATCCTCGAACCCTTCTTGCAGCGTCTTCAGCTCAAGATACCCCTGCAGAACTTCCTTGAGACCCTTCAAGGCGGTGGAACGATTATCCGCCAATGAATCGGCCTTGACCAACTCGCCGAAGGCGGCCCTCAGCCGGTTGGTCTGTGCGAGAAAGGTCACGTCATCCACGACGCTTCGGCACCATGCCAGCAATTCGTGCTGCTTGGATTCCCAAAGCATCCGGAGTTTGCCGAATTCAGCCTGCTCCAAGGAACTTCGCGCCCGGTCAAAGCACACGTAGCCCACAACGACAATCGGGATCATCGCGACGACCATGAACAGGACCATCAATTTCGCTCTCAGACTCTTCAATACAAAGCGGGCCCTCTGCCGCCTCCGTATGGACAAACTTGCCAAGAAATCAGGACGTCGGCCGTACCGCGGGAGCTGAAACCATCAGGTTGGCAGGCAATCAGGATCTTGCCAACTCTTCACCTTCTACCCGACGGCCGAATCGGATTAAGGCGGTGTCCCCCGAAGTCCACCAGACATGAGTGGACGCCGTTCGAAATGCAGCCGGTAGGGCCGGAACACAGCGAACCATGCGGATATCGCGGAAAGGAAGAACTTCCACACGCTTCCGCACAGCCGGATGCCCGTCCAAGCAGTCACGCGGTCACCGAGATTCCACTTTCGTGATTGAAAGGCAGGGATGAACGGATGCTACTTGTCCGGCAGGCAGCCCTCCCCACCCTGGCCACCTCCGTGCCCAGCGACGCGACGTCCACTAGCATAGATCAAATCTAGACCTCAATTTCGAGGCGGGGTCGATCACATTGTGTGCTATATGGCATACCTTGTCTTGCCACTCAAGGGAAAAAGAGCCGAAATCTCCGTTAGAAGTTGGTAATTGGGCGAGCGCCGCAAGCAACGCGTTGATCATTCGGGGGATTGTCTCCGCGGAAATATTCTTCTGCACTGCCGCGCGGAGGAGGCATGCCGCCCCTACGAAAACCTTGAGGAATTCAAGTGAGCTGCCGGGGTAGGGCGGCTTCTGCAAGGCCGTGGGAAGTCACTGGAAGAAGCTCACGTCTCCCTTGCCGACGCGTAGCACGTGCGGCTCGTCATCCATCAGGCTGATCACTGAAGAAGGCTCAGGGAGGAAGGTCCCGCCATCGATTACGAGGTCAATCTGTCCCTTATACGCTGCGGCGATTTGCCTGGGGTCGTCCAACAGCTGATCGTCCGGCATGCGCATGGAGGAGCTGAGGATGGGATTGCCAAGCTCCGCGACGAGCGCATGGCAGACCTCGTTGTCGGGGATGCGAATGCCCACTTCGTTGCGCTTGGTGAGCACAATCCTGGGCACGAGCTTGGTGGCCTTGAGTACGAATGTGTACGGCCCGGGTAGAAACCGGCGCAAAATGCGGTACGCGGAATCGGTAACCTGCGCGTAATCCGCGATCTGTTTCAGGTCGGCAAAAACAAATGAGAGGTGGCGCCGATTGTCGATCTTCTTGATTCGGCGCACCCGATCGAGGGCCTTTCTGCTGTTGATATCGCACCCGAGCCCGTAGACCGTGTCCGTAGGATACACGATCACCCCTTCCGCGCGAAGCACATCAGCGACCCGCCGAATCCGCCTTGGTTGCGGGTAAACTGGATCAATCTGGAGTATCATGCGTTATTCCGGTGTGTTATCCCGGACTTCCGGATACGCGACCCTGCCGCTCACGAGGATGTCAGGGCCGCAGCGCGAAGTTGTTACGCCCACGAGTCGGGGCGCTTCGACGAGGGTGGCGACACCCTGTCCACCGACGCCCGATGGCGCCTCGGTGCCGCCGATGATCATCGGAGCGTAGAAGAACAGCCCGCGATCCACCACTCTTGCGGCCAAGGCTCCCCACGCCAGTCCGGCGCCCCCTTCAATGAGGAGCGAGGTGATCCCAAGCTCATAGAGTCGTCCGAGAAAGCTCTCAAGATTGACGCCGGGTCCTTCACCGCACGGGATTACGCGCGCTCCCTTCAGTTCGAGCGCTTTCACGCGAATCGCAGGAGGGTCTTTTCGACAGCCGATTACCACCTTGCCATTCGAGTCGGAATTGAAAATAGCGGCATTCCCAGGCGTGCGAAGGTTCGAGTCCACCACGACGCGAACCGGGTTGCGACCATGTCCCTTTCCCAATCGCGTGGTGAGGCGCGGATCGTCCGCGAGGATCGTCCCGACGCCAACCATCAGCGATGAGACGCGATTGCGCAGGCTATGCACTTTCAGCCGGGATTCCTCTGATGTGATCCACTTGGATATACCGGTCCGAGTCGCGATCTTTCCGTCAAGACTCATGGCCAGCTTCAGATACACGAAGGGACGTCGGAGCGTAATGTGGGTGAGGTAGACTTCGTTGACGATACGACAGTCGGCTTCCATTACCGGCCCGATAACCTCGATGCCGGCACCGCGAAGAGTGTCCGCGCCGCGGCCCGGAACATCGGGGTTGGGATCTTCGGCGCCGTACCAGACTCGTTTGATTCCCGCGCCGAGGATTGCCTGGGTGCATGGGGGGGTCCGGCCGTGGTGGTTGCAGGGTTCCAGGGTAACAAACAGGTCTGCGTCACGCGCGAGGTCGCCGGCCTCGCGAATGGCTTCGACCTCTGCGTGAGGCTGTCCCGCTGCCTTGTGATAACCCTGTCCGACGACTTTGCCGTCTCTAACAATGACCGCGCCCACCACAGGATTCGGGTCGGTCTTGCCCAATCCGCGGCGGGCCAGCTGCAGGGCGCGGGCCATAAAATGTGTCACTTCACTGGGAGTCCTGGATTCCCTGGTTTTCATCCGGAGGGCCATTCTGGGCTAGGATTTGTTCTCTATTTTCTTTAAGATCCGACAGTTCCTTAATTTCTCTCATAAACTCTTCGATGTCCCGAAAACACCGATACACGGATGCGAACCGGACATACGCCACGTCATCCATGTCTCGAAGCTCCGCCATGACCCGTTCGCCGATGTAAGAGACGTTGATTTCCTTTTCCGGTCGTTCCATGAGGTCCTGTTCGATGGCGTCGGCCACGGCCTCAATCTGATCGATGCTGATGGGCCTCTTCTCGCACGCCCGGCGCATGCCTTCCACGATCTTTCTCGGGTCGAACGGTTCCCTGCGGCCGTCTTTCTTGATGACGAACGGCAGCATCTCTTCGATCTTTTCGTACGTGGTGAACCGCTTCTTACATACGAGGCACTCCCGACGCCTGCGAATCACCGCGTTATCCTTGCCGAGGCGCGAGTCGATGACTCGGTCGTCTATGGCGCCGCAGGCAGGACACTTCATTATCAACCGCCTCCGGAGAATGGTCCATCGTAGGAGAACCGTATCGAAATATCTATAACGAATCTCGGCATGATGCAAGCACAATTAAGAATTTTGTTCGTGTCTGGAGCTGCGACAAGGTGTGCGGAGAAGCCTTGGTGAGGTTCAGGTGTGCTATTGAAAAGGAATGCCCTGCCGGCAGGGCGAGCATTCAACAGCCGTACCGCAATTGCTGAAGTTCAGTGCCCATTGTAGGGCGTCGAATCAATACTAGCAAATCGATTCGTAATTAACTGGCCGTCAAGACGGTGGGAAAGCGGAGGAGTTGACCGATGCAATATGTTTTGTAGGGGCGGGTCTCAGACCCGCCCCTACCCAAGGCTCTGGCTGATGACCACGTAAAGCCATTTCTGAAACAATCGACTCGCTGATAATTTAGGGTCGGTGGGACGGGCGCCCCCCCCTGTCCAAATCTGACGGGCAGCCCCGCGTTTCGCGGGCGCCGTCCCACCATGCGAATTCCTGTATCGGCCCCCCCTCTTGGCAACGACAGCAACCGGTGTTTGGGCCGGTATCACCGCAAGTCAACGCAGGAGCCGCCCACGGTGCCCCTGCGCCCTGCGCGGCCCTCTGCCAAATGGAGGCAGTTATGGCACGCTGTCGTGCGATTCAGGCTATTGCCGAACCCGGGCCTCGTGTAGTGCGGATACCTCGTTAAGCTGTCGGATCGTCCCCGCAATCAGGCCGGCAAGACCTGGCTGATACTTGACGTACTTGGGACAAATGGCCAGGATCTGTTGGCAAAGCTGCCGGCATTCCACGTAGTTCCCGCACGCCTGGTCGAGCTTCGCCAATCCCACGAGAGGCGCCACCGCATCCAGGCCTTCGGCTCGGTCGGTCGCTTCAGCCGCAGCTTTGGCCTTCACATACAACGCCCTGGCTTCAAACAGCCGGTCCTGCTCTGCATTCAGGTCCGCAAGGGCGCACATAGTCTTGATCACGCGCGGATGAGACGGGCCGAGAATTTTCTCCTGAATGGCGAGCGACCGATTGTAGATCTGCGCGGCTCCCGCACGATCACCCTGAGCGCGGGTGATTTCCGCCACCAGATCCAGCGATTTCGCTACGTTGATGCTGTTGGCGCCAAAGCGTTTCGCCGCCTCCTGAGCTGCAACTTGGGCCTGCGCCAGAGCATCCGCACAATTTCCCGATTGGTTGAGTTCGCACGCGCCGGAATAGATTTCTTTCCAGGTGGTCCCGCCCGCGAAGGACGGCACGATCAGCGCCAACAATATCGCCACTGCCGCGACGATTACTGCAAAAGTTTTCATTGTGAACTCCTTTGTCATCGATGCGCACGATCCCGCGTCCTGCGGGATTCCGGTCGCGATTGGAGGTGTTGCCATGGGCGGCCAGTTGGTCGCCTATCGAGCCCCCTCAGGTTTTTTTGCTGTTCGTTGCAGGATCTTTGCCACCGGTGTTGCTATGCGATGCGTGCTCCAAGCCTAGTTTGAGGATATTGGACGGAACGGCGACACTCAATACATAGATAATATATAAAGAATGGGTATATAAAATACCTAATTGATGCTTCTCTCAACAAAGTCCCGTTCGGGAGGTCGGCTGAAAACCGCTCCCGTAGCGACGCGCCGCGTTACCGCGTCGCATGACTAGGCTAAGTGTTCCATTTCGTTAATACGGTCCCGCATCTTTCTGGTTCAGAATGGCGCGCTCGCCATCCTTCACAGTGGAGCCGGCCTCCGTGCCGGTCCTCGCCCAATGGCCGGCAGAGACGCCGGCCCCACCACGCCTCGTCGAAATACGTTACCGTAATTAGGAAACAGTGTACTAAGCCCCCCTTCACGAAATGTGAGTCGTGGGTCTTCACGCTGTTTGTCAAATCACCGCGTACCGTCGGTTGTAGAAAATCCGGTCGCCCCGTAGTCATGAATGGGGGCGAGGCGACCGGCCCATGCAAGGTGTCGTGCTGCGACACAGCCGGAAAGGCGCTGTAGCCGCAGTGACGCAATCAAGCATAAGCACAACCCATGCCAAATCTTGTCGCCGATTCGCCTAATTGGATATCGATAATGATGTCGGAATGTTGGTGATTTACACTCTGGAAGGCGATGTTGTGAGACATGCTGACCTTTGCCTGAACCAAGGGTGAAAATCACCCTGGCCCGAGAGCTTCTCGGAAAAAACAACCTAAAATCAGTAGAGTGGCTTCCGGTGAGTTTCACCTGCAGAGATTTGCGCCCATGCTTTATCTTTTCAAAGAATTGGTGCATAAACCGATAATGCGAATGAATGCGCGAGCCTTCATGACAGCCGGCGACGCGGTGCTGATCGCTTTTTTTTTGACGCTGTCCGCGGTGCTGTTTTTTCTGCTTCCGGGTCGGCTGGTGTCCGCTGGTAGCCAGCTCGTCATCCGCTCCAACGATCGGGTAGAGGCGCGGTATGCTCTTGATGAGGACCGGCTCGTAGAAATATCAGGACCGATCGGCAAGACAATAGTCCGCCTGGAGCGAGGACGAGCCCGTGTCGAATCTTCTCCCTGCCCGAACAAGATCTGCACGCATATGGGGCCGGTAGGTCGTGAGGGTGGTTTGATCGTCTGTGTCCCAAACAAGGTGATCGTGACAGTTGGCAAAGGCACGCCCGAAGGCGTCGACGCGGTGAGTCGATGAACGAGCATATGCGAAAGCCCGCAAGACTCGCGATGCTGTTGGCGTTGGCAACGGTCATCCACACTGCGGAGGCGTTAGTTCCCGTGACGATGGTGTGGTTCCGATTCGGGTTCGCCAATATCATCGGGCTCGCGACGCTTTACCTATTCGGCTTCAGAGATGCGCTCGTGGTGACACTCGGAAGGATCTTCCTCGGATCGCTTGCCGCAGGTCTGTTCGGATCGCCAGCGTTTCTGCTCTCGCTCGCCGGAGGGACGAGCGCGATGTTCGCGATGGGATTGGCACACCGGGTGGGCGCACGGGCGCTTTCAGAAGTGGGGGTGAGCGTCGCGGGCGCGGTTTTTCACAACGTAGCGCAACTCGCGGCAGCGTACGCGGTGCTCATTCGAAATGACGGCATCTTGCTCCTGCTGCCTCTCATGATTGTGGCCGCAACCGTGACGGGTTTTCTTAATGGCCTGGCCGCCCGGTTTTTTGTGCGGCATTTTCAGAGGGTTGCTGCGGGAAGGTAGCATTCGGGGCAAATCCGTCGGAGCGATCATCTGAGATCGCCAGCAATGATGAAATATCGGCACAGCCCATGTAGGGGGGGACTCAGGAAGCTGTCTCAAAAGTCCTTCAAAAGGAAGAATCGAAGCACGATGTGCCGTAGGGGCGGGGTTTATCCCCGCCCTTCATCACAGGCCCAGCGAGGCGGGCGGGGATAAACCCCGCCCCTACAAAGGCTTTCTGATCAGGGAACGAACGTGGCACGAAGTCGGTTCCGTACTGCGCCGCGTACAGGACGTGAGGATCGTGCCACGATTTCACATAGCGTTCGACTTTTGAGACACCCCCCTCAGACCCGCCCCTACAGAAGAATCGCAGCATCGTTGGTCTTGAAACGGCATCCGCGGGCGACCGGCCGGCCGCCCGTACAGCAAGATCATGGAAACCTGTTCACACTATGAATAGCCGTCTTGCGAGGAAGCCGATAGCACTGCAATACTACTCCTTTGCTGCTGCGAGATTCTTGCGGTATACCTCCAAATCCTTTTCAGAAAAGAGAGCAAACACGACCCGGTCAATCTCCGGGAATCGCTTAAGTTGCTGGAGTGAGATATTGATCGCGATCTTGGATGCCTCATCGATAGGGTAACCATACGCGCCGGTACTGATGGAAGGGAACGCGATGGTCTTGACGTTGTTTTCGTGCGCCACCTCGAAGCAACGACGATAGCAGCTCTCCAAGAGCCTGGGTTCTCCGGAGACGCCGGTTCGATAGATCGGTCCGACCGTGTGGATTACATGACGCGCCTTGAGGTTGTACCCGCGGGTGATTTTGGCGTCACCGGTTTCACAGCCCCCGAGGGTACGGCATTCGGCCTTCAGTTCAGGTCCGGCTGCTCGATGAATGGCGCCGTCCACTCCGCCGCCTCCCAAAAGGCTGTTGTTTGCCGCATTGACAATCGCGTCCGCGTCGAGCTTGGTGATGTCGCCCTGAACAAGTTCCACTCTTTCTTTCATGATCGTCCCTCCGTCACTTGTCTGAAACCGAATCCGCACAAATGAAAGGACCGACCGGCGGTTCATACGAATTCAGTTTCAATCAACTAACATCCACGGCGTCCAAAATCCCCCCTGTCCCCCCTTTACGAAAAGGGGGGACTACTGGGAGCGGGCGGACGGCCATCCGCCCCCACTTTCCCCCCTTAATAAAGGAGGGTTAGGGGGGATTTCATCGTACGGAATCCGGAACCGGCGAGTCGTGCCGAGGTTACTTGTATAATGGCGCATTGGTATCATATCTTGTGCGGAAACTCCGGTTCTTTCACCTCTTCTCGTATGCGGCGCATTTCAGGCAGAAGGTCCATGAAGACATCGAACAGCCTTGGGTCAAAGTGCGTGCCGTATCCTTGCTTCATGATAGTGAGAACCTCGTGCTCCGGAAGGGCAGGGCGATAGACCCGGTGGTGGCTGAGCGCGTCGTACACATCGATGAGCGCCACGATACGGCCGACTTCGGGGATGTCTTCCCCGGAAAGCCCTTTTGGATAACCGGTACCATCCCACTTTTCGTGGTGTGAGAGAGCGATCACTTTAGCGAGAGCGAGCAATGGCACATCGGTGCCGCCGAGGATGCTCGCGCCGATTTCGGTATGAGTTCGCATGATAGCGGCCTCTTCGAGGGTCAGGCGGCCCGGTTTGAGCAGAATTCGGTCGGGGATGCCGATCTTGCCCACATCGTGCATGGGTGCGGCAAGTCGGATATCCGCGACTGTTTGGGGTTGCCAGCCGAGCTCTTTGCCCATGGCCGCGGAATATAGGCCGATGCGCCGGATGTGGGCGCCGGTTTCATCGTCTCGGTACCCGGACGCGGAGATCAGCCGCAGGATTATTTCCTCCTCGCGTTCCCTTACCTGTCTGGTGCGTTCCTCGACTTTTTCCTCGAGCTCGCGTTCATATTGTTGGCTCAGGAGCAAGAGTCGCCGTCGCTCCAGCGCGTTGGCAACGTTAATGGCAATCTCGTTGCGATCGAAAGGCTTGATCACGTAGCCGAAGGCTCCGAGGCTGAGGGTCATGATGGCGGTCTGGCGGTCATCCACCGCGGTGACCATGAGAACCGCGGTGTCGGGCCACTGGATCTTGATCGCTTTGAGCAACTCGACCCCGGACATCTCCGGCATCATGATATCGCTGACCACTAGCGAGAAATCGCCGTTGCTCAGCGTTTCCAGCGCTTCCTTGCCGTTGAACGCCGTGGCGCACGAATAGCCCTCGATGGTCAGCCACCGCGAGAGGATGTCACAGATGTGTGGTTCGTCATCCGCAATGAGGATCCTGACGTCGCGGCCTTCCATTCCGCTTCCCTCCCTCTCGGCATGAAGCGCTCACGAAGCCTGCCGAACGCCGCATTCACGGCGGTCACATACGATCGGTCCCTTCAACGCGCATCGAGTGCCTCTCGCACCTTCCGGAGCAATTCAGAAGCCATGTGCGGCTTTCTCACAAATCCGAGCGCGCCCATTTCCGCCATATCCGCAGCCTTGCCTTTTGAAGAATATCCGCTCGTAATAAGAACTTTCGCGGCTGGATTGACCGCTTTCAACTCCTTTATGCATTGCCTACCCCCCATTTTTGGCATGATCAGGTCCAAGAGCACAAGGGAGATTCGATGATGCTCTTGGCGGTACAATTCCAGAGCCTCTTCTCCGTTGTTCGCGATGAGCACCGTATACCCCACGTGCTCGAGGACTTTGCGACTGAGCTGACAAATCAACTCCTCGTCATCCACCAGGAGTATGGTTTCGCGGCCTCCCTGCGGCGTGGACTGTTCCACCTTCCTTTCACCGAACGCTTCGATGTGGTGAACGGGGAGATAAATCCGAAAGCTCGTTCCCTGTCCCGGTTGGCTTGTGCACGTAATGAATCCCGAATGCTGTTTCACGATCCCGTGCACTGTCGCAAGACCCAAACCGGTGCCGCGTCCGGGCGCTTTGGTGGTGAAGAACGGTTCGAACACATGATCAAGTATCTCTTTTTCCATTCCCGCTCCGGTGTCGGAGATCGTCACCTCAACGTATTCGCCGCAGGTTGCCTCAGGATGCGTTTGGCACATTTCTTCGTCTACCACCACATTTCGCGTCTCAAATCTGAGCGTCCCCCCATCGGGCATCGCGTCTTTCGCGTTCAGTACAAGATTAAGCAGAACTTGTTCGGTTTGTCCTGCGTCCACGCTGACAATCTTGATGTGCGGGACAAGGTCCGTTTCGATGGCAATCATCTTGGGAATGGTGCGGGAGATCAACTTCACGACCTGTTCAACCTCGTAGTTGATGTTGAGCGCACGGGGGGTGAACTTGTCTGTGCGGCTGAAGGTCATGAGCCGTTCCACCAGCTCGGCTCCTCTTGCCGCTGCGGACCCCACCTTTTGAAGGTCTTCGTATACGGGGTCTTCCTGGTTCTTGTTCATGAGAAGGAGTTCGGTATAACCTGCTATGACGGTGAGCAGGTTATTGAAATCATGAGCAATGCCTCCTGCAAGTGTTCCGATGGCCTCTTTTTTTTGGCATTGCAGCAGCTGGGCGCGCAGTGCCTTGGCTTCACTCACATCGATAAAGAGCCCGAGCACCGCAGGCTTTCCGTCCTTTTCCATGGCCCTCAACCACACCGTAACCTCAAACGCGGTCCCATCGCGTTTCAATCCTCTGCGCTCAAAGCAAGGAGCCGTACCGGCATGCACGACGCTCGTTTCAACCTGTGTTTTGATCGCGGCACGGTCCTGTGGTTCGTAGAGCGCGTCAACCGCCAGCCCGACAATCTCGCAGGGGCTCTCATACCCGAACATCTTCACGAACGCGGAGTTGACGAAGTCGTACTTCTCGTCACGAATGATCGTCACACCGATAGGAAAGCTCTCGATGATTTGTCTCATCTTTCGTTCAGAGTCTTTTAACTCGCGCTCGGCCCTTGCGCGATCCGTTACGTCCTGCGCTGTCCCAGTCATTTGAATGGGGCGGCCTCGGCTGTCGAAAATTGCCTCGCCAATCTGCTTCACCACTCGCTCAGGACCCCAGGGTACGACGACGCGGTGCTCGATATGGAACGGTTTTCCCTCATGGAGTGCGGCCTCGACTGCCCGCTCGACCAATTCGCGGTCTTCGGTAGGGACATGACCGAGAAGATTGTCAAACGTCAGGCCGAACCTCGCCCTGGGAAGCCCGAGAATCCGATAGAACTCATCGGATCCGTACAACTCGTTGGTTATGATGTCCCATTCCCAGCTTCCCAATCGAGCTATATGCTGTGCCCTTGCAAGGTTGGCAGCGGCCTTACGAAGGGCTGCCTCGGCTCTTCGCTGAGCGGTTATGTCATGAAGGCATCCCTCAATGGCCGTGAGATTCCCATCTTCTCCCAATACTGCCATTGCCCGCTCTGAGACCCATCTTTCGCCGCTCCACGCGGTGAGAATGCGATAGGTCATCTCGATAGGAGTCCGCTCGGCCACACCCTTCTTAATACGATTCCGAACTTTGGCCACATCGTTTGGGTGGACAAGACTGCCAAATGCGATCGTCGTATTGTCGACGAGATCCTCCGGACTGTACCCTGTGAGTTGTTTGCAGCCTTCGCTGACGAACTCGATAGTGCGCGTCTCGTCATTGCGGCACCGGTACACCATCCCGGGCAGGTTTCCAATGAGCGTGGCAAGCTTGCGACGACTCTCGCGGAGTTCCTGCTCTCTCTTCTTTTGTTCGGAAACATCCATGCCCACGCCTCGAACGCCAACGATATTTCCGTCCTCCTTCATGGCAACGATATGCACGACTACCGGGAGAGCAGCGCCGTCTTTCCTTTTTACGAAATATTCGCGACCGCCCACAATTTCGCCCTTCAGTACTTTGCGGATGTCGTCGGCTATATACGAAACGTGTTCAGGGACCACCAAGTTCAGGCAGAATAGACCTTTAGCCAAATCGTCGTCGGAAACACCAAGCGCCTGCATGCTCGCTCGATTCGCGTAGGTGACGAATCCCGTGCAATTGATTTCGAAGATGAATTGAGGCAGGATTTCGGCCACATCCCGGAATCGTTGTTCGCTCTTCGTAAGATTCTTTTCCGCGAGTTCGCGTTGGGCTATTTCGGCGATCAATTCCTGATTCTTTGCATACAATTCCACGGTGCGTTCGGCAACCTTGAGCTCGAGTTCGGCGGCGGCGGCTTTGGCCGATTCCTCAGCGAATATCTTCCCGGAAATGTCTCGAGCCGTGTGGACTGCGCCCACGATCTTTCGCTTCGCATCAAGAATCGGCACAACTGTGACATGGAAAGTGCCATTCAATTCCTCGATGGTTGCTTCGACCTCCCGTTGCTGTCCGTCGGCGAGCAAACGCGTGAATGGACAATTGGCGGGCGGCTCCGACAGCCCATGCATCAACTCATAGCACGGCCGATCGATGGTGGATTTCCGCTTGAGGTGGAACCGATCCGCGCCGGCCTTGTTGATTCGGACGATGTGATAGTGCCTGTCCAGAATCATCATGGCATCCGGAACCGTGTCAAGAACGAGTTCCCACAGATTTTCCAGGCTACCGAGTTCCTCGCCCTCGGGCAGGGTAATTGGGTTGGGGGGTTGCGTTCCGGGTTTGTTTGGAATGTTCACCATTACCTCCACCACCACGCGACAGTGGACAGATCCAACGAGGGACTGATCTCGATAATCGATTTCGCGTTGCGCCTGTATTCGGCGCCGGATTCCGGCGAGGGTGAGGCTCAGTGAACAAGGACTGTTTCAAGGCTCACGCCTCGATCATGCCCTCTGTCGGCGCGATTCGTGATCGGTCTTGAAAAAGGGCTCTTCTCGGAGTGCCCTTAAATGAAGAATCAGGCCCGTCACAATTATAGCAAGTCCAAATTTTTCGCCCGATTCACCGAAAGGACACAACCACCCCGGATCCCGGATCAAAGCCTGTCCCGGACAATGATCCGGAATCCGGGCAGGCTTTCACCCGGAGTTCACCTTCCGGATTCCCGCCTTTATTAAAGGGGGTTTGGGGGGATTTTGTCGTACGGAAACCGGAATCGGCGGGTCGTGCCGATGTTACTTGTATAATGGCGCCTTTCTATGAAAACGCCGTGAGGAAGACCGGCAGGATGCCGGCGCTACCGGCGTTTTCATGGTTCCTTGTGCCCGAAAACCGGCGCATGAAAGTTGGCATAAGCGCCGCCACCAAACCTAATCGTCTACGAGGAACAATTGGCCTGATTGCTGTCGTCTGGCCTCGAGTTCTTCCTCGGTGATCAGGCCGGCCGCGACCAGCTTGCGAAGCAGACTCTGCAGTCCCTTCGCCGAGATGTTGAACCGCTTCATGAGTTGGGCATCGCTCATGCCTGCGTGAACGTTCTGTGCTGCTTCCCTGGCCTTGATGACGGGTTTCTCGGGCTCCGGCTCAGGGAGCTTGAGTCCGGCCAGATCAATGGCGACGGTGTTCGGCGAAAGGGCGCTCCGGGCCACGACCTCATCGGATGTGAGTTTTCCTGTGTCGACGAGCTTTTCAAAGAGCGTGTAAAGCGAGTCGGGCGTCAACCGGAAGGTGTCGATAAGGGTGGCATCGCTCATGCCCGATTTTACGGCATCAACTACTTCTCTTGCGGGGATGATTATTTTGCGCCCTGGTGGCGAGTCCTGCTGCACGGCCATGGACGCAGCTTCATCCTCGCCGCTGCACTCAAGGGCAGCGCGCCGTCTCTCAAGTGCGGCGGCGACGTTGATCAGGAGTTCGTTCAGGGCGAACGGCTTGAGGATGTAACCGTATGCTCCGAGCGCTACTGCGTTCATTCCGGTATTCAGGTCGTCGACCGCGGTGACCATGAGCACGGCAACATCGGGAAACAGGCTCTTCACGATGTGCAGAAGATCCAAGCCGGACATGCCCGCCATCATGATGTCGGCAACCACCAGGTCGAACGATTCTTCCTCAAGTTTCTTGAGTGCTTCTTCCCCGCTGAACGCCATGGTGCACAGGTACCCGGCAGTCTGGAGGTTTCGGCACATCAATGCGCACACATCGTCTTCGTCATCTACGACGAGAACCTTTGCCCCATGATGGTCATTCATATCAACTTCTCGATCGCATTGAACAGTTCGGCAGCGTTGATAGGTTTGGAGAGGTAATCGTCCATACCCGCTTCCATGCACCGTTCCCGGTCGCCTTTCATTGCGTGGGCAGTCATGGCCACAATGGGAACGTGACGGCCGGTGGCGACCTCTTGTTCCCGGATAGTTCGGGTAGCGTCGAGGCCATCCAACTCAGGCATCTGCACGTCCATGAGGACGAGGTCGAAACCGTGTCTCTCCAGCGCCGAAACCGCTTGTCTGCCATTCTCCGCAACGGTTACCGTGTGCCCCATCTTTTCCAGAAGACGTACGGCCAGCTTTCTGTTTATGGGATTGTCCTCCGCCAGCAAGATATCGAGACGTCGCGCGCTCCGGGCGGGTGCCTGCGGGGGAGTCGGCATCGGGCACAACCCTTCCTCTTTAGTCGTGCACAACGCATTGAGAATGGCATCGAAAAGACTCGACGGTCGCACGGGCTTTGGCAGCGTCGCAGAAAACCCAGCAGCCATGCAATCGCCAATGTCACCACCGACGCCGGCCGACGTGAGCATGATAAGTCTTGGCGCGGGCAGGTTTGGCTCACTCCTGATGCGCTGGGCAAGCTCAAGCCCGTTCATCTCCGGCATCATGCAATCAATGAGCGCAAGAACGAATAGCTGGCCATTCCGGGCCGCTTTGAACAGCATATCCAATGCTGCGGAACCGCTCTCGACCGTCGACGGTCGCATGCCCCAATTTGAGAGTGTTTCAGCGAGGATATGCCTGTTCGTGGCGTTGTCGTCCACTACCAGCACGGGCAGGTCTTTCAGCGAACCCGGATCGTAGCTGATCGCAGGCTTTGGCGCAGGTTTGCCGAGGCCGAGTGGGACAACAAAATGGAAGGAGCTGCCTTGGCCAAGTCGGCTTTCCACCCAGATTCGGCCCTTCATCAACGCAACAATTTGCGTCGAGATAGCCAGGCCAAGCCCCGTGCCGCCGTACGTCCTGGTCATGGAGCCGTCCACTTGCTCGAATGCGGTGAAAATGGCTCCTTGCTTGTCTTGCGGTATGCCGATACCGGTATCGCTGACTTGAAAGTGAAGGTTCACCGCTTCATCGGTCCCGGATTCTTCCTCTACGCGCACAACTATCTCGCCGCTTTGGGTGAACTTGATCGCGTTGCTGAGGAGGTTCACGATAACCTGACGGAGTCTCGCACTGTCGCCGACGAGATCGCCCGGAACTTCGGGTCTGATGCGGCACGCGAGTTCGAGTCCTTTTGCGTGCGCTTCACCAGCGAGGCCGCTCATGATGTCTCCCAGGAAGTCGCGCAGGTTGAAGTCCTCGTCCACCAGCTCGAGCTTTCCTGCCTCGATCTTCGAAAAATCAAGGACGTCGTTGATGATCGACAAAAGCGAATGCGCAGATATCCGAACCGCGTCGAGATATTCGCGCTGCTCCGAGGTGAGTTCCGTGTTGAGAGCCAGGTCCGTCATGCCGATAATAGCGTTCATCGGGGTCCGAATCTCGTGGCTCATATTGGCAAGGAACTCGCTCTTTGCGCGGCTCGCCTGCTCGGCTGCAGACCGAGCCTCAGTCAATTCGGTCACGTCCACCAATGACACCACCCCTCCCGCGACATCGCCTCCTTGATCCCTGAGCAACGTGCTGTTCTTTAAGACGTTCAACTGCCTGCCGTCTTTGGCATATATGACGAACTGCTGCCTGAAAACCTGCTCCTTCCTCTCAACGCCGAATAGCACACAGTCGTGCGTACACGGCTGACCGAAAAGGTCATAGCACTTCCGGCCGATGACCTCTTCCCGCGTGTAACCCGTTACGCGACAGAACTCCTCGTTGACGTCGGTTACGGCCTGTTGGGCGTCTATGGTAAAGATTGCCGTTGCTGCGGTGGCCAGGAGCAACTGCTGGAATTCGGAAGCTTGCTGCAGCTCTTCTGCGGTCTTCTTCCGCTGGGTAATGTCTTCAAGTAAGACGAGAACCGCCGGGCGGCCCCGCCACACCACGGGCGCTAAGTTTGCTTCCGCCCACATGAGTTCGCCGTTGCTCCTGACAACTCTGAACACGACGTTATGTGCAGGTCGGCGGTACCACAGTGTCTCGAAACGTCGAGTAACCACCAACTCGTGATCTTGAATGAAGACGAAGTCTTCGTAGGCCCGCGATTTCAACTCTTCTTCGGAATATCCGAACCATTCCAATGCCTGGGGATTGGCGAACCGGACCTTGCCGTCTTGGACAATGAGGATCGCTTCTCCGGCGTTTTCCACGATGGAACGGTACCGGAGTTCGGATTCCTGGAGGGCGGCCTCGGCGTTCTTTCGATCGGTGATATCCGATATAACGCCGATCGTTGCCTCGTACTCGCCTTGTTCGCCTCGAATGGCGGAGACGGACAAGTCTGCCCAAAACACCTCGCCGTCCTTGCGCACGTAGCGCTTTTCAAGGCGATAGCTATCCAATTGATTCGATGTGAGTAACCGCAATTGATCTCGTGACTTATGAGCATCTTCGGGGTGAGTGAGATCAATAATGCTGCGGTCGCGAAGCTCTTCCTCCGAATAGCCCAGCATTCTTCCGAGGGCGGTGTTGGCCTGCATGACGACTCCATGCGAGTCGACCACATCGATCCCGATCGCTGCATTATTGAAGATGGCCTGGTAACGTTCCTCGCTCGCTCGCGCGGCGCTTTCGGCCTTCTTTCGCTCTGCGACTTCCGCTTTGAGCTGTTCATTGGCGCGGACCAGTTCCGCTGTGCGTTCTTCGACACGCCTTTCGAGTTCGTCGCGAGCTTGGGCCAGCGCATGTAGCGCAAGGTCACGCTCCAGTTCATGCTGTTCGAGTCGCCGTCGTCCCAAGAGGATACCTACTGCACCGATGATGAAGATCGAACCGTACGATAGGAGTTGGGTTGTGATGTCCGCCGGTAGCCTGCGGACGAACTTGTTCATGGGAAAGCGGATGCTCACGCCTCCATCCACGTGATCTTTGTGGACTCCCTGTTCCGGTCCGCATTCCGTGCAACCTTCAAGACCGCAGACGGGTTTCATGAGCCGAACGTGCTTCGTTCCGTCATCCTGAGATACCACTGCCAGAGCCTCGGTCTGACCTTTCTGGAAGCCATGAATTGCCTCTTTTTCCCATTCGTCGGGCGGAGTCCCGTGCTCGGCGTGCTTCAAGCAAGTGACACGAGACGTGGCGCCCGCCACTTCGACAAAATGGTCCTGAACCTGACGACACATGCACCCCGCGCTCAACAGAGTGAACTGCCGACCGGAAGGAGTCTGAAGGTCCCGTTCGGGCACATGGCTTAGATTGGGGTCCGGGCTCATCCGTTCCGAAACGGGAACGTACACGCCTTCATGAGATGACGCCCAGCGATGAATCGCGCTGTCCGTGTGGAAATAGGCCTTGGCTATGGCAACGGCAATCTGGTGCAAGTGCCGGCGCGATTCTTAGGCGCCCCAAACAAACATCCCCGCCATAACCACCGCCCAAACGCACAATACGAGGTAGAAATAAGCGCGCGGGAAGCCGTCTTTGGAGGATGTCCTTTGCGACGATTCCATGATTCGTCCCCCCAAGTAGAGGCGCCGCTGCCAAGTTTCGAAGGGGTGTCAACAATTGGTTCATTCTCGCCCCGAAATTCAAGAGGGCGAGTCCGCCGGCGGAGTTTGATCAGCGCATTGGAAGCGGATTTGAAGCACTTCTCCGCCGGTTTCTCCGGCGATGGCGGCGCGTTTCAACTCTTCTTTCGTTGCTTCAAGTTCAGCCGTAAGCTCATGCACGCGGCGGCGTAACGCCTCCACTGTCTCACGCAGTCGATGCTCTTCCTTGGCATTAACTCGTAGCCTTACCTTCTCGTGAGTCAGATCTTCCAGAATCACCAGGATGTGGCGTTCAACCATTCTCACGCAGCGCAAATGAAGCCGGAACCATTTGGTGGCTTCCCCGATCCTCAAGATCGCCTCGGCTTTTTGCGGTTTCCGCGTTTCAAGCGCTTTCCGGAACACTGCCTCTGCCTTGCCGGCTAGTATGCGAGAACGTTCGTCATCTTCGAGCTGGGGCAGGAAATCCAAAAAAGAGCTTCCAATAATTTGAGAGTAATTGCCGGCAAGTTTGTTGCAGGCCTTGTTGGCAAAAACCACCCGACACTTTTCGGTAACGAGCACCGCTGGAATAGGCACCGCGTCCAGGAGCTTGCCCAACGCAGTTGACTGAATTGTCCGCAGGTCGAACGTTCCTGTTACCGAAAGATCGGTGTTGAATAGGCTGTCGAAATCGATTGTCTGAGTGGATGTGTCCCAATTAGGGGAAAATTTGGGAATATCAGCTTGTTGAGTGTTGTGAGCCATTGTCTTCTCTCCTTTCAAGCCGGCTCGCCGGCAATCAGACCGAGCCGGCTTCCCTCGCACCGAGGATCTGTGACCTCCGCCGCTCAAGCAGGTTTGCTTCCCCTGCTTTGCCAAGATGCCTCAGGATGTCGGGAAGATCCTCAATCGCTGCGGCTACTTTCGGATGGGCTGCACCGAGGTTCTCTTCGGTGATCTTCAGCGCCTGCTTGAGGAAATACTCTGCGTCAGCATAGTTGCCTTCCAGCGAAGACATTCTGCCCGCGAGCCGCAAATTGGCCGCATGACTGAACCAATCCTGCCGGGATTCCACGTTGCGAGCCTTTTCCCGAAAACAATGCACCGACATGGCGCCTCGACCGGACGGATTCGTGAGCGTGACCGTGTCGGCCTGGATGACAATTTCGCCCCTGTCTTTGCGCACAAGGACGTATTCAGACCACGGCATGTCACTGACCGACGAGACGGTCGAATTCTCGAGATCCACCTTGTCCCCGGTGATCGCGTCCCTGAGCACATAGACTTCGCCCAACGGACGACCGAGAGCGTTGGTTCGAATCCATCCGGTCAGCATCTCCGCAAGGGCATTCATGTGTCGGATCTTCCCGTCGTCGTCGGCAGCAAGGGCCGCGCCGCCGTTGAATTCCACCACCTGAGAGAACAACATCGCTGTCTGGCGTTGGATGCGCTCTCGCTCGTGTTTGTGCAGCGCCACCTCGATGGCGGCACGAAGGTCGGCGGTGGAAAAGGGCTTCAGCAAATATCCGTACGGTGCGGAACGCTTCGCGCGATGCAGCGTCATCTCGTCGGAATGCGCCGTGAGGTACACGACGGGGATCTCTCGGCGCTCGTTGATCCTACGCACGGCCTCTATCCCATCGACCTTGCCGGCAAGCTGGATGTCCATGAGAATCAGGTCGGGCCCCATATCGTTGACTTTTTCAACGACGCCCTCGCCCTGACCCTCGATTCCCGCGACGTGGTACCCCAAAGTTCGCAGCGTCTCGCGAAGCTCCATAGCAACGACTACCTCATCCTCCACGATCATGATTCTAGCCGCGGGCATAGTTCAATTCCTCCTATCGGTGTTCAGGGTCGCGGAAGCGAAC